>Ga0265293_10002549_pt1 | contig 36076 bp, 30 predicted proteins | sample Munlanlewell138R_FD_192505 | JGI IMG/M metagenome (GOLD analysis project Ga0265293, IMG submission 192505) | Leachate microbial communities from a municipal landfill in Southern Ontario, Canada - Leachate well 138R | ecosystem: Engineered > Solid waste > Landfill > Unclassified | place: Canada... | reverse complement strand
GCTCACGCTCGTCTTCATCGCCCAGGTTGTGGATCGACGCAGACTCGCGGTGCTCACGTCCCGCTACTCGACGCTCGCGCTGTTCGCCTTCATTGGGGTGGCCGCTTCGGGAGTGGTGAGTGCGTGGCTGCGCGTGGGATCCCTCGCCCAGCTGTTCGAGACCGGCTACGGCCAGCTTGTGCTAATCAAGACCGCGGCGCTCGTGGTGCTCGGCATCTTCGGGGCGGTGCAGCGCACGCGACTCATTCCGCGCATCGCCGCGGCGCGAGAGCGTGCGTTCCTGTGGTTCGTGCTCGCCGAGCTCGCCGTGATGGGCGTCGCGAGCGGTATCGCGGGAGCCCTCGGCCGCACCGCGACCCCGGTCGCGCTCGAACCGCTGCGCGACCAGGGCGGCAGCATCAGCCCGGCCGAGTGGCTCACGGGAGATCCGCTGCCACCCGAGCTCACCGTCGAGCGGTACTTCACCGAGTGGCGGTTCGACCTCGCCTGGGTGCTCGTGTGCGCGTTCGGTGCGGTGCTCTATCTTGGCGGCGTGATTCGGCTCGCACGCCGGGGCGACCGCTGGCCGATCGGCCGCACCATCGCGTGGCTCGTGGGGCTCGCGCTCCTCTTCTACTCGACGAATGGCGCGCTCAACGCCTACGAGCAGTACTTGTTCAGCATGCATATGCTCGCGCACATGATGCTCGCGATGCTCATCCCGCTCGTCCTCGTGCTCGGCGCCCCGGTGACGCTCGCGCTGCGTGCGACGGAGAAGCGCGACGACGGGTCGTGGGGCGGCCGCGAGTGGATCCTGTGGGCGGTGCAGACCCCGTATTCGAAGGTGATCACGCACCCGGCGGTGGCGGCGGTGATCTTCGTGGGATCCCTCTGGATCTTCTATTTCACCCCCATCGCACGCTGGGCGGCTTCCGAGCACCTGGGGCACCAGTGGATGATCATCCACTTCCTGATCGGCGGCTACCTCTTCAGCCTGTCGATGGTCGGGATCGACCCGGTGCCGTACCGATTCCCTTACCCGCTTCGGCTCGTCACGCTGTTCGCGACGATGGCCTCGCACGCGTTCTTCGGCGTGACGGTGATGACGGGCGACGGCCTGCTCATGGCGGACTGGTACGGCGCGATGGGGCGCGAGTGGGGGGCGACTCCGCTCGAGGACCAGCGCATTGGCGGAGGGATCGCGTGGGGCATCGGCGAACTGCCGACGCTCGCTCTCGCCCTCGTCGTCGCGGTGCAGTGGTCGCGGAGCGACACGAAGGAGCAGAAGCGCAAGGATCGCTACGCGGAGCGGTCGGGTGAGGCCGAGCTCGAGGCCTACAACCAGATGCTCGCGAAGCAGGCCGAGCGGGACGCGCGCCAGGCGGGAAAGCGCTAAGGTCCCGACGAGGGATTGGCCCGCGTCTAGACACCGGCGAGTTCTCTTGATTGCCGTATGGCGTCCAATTATGTACCCTAAGAAAGTCCGTGTCTCGTCCGAGTGTGCTGGGTAACATCGTTTGCTGGGCAACATCGCGGACCGTCCTTTGGTGTTCGGCTGAGTTCAGTAAGGAAATCAGTGAAGAAAAGTATCCGCTTCATGACGGCGGCAGGAGCTGCGGCGGCATTGGTGCTTGCCCCGGCTGCGGCAGCGTCAGCTCTGACCATCGAATCTCCTGGCCCGCTTGTCAGGGTCGACATCTCGGAGACCCTGAACTGCGCGGTCAACCACGCCGGTGACACCGCAGGAGAGTTCTTCCTCGATACAGCCTGTGGCACATTTGTCGCGGTGAATGATGAAGTCTTCGGGCCCGAGAACATTCCGGCGGGTAGCGTGGGCCAGACCGCGTGGACCCCCGTCTCCCAAGCCCAGCACGGCGTCGGTACGGCGGCGGATCCCTTTGCGATCGTGACCGAGGTCACCGGCGGTGGGCTGAGCGTTCTCCAGACCGACACCTACGTGACCGGCGATCACCACTACATGACCGAGTCCGTGGTGACGAACAACGGAGACGAGGACGTCGAAGTTATCCTGTACCACGCGGCCGACTGCTATCTCGGAGATGATGACTCCGGCTTCGGCGCGTACGACCCCGCGACGGGTGCGGTGAGCTGTGTCGCGCCCGACAGCGACGGAGAGGCCTCGGCGGCGAGTCGCATCGAGCAGTTCATTCCCCTCAGTGCTGGCAGCAACTACCTGTACGCCGGGTACTCAGCGGTTTGGGCGGCTGTGAGGTCAGGGCAGCCGCTTCCCGATGAACTTCAGAACCCCGATGCGCGCCGAGACAACGGCATGGGTTTGAGCTGGACCGTAACGATTCCGGCCGGCGAGTCGGTGCCCCTCTCCATGCAGACGAACTTCTCCCCGTTCGACGTGGAAACGCTCACGACGAGTCTCTCGGTCGTTCCGGCAGCAGTGCTCGTCGATGACGAGGCCACGGTGACGGCACGAATCGAGAACCCGAACGACACGGCGCAGGACTTCAGCAGCGCCACCATCACACTGCCCGCTGGCGTGGAGTACGTCGCCGGTACGGCTGCCGGCATCGACGAGCCCGTCTTTGACGCCGGGCAGCTGCTCTTCGACGGCGCCGGGGCAGAAATCGCTGCCGACGGCTCAATCGAGTTCACCTTCAATGTGACGTCCGCGGCCGTGGGCGTGTACACGCTCGCAATGTCGGCCGCGGTCGAGAGCCGCATCGACGTCACCCCGTCGAGCGCCCAGCTGACCGTGGGAATCCCTGAACTGCCGACAATCCTCAGCTTCGACCCGGAAACGGTGACGGTGGGTGACCGGAGCACCCTCGTCGGCGGAGTCATCAACGAGCACGGTGTTGACTTCACGCTCGATGAGCTCGTTGTGACGCTGCCCGAGGGCGCCACCTACGTCGCAGGATCGGCAGACGGCATCGCCGAGCCCGTGGTCGACGGAGCGAATCTCGTGTTCGCTGGCCCGATTCTCGTCGAAGCGGACAGCATGCTCCCCTTCATCGTTGAGATCGAGACCGCTGTGACCGGCGCGCAGGTATTCACGTTGTCGGGCACCTCGCAGGGTGCCACCGTACTCGCCTCCGAGGCCACACTGACCGTCGAGGCTGTCGTGGTGCCCCCGGTGCAGCCGGACGCCCCGAAGCCTACGGCTGATCCGGCCGTGCTCGCGAACACGGGTGCGGACGCGACGAGCCAGATCGCGCTCGGCACGATCGCCGGCGTGCTCGTGCTGGGCGCCGCAGCCGCGCTGGGTGCTGCGGCCATCCGCCGCAACGCACTCAAGTAAGCGAACGACATAAAAGTAATTGGGGGTCGGCGATGCCGGCCCCCAATTACTTTTGCCTCCGCCTGTCTGTTGATTGCATCAGCTCCTCGCCGCACCTGTTTCAGCGGGTGGTGAGCGCGTACGCCGCCGAGGCAGCACGATCACCCATCCGGGGCACTCTCTGCGGTGGGGTGCAAAACTCCGGCGTCAAACTCCGGGTCGCGCCCAGAGCGCAGACGTGGAGCGGTTCAGGCTCCGGGTGCGCCGGCCTCAGTCTCGGTGACGTCCACGACGTGGAAGTTCAGGTGCGAGCGTGACGCGGTCGGACCGCGCTGCCCAAGGTAGCGCGAGAACGTCGCACCGGCCCCGTAGGGGCGCTCCGCGGGTGACGTGAGTCTGAAGAAGCACAGCTGCCCGATCTTCATCCCGGGCCACAGGCGGATCGGCAGGGTCGCGACGTTCGACAGTTCGAGCGTGACGTGCCCCTCGAAGCCCGGGTCGATGAATCCGGCCGTGGAGTGGGTGAGCAGGCCTAAGCGGCCAAGCGAGCTCTTCCCCTCGAGGCGGGCGGCCACGTCGTCGGGCAGCCGCACCTGTTCAAAGGTTGACCCCAGCACGAACTCGCCCGGGTGCAGGATAAACCCCTCATCGGGATCGACCTCGAGGAGTCGCGTGAGCTCCGGCTGATCCTGCGAAGGATCGATCACCGGATACTTGTGGTTATCGAACAGTCGGAAGTACCGGTCGAGGCGCACATCGACACTCGACGGTTGCACCATCGACGGGTCGCTCGGGGTGAGCCCAATCCGTCCCGAGGCGAGTTCGGCATTGATATCGCGGTCTGAAAGGAGCACGACTCCGATCATATCGGGGAGAGGGATCCCTCACCGTGGCAAGAACCAGCAAGATCGCCTTAGAAGGGGCTGCGCGGACACGCTCCGGCCCGATAGTGTCGAGGCATGCCGAAACTTTTGGTGATCGAGTCAGCGATTGAAGATGATGCCTCGAAGACCCGCGCGCTCGCGGGCGTGTTCGTCGATGCGTGGCGGTCGCGCGGCCCGGAGTTCGAGGTCGTCACCCGCGACCTCGCCGCCGAACCGCTGCCGCACCTCACGCAGCGCGCGCAGCACTGGCCTGAGCGGCTCCGCGGCGGCGCAAAGCTCGACCCGTCAGTGGACGAGCTGCAGCAGCAACTCATCAACGAGCTCGTCTCGGCCGACGCGCTCCTCATCGGCGCGCCCATGTACAACTACAGCATGGCTGCGACACTCAAGACGTGGATCGACCTCATCCACGTTCCGGGCGTGACCACACCGTTCGACATCTCGACACAGCCGCTCGCCGGCCGCCCCGCCGTGATCATCACCGCTCAGGGCGCACCGACGGAGGAGCGCACGAGCGAGTTCGTTACGGGTCCGCTTCGCGAAATCTTCGGCGAGGCGCTCGGCATGGAGGTCAGCGTTGTCGGCGTGGCACGCACCCTCGCCGACATGGTTCCCGAACTCGGGGTGGAGGAGGCGAACGCGGAATTCGCGTGGGCAGAAGCGGAAGCGCGGCGCCTCGCCACCGCGCTCCCCGGCTCCTAGCCCGTTAGGGTCTGCGGCGCTCGACTGCTCGAGCGCTCCGACCTGGCCGGCCGACACCGCCAAAGCGCTACCGGCCGGTATCGCCAACGCGGCGCCGGCCGGATTACGACTGCCCGATCAGGGAATGTTGCCCGGCAGCTTCACGAAGCCGTAGGCCTCGGGCCATTCGAGGTGTCCACCGAGCTCGGCCGCGAAGTGCAGCGGGAGCGTCGGCATGCGCAGGAAGGGGCGCCCGAGCAGCACTACGTCCGCCGCGTCGTCGACGATCGCGCTCTCGGCCTGCTTCGCGGTCTCGATGAGCCCCACGGTCGCGACCGGGATCGACACGACCTGGCGAACGGCGCGCGAGAAGCGGAGCTGGTAGCCGGGGCCGACGGGGATCTGCTGGTCCGGGTGCAGGCCGGCGCTCGAGATGTCGAGCAGGTCGACGCCACGCTCCTCGAGCCAGGGTGCGACCTGCGTGAGTTCGTCGACGTTCCATCCGCCCTCGACCCAGTCGGTGCCGGAGAGTCGCACGAAGAGCGGCATTCCCTCGGGGATGGTCGCGCGCACGGCATCGACGACCTCGAGGAGGAAGCGGGCGCGATTCTCGAGGGATCCGCCGTACTGATCCTCCCGCACGTTCGAGAGCGGCGACAGGAACTCGTGGATGAGGTAGCCGTGAGCGGCGTGGATCTCCACGGCCGAGAATCCGGCCCAGACCGCACGCCGCGCAGCGGCCGCGAAATCTTCGACGACCTCGGCGATTTCGTCGACCGAAAGTGCCTTGGGCGTGGGGAAGTCGGCGTAGGGCAGCGCGGACGGAGCGATGGTCTCCCACGCGCCCTCGTCCGGCTTCAAAGGTCCATCGCCGTGGTGAGGTGAACGCGTCGATCCCTTGCGACCCGCGTGTGCGATCTGCAGCGCCATGGGCACCCCGAGGGAGGTCGCGAAACTGACGATCTCCTTCCACTCGGCGGCCTGCTCGTCGTTCCAGATGCCGGTGCAGCGGTCGGTGATGCGCCCGTCTGCGCGCACGCCGGTCGCCTCGGCGATGATGAGGCCGGGGTTGCCGATCGCGAGCGCGCCGAGGTGTGCGCGATGCCAGGGCTGCGGCATGCCGTCGTTCGCCTGGTACTGGCACATCGGTGCAACCCACAGGCGATGCTTCACCTCCAGATCGCGGAGCGTGATCGGGGAGAAGAGCTGGGAGGGGAGTTTCGCCATCGAGATCCACCTTCACTTGGAGTCGAACGAGTGTACGTCGCGCAGGCCTGGCCCGCGCCTTTCCCAGACTCCCGCACTTTGGGCGGTGAGTGAAGTCTCATTGTGAGACGCGGGGACCGAGCCCATCAGTCGGTGATAGGTTCCGTGATCGCGAAGAGGAGGTCGCTGATGAGGCCGGGCAGGTCTTGCAGACCCCCAGGCGCGGACGGGCCGCCGATCACGGTCGCGCGGAGGGCGCGCTCGTACTCGCCGGTGAGGATCGAGACCGCGTGCTCGGGGCTCAGGACGAACCGCCGCCCGGCGGCACCGATCGCGGCGTCGACGAGGGCCGCCATGCCCGCGGTGGAGCGCGCGAGCAGGTCGCTGTACCCGGGCGCGCTCGAGGGATCCCTCATCGCGTGGAGCGCGAACTCCGTCTCGAGCACGTACCAGTCGGCGGTGTCGCCGGCCGGTGCGAGAAACTCGGTGATGTACTGCGCGGCGAGCGCGGGGTCGATGGGACGGTCGTGGCTCCGCAGCGTTGGAGAGAGCGCGGCGGTCTTTGTCTCGAGGTCTGTCGCGCGGCGTGCGAACTCGCGCTCGAGCAGGGAGAGGAACAGCTCTTCCTTAGTCGCGAAGTTCGAGTAGAACGCGCCGCGCGTAAATCCCGCCCGGCTGCAGATCGCCTCGACGGAGGCGCCCTGGAGCCCCTCCTCGGCGAACACCTCGGCGGCCGCGCTCAGCAGGCGCTCACGCGTCGCTTGCCGCCGGGCGCTCGGCGCAATCGCGGCTTCTCGGCTGTTGTTCATACACCGCAGGATACACTCCTGTATCGGAATGGATACACAACTGTATCCGGTCGCGATCGAAAGGCCACGCACCCGCATGTCGACAATGCTCTACGCGCTCGGTCGGTGGGCGACCCGCGCGAAGTTCCTCGTGCTCGCCATCTGGATTGCGATTCTCGCGATCCTGGGCGTGGCTGCGGGGCTGTTCTCGCAGGGGGCGAACGCGCCGATCTCGATTCCCGGCACCGAATCGCAGGCGGCGATCGACACGCTCGGCCGCACCTTCCCCGAGGTGAGCGGCACGAGCGCCACGATCATCGTCGTCGCGGCCGACGGCGACAGCGTCGAGAGCGCCGCTTACGAACGCGAGATTACAGACCTCGCGACCGAACTCGCGGAGCTCCCGCAGGTCAACGCCGTCTCGCACCCCTTCCTCGAACTCGGGGCGACGGGCCTGAACAACGACGGCACCGCCGCCCTCGTCACGATTCAGATCGATGCGACCCAAAGCGACGTCCCCGAGCGCACCGCCGACGGCATCATCGCGGGCGCCGACGAACTGCGCGGGCTGCTCCCCGATGGTGCACAGGTCTCGTACGGCGGCGACGTGTTCTCGGTCGCGATCCCGGGCGTCACCGCGACCGAGGCGATCGGCGTACTCATCGCGTTCATCGTGCTGATGTTCACGCTGGGATCCCTCGTCGCCGCCGGCATGCCGCTCCTCATCGCGATCCTCGGCGTGGGCGTCACGATCGCCGGGCTCTTCGTCACCACGGCGTTCGCCGAGATGACGTCGACGACCCCGATGCTCGCCCTCATGCTCGGCCTCGCCGTCGGCATCGACTACACCCTCTTCATCGTGAGCCGACATCAGGAGCAGCTGCGCGCCGGCGTGCCGCTCGCGGACTCCATCGCTCGGGCAACGGCCACGAGCGGCTCGGCGGTCGTGTTCGCGGGCCTCACCGTCATCATCGCGCTGCTCGGCCTCGCCGTCGCCGGTATCCCGTTCCTTACCGCGCTTGGCGTCGCGGCGGCGGCTGGGGTCGGCGTCGCGGTGCTCATCGGCGTCACCCTCACGCCCGCGATTCTCGCGATGGCGGGCATGAAGATCCTGCCGAAGCGGCAGCGGAACGCGCTCGCCGCGGCACACGCGGCGGATGAGGGATCCGCGGCCGCAGTCGATGCCGCAGCCGACGCGGATGACACCGCCTCGGCCGGATCCCTCGCGACGACCTCTGTAACGACCTCCGCAACGGCCCGACCGAGCCGCGCCGATCGCTTCTTCGGCGGCTGGGTGCGCGCCGTCACCGCGAAACCGATCATCACGATCCTCGTGGTGCTCGTCGGACTGTGTGCCGCCGCGCTCCCCGCGCTCGACCTGCGGCTCGCGCTGCCCGGCGCCGAAACGCTCGAAGAGTCGAACCCCGCCCGCGTCACCTACGAACTCACGGGTGAGCAGTTCGGCGAGGGCGCGAACGGGCCGCTCATTCTGACCGGATCCATCATCGGGAGCGACGACCCGCTCGGCCTTATGGAAGACCTGGCCGATGAGGTGCGCGCGCTCCCCGGCGTTGCCGACGTGCCCATGGCGACCCCGAACCAGGGCGCCGACACCGGCATCATCCAGGTGGTCCCCGAGGAGGGGCCGCAGGCCGAAAGTACCGAGGCGCTCGTCGCAGAGATCCGCGCCCACCACGACGAGTGGGAGGAGCGCTACGGGGTGAGCCTCGCCGTGACGGGCTTCACCGCCGTCGGCATCGACGTGTCGCACCTCCTCGGCGAGGCACTGCTGCCGTTCGGCATCCTCGTCGTTGGGCTGTCGCTCGTGCTGCTCGCGATGGTGTTCCGTTCGGTGTGGGTGCCGATCAAGGCGACCCTCGGGTTCCTGTTATCGGTGGGCGCCGCATTCGGCGCGGTCGTCGCCGTCTTCCAGTGGGGCTGGTTCGGCGACCTGCTGAACGTGCACTCCGCCGGGCCGATCCTGAGCTTCATGCCGATCATTCTGATGGGCGTGCTCTTCGGCCTCGCCATGGACTACGAAGTGTTCCTCGTGTCCCGCATTCGCGAGGAATACGTACACGGTGCCAACGCGCAGGACGCGATCCGTCACGGCTTCGTGGGCAGCGCGAAGGTCGTGACCGCCGCCGCGCTCATCATGTTCGCCGTGTTCGCCGCGTTCGTGCCCGAGGGGGACCCGTCAATCAAGGTGATCGCGCTCGGACTCGCGGTCGGCGTGTTCGTCGACGCCTTCATCGTGCGCATGACGCTCGTGCCCGCCGTGCTCGCGCTGCTTGGCGACCGGGCCTGGTGGATGCCGCGCTGGCTCGCCAAAGTGCTCCCCTCCTTCGACGTCGAGGGTGAGGGGCTCGCGCGCGAACTCGCCCACGCAGACTGGCCGAGCGATCAGCCCGACGCCGTGATCGCGGCCGAAGACCTGCGACTGCCGGGCCAGGTGCTCGTGCCCCGGCTGCGCGTCGCCGCCGGGGAGGTGCTGCTGCTCGACCCGCGCGATCCCTCGTCACTGCCGCTCGCCGCGGCGATCACGGGCCGCGGCCCGATCATCGCCGGAACGCTCAAGGTTGCGGGGCTCCTCCTGCCCGAACGCGCCGGCTCGCTGCGCGCCCGCTCCGCCTGGGCCGATGCGGCCGGAGCCCGTGAGGCGGTGAGGGATCGCCCCGCCCTCCTCCTGCTCGACCTGCGGTCGGCGGCCGAGGCCCCCCTCCGCCTCGAACGCGTGGAGGAGCTGCGTTCGGCGCTCGCCGCCTGGCACGTCGTCGCCTCCGGCAGAACCGGGGCCGCGCCGACGACCGTCGTGCTCGGAGACCGCGCCCTCGCCGCCCGGCTGCTGCCCGGCGACCCCCGGTTCGTCGACCCGCGCTCCACCCTCCCCGCTGCACTCGCCGCCGACCTCGTGACCGAAGGAGTCTCCCGATGAGCCTCGACCTGCCCTCGCTACGCAGCGGCCGCCGCGTGACCTGGAGCCGGGTGCTCGGGCTCATCCTGGTGCCGCTCACCGTCGCGGGAGTGCTGCTGTGGGGTCTGTGGAACCCGCAGGAGCGGCTCGACAGCGTGACGGCAGCGGTCGTGAACCTCGATGAACCCGTCGAGCTCGACGGGCAGCTCGTCCCACTCGGCCGCGTGCTGGCGGGCGAGCTCATCGCCGGTGACGCTGAACAGAACTTCACCTGGGTGCTCACCGACGCGCCGGACGCGGAGGCCGGGCTCGCGGACGGCCGGTACGCCACCGTCGTCACGATCCCGGAGAATTTCTCCGCAGCCGCCACCTCACTTTCCGACGACCCCGCGGCAGCCGAACGCGCGACTATCGACATCGCCGAAAGCACCGACGGGCGCCTCATCGACGCCGCGCTCTCAAACATCGTCACGACCACCGCGACGAACGTGCTCAACCAGCAGCTTGGCGAACAGTTCGTCGGCGGAGTGTTCGTCGGAATGGGTGAACTCGGGCGAGGGATCGGCGAGGCCGCCCACGGCGCCACGCAGCTCGCCGACGGCACCGGTCAGCTCGCCACGGGCACCCGGGAACTCGCCGACGGCACGACCCAGCTCGCCGACGGCACGGCAGAACTCGCGGGCGGCACACACGAACTCGCCGGGGGCGCCGGTCAGCTCGCCACAGGCGCACAGGAGCTCGCAGGCGGTGCCGGGGGGCTCGCAGGGGGCGCGTCAGAGCTCGCGGGCGGCGCCTCACAGCTCGCCACCGGTGCCGACGGGCTCGCGCAGGGCCTCTCCCTGTTCGTGGTCGGCGACGGCACTCCGGAAAACCCGGGCGTGCGCGGCTACGCGTCGGGCGTGCGCACGTTCGTGTCCGGCGACGGCGGCTCAAACCCTGGGCTCGTGAACTACCTCGCCGGGGTCGACCAGTACGCGACGGGCATCGGCGGTGGGTTCAGCGAGGTGCGGGCAGGGATCACGCAGGGCGCCGCAGACCTCACCGCCTACCGCGACGGCATCGCCGACGGCTCGATCGCCCCGCCCGCGGGCGTCGACCCCGCGGGTCTCGTCCAGGTACTCGACGAGGTCATCGCGATGACCAACTCGCCCGAGGTGCAGGAGCAACTCGGGAAGCTCGACGAGCTGATCGTCGCGAGCAATGGCATCGCTGAGGGCGCGCGCGGATACGCCGCGGGCGCCGAAGGGATCGCGTCGGGGGCAGAGCAGATCGCCGCAGGCGCCGAGGGGCTCACCGCCGGCGCCACCGAACTCGCGGGCGGAGCGCGCGGCCTGTCGGCCGGCGCCGGCGAGCTCGCCGGGGGAGCCTCGCACCTCGCCGATGGCACCGCGCAGCTCGCCGGGGGGACCTCCGAACTCGCCGCCGGCACCTCGCAGCTCGCGGCCGGCACGTCGGGCCTCGCGAGCGGGGCCTCCGAACTCGCGGCCGGCACCGAGGAACTCGCGGACGGCACGACCGAACTCGCTGAAGGGACGGGATCCCTCGCCGACGGCCTCGACGAGGCGGCAACCGGCATCCCGAACTACACCGAGACCGAACGCGAACACATCGCCTCGACCGCGCTCGCCCCGGTCGAAGCGCAGGGCGGAAGCGACGAACTCTTCAACGCATCAGGGGTGCCCCTCTTCGCGGGCATTGCGCTGTGGGCGGGGGCACTCGCCTCATTCCTGCTGCTCGCCCCGCTGTGGCGGCGCACCCGCGACGCGGCCCTCGGCGTCGGTGGCATCACCGTGCGCAGCGCCGTGCCCGCCGTGCTCATCGGTGGGGTGCAGGGAGCACTCGCAGGAATCATCCTGCCCATCGCCCTCGGTTACGGCTTTGCGCAGGGTGCCCGCTTCTTCGTCATCGCGCTCCTCGCAGGCATCGCTTTCTCGCTCGTCGTGCAGGGGCTCTCCGCCCTCGCGGGTGGGTTCGGGCGCTTCGCCGCTTTCGCCCTCCTCGTCGTCGCCTTCGCCACCGGCATCGTCTCCACCGCACCCGCAGCGCTCGCCGCGATCGGAGACGCGAGCCCGGTCGGCGCCGCGCTCGCGGGGTTCCAGGCCGTCGCAGCCGGCGGCTCCGGCGGCGGCACGGTGGTCGCACTCGTGCTGTGGGGACTTGGCGGGTTTGCGCTCACCGCGCTCGCCGTGGCGCGGGCCCGGCGCGCCCGGTAAGTATCGCTTGCCCGGCGCGCCGGAGGTTCAGCGCGCCGGGCGAGGTGTGCCGTCGGGCGCTCCTTCGAGTATCGACAGATGCCTCCGCACAGTGGTGCCGCGTATGCTCGACGCATGAGCGTACGGGCGATCACGGTGGAAGCTGCGGGCGGGCCAGAGGTGCTCGTGATGCGGGAGACGGCTGAGCTCAGCCCCGGGCCGGGGGAGCTGCTCGTGCAGACGGCGGCCGTCGGCGTCAACTTCATCGAGACGTATCAGCGCTCGGGCGTCTATCCGGTCGACCTGCCGTTCGTGCCGGGCACCGAAGCCGCGGGCACCGTGCTCGAGGTCGGCCCCGGCGTGACCGACTTCGCGTCGGGCGACCTCGTCACGACAGCGCAGGGTATCGCCACCTATGCGACACGGTTCCTCGTCGACGCCGACCGCGTCGCACGCGTCCCTGCAGGGATCGACACAGAGACCGCCGCGGCGCTCCCGATGCAGGGGCTCACCGCCCACTACCTCTCCACCTCCTCCTCCCACCCCGAGCCCGGCGACACCGTGCTCGTGCACGCGGGCGCGGGCGGGGTGGGGCTCCTGCTCACCCAACTCCTCACGGCCCGTGGAGTGCGCGTCATCTCCACCGCGTCGACGCCCGAGAAGCGAGAACTCAGCCGCGCTGCCGGCGCGACCGAGGCGCTGGCCTACGACGGGTTCCTCGCGCGCGTGCGCGACCTCACCGACGGTGACGGGGTCGCCGTGGTGTATGACGGGGTGGGGCGCGCCACGTTCGACGATTCGTTGCGCGCCCTCCGAGTGCGCGGCGAGTTGGTGCTTTTTGGGGGGTCCAGCGGCCAGGTGCCGCCGTTCGACCTGCAGCGGCTCAACGCCGGCGGGTCCCTGTCGGTCACGCGGCCCTTCCTCGGCCACTTCCTGCGCACTCCCGATGAGCGGGCGTGGCGGTTCGGTGAGCTGTTCGACGCGATCTCGCGGGGTGACCTCGACGTGCGCATCGGCGCCCGGTTCCCCCTCGCCGATGCTGCCGACGCGCACCGCGCGCTTGAGGGGCGTGCCACGACCGGCAAGGTGCTGCTCATTCCATAGTCGGCGCCACAGCCGGCGGTCGACGCTGCAGCCCTCAGCGGTGGTTGGCGCGGTACAGATCGCTCATGGCGTCCGCGAGCGCCCGGGTGCGCTCCACCCCGAGCACATCGATGACGTAGCTGCGATTCGACTCGGCGACGAAAGTGGTCAGTTTCGCGGCGAGCTCGGCCCCGATCTTGGTTAGTTGGAGGTAGATCACCCGTCGATCTTCACTGCAACCGGAGCGCTCCGCCAGCCCGCGAGCCACGAGCTTGTCCGCGATCTTCGTGAACCCGCCCGTCGAGAACGCCGCGGCTTTCGACAGTGCGCTCAGTCGTGCCCGGTGCTCGGGGCGGCGGTGCAGGGTCAACAGGGTTTCGGCCTCGGCGTCGCTGAGGTCGAACTCTGCGCGCGTCCGTTCCTGCAGCAGCCGGTTCGTGAAGTGGAAGCCGCGAATGATTCGCCCCCAGAGTTCGACGGCCGTGTCGTCGTCGACCTCACCGCTGAAGGTGCCCGCCGCGGGGTGCGGGTTGCTGTCAGCGTTGACGGTGGCTTGAGCCCCCGTACCTTTCGGGGCGTGTGGTGTGCCTGACATGTGACCTCCTGCTGTGCTGCACGGGCATTCGGTGAGGGAGGGGCCAGGCTGCGGCGTGGCTGCGTCGCCTCGCGCGAAGCTGGTCGTGAATCGAGGGGCCTTGCGGGTGGACCCCGATCCCTCGCGAAATCTTTCAAGACAGTTTACCAGCTGAAAGCTTTCTGGGAAATAGTTTGCAAGAAAGGTAAATCCGTGTGAGGATTGGAATCACCACGAAGACTTCCGCAACTCACGCAAGGAGCAGCATGACCAAGATCGCCATCATCACCGGTTCGACCCGCCCCGGCCGCATCAACCTCGGCGTCGCCGAGTGGGTTCTCGAGCAGGCCAAGCAGCGCGGCGGCGCGGAGTACGAGCTCGTCGACATCGCCGATTACGACCTGCCCGTTCTCGACGAGGGGATGCCCGCGGCGTACGGTCAGTACGAGAAGGCCCACACCCAGAAGTGGGCGGAGAAGATTGCTGAGTTCGACGGCTTCATCTTCATCACCGGCGAGTACAACCACTCGGTGCCCCCGGCTCTCGCAAACGCGATCACTTACCTGAACCGCGAATGGGCGAACAAGGCCGCCGGCATCGTCGGCTACGGCTCGGTCATGGGCGTGCGCGCGGTCGAGCACCTGCGCGGCATCCTGTCGGAGCTGCAGGTCGCCCACGTGCAGAAGCAGGGTCTCTTCTCGCTCTTCACCGACTTCGAGAACTTCTCGACCTTCAAGCCGACCGAGCTGCAGGCAGCCTCCGTCGAGCCGATGTTCGAGCAGCTCCTCGCCTGGACCAAGGCCATGCAGAGCGTGCGCAGCGAGGCCGCGATCGCCGCGTAACTCGTCTCAGAACAATCGCCGTCTCCCAATGATCCGGGAGGCGGCGATTGTCGGTTCCGGAGGCATCGCCTGCGAAGCGTCCGAGCTTACGGCACCCGGTGAATCCACTCGTCGGTCGCGAACTTCTGCTCCACGAGCCGCTCCGCCGCATCCCACTCGCCGTCGGTGACCTCGCCCATGACTCCGCCGTGGCGGCGCTGAAACACCTCGATCATCCTCTCGATGATCTCCTCCCGGCTCAGCCCCGTCTGGCTGCGCAGCGGATCGACACGCTTCTGCGCGCTCGCGGTGCCCTTGTCTGAGAGCTTCTCGCGGCCGATCCGCAGCACCTGGGCCATGACCTCTGTATCCATGTCGTAGGCCATGGTCACGTGGTGCAGCACCGCGCCCGAGCCGAGTCGCTTCTGCGCTGCGCCGCCGATCTTGCCCTGGGGGCTCGTGATGTCGTTCAGCGGCTTGTAGTGCGCGTCGATACCGAGCGACTGCAACGCCTCAAGCACCCACTCGTCGAGAAAGGCGTAGGAATCGGCGAAACTCATGCCGCGCACCAGCTCGCCCGGAACGTAGAGCGCGTAGGTGATGCTCTCCCGCGGCACCATGTACATCGCTCCGCCGCCCGAAATGCGGCGCACGATCTGGACGCCGCGCGCTTCGGCCTCCGCCTCGTCCACCTCGTTTTTCACGGATTGGAAGCTGCCGATGAACACCGCGGGTTCCGTCCACTCCCAGATGCGCAGGGTGGGGCCGCGCAGGCCTTCGCCGACGGCGGCCGTCAACACCTCGTCGAGCGCCGCGTTGAGCCACGGTGCGACCGGTGGTTCGTGAATGATCTGCCAGTCGTAGTCGCGCCAGTGCGCGGCCCCCGTGATCGCCCGCCGGATCGCGACGCCGACCGACTCCGGCGTGAACCCGAGAAGGTGCACCTCGCTCGGCAGCTCGTCGCGGATCGCCCGACCGAAATCCTCGATCGTGCTGTTCGGCGACAGACCGTTCACCGCGCGGTCGATATCGGCGAGCGCCTCATCGGGTTCGAGGAAGAAATCGCCCGAGAGCTGGAACTCTGAGATGACGCCGTCGATCACCTCGAAATCTACGACGACCAGTTTGCCGCCCGGAACCTTGTACTCACCGTGCATGCTCATGGCTTCAGCCTACGCCGAAGCGAGCGCGCGGGGGGAGAGGTCTTGTCATCACCTTGATGCGAGGCCGCGTGAGGGTGTGGGCGCTGCCGTTTCGCTCCTGACTGGCCGCTCGAATTCACGGCGCTCCTCCCCGCTCCTTTCGTCGCCCGTTAGGTATCCGACTTCGATGGGAGGGCTTCGGCGGTTTCCCAGTCACCGAAGCCGGTTCCCTCACCGAAGCGGGGCGCGATGGAGCTGCTGCCGGATCGACGGTCAATCGTCCCTGATGCGCGACTAGTTCCCTTCGGGAGTGTTCGCGAGGTGAATTCCCGCGAGATACCCGACGGTGATGATGGGACCGAGGGTTGCGCCGGCCCCGGGATAGCCTGCCGCATACGCACTCTGGCTGACGTTCCCCACGGCATACAGGCCCTCGATCGCGTTGTCGTCGACATCCCGGACGACGCCGTTGCCGTCAGTGGCGACGCCGCCGTTCGTGCCGAACGCACCGTTGATCACGGGCAGCGCATAGTACGGAGCTTCCTCGAGCGGAGCGAGCGATGAATTGGGCCAGGGGTTGTCGTTGTCTCCCCAGTACTTGTCGTAAGCGCTCTCGCCCCGCTGGAAGTCCGGGTCTTCACCGGCGATGGCGTGAGCATTGAAGCGCTGTACCGTGGCATTCAGCGCAGCGGCATTGATCCCGAGCTCGGCCGCGAGTGCATCGAGCGTCGGCGCTTCGGTCACGTAGTCGGGCGTCGGTTCACCGTGACGGTGCGAGAAGAGGCCGTAGAGACGCAGGTAGCGGGAGTCGACGACGATATACGCCGGAGAGTTGAGGGGCTGATTGTTGGCCGGGTCCCAGGAGTGCAGGGCGCGGGCGAGGTCGTTGTAGTTCTGGGATTCATTCGCGAAGCGTTCGCCGTGCCTATTCACCATGATCGATCCGGGACCTTGGCGTTCGAAGCGCAATAGGGTTCCGATCTCCTGGCCGTCGCGGGTGTCTCCGGCGAGTGACATCGGTGCCCACCATGCTTCGCGGGTGCCGCGGGTCTTCGCGCCGATGCGCTGCGCCATTCGGAGACCGTCGCCGGTGTTGCTGGGAGGGGAGCAGACGGCGTAGAGACGTGAGGCGAGAAGCGAATCCGTGAGCTCGCGGTCCCACTCGAAGCCGCCGGTCGCGAGTACGACACCGCGGCGAGCGGCGATCTCAGTGCCATCCTCGAGCTCGACACCCGCCACCCGACTGTCGTCGTCGGTGCGTAGCGTTGCGACGCGTGCGTCGAGTGCGATCGCGACCGCATCGCGGACGCACGAGGCGGTGAGGCCCCCGATGAGTGCGTGCCCTTTGGCCGAGATGCCGCTGCGGGCACGCTCATCGAGTTCCTCCCAGGGGAAGTTCGTGAACGCTCCCCACCGTTCGTACTCTTGCATGGTGAACGGGGCGCGGCCATCGGTTCTGATGCTGTCGACGAGTCCGCCCAGGACGCTCGTGTCCCACAATCTCGGTTCCAGCGTACGTCCGCCGATCGCCGCCCCGGGGAGATCCTGTCGATAATCCGGGAAGTCATCGAGCGCGGCGAAATCGAGTCCGCATTCGTCTTCGAGGTAGGCGAGTGCGGTACGTCCCGATTCGACGACCGATTCCATCAGCTCCGAGTTTCCTCGGCCTCGTGCCACTGCCTGGACGTACTCGTGCGCCCGCGCGACGGAGCCCGAATCGGACGTCGGATGCGTCTGTCGTGAGTTGGGAACCCACACCATTCCGCCCGAAACTGCAGACGTCCCTCCGATGAGGCTGCTTTTCTCGAGCACGATCACCGACAGGCCGGAGCGTGCTGCGACCGCCGCAGTGGTGAGACCGGATGCCCCGGAACCGACGACGACGACATCGTACTCGGCGTGGTGTTCTCCGCTGATGAGACGCAATTCAGACCTCCTTGGTAGTGAACTGATAGTGAAGTGTGGCAGTGAAGATGTCGCGGGCCAAGAAAGTTTCTGTTGATCGGATGCGACCCTCGCCGCGGACAGAATTGTGGTAATGGGAAGATTGCGGAACAATGAGCCTGAGCAGGTTGACTGCCGCCCGACGACGGTGCGCTGACAGCTAGGGGGTCCTATGGCGAACTCGCCCTCCGGAGAATCCGTGATCGAGCGCTTCTTGCGGATCCTCGAGGCGTTTGATGCACATCATCGGGTCCTCTCTCTGACGGAGATCGCCGATCGCGCCCGTCTACCCGTTTCCACGGCGCACCGATTAACAGCAGAAATGGTGAGAGTCGGGTCTCTGCGCCGGTCAGACGTCGGAGGCTTTGAGATCGGAATCCGGATCTGGGAGCTGAGCAACCGGAGTTCCGAGACGCAGCGGCTTCGTGAAGCCGCGTTGCCGGCAATGCTGAACGTGCAGAAGGTCGTCGGCCAGCACACGAATCTCGCGGTCCGGGACGGCGACCATGTCGTCTATTTGGAACGGCTGAGCGCACCGACCGCAACCCGAAGCATCGCGCTGACGGCGTCGCGTCTCCCGCTGAATCTGACGTCGAGCGGCCTGGTGTTGATCGCCTTCAGCCCTCCGAGGGATCTCGAGGTTTTCCTCTCGACCGCCCACCCGAAGGCGACCGCGGACTCCCCGGCGGCGACGAACGAACTGGTGCGACGTATCCGGCAGGTGAGGGCAGACGGGTACTGCATCGCCGATGGCTATTCCTTACCTGACTCGACAGGGATCGCTGTGCCGGTATTTCATCCGCGGGAGCGTGTTGTGGCCGCGCTGAATGTGATCGTGCCGCGCGGAGATGACCGGTCACCCTCGCTCGTCCCGCTCCTTCGTGGCGCCGCTCGTGGCATCGCTCGTGCCCTGGCTGCGGCATGACTCGTGCGGCACTCGCACAGCAGTGGGGACGCAGGGGTCAAATCGCAGGGACCCACGCGTCGTTGAACTTCGCAGGATCCTGACCCACTCGACCACGCCCGTCGGAGAGGTTCATCGCATGGATGCTCTGCATTTCCGCCGGAGTGAGTTCGAAGTCAAAGACGTCGATATTCTCCTTCATGCGAGATTTCTTGCTTGATTTGGGCGTCAAAATGAAGCCCTGCTGAACATGCCACCGGATGACGATCTGCGCCGGGCTCTTCCCATGGTGCCGCGCGGCCTCCACGATGGGGGGCGTGTCAAGGAGCGGGTACTGCCCCTGTCCAAGCGGACCCCACGAGGCGACCTTCGTATCGTGCGAGGCGGCCCACGCCTGCAGTTCGCGCTGTTGATGTGCGGGATGCAGTTCCACTTGGTTGAGAGCCGGCTGCCGGCCACTCGTGGTGATTATGCGGTCGAGATGGTCGACGTTGTGATTCGACACCCCGATGGACTTCACGAGTCCGGCTTCCTGCAATTCCACGAGCTTCTCCCAGGCGTGCAGATAGAGGTCCTGTGCCGGCACCGGCCAGTGAATGAGGAAGAGGTCGACGTACTCGAGAGAAAGCTCGTCGAGGCTTCGGAGAAGTGATTCCCGCGGTTTGTCGCCGCCTTGCTGGTCGTTCCAGAGCTTCGTCGTCACGAAGATCTCGTCGCGTGGAATGTCACTGTGTCGAATGGCGTCCCCGACACCCCGCTCATTGTTGTATACCGGAGCTGTATCGAAGTGCCGGTAGCCGACTTCGAGCGCCTCCGACACGCGGTTCGAGGTGTCCGAGGGATCGATGAGCCACACGCCGAATCCGAGCTGCGGTATGGAGAAACCCGAGTTCAATCGAATTGATGGGACAGGCCCCGGAGGGGTCGGCGGGTGATGCATTAGATGAGCGCCACGCCGCCGTTGACATCGAGTGTCGCACCGGTCATGTACTCGGACTTCTCCGAGGCGAGGAATGCGATGGCGTTGATGATGTCTTCGGGCTCACCGGGACGATTCATCGGGATGTCCGCGTTCTCCTCGGCCATGATCTCGTCGTACGTGATGCCGCGTTCCTTCGCGTACGTCTCCATCACGGACTGGAGCATTCGAGTATTGATGTTGCCGGGCGCGACGGCGTTCACGCGAATTCCATCCGCGGCGAGCTCCAGGGCGAGGCTCTGCGTGAAGACGATGACGCCGGCTTTGGAGGTGCAGTACGCGGAGTACAGGCCATGCGCTCGGCGACCCCACCAGGAGGCGATATTCACCATCGATGCGCCCGAGTGCTTGGGCATGAGAGGGACGAACTCGCGGGACATGAAGAACAGGCCGCGGAGGTTGATGCTGTGTACTCGATCCCACTCTTCGGTAGACATGTCGACGACGGCGACACCGCTTTGCTCGGTACCCGCGATGTTCGCGAGAACGTCGACACGACCCGACCAGTCGCGCACCGCCTGGGCAGCTGCCTTCACGGACTGCTCATCTGAGATGTTGAGTTCGATGGGGAGCACCTCGGTGTCTGGGTGCTCCTTCCGGAGCTCGGCAACGGCCTCATCGAGACTCGCGCGATTCACATCTGCGAGAGCAAGCCTGGCTCCCTCCGCGGCGAACGTTCGAGCGGCGGTGCGTCCCATTCCGCCGGCTGCTCCAGTGATGACGACTACACGGTTCGACATTGCGAAGTACTCTCCTTCGAGTTCAAATCTCAACCTTCTGACATGACATTGTTACCATAGATCCCATGTTTGTGGAACAGTCATTTCGCATCAGGTGGAGTTCTGGTGCTGAGATTGCCGCCGCAAAACGACCTCGGCGGTGGGAATGTGCGGGTGTGACATGTCGATAAATCGATGATATAGACGCTCGAGTCCCGCATGTTGGTGGTGATTCGCGGCCCGAAGATGTGATTCTGCGGTATCGCCGGTGTGTGGTGAAGGGGATCGTTAAGGGTTGTCAGTTCCTCAGGAGTGGGCGAATCGACACAGAATTCGCGTCTACACGAATGTTCTGGGCTCAAATTGTTGTACAATCAAACGTCGTTGGGTAACCTGGCGCTAGCGCTGTTCGTTGTTGGGTAATGCCGCGTCGCGCAGTGTGGGGTTAAGTTCTCGAGCATCTCCGAGACGGATGGCTCATCGGCCTCCCCCATCCTGCAGTCAAGTTGTCGAATGAAGGGAGTTTAGTAATGGTGCAGCTCGCCGAGGTACCCGCGCGGCACAAGCCGTCTTATGCCAATACCGCGCATTGGCGTTCGCAGGCGCAAATGCCGAGTGTCATCGAGGATTCGGTGACGATCGTCCGTGGAGACGGTGTGTATCTGTTCGATAGCGAAGGAAATCGCCTGCTCGACGGTACGGCGGCGCTATTCCTCGCCAACGTGGGTCACGCACAGCCGAAGATCATCGACGCCGCGCGACGCCAGATGGAGCAGCTGGAGTTTTACCATAATCACGGCAACTTCGTCGGAGAGCCCGCAGAGCAGCTTGCCAGCCGACTTCGTGACCTGAGTCCGATTCCGGATGCCAAGGTTTTCTTCACCAGCGGCGGCTCAGATTCCGTCGACACAGCACTCAAGCTCGCGCGCGTGCACTGGCAGCACGAGGGGAAACCCTCGAAGAAGCACGTCCTATACCGAGACCGCGCTTATCACGGCCTCCATGCGTTCGGTACGAGCGTAGCCGGAATCAATTTCAACCGACGGGACTTCGGTGTGGACTCGCTCATTCCGGAGACTCTGCGGGTCCCTTGGGACGATATCGCCGAAACCGAGCGACTTATTCTCGAACTGGGCCCCGAGAATGTCGGTGCCTTCATCACCGAACCCATCATCGGGTCCGGCGGTGTACTCCCGCCGCCCGAGGGGTACATTGCGGCGTTGAACGCGCTCGCGAAGAAGTATGAGTTCCTGATCATCGTCGATGAGGTGATCACCGGGTTTGGTCGCACCGGGTCGTATTGGGGAAGTGAGCGCTTTGACATCGAGCCCGACATGATCGTGGTGGCCAAGGGAATCACCTCAGGGTATTTCCCGCTCGGGGGCGTCCAAGTGCACCCGCGGATCTGGGAGCGCTTCTTTGCGGGCCCGGAATCCCCGATCTTCCGGCACGGGCTCACGTACGCCGGACACAACACGGGGTGCGTCGTCGCCCAGGCAAATCTGGATCTCATTGACGAGCTGGACCTGGTCTCTCATGTGCGCGATATGGGAGCAGAGCTCTCGCGGGCGCTGCAATCTCTCGAGGGAGCGCGAGGGGTCGTGGAGATCCGATCCGGACACGGGTTGCTCGCGGGCGTACAGTTCGAGAGTGACGTTGACCTCACCTCGGTGGTCATCGCGGCGCGTCAGAAGGGCGTCCTGATCCGAGAGCTGTCGAATAAGGTTCTCGCCCTCTCGCCGCCCTTCACTATTGAGACCGAGCACGTGGAAGAAATTGTGGACTCGATTCACTACGGGCTCTCACGCCTCTAGGAGCGTGATGCTTCGGTGACGAAGCTGCGACGGTTGTGCGTTCAATAACGACACACCCGCCACTGCATGCTCCGGTCCGAGCTACAAGTTCTCAGGGGAAACCCCGCATCCGTGCGGGGTTTCTTCATGTCCGGATAGCGGGACAATTGAGCTGTTACGGCGTGGGATGACATATGCCCGCCGCCGCGGGACGCACATAAGAGGCCGGGGCGGACCCTCGCATGTGAGAGTCCGCCCCGGCCTGATCCCTGAACCCGACGGTTCAGGCGTCCGCCGAAGACAGGCTAGGCGGCTTGGCGTAGACGCTGCGTTTCGTCCTCGTCGATTCGCAGCGTATCGTCATGCACTTCACCCGTGAGGGCCACGCGATACACGGCGCGTGCGCGCTCGAGGGTCTCGTATCCGGCGAGAACATCTGCGAGCACCCGCTCGGGTTCGCGTTCCGTCGGTTCGCCGTAGCCGCCGCCGCCATTATCAATCGACCGAACACGATACCCAGCGGGAATCTCGGTGATGGACAACCCGGGCAGCACCTGCTCCTCCCCGTCCGGGGCGACAATGAACATCTCTGCACTGCCACCCGGCTGACCTCCGTTGACTCCGGCAGGCGGGTGCACGATGCCGTCCGCAGAAACGGCGAGCTCCATCTCGGAGAATCGGGGGCCGTAGATGATCTCTTGCCCGGGAGCCCCGCGGTTCTTGCCCGCACCGCCCGAGCCCGGGACGATACGCAGCGATTCGACCTGAACGGGGTACTTGCTCTCGACGACCTCGACGCTGTCGCGCAGGAGCATGCCGTTCACGCCGCCTCCGCCGTAGTTGATCCAGCCGTCGACCTGTGCTGTAGCCGGTCCGCCGCCGAAGGCGGAGAAGAGCTGATTCACGTAGTAGCGGTCGCCGAAGCGGGGATCCTTACCCGAGATGACGCCCCAGGCCGCGGACATGCCCGAGGCTCCGGCACCGGAACCGAGACCGTGGGCAACCTCGGCGAAAGCGCACTGGATCGCGCCGATGAGCCGATACAGCAGATTCGTTGTCGCGAGCGACGCGCTGTAGGGGAAAGCGACCTTTCCGACCGCGGCGCCTTCACGCATTTTCACCTCGACACGACGATACGTGCCGCCCGTGATGGGAACGTGCTGTGGCATCGCGGTGGTGACGGCAATCAGGGATCCGGCGAGCGTCGTGGCCTCAGAGAGGTTGAGGCCGTTCGGCATGCAGTCGTCATTGTCGGTGAGGTCGACGATGATCCTGGCGTTCTCCGGGTCGATCTCGACCGCCGCATGGATGCGGAATCCATCGGGCATCAGGCCCTCAGCCGGATCGTGCCATACCTCGGCCTCCGCGCGACCCGCAGGGAGTTCACGGATCGCCGCAGCCATCATCTGCTCGCCGTAGTCCGCCATCCACTTGAGGTGGCGCAGGATCGTCTTCGCGCCAAAGCGCTCGCACGCCTCGCGAAGTCGCTGCTCACCGAGTCGAATGGCGCCAATCATCGCGCGGTAGTCGGAGAACCACTGATCCGAGGCGCGGATACGCTTCTTGCACATCCGGATGATGTCATCGATGTCCTCGTAATCGCGCTGGATCTGCGTCGCGGTGAAAATGAGCGCGCCCTCGTTGTACACGTCCTTCGCATCGAACATGTAGGTCGTCGGCTGGCTATTGCCGATGTCTGCCTGGTGCGCGAGCAGGGTCAGGGTGAAGGAGTGCTCTCCATCGACGACGACCGGAACCATGAGGGTGAAGTCAGCCGGGTGCGTGCACCCCTCATAGGGGTCGTTATGGAGGTAGGCGTCTCCATTGCGCAGATCGGGCTGGTGGGTCAGCAGCGAATTCGATTGGAGGTGTGAGCCGAGCATGTGGATCGGCAGCGAGTTTGCCAACGAGATCAGGGTGCCGTCGGCCGTCATGAGCGCGCCGGACATGTCGCGTGCGACTGCGATGAGCGCGGACCGCGCCGAGCGCATGAGCGCGTCGTTCATCTCTCGGTTGATGGCGTTCAATCGATTGGAGATGACCGCTGCGAGGATCGGATCGATCTCGGTGTCGTCTTCCTCAATCGAGGGCTGGAGTGTCTGAGTGTTAGACATGCGTCAGGTTTCCTTTCGCTTCGTCGCGGGAAGAGTCGCTTGCTGGCTGGGTGAGCGTGATCACGAAGTCACGATGCGGAGTGACCTCGGCGATGCTTTCTGGGTATACGACCAGGGTGGTCGTCGGGCTGACGATGGTGGCGGGTCCGACGACCTGCGCGCCGGCCGGAAGCTCATCCATCTCGTAAATGGGGGATTGGTGCTCGACCGACGTGAAATACGTCGAGCGGGTGTCGAGCGGAGCCGGGAGTGCTCCGCGCTCCGAGAGCGCTTCCGCGGTCGTGGACTGCGAGAAGATGCCTCGTGTGACGCCGATCCAGTTGATGAATTCGACCGGACTGTCCGGGTCGGTGAACGTGTACTGCTTGCGGTGCTCATCGTGGAAGGCCTGAACCAGCTGTTCCACGTGCTCCTCGGTGATCCGCGATGTGTCAGCAGGAAGCTTGAATTCAACCTCCCATACCTGACCCGCGTAGCGACCCTCTGCTCGGTACTCGCGCTCCCACACTGCCGAGTGCTCGCCGCTGGCTTTCTCAGCGAACTCACTGAGCTTCTCGTCGATCTCGTCGAGAGCAGCGTTCACGGCATCGACGTTGAAGTGGTTCGACACCGTGATCTGCGACTTCTCGCTGCGGAACTTCAGATCCGAGTACTGCATGCCCACAGCACTGAGCACGCCAGCGTGCTGAGGAACGATCACCTTCTGCACTCCGAGTTCGCGGGCGATAGGAACGATATTGATGCCGGCTGCGCCACCGCCGGCAACGAGCACGCTCGACCGAGGGTCGATCCCTACGCGGACCGTCAGGCCATGGATCGCGTCAATCATCGATTCGCTTGCGAGACGCATGATGCCCTCGGCGGTCTCATACAGTCCCGTACCAAGCTTCTTGCCCAGCTCGAGAATTGCCTGCCGGGCCGGCTCCACGTCGAGTGTCATTCTGCCGCCGAAGAAGTAGTCGGGCTGCAAGTAGCCGAGCACAGCCGCGGCGTCGGTCACGGTCGGCTCTGTTCCGCCATTGCCGTAGCAGATCGGCCCGGGTTCGGAACCCGCGCTTCGAGGCCCCACACTCAGGAGCCTGCCTTCATCCACGCTGGCGATCGATCCGCCGCCGGCTCCGATGCTCTTGATATTGACGGTCGACATCGCAATGAGGTCGCCGATTCCCTCCTGGCCCATCCAGGTGATTCGCGACTGCGAGATCTCTCCGTCCTGGATCATTCCGAGGTCGAATGTCGTCCCGCCCGTATCGACGACTACGACGTCACCGTGGAAGTTCTCGAGTTCGGAGTACCGCTTCGCAGCTACCGGCGCCATCGCCGGCCCGGACTTCATCAGGTATATCGGGTGTGAAATAGCGTGATCGATGGGCACCACGCCACCGGCAGACGTGCACAGGAGGATGGGTCCGGTGTACCCCGTCTTCCTGACTTCGGACTCCACCGCACCCAGGCTCTCCTCGACGAGAGGCTTGAGGGACGCGTCGAGTGACGTGACGGATGCGCGGCGGTACTCGCGGATGATCGGCAAGAGCTGGTGGGACAGCGTGTACGGCGTTCCCGGCAGCATTTCCTCGATGAGCTCGCCTACGCGGCGTTCGTGAGCCGAGTTTGCCGGAGCCCAGAGAAGCGATACGGCGACGGCTTCGAAGCCCCCGTTCTTGAGCTGCTCGAGCGTGCTGCGCACCTCAGCCTCATCGAGGGGGTGGACGACGCCGCCTTCGGCATCGATTCTCTCGGTGATCTCGAAGGTGTGCCGTCGAGGTATGTACGGCTCGGGGAAAGGCACGTTGAACTCGAGAATCTGCTCTTCGGGCCTGCCGCCCTCTCGGAAGAGCAGGGTGTCCGCAAAGCCCCGCGTGGTGAGCAGGGCCGTCTTCGCCGTCTTACCCTGAACGTACGCATTGACCGTGTGAGTGGTGCCGTAAACGAGTCGGTCGGCGCGTTGAAAAAGCTCGTCGCGACTCAACCCCATTCCTTCAGCGGCGTTCTCCACGGCTCCGAAAAATCCATCTACGAGTCCACCGTAAGTCGTCGGCGCTTTACCCACCGACGCAATGCGTCCGCCCACCGTAACTACGGCATCTGTGAACGTTCCTCCGGTATCCACCGAGATGCATACGCTGTCTTCACTGACGTTCATATGCGAACAGTCTCCATCCTGTAACAATCTTGATCCAACCGCTTGATTTCGCGGCACTGAGCACCTCAGGGCTGCTGGTCCCAGAGTACAGCGTTGCAGATTGTTCAACAACCCTATAGTCTCGGATCGGCTCGTATTCGATGGAGAAATCGTGGAGGAGCTGAAGTGAGGAAGCACAAGCACTGACGCTTGTGTCAGACCAAAGGAACTGAGGTTTCGGATGCATACAAAGAAGTACGTTGGACTGGTGGGAATCGCAGCCGCGATGAGCCTCGTGCTCGCCGGCTGCGCAGGCTCGGGCGGAGGCTCGGCCGACGCCGGTGAGGATGGTGGCACCGCCAGCAGCACGGGGCCGTGGAGCTACGAGGTCACCACGCAGGCGGAATGGGACGGAGAGACCACCGAGGGTGAGTGGACCTCCGTGGACGACGGCGCGGGCGAGGGCATCAGCATGTGCGCGCTCTTCCCCCACCTCAAGGATCAGACGTGGGTCGCTCAGGCAGAGGCGCTCTACGACGAGGCGGTTCGTACGGGAATCTCGTACGACCTCTACGAGGCGGGCGGCTATGAGAACCTCTCCACGCAGCTGTCGCAGATGGAGGATTGCATCAGCGCCGGAACCTACGACGTGATCACTCTGCACGCCGTGTCCGGTGACGGCGTGTGCTCGACGATCGAGACGGCGCTTGAGGCAGGTATCGCCGTTGTCGATGCGATCAATGGCACACTGTGTGACGAAGCGGTCACGGAGAGCCCGCTCTTCCACCAGGTAGCTGCGAAGTACTACCAGGTCGCGAAGACTCTCGGCGACTACATCGTCGAGCAGCCGGGGGAGAAGAAGATCCTGCTCCTTGCGGGCCCTGAGGGAGTGACCTGGTCGGATGACTCCGTGGTCGCGTTTGAAGACGCGTTCGCAGCCGACCCAGAGAACAATGAGATCGTGGCGGCGCCCCGGGGCGATAGCGACGTAGCTTTGCAGCTGTCACTCGCGACCGACGCCCTGACTGCCAACCCTGACATCACGGACATCGTCTCGATCGCTGCCGGTTCGAGTGCCGCGCTTGTCGCCGTCCGTGACGCCGGACGAGAGGGTGACATCAATCTGTACTCCTGGTCGCCGGCTGAGGATGCCTACCTGGGCGTAGGGGATGGTCTCGTGCAGGCCGTCGCATCCGATGTCGTGCCCATTCAGCAGAGGATGGTCGTGAACGAGGGAATTCGCCTGGTCAACGGCGAGCTCGATTACAAGGCGATCGCAGCTAACGGCCTGATCATCACCGGTGACAACTTCGATGAGATCCCGCGCGGTGATGTCACCACCTCTGGCCCCGGTGTCAAGCCGGTGTTCAACTACGCTCCGTGAGCCGCTGAGAACTAGGGAGAAATGAGATGGTCCCCACGACGCGGACTTCGGCCGAGTCAACCCACCAGCCGTCAGGTGACGATGGGCGAGGTGAGGCCGTACTCGAACTGAAAAACGCCACGAAGCGTTTCGGTGCTGTGACCGCATTGGAGGACGTGTCGCTCAGCCTGCGTGCGGGTGAGTGCCTCGTGTTGCTCGGCGAGAACGGCGCCGGCAAGTCCACGCTCGTGGGGGCCATCCTCGGCCGGCACCGGCTGTCCGAGGGTGAACTGATTATCCGAGGAGAGACGGTCGAGCAGTATTCGCCGCTGGAAGCCCGCGAACGGGGAGTCCGTGCGGTGACACAGGAATTCAGCCTGTGTGAGAACCTCAACGTCTACGAGAACCTTTTCGTCGGTCAAGAGCCTCACCGGGCAGGGATCCGGCGGAAGAGGGTAATGCAGGAGGAGGCACGGCAGCGCTTGCGCGAAGTCGAGGCGTCTTTCTTGCCGACGGACACCGTGTCGACGCTCACGCGTGCCGAGCAACAGCTGGTGGAGATCTGCAAGGCAGTGACGCAGCGGGGCGACCCCGGTGTCATCCTCTTCGACGAGCCCACGGCCGCGATCAGTGTGAGCGAGGCCGAGAAGCTGTTCGGCATTATCGATCGGCTGAAGGCAGCGGGCTGGGCCATTGTCTATATCAGCCACCGAATGGAAGAGCTGCGCCGCGTGGGCGATGACGTCGCAGTGCTTCGGGACGGCAAGCTCATCGACACGCACCGGCTGGAATCGGTGTCGGATCAGCAGCTCGTCAATGAGATGGCGGGGCGCGAGCTGGATACCGTGTTCCCGGCCAAGGCGCAGGAGCACGAGGTCGGAGACGTGGTGTTGCGCGTCGACGGCATGGTCACGCGCAACGGTAAGGTCCGGGAGGCGTCGTTCGAGCTGAGGAAGGGTGAGGTGCTCGGTATTGGCGGCCTGGTGGGATCCGGGAAGGGCGATATCGCGAGTGCGCTCTTCGGGCTGTCACCGATGTCGAGCGGAACGATTCACGTGGACGGAAAGCCAGTGTCTCGCCCCTCCACGAGATCGATGTACCGGAACGGCTTCGGCTTTCTCGCGGAGGATCGGAAGCGGGAGGGAATCCTCCCGGAGACCTCGGTCGTCACGAACGTCTTGATCGAGCGGCTCGCCGTATCGAACGCGTATTCGCGCATCGGGTTCCAGGTGAAGCGGAAGATGCGCCAAGCTGCATCGCGGCTCATCGAGGAGTTCGATGTCCGCCCGCCCGGCGCATCAAAGATGCCTATCAGTCAACTTTCGGGTGGGAATCAGCAGAAAGCGTTGATCGCTCGCACACTCGCAGCGCCACGGCGCGTTCTCGTCGTCGTCGAGCCGACCGCCGGCGTGGATGTCGGCTCGCGTATGGAGATTTACCGGCAGTTGCGCCAGCAATGCCGGGACCAGGGCATCGGAATCGTACTCGTTTCCTCTGATGCTGAAGAGCTCGTCGGCATGAGCGACCGAGTACTCGTGATGAGTTCGGGTCGCATCAGCGCGTCATTGAACGGCTCGGAGATCACCCCGGACAATATCGTCGCCGCATCGTTCGGCTATATGAAGGAGAACTAACCTTGTCCTCAGAAACCCTAGAGAAGCCGAAGGAGATCGGCGCTGGTCGGCGGGCCGTCGACTGGATCATTGACATCTTCGGACGGGTCGGTCCACTGCCGGTCCTCCTCGGCGGTGTATTCATCTACTTCGCGATTGCGACCCCGACTTTTGCGACGGCGAATAACCTCACGGAGCTGGCACAGCGGTCGGTGTTCCTCCTGCTGATGGCCATGGGACAGATGATCGTACTCGTGTCGGGGGGCTTCGACCTCTCGGTCGCGGCCGTCGTCTCATTCGTGAGCATCGTGAGCGCTCAGGTGATGCTCGAGGTATTCGTCGGTTCCGGCAACGAGACACTCGCCATTCTGGCAAGTTTGGGTATGGTCATTCTCGTCGGGGTAGGGGTCGGTCTCGTCAACGGTATCGGCGTGGCCATCCTGAAAATCAACGCCTTTATCGTCACCCTGGCCGTGGCAACAATCGTCGGCGGTCTCACGATCATCGTCTCGGGCGGCGCGACCGTCACCGGACTGCCCGAGACCTTCTCGCGCGGACTGTCGAGTGAGGGCCCCCTCGGGATCTCCTGGATGGTCTATCTCACGATCCCTGTGGTGATCGCCGTGTACTTCCTCACGAACAACAGCGTGTACGGGTCCCATCTCTATGCGCTCGGCGACAATCCGACAGCTGCACGCATCGCGGGAATCCGCGTCAATCAGACGACGATCCTGGCCTATGTTCTGGCGAGCGTGCTCATCGCCTACGGGGCGTGGCTCCTGACGGCCCGCATCGGCTCGGGACAGCCGACGCTCGGCGCAAGTTACACGATGGAAACGATCACAGCAGCCGTCATCGGCGGCGCATCACTACGCGGCGGCCGCGGCACGATCATCGGCGTCGTTCTCGGAGTGCTCTTCATGCAAATGCTGACGAACGGCATGAATCTCGTAAAACTGGATACGAACTCTCAGCAGATTGCAATCGGCGTGGCGCTGCTCTTCGCGGTGCTGATCGATCGGCTGAGGGATCGCGCGCGAACCTACTCGGCGGTGCGGCGACGTCTTGCGCTGAATAGCTGAGACCAGCTGATCGAGCCGCCATAGACGGCAACGCTCGAGCTAACGGCCCGGCGGAGACACTGAGCAATCGGAGACTCCGCCGGGTTCAGTGCTGTGCGGGGGCCGCTCCGTGCAGTGCGGGTCTGCGGCGGACGCCGAGGCCGCACGTCTGACTTGCGGTCTGGGAGCCTACCAGATGGGAAAGCCCGCCGCGCCGGGAGTGGAAGACGACTCCGGCCGATGATCCCTCCGCGTCAGGTCACGTGGGGACGGTAAGCGAGCGGATCAGGTCCTCCCGCGACTCGAGGATCGCGTCACCGACGGCCTTGACTGCTCGCTCAGGGTCTCCGCTCGTGAGCGCGAAGTAGATATCGAGGTGAGTTTGCCGCCAGTCCTCGCGTTCGCCGAAATGCTCGGACGTGGAAAGGATGAAGAGCGAATACTTGAGTTCTCGCGATAACCGCACGTAGTACTCGTTGAGCCGTTGACTCCCCATCAGTGCGATGATCGCCGTGTGGAAGCCGAGATCTGCTTCGACGATCTTACGGTCGTCGTCCGTGTCGAGTGCGAGCAGCATCTCATCGAGCGCTTCTTTGAGGCCATCGAATGAGGTGCCGGGGCTGATGTTTCGTGCGGCAGCGGTTTCTAAGTAGAAGCGAGTGAGATAGACATCGAGGAGGTCGTCGACCGTGGGCTTCCAGACCATCCACCCCCGGTTTCGTGAGTAATCGGTGAGACCTTCGTACTCGAGCACGGTCAGCGCGCCGCGCACCGTGTTACGGGAGACGCCGAACTCCTGGGCCAGGATGCTTTCTTTGAGGCGATCGCCGGCGGGAATCTCCCCGCTCAGGATACGCTCGTTCAATACTTCAGCGATCTGAATGGTTGCGACCTTTGACGCTTTGGTCGTTGAGGGAGCCGTCTTGGGCTTTCCATCATATGCCATAAAGTCCTACCTCTTGAGAGCCCCGACGCTGCATTGCATCCTGTGCCACATTGCAACCTTCGGCAGTGTCCGCTACGTCTACACTACTCGTTTTCGACAGCGCCCCGAATTTCTGTTCCACAATTTTTCGAATCTGGGTATGCTTGAGGGGAGTTTTTGCCTAGAACGAAGAGCTCACGCGGATTAAGTTGTTCATCAAGTTCAAAGACGAAAGGGGCTTCTTGCCGTGGATTTGCGCGAAATCAGTGATCGTATTGAAATTCCAGCGACGCTCACACGCTACGCAACCGGCCTGGATACGCCGGGCCGCGACTTCTCCCACTGGGAGAAAGCGTTCCTGCCCGATGCGAAGTTTGTGAACTGGAACGGCCCTGGCACGGAACTGGGTGTTACCGAGATGCAGGAGTTTCTGACGAAGGATGACCCGGTCTACAGTCACCAGCATCTGCTGTCGAACATCGTGATCACTGAACTGAATGGGGACCGCGCGACAACTCGTGCGGAGTACTTCCACGTGGGTGCGCACCGGACGGACATCGATACGGAAGCAAACCTCATTCTCAAGGGCGGCTTCTACATCGATGAACTCGTTCGCACGGTGGACGGCTGGCGAATTGCGCGCCATGAAATCAACCGACGGTGGGACCGCTACGAGATTGTCGCGTGGCCCCCTGCTAACACCACCTGGGCGCGAACAGTGATGGCGCCGACTGCGACGAAAGGATAAAGCGAGATGACCAGTTTCGAGCTTCGCGTGTATGCCGCCGTTGACGGCAAGATGCCCGCTCTGCTGCAGCGTTTCCGCGAGCACACCATGCGCCTCTTCGAGGCGCACGGCATGGTGAATATCGGGTATTGGATCGATCAGAATGATCCGAACCGCTTGATCTATCTGCTCAAGCACACCGATTTCGAAGCGAGCTGGGACGCGTTCCGTGCTGATTCCCGGTGGGTAGATGTGAAGGAGCGGTCGGAGGCCGATGGTCCTCTGACCGCTTCCATCACGAGTACTCGGCTGGACGCGACCGACTTCTCACCACTGCAGTGACGTCGGAAATGACGCGGCTGGGGCAGGGAGTCGCTGCAGAAAACGAGAACGTCCTGGTGGCATTCAAGACCTTCGAACCCGGTGAAGTATTTCCCAACCATATTCACGAGATCCTCACGGAAACCTTCGTCGGAGTCGAGGGCCGTGTCGAGCTGTGGATCGACCGTTCTGAGTGCGTCGACATCCTCCCCGGCGTCGTCCGCTCGGTGGAGGCTCACCGGGAGCACTGCCTGCGAAACGCAACCGACGAACCAGCCGTGATCTGTTACATCAAATCCCCCCACCTCCCGGACGATCGCGTCGCGCGAACGTGGGAGCCCTAGAGAGGAACTGAGCGCCCCCATGAAGCTGGGTACCGTTGTGCAAGGCGACGTGAGTCGCGCATTTCGCCAGGATGACACTGGCACTTACTACTTTGACGAGCCAGACGTCGACGCGGTGATCAAAAGGTCGGATTGGCGATCCTTGCCGGTCCACAAAGGATCTCCACCCGATAGGGAGGACTTGCTCCCGCCGGTTCAGCGTCCGGGCAAGATTATCTGCGCGGGGCTCAACTACTACGCGCATGCCGAAGAAGTCGGGAAGACACCACCCGACGTTCCGACTCTCTTTACGAAGTTCGCTTCAGCCCTCGCTGCTCCCGCCGAGGATCTGGTAATTCCCGCATTGAGTGAGGAAATTGACTGGGAAGCGGAGCTCGCGATTGTTATCGGAAAACGCGTGAAGGCGGCGGGGCCTGTCGCGGCCCGGGCGGCGATCTTCGGGTACACCGTGCTCAACGACGTGAGCGCACGTGATTGGCAGCGCCGCACGTCGGAGTGGTTCCAGGGGAAGAACTTTGACCGATCCACTCCGATAGGTCCCGTCATCGTAACGGCTGATGAGCTCGACGTCGAGGGCGGGGTAGGAGTGGAGTGCGCAGTGAACGGAGTACGCCGCCAGTCAGGAACCACTGCCGACCTCATCTTCAAGCCCGCAGATCTCATCATGTACATCACGCAGTTCATGACACTCGAGCCGGGGGACATCATTGCGACGGGAACCCCCGCCGGGGTGGGTATGGCGAGCAAGCCGCCGACCTACTTGCAGGATGGCGACACGCTGACCACATCGATAGAAGGCATCGGGGAGCTCGTGAACGTCATTCGCATTGATCGTTCGTCAGCCCAATAGGGAAATCGGAGAGGAAAACATGGCAACAACGGACAAGGATATCGAGTATCGTGAGCACTATCGCGACGAGCGGGGGAGAGTCCTCGTCGGAAACTCGCTGACCTCGTACGAATCCGCTACGGGCATCGAAGACGCTGTGGTCCTGGGCGCGTCCTTTGCGGGGCGGCCCACCGGCATACTTCCGGTGCGCCAGGGCGCGCGCGGTTGGATCGCTCACGAAGCGGGGCCCGGGAAAGACGAAGCGGGGATCGCGGGATTGCCTCTCGCAGACGAGTATGACGTCCCGGCAGCCGCGATTACGACTTCCGAAGCGCGACTCTCGGGGGGCGACACCTTGCTCACCGGACGCGTCAGCCGGGTAAATGTCACCGCAGCGAAGCTCGGAGTCGAACCCGGGATGACGGGTGAGGAGGCCGCGAAGAAGATGTTGGATGCTCCTGTCGGACGCCCCCGCTCGGTGGAGGGTGTCGTGGATGAGAGCGTCCGGAAGGTGCTGGAAACGAGCACGGGTGACGTCTACACGGTGTGGTCGACGTCCCGGATCGACGGTGATCGCTCACGCGACGTCCTCGTCGTCGCGTCTCACGGAGCAAAGGTCATGGCTCTCTACGCGATGCGGACCAATCCGAAGGGGGTTATTTGCAACGACGCGGGCTTCGGGCTCGAGGATTCGGGTATCGAAGGTCTGCAGGAGCTCGAGGACAACGGTGTTGCCGGCGCCACGGTCTCGACCGACAGCGCACGGATCGGTGATCCGATGAGCACGTATGAGGACGGCGTGATCTCCGCGGTGAATCACGTCGCTGAGGCGAAGGGTGTCCGTGTCGGGCAGACCGCCAAAGAAGCGGCCGCGTTGATGGTGCAGTAACGGCACGCGGTACCTGCGTGTACCCGCTGAGCTCGGGATCCTGGCGTCTGACGGACCCCGAGCTCAGTGAGTTCCCGGAGACACGTGCTCGGGCTCACGGAAGACGCCAGGGAGTGATATTGCCCGAAGCGGCGAAATCATCGATCGACTGCTGAGCCGCGCTGACGAGTTCGTGCATGCGGACCTCCTCCGTGCGGGAGGCGGGGATCGAGAGCACCAGTGCGGTACGGCTGCGCCAACTGTTGCCGTCGAGAGGGATCGCGATGGAGTGAACGCCTGCTTCGGATTCATCGCGGCTCTCCGCCCACCCCCTCCGCCGGATCCTCACCAACTCGGCGAGGAGCTCGTGACGGGAAGTGATCGTGTGCGGACCCCGACGCACGAGGGACTCACTGGGAAAGAAGGCGAGAACCTGCGCGTTGTCCAGGGCCGCGAGAAGGAGCTTGCCGGCGGCCATCGCATGAGCCGGTGCCGTCATCCCGGTACGCAACCCGATGTCCGCCCCGTGCGGGGCACGCCGACCGTCGACGACCAGCACATGATCCCCCACGAGCGTTGCGCTGTGGACGCTTTCCTCTATCGTCAGGCTCAACTCATCGAGGAGCGGCCGGACGCGAATGCGTGCTTCTGCGCGATGCGCTGCCGAGGCGGTCATAGCGAGTAATGCGGGCCCGGCGTGATACCCGCGGCCCGTGTCGGAGAGCACCGCAAACCCCTCGGATTCGAGCGTACGCAGCAGCCGGTGGCACCTCGAACGGCTGATGCCGAGTTCGCCGGCGAGTGATGCCACAGTGACCCTGTCCTGGGTGTTCAAGACCGCAAGAGCGGCCAGTGCGCTTTCGGCGCCCTGCAGTTGGTAGGGGGTTTGCGGAACCATCAGTGCGTAACAAAGAGTCGTGCGGGTAGTCCCGCTAAGACATCGGACATGCTCCATACTGTACCGCTGACTGGGATGAACCGCCATGGGTACTGTTCTACAGTTCGCATCTGATCGATAATGTGAACAACTCTTGAACGGTCCAAGCATGAACCGTGAGGGCCTGACGCACACCGCGCACGCGAGAGTTCAAGAGTTCGAGAGTGGAAGGGAACTTGCAAACCATGAATGACACACCAATCCTGAAGAAGCTGACTGTTCAGCGTCGCGATGAGCTGCCGATGGCGCCCGGTCAAACGGCAAAAGCGCTGCGATACTCCGGAGTGGCGGTGGAGAATACCGAAGTTGAGGACCTTTGGTTCGGTCGGGTCCACACCGGCGTCGGTGAGGTATCCGATCCGCATCACCACGGCGAAGCGGAGACGGGCGGTTACATCCTCAAGGGCCGCGGATTTATCCGCTTCGGTGAGAGATATTCCGAGGTGGTGTACATGGAGGAGGGTGACTTCGTTTACGTGCCGCCGTTTGTTCCACACATCGAAGGGAATGCTAGCCGCACTGAGGAGCTCGTATGGCTGACGACTCGCACGCCGGACAACATCGTGGTAAACCTCGAAGACCAGGATGTCGCCGATCTCGATATCGAGTACGCAGACTGAGTCCCGTCGCATAGGTCAGATTGGTAAGGCTAGGAGTTGATCCCGGGCCATACGCCCTCAGCAGCGCCCTCAGTGCCTTCCCCGGTACTGTACATTGGAGTTTACTCGCCAGCCGCCCGATCGAGCATCCAGGTCACGAGCATCGCGGTCACTTCGTCGTGATTGGTCTCGTTGAGGAGTTCGTGCCGCCCCTCAGGGTAGATCTTCACGGTCACATCGCGCACACCGCGTCGACGGTAGGCGTCGGCGAGCAGGCGCAACCCCGCCTCTCCCCGCGTGAGCGGATCCTCGGCGCCCGAGACGATGAGGATCGGCACGTCGGCCGCGAGGCCGTGGCCCGGCTTGCCGTAGAGCCGCAGCCCGTCGGCGACCCCGA
>Ga0265293_10002547_pt1 | contig 36110 bp, 53 predicted proteins | sample Munlanlewell138R_FD_192505 | JGI IMG/M metagenome (GOLD analysis project Ga0265293, IMG submission 192505) | Leachate microbial communities from a municipal landfill in Southern Ontario, Canada - Leachate well 138R | ecosystem: Engineered > Solid waste > Landfill > Unclassified | place: Canada... | reverse complement strand
GTTTTTTGTCGAAGGCAGTTTTAGGCGGCTTATAACCGGTGTAATCCTGCAAGATAAATGGCATTAGAACGGAGGCGGCGGGAATAAGCGGGAAATGAGGGGAAAAAGCGGCATAACGAGCTAATAATGGGGATTTTATGAGAATCGGCGACTCAAAATCGAGCGGTTTTTAAAATGGCACAAAAGACGGTTTTACAGTAAAAAGTTGCAAGAAGATGGCACAAACCATCTATCTATATGAAACCTTTAAAAGCCGTTTAAACATTCACCAAAAGGCTGATATACGCAAATCATTCATCGCGATATTCCAATTTATAGCGGACATTTTTGCGGACATGCGGACGCGATGTCCGGCTGCAAAAGTTAAGTAAATTTCAAACTTTTCAGGTGAGCGCAGAAAAACTCCAGCCGGTTTTTAACTAATTTTTTGACCGGCTGGATAGACCAGCTATAAGAATTCCCTTTTTTACCGGTTGGCCTCAGGCCCGGCTTACGACCGGGGTGAGAGTTAGTCCGCTTACATCAGCCCGTTGGGGCTGGAATATTTTTTATACTACTACAAATTAACTTGTCTGATATTTCAAAAAGTCCTTGCCCGGATGAGAAGCCGCCCGTCTTTCTGACGGGAATATTTACTGCCTCAAAACTTAACCCTAAGCACTTAGGGCAGAAAGTCGGCGGCAAATGGTCGGATGCAGTCCAGCCGCATCCGGCGCAGAGCCATGCCTGCTGAGTCGGCTCAAGAATAGCCTTTAATTTCATCGCCTCGGCGACCTGCTGTTTTTCAGTAGCAAGCTGAATTTTCTGCCTTTTTTCTAAGGCTTTTAGTTGAAGGTTTTTGCGTTTCCTTCTGTGCTGCGCTTTTATATTAGCCTTAATACAGCGACTTCTCATCCGTGAGTCCCGCTGCATCTGCAAGGCGAGATGTCCGGGCCTGTCAACGCATCTAAGATTGCTCAAGTCGTCATTAAGAGTATCGCCGTCGTAGTGAACGACAAAATGTCCGGGCGGGATGTCGCGGCTGGACATTAGCCATAGGTGTCTGGCGTAAGGAATCCATTTATGCTCACCCTGTAAGATGCCGGATATTTTAATCCATCGAAACTGTTTGCCGGATTTGTCGTTGCGAATCTCAATTGTTCCTACGTGCTTGTGCTGGGCGGGCAGGTGCCCTTTTTTGAATTCAGTCGAAGGTGAATAATGAATGCCCTTGATTCCTTTATTGGCGGGAATATGGCCTTTCGTGAATCGGGTTTCAATGCCGCCAAGTGAAACATTACGGCGGACGAGCTTAGTATATTCATACCTTGTCATCTGAGACAAGATTGCTTTTTGGAATACAAACCAATTACAGTGAATCCGTTTTTGTAGCTGCGTAAGCGTTGCTCCTGCGCGGAATTGGGCTGCGAGTTGGGCGGCATCTTCCTTAGATATTATTCTTGGCCTGCTCATGCGGTGACCTCCAGAACAAGCTGATTAGCCGCAGCCGCGACATCAGCAAAGACAGGCGTGCCTTCGCCGAGCGTGCCCGGCTCATATTCTCCGATGGGAGAGGAGTCTATCCGCTCAAAAAACGGCATGCCGCCCTGTAAGGCGTCTTCTATGTACCATCGGTCATCTTCAGGTACCCAGTATATATAGTAGTCACCGTCGAGCCGGCGGTAATAATCTTTGCCGTTATGCTGGCCGGCCACGGCATAGCTGCCCGCGATATCGGGATTGCACTGGCCGGTGATTGTATAATAGCCGTGGGTATAGCTGACCTTTTTCAGGCCTAAGGGCGCCGGCGGGGCTATATGCACTGCGGTCTGGATTACGCCTGAGCTGCCCTGCTGGGGATTGCCCAGCGAATCGAAAACTTTAAAGCCGAATTTATAGATACCGCAATAAATGACATTGACTTTTGCCTGAATAAGAACACCGCCGAGGCCGTACGGATGCTGGCCGTACGGGAGCTGGCCGTAGCCGCTGCAAAGGACGGCGTGGGCCTGACCGTAGCGATGCTGGCCGTAAGGGGCCTGGCCGTAGCCGTATATACCGGCGCCGTTGGGGAAGAGCTGATGCTTTTCAGCCGAGACCGGAGTTTCCCAGTCAATGTCACCATCGCCGTTATTACTGTAAAGAACAGCGTAATCGCCGGGTTTGTATCCGGCTGGGACGGCGAACGAAATAGTTACTTTTGCGCTCACGTTAACCTCATCTCCGCAAAACGCAAATCACGGGTAATCAGCTTGGTCTTTTGCTGCTCGAACATATATATTATTTGTATAATTTCGGGATATACCGAAATGTTGCCGGCAATATTAGCCGCCAGCGAATACTCTCTGCCTGTGATTTTCTCAATGCAATCGCCGACCATAAAGTCAGCCTCGCCGATGCCGTCACCGAGCCATAATCTGTCGAGCGTGAACTGGCCGCAGATACTCGTATCTTGATTGGCATCTCGGATACCGTCGAGATGCTGCTGGGATTTTTTTGTCGAATCGACATTCCAAGCAGTCAGGTCGGTAGAACTATAAAAGCTGCTTGTTGTTCTTTTTGCCACGCCATATTTGCCGGAAAAGTCATAGACGGCTGCGTGATTGAACGGTGAGCCGCTGGCCGGCTGGCGAAGGCTGTAAGTAATAAGCCGCTGGTCCATCTGGACAGATGCGGTTACTCGCACGCGTGTATGCCATTCACCGTCTTTATAAGAGCGGCCATTAATTATGTCATCACAAAGGCTGGTCCAGTAATTAAGCTCTACTTCGTCAAGGTCACCGCCTGATATCGTCGCGCCGTGGGGATGCAGCATCTCAGCGAGGTTCTCTTCATCTATATATATACCCGCCTCATCGGACAAAGAGCTGATTTTAGCGGGGATAACATACCAATTTGAGCCGCCGTTAAAACTGAATTCAACCTTGATACCTACACTGCTGAGCGAGTCTTTGTTGAGCGTTAAGCAGGCTAACAGGCTTCTGCGGAAGGGCGCGTACTGGCGCTTGTAATACCTGACGCCGTAAGAATTATACAGCTCTTTCCAGAGATATCCACCGGGGATAACAGTCTCGAATTTAAAGGGCAGCCCCCTGTCATAATCAGGACCGGAATAATCGCCGGCTTCGTTCAAGGCCCATTTGCGGCCGACCGTTCTTTTGAAGCCGCTGCCGGCGGCGTGATAATATTTATAAAAGTCTTTGGAGTTCGGATTACTTAGGGCTTGAATTTGAGCCTGCGTTAAATATAAATCATCGCCTACATCAGGCTCTAAATCGTCATCGAGCCACGCGGGGACAAGCTCGGCGGTAATTTCGAATCTATCGGGAGATCCCAGTCCGATAGGCTGGTTAATAACCGATGCGATATCCTTTTGGGCGGTGAAGGCCCAAAGCATTTTTTCGCCCCGCTCAACGGCGGGCCTTATGTCCTCGGCCTCCTGAGGCGCGTAGAGCTGATGGAGAATCGTAATCTGGTCGTTGCTGCGGGCGTAGCCTGAGGCCCGGCCGAGCTTATAGAATTCAAGCCAAGGCGGACCGGCATCTTCGGCGATATCGGTTTGGCGGAAGGACCAGCCTAATTGTCGGCATATCACTTCAGCGGCCTCAATTACATTAAGACCGTCTATAACTACGTGATGCAGGACTGTTTGGAAATCTTTGTGGTCAAGTCCGTAGAAGTTGGAGATATCCAGCCACGGAAAGACATTAAATGAGCGGTTGTAAAGGGGACTGAATATATATCGAAGCATCTGCAGTGCCGTCCAAAATTTGACGGCGGATGTTTCTGTTTTTTGACTTTCCGCGAAAATCGGAATCTCGAACTGATATTCTCTATTATTAGGCGATGTCATTGTGAGCTCGACTGCGTCACAATTCGGTTTTCCGTTTTCGTTGAATATCGCCCGGCGGCCGCTTAGAAACGTGCTCTTTGTAGAGAGGGGTGTCTGGTTGGCGGCGTAATCATCCGCGCCGCGAGCGACTTGACCGTAAATGGGATTCGTGGCCGCTAAAAGCCAGCGGAAATCCTGCGCTATAATCGCGTTTCGCTCGTAGCCGGCTGACTGGTCGCTGCCGCCGCTTGACTCGACGAGGTCGGCGGTCGCGAAGCCCGTGAAAATTACCGACTGGTTAGCTACGTGGGGATGGTCCGTTCTAATGCGGAGCATATCGCCTTTTTTAATCGGGGCGATTTGATGCCATCGAAGCGAAGGAAACCATATAGTAGCGGTTGACGGCTTTGCGCCGGCGTTGATAGTGACCTGATCGACTTTCACTGGCCATATCGAAGTCCACAGGGACGGATAGGTCGGAGGCGAGCCGGATGCGGACTTGTAATCGACTACAGCCAATTGAGCTTTTCTGGCGATATTTTTTTTATCTTCAAACATATATCAATAAGAGAGGCTTACAAAAACAGCCACAAAGTCACAAAAACATTCCTTGTCTGTATTAAAATGAATTGCCTTGCCGCCGGCGTCCCTGAGCAGCTCGAAGGCATCGAGCACGCAGCTGTAAAAAGTTGCATCCATAAAAGAGTAATCAGCCGCAGCGACATCCGGCTTGCGCAATTCTTCGATATCCCTAATCAGACTTATAAGTGCGGCCCTCGCGAGCGAATAAGTATTACCTGCAGCTCTAAGTCTGCCCGTGATTAGAATCTGGCTGCCGCGAGTGCCGAGGTGCATACTGGTCAGACCGTTGGCGCCGGGATAGCCGATATATTGACGATGGATGATTTGCGGCTGGGCTGTTACGCAGATCTCATCGCCGAACACATTGGTTAAATCGGTCGCCATTATTACGGTGTGTCCCTCCCTACTCGCGGCTGGTTAATGTCTCGCCGGTCAGTTGTCGGATAATATTGAACTTCGTTGTGATAGTGATTATTAATCACCGGCTGAGTTTGACGCCTGACGCCCTGCATTTCTGCGGCTGACAATATCGGGCTTGCGATTCCACTCAATTGGCCGGGTTCAAGGCCAACGGCCGACTTCACGCCTTCAATATAGAGCTGCTGCTTGATTAGCCATTCGGGGACTCTTTGTTTTCTTAACGCCTCCTCGTAAGCCAGCAAATAGACGCCCCACTGCATACTCTGTGTGTCGGAGCCTTTAATGTTTTGAATGGAAACAGCCAATTTGCGGGCCTTGTCCTCTAAGGCGGCCATCTCGTCTTTACCGAGAAGTTCGGTAATCATTTTTTGAGTTAAATCTTTACTGCCGACATCCGCACCGACTACGCTGCCGACCGTTTTCATCATAGCCGCAGGCGATTTTAACATAGACAATAAAACCGATGCACCTTCTCTACCCGCAAGCAGCTCGGCTTCGGAAAGACCGAATTGCCCAGCCTTTTGTTTTTCGGAAAGAATATTGATTTTTTGGAGAAAGCCTTCACCAGCATCCACTCCTAATCTGCCGAGGAGTTTCTGGCTTTCGGGCGTCCCTCGTCCCTGAAGCCCCATAAAGGTAGCTCTCAAGCCGGTAGTCGCAGTCGAAGGGCTGGCTAACTGCGTAGTTACATAAGCCCACAGGCCGGCTGACTGAGCGCCGCTAAGGCCGCCGCTCATGCCGACAGGTAAAAACTCAGGCATATATCGCCCCACATCCTCGGCTGTCCCTCCCGCCTCTTCGATAGTTTTAAGTAAAACATTTTGGATTCGATTCGCATCTTTTTCGCCCGTTTTTTTAGCGTAGAGGGAAAACATATCGACCAGCGTATTGAGATTTGTTTCGGGCACCGTTCTTCCTAACTCGAGCGATTCCTTGAGTATGTCCTGCTGCTGCTGCCGAGTGAGTCCGGCGCCTTTGCTCCTCAATGTGTACCATGACTCAGCCACTTCCTCGAACGGCCTGCGGCCGTAAACGGCGTAGGCCTCCACTTCTTTTCTCAGCTCAGGCTTTTCCTTGAAAAATTCGCCGAGATATTGCAGCATTGTCAGTTTTTTCTGCTGCTCGGCTGCGATGCGGCCATGTTCCTTTATCGCATCCATCTGCGTGCGTATCGCACGAGTGATTCCATTTATTATAGCCCCGACGCCCGCGAGCGCCGTAATCCAAGATAAAATCGAATCTTTTAATTTGCCCAGCCCCGTACCGGCACGATGACCTTCCGTTCCGATTTTCTCGGTACTTTGCGATACATTGTCGAGCTGCTGCTTAGCCTCTGCAGCGCCGGGGGTCTTGATATGTATATTTACATCTTTAGCCATATTTTAAAAGCAAATCAAAAAGACTTTAAAAACAGCTTAAGCAATCGTTAAAACCTTGTTTGCTCCATCCAAGGTCAGCGGAGCATCGACATCGTTGCCGACCTGATAGTTCAGGGCGTACTCGCTGTAGTCGGAATTGATATCAGAGTTTCCGCTGCCGCCAACAAAGAAGGCGTTAGCTACGGTCAGCGTCTTGTCATCTTCGCCCCCTGACTGGGTAATCGTTAAAACCAAATCGTCCGCAGCGGCCAATAGTAACTGCTGCGACTTTAGCTGGGCGGTAGTTATCTCTGAATCTTGGAAGCTGATAGAGCCGCCGATATTCATCGCCTCAAGACAGACATCGACTGCGGTATAAGCAAGGTCAGCATCGTTGCAGGCCTTGCGCAAGATGCCGGAGGCCTCGAAGCTGAAACTTAGGACGTGATAGATATCTATCTCACCGAAAACGGCAGTGGAAATCCTGAATCCGCCGCGAGCGGCAGGGACGTAGGTCGGAGCGGACTGGCTGTCGGTCATAGCGTGCATATCGGCGATTGTCGCGGTCTCAGAAGCAGCGCGGCACTCAAACTGGGCCGTGACTACCGCGTGAGAGCCTTTAGTGAAGCGAATGGCTGCCGCATGGATTACCGGGGCGGTCAGCGTATGCTTTACGTAGCCGGTCGCGGCGGCAGCTCCGCCTTTGCGTTCGTAGAAAATAAAAGTTCCTACGGTACCTAAAAGCAGTAATATCGCCTCTGGCCAATCCTGACATACTAAAGAGCCGCGACAGAACTGGGTCTCTCTATCTACTATCGCAGGACCGGCCAGCCCATCGGGCGAGCTGCGGATTACGTTTTCAAAGCCCTCTTCAAGGGCTACGGTCATTATACCGCCGCAGGCGACGCCGTTAATTGTAGCGGCTACGGGGTTATATACTCGTTTATTTACAGTTGCCATTTTTATCTCCTAAACATTTATTCGGCTTACTTCAAATCTCATTTGGATACCGGATATATTGGGCGTGTCGATAGTTAGGAAATCGCCTGTGTAATAAAACTCATCACAGTCAACTACGATGTCATCGGGACGCTTTTTGTCAAAGAGCGTGATAACTAAATCCCTGATTTTGCTGACGCCAAGACGCGAGTCACTGCCCCACATAGAGACGGCGGTCTCTTTGGATTTGACGACAACGAGAACATCGAACTCTAAGATTTCGCGGAGGTCTCTGCCGCCTTCGCGAGCGGTGTCGCTGTTCATATAGCCCACGTAAACGGCGGGCGTTTTCTCTATACCCTCGATGCCGCCATGGACAGCGCGGAGCTGATGCTTAAAGAGTTCGGCGATTTGGAAGACAGCACTGCCGCCGTGCTGCAGAGCAGCGAGCTGTGTTACCATCCAGTCAGCCAAAGTCACGATAAGTCCGCCGTCGCCGGGCATTATATCTTCCCTTCAATTTCGTTTTCGATTTCACCGCTGATAACATCGAGGTTATCGAGAACGCCGTCAGATAAGGCGGAAGAGCCTTGAATAAAAACGCTTTTAACTAAGACAAACAATGGCCTGAATTTGCCTTTTTTCCCGCGAGCGTAACCGAGAACATTACTGCCCTTAGGTCTAAATAATTTAACTCCGAGCTGAGCCGCAGCGTCTCTAACTGATTGATATTTCGGGACGCCGGCTGCTGTCAGTGCCTCGCCAATCGGAATCGTTAACGCGCGGGCACGCTTGGGCGTAATAGTTTTACTTTCATCGCCCAAAAGCCATTTATATTTATCGACCGGAGAATTGTCCGGCACGCCGACAATCAGATGCAGCGGCTCGTGCAGCCAAGAGCCAATATGCTTAGCGAGCATTCCGGTCCGTCGGCTGAGAGACTGACCGCTGAGGTAATCTCTGGCGATAGAGCCGACAGTGATTTGGCCGCCGCGCTCGAGTCCTTTAGAACAGGCGTCAATTAAGGCCTTGCCCATTGCGCCAAGCTCAGAGACAGTAGTATTAAATTCCGGCCCCATCTGGAGGGTTACGTTCATAGCCGAGACCTCCGGTATTTGGTTAGTGTTACTTTGACCAAAGGCAATAAATCCATCGCGGAGAATTTACTGATTGAGCCGCCTTCAGCGCTGACCGATGACAGGCCGATATCGCTGCGTCTCTTATAGATAAAGCAGGCCTGCATAATCGCGGCCTCTCGCAGATCGGCGGGCAGTGCGTGCTCGCCGGTGCCGGGGGTCTCATCGGCTCCGCAATAGCCTCCTCGATAAACGAGCTGGATAGAGTCCTCGTAACCGGACCACTTGCAATTCATTCGATATATGATTCCATTTTTGGCTTCCTTGGTAAGCCGGTAATCTGTGTTCGCCGTCAGCGCGGACTCATCGCCGAAGGTATAGAGCGCGGACTCTTTTATTGAGGTAATCGAAATCACCGGATAACGTTCGAGCTGCAGGAATGCAGACTCACCGGTATAATATTCAGTGACATCCGAATCAGTCATTAATAACTTGCGGCCGGTCTCATTGTTGAAGATTTCCTCAAGGCCGAGGATGATTCTATTTAGCATTGCATCGTATTCGGTGTTGCTTCCTATGCCGAGCCGGTCTTTGATGTCGGCTATTGTGCAGAGCTGCCGAGTTACGGCGGAGAATGTTACGGCGATAGTCATATCATCAGATATATCGCGGAGCGTATGCGTCAGGCCGCCTTCATGGACAACCGCGCCGTTAACGAGCCATTGATTTACCTGATAGCCGGCTGCCGGAGCGGCGGTAAATTCCTGCAATCCGTACAATACTACAATAGTGCTTCCGTCCGGCGCAATACTGCCGCCGACACCTGACGAAGATGTCAATTCTCGGCTAAAAGGTATGCCGCCAAAGACCCAATCGAATACGCCATTCAAGGCTACTATATCTGCATACCAACCGGATTCGGCCTGTATGTAGTTGCGGCATGGAGAACCTACATCATCTCCGGCATCAAACTCACAGTACCACGCTCGGCCATTGACGCCTACAATACTCTCTACATCAGATTCGCTAACTTTAGCGCCAAAGCCGTCGCTCCATATTGCAGAGAGCTGCTCCGGTGTAAGTACGCGATTGTAGAAACGAGCCTGACCGACCATTGCATTGAGTTCGCCGTTTAAAAAATTACTGTCAGCTTCAGGTTCGCCGCTAAGCTCGCTGGCCAAGAGCGGCGTAGGATCGCCCGTCGCGACAAGTGTGTTATCGACATAGAGCTTTAGTCCGGTGGCAGAGTCTCTATCGCAGGTTACCGCGATCAAGTGCTGCCGACCATCATTAAGATTGACCGTATAATCCAGATTGATACTGCTGCCGCCTCGCAGCCGAACCGATAAAGTATGGGAATCAGGCACAGTCGTATCTACATAGAGATCGAATGAATTACCTACCATCAGTATGGCGTATGATGTGGCTGGAGCCTCTTCGTGACTGAACCAAACGGTGTAAGTGAAATCATCAAGGTATGGTGCGAAATTGGCGATTTCGCCCACCTTGATGTTCGAGGTCTGTTTTAGTATTCTGAGCATCAGCTTTGCCATAGTCTATCGCCTACTTTGTTTTATACTCAGGATTTCTACCCGGCAGGAACTGTTTATCTTGCGGACTTTCCTGCATCTTTTGTTTTTGCTTTTGGCGGCCATTCGAGGCCGGCTTCCTTCGCGAGTTTTCTTGCTTTATCTTCTGCATCTTCAAGCTCCGGTAATAATTTTTTAAGCTCTATTGTTCCGGCCCCAATCGCCTGTTCGAGTTCGCCGCAGCGGGCGTTGAGTTTTTGGAACAACTCAATTGCCGACTGAGCCTTTTCGGTTTTTTTGTTTTGAGCGGACGCCTTTTTGTCGAGCCGCTCTTCCCACGGAGGGCAAGTGTCGATGACGTTATTTTTGCCGAGCCGCTTTTCGTTTCTGAGGGCTTTGATGACATTCTCAGGCAAATCGTATTTGCGGTCCGGGGCGAGTATTAAAACTTGACCGCAGACGCTGCCCGAAAATCCTTTAGTTATAAGTACCCACATAATTAGACTCCTTGTTTTTTTGGGGCCTGAAGCCGAAGCTGTGCAGCCATCCGCATCAGGTCAACTAAGTTCATAATTTTAAAATGATTGCATATTATTTTCGGGTCAACCTTTACGCGGAGGCCGGCCTCGTTGCATTTGCGGAAAAAATGGACATCCTCGGATTCCTGAGTGCCATCCTCGAACTCAATCCACTTGAACCAAGGCCACTTAACTTTTTCAAAAACATCGCGGCGTATTAAAAGACAGCCGGCGCCGCCGGCATCGACCTCGAACGGCTCGGTTAAAGAAGGCAGCCGTTCGAGCAGCCGATAGCGCCGGTCAGAATCTTTATTCATTAATGCCCATCGCAAACCCCTGTGCATCCAGACCGGATAGCAGCCGCTGGCAAGCGGGCAATCCAACGCCAACAGCCGCTCTATGCAGTCCAGCGGCGGCTCGATGTCGCTATCTATAAGCAGCAGATAGTCGAATTCCTTCCGCGATAAGAACAGCCTAATCAGGCTGTTGCGGTTGAAATCGACCGGCCGGCCGGTCGAATTGACATCTCTTACATTGGGCATCTTGGCCGCAACGTGAGACTTCCACGCATCAAGCGATTCGTGGATGCCGCCATGAGTCGGGATTGCGAGAAGGACGTTATTCATTTAGGCCTCGACTAATTCCTCAAGACCCATATCCGTTGCAGATTTTATCTGCTGGCCGCCAAAGAGGCGTCCGACTATGCAGAGGTTGCAGCCCGTTGTGCCGTTGCCGGCGTGCGGGGCTTTGACTCTCATATACCGCTTATGCTCTTTTTTAAGCGATACTTCTATCGCGAAGATTTTGTCGTCGTCGCCGGCGCCGATAACGGCAGCAAGCTCCGCGCCGTCAATCTCCTCGTAAGAACCGCCTGCGGTATCGCATTGTTCGATTACCGGAGGTGTTGCCTCATCGGTCGAGCCGATTGCGATATCGAGCGTCCCCACGTGGAATTCAAATCGCACCTTATCATCAAACCCGAAGGTATCGAGATATGTGTTGCCTGCGAAGTCGCCGTCATCTTTGAGCTGCGGAGGCAGCAGAGTGACGACTTTTTCACGTTCGTGTGGTCTCATCTTTTTATTCCTTTCTTTTTTTTTCGTCAATAGTAACAATATTTTGCCGACCCAAAACAAACGGGGGATGAGCGAGAGGACCGAAGTCCTGACTATCTATCACCCCGTCTATTTTGGGAAAAATTCTTGCCATAATCAAAACTCAAAAATCATTAGGCGATATCAGCATAGAGGCCGACTATAACGCCCTGCTCTTGGTCCGCTTCGTCCTCATCGGTCGAGTTGCCGACGCCGGTTACATTATTCATTCCGATTCGCTCGGTGGCACGCATAGCGATACTGTCGGAGGTGAATAATACAGAACTGTCTGTCGCGATCTCAAACTGCCGGGCGTCGCCGAGAACGCAGCCCTGCCTTAAGTTGCCATACAACAGAGGCACGTGGTCTGCGGCAGCCTTGACCCTATTCATCTGAGAGACGAATTCGACCGGCCGGCCGAGGAAATACGGATTCGCCGTAAAGGCCGTATTAATTACCTCAGTAGCGCTAGTGCCGTTGAGTGCTAAAGCGATTCGCAGCATAACCGTGTAATAGAAATTACGGTGACAGAACCACTTCAAGTCCACGTTATCATCGGCGTCATCATGAATCAATCCCGGCAGGGCCAAGATATCTTCACTTGTGATATTAGCCCAAGCGCCGGCAGTGCCCTGCACTCGCAGGCTTAGGATTTTCGAGACGGTCGCGTTAACAGCTAACAGCGCCGGTATCAAGCCGACATAATTGAAATAGGCGGCCGTACCGTCACCTAAGAAACCGCAGGCATCTTCCTTGCGTCCGAATGCGCGGGCCAGTCTTCTGCCGCAAACTTCGCCAATCGCAATCGCGGCGTCTTCGCTCAGCTCGCGTGGAATCGGGATATACGAAATCCATTTTTTCGGGGAAAGGCCGCCTGCTCCGAAGCCGAGGGTACTTGACGACGGAGCGACTCCGGCATCGAGGCAGTACACCTCAGGGTCGCCCGCCATTATCGGGAACGAGCTGCTTGCGCCGATGGGCCAGACGGTCGCGTTGCGGCGATAGACGCCGAAGCGGCCGATACGCTCGATAAGATAGGGCTTGAAGTCTTCCGGTATAGTCGGGTCGCCCCAGCCTTTGGTGTTGAGTTCGCCGTCTTTACTTAGGTACTGGATTTCAAGTCCGCGATTTTTAAGGGACTGCTTTGCGGATTCCGAGCCGCAGACAGCCATTAAGAACATACCGAAATCTTTGCACATCTCAAGGTTCGGCCAGAAGCCTTTATAGCCGCCGTCAGCGGTGCGGATTTCAGCGAATCGGCTTTTACGGAGGTTGGCGATGTCGGCAGTGAGCTTATCAGCTTGAGCCTTAAGCTCTTCGACCGCAGTGCGGGCCTGCTTCAGCTCGCCGCCAATCTCGGCCTTAACCCTTGCCTCGTCCTCAGCCATCTTGGTCTCAACGAGCTTTAAGACCTCGGTCTTTAAGGCCGTGCCTTTCTGGAGGTCTTCAACGCTTTTTTGTATTTGTTCTAATGTTACCATTAGTTCTCCTTTACACTTTCATGCTATTTAGGGTTTGTAATAATTTTTCAGCTAAATCCTGCTCGACTATGTTATTGTCGCCGCAGGAATCAGGCAGTGCATCGGCATCGTCGAGCAGATGCTTAGCCAGTCCGTCCGGGTCGGCGATTAATAGCGTTTTGATTTCATCGAGCTTCTGCTCGATGAGTTTATTCTGCTGACTTACGACTTCAGTGACTATGTCTTTGATTTCGTCATCGCCAAAGTAGCCCTTGGCTCTGGCCAGCGCTCTTCGATTACTCGGAACAGGGACCGCTGATATCTCAAGCAGCTCTATTTTTAGATACGTTCTAATCCATCCGAGCTTCTCATCTTTTTTGTCTTCATGCTCAATCGGAATAAAACCTATGCTGAAGGCCCTCATGTGTTTGTCTTTATAGAGTTGCCAGTATTCTTCGCCGAGGGCGGTAGTCGCAAACTTCATCGTAAACGTAACCTTCGAGTCGCCAATTTCAATGCTCTCCGGCAATGCCGAACCTATTACTGGCGATGAGCCTGAGGATAATCTGTGCTGATGGCAGGCCAAGATAACAGGGTTCGCCTTGAATGCGCCGAGCGACTGCTTAAAGGCACTTGGTAATACTACCTCATGGTCTCTGTCCATATCATCGGTTGAGGCTACCGCATCGAGGGTGCGGTCAAGCTCGTTGATTTTTTTTACATCAGCGAAAAAATATTTAGTTTTCGGTTCCATTTTTCAAATCCTCTTGCATATCTGAATAGGTATAGAATTTTCGATAATGACTGATGTCGAAGCTCTTGCCGGCGGCGGCAAGTGCGATTTGCAGACAGCGGCAATTAATGATATTGGCTGCTGAGCCGGCCGGGTCGGCCGGGTACATTAAATCTTCGCCGCCCACGCTGAACGGCTCATCGAGCGGGATGCCGGCGGCATAGCGGGATTCAGCTTCTTTGTGGGCATCGCGAACCACTTCGTCCCGCGAGGTCAGCCAGCCCTTTCTCTCGACTCCGGCGGTCTTCATCCCGAAGTGCCGTCCGCTGTCAACAGCGCCTGCGGTCTGGGTGCGTGCGATACGCTGGGCACGCTTGAGGGCAAAGCCGAAGGAGTCTTTGAGCCGATTAGTCAACTGGTTCAATCCTTCGCCTGATTCGAGGCCCTGCCGCAGCTGATTAGCGATGAGCTGCTGGGTGACCTTATTGACCTCGGTTATTTTAGAGGTACTGATTTCCATTTTCTTCTTTAGTGCCGGATTAAGAAGGGTCTGGTCGGTCAGCTTTTTAAGCTCATCTTTTTTTGCACCTAAGACCTCGGTCAAGCTCTGCCTTATGCCAAGCTCAGAGGCCTTGGCGAAAAAGGTCTGGTTAATCACTCTGATTTTGTTGTTTTCTTTTCGGATATCGAAAACTACGCGGGCGACAATCTCGTCGCTTGTCGCTCGTATCTCGCCGATCGCAGATTTAGAGTCACCAATGACATCTTTGAGTTTTTTTATGATTTCCCGCTGCTGCTTAACGAAGAACAGTCGGATTGTGCTTTGATATTCACGCTCGATACCGAGCCAGCTTGTGACCCAGCCGCGCCAGATACGTGCCCGCTGCTGCTCATCTTTAGCCACAGATGTCACAGATTTCACGGCAGCGGATTTTTCCGGCTCTTCGCTGGCATCGGATTCACCTTCAGGAAGAGACGGACCTGTAATTCCTTCAAGTCCGGCCTGCAAGATATAGTCGGCCGGGACTTGGCCCATGCCGACCCAGCGATGCTTGCCGGCCTCGGTCAGCGGGAACGGTAAATCATAGGCCTCGATGATATCGTTAAGCGGTACACCGGCATCGACAAACTTCAATGCCTTCTCCGCGACTTCCCTGTCATATTCCTGAACGGATGGATGCTGTGCGGAATCGAACCACGCGAATAACTGGGCCTTAGTGTCTTTGGCTTTGCGGCTGTGATAGTGATAGAATTTGTTGTTACTGAGCTTAGCTGCTGAGACAGTCTCGAATCCGCCGCCGAGCCATTTGGATTTCGGTGCGCGGGTTAAAATCGAAGATGTGATATGGCCGGCGAGCAGACGAGTAAAAGGGATTACCGTATTGAATATAAAGTCACGCTGAGCGGGGCCTTGAGAATACTGAGCCTCTGTTATCAGGCCGACAACGCCCGGAGGGACGCCGAAGGCCGAGCAGATTTTCTTATCGCTCAATTCGGTGATTTGTGCGACTTCCATATCCGCCATTTTCATCGCGACTGTTTTTAGGTCGGCCCCGCCTGTTATAATCGCGGTCCGTTTTGCTTTGGCCGCGCCGCGATGGCGGGCGTCGAACTGCTCGCGGAGCATTCTAATTTCGCCATCGGAGGGCTTGCCCTGCAGAGATATTATTGTGCCGGGTTCAGCGCCGTTGGCTAAGACATTGGCGTTATAAAGAGCCGATGCGAAAGTATAGTCGATATTGACCTTGGCGGCGTCAACGGGACCGAGGCCGTGGAACTTATCGTAAGGATTGAAATTTTTGATTTGATGGACTTCATCGAGAGTGAAGTTCTGCTTCTCGCCGTGCAGGCCCCTAAATTCCCAACCGATAAGCTCGCCATTGGGCAGGCGGTTATGCGTAATCGGGTACATCTGCCTGCCGCAAACGACTCTGATTTCTTTGCCCTTTTCAGAGTCGAGGAAAACCCAAAAGACATCAGAGTATAAGGCATAGAATCCGACCGTGTCGCGGATGAAGTCCTCGTAGTTCATCGCGGGATTGTTAAAGAGCAAATCATACGCCGCGCCAGATTCGACTATATCTTCGTTAATAGTCGAAAGCATCAGCGGCAGGCCCTGAACGGATGAGATTAATTTATTAACGCAGGTGAAGACGAGACTGACCTGCTTATAGGGGGCCGTTGCTTTCGAGTCGGATTCGCTTTGCGGGTCGCCGCCGCCCAGCCACAGCCGGGCATAGGTAGACAGGCTCAGTGCCTTATCGACAAGCCTGCCTGCTAATCCGCTAATATGACTTTTTATGCTCATAATAAGATACACTCTGAAGTTTGAGGTTTGACTGCGGCTTCCTTGGCTAACGTGCTGGCCCAAAAATCGTCCGCGTGGCCAAGCTCATCTGTCGCTACGGCATCGAATCGGATATTGCCGGAAAGAGTTACGGTCTTTTTTACAGAGCGAAAACTTTCACGGACATGCCGGTCATCGGGGACTCGGCATCTTTTATCCTGAAGCATGCCGAGCTGCTGGCTTGCCAAGTGCTCTTTGACGGCGGAGGTAAACTTGACCTTTTCAACTCTGTATGCGCCGAATCTCTGCTGGGCCTGTTCGACAAGCATATCGCCGATGCCGGTAGCATCGATGCAGGCACGCCGGATATTTCGATTGTTAAGCAGGTCGCTTAAGACGGTAAGCTGGACGCTGTAAGGAGTTTTCGAGAGCCGGATTATTTTGCGGCATATCAATACATCGCCGAGTCTTTCATCGAGCCAGAAAACAGTGAGATGCTTTTCTCTGCCGATATCGCCGCCGAGATAATATTCATTGCCTTCTTTGGTTTCAAGCTCACGCAGGCAGTTTGCATCTTCACAGCTTTGGTACAGATCGTAAGGTATCAAGGTTGATTCAGTTGCCGAAGGGATGCACATATATTCCTGATTCCAAGCATCCTCGTTGCGGCAGCGAGCGCGGCATTCGGCTAAGAATCTTTTGCGGGCATCAAGGTCCATACGGTCAAGCTTGTAAACCTTTTCGGCAAGCCCCTGCTCTACCGCATCAACAATCGTAGTGCGATGCAGACTCCAGTGCATAATTTTAGCTTGGTCAAAGGTCAGCTCGCCGGTCAAAACTCTTTTTATGATTTTTGCGAGTTCGTTAAACTGCGAGCTTTCTCCGTTGTGGGTTGACAGCACGCGGATATCATAGCCCCATGTCGTTGTCGGCAGAGCGGCGTCAAGCATCTCTTTCGGGTTGTCATGCCATGCGAACTCGTCAAGCACGACATCGCCGCCTTTGCTTCTAAACCGGCGGGGATTGCTGCTCATGCAATTCGCACGAGAGCCGTTCGGCCACTCGATTACATAGTTGTTGAACTTATAGCCTTTGTCATCTTCGAGGACTTCGAGGATTTCGTTGGCCACAACATCCATCAGCTCGCACCACTGTTTGCAGTACAAGGCGTATTCATAAGCGGCAGACTCATCTGCCGAGCTGAACCACAAATCGCGTCTGTGGTCAATCCGGTTGCGGTCTCTGCAGGTTTTGTAGCTGTCCGCGTAGGTCATTCCTATACGCCTCGATTTCTCGCTGAGCATCGCTTTTGCTTCATCGAGTATCCAAGCGATTTGATACGGCAGGAAATAGCCCCTTGAAATCAAATTGTCGGCCTTTTGAGCTACGATTTTACGACTCCTAAATGCTCGTCGATGATTTCCTGTATAAGTTTTCTGTCAACGCCGGCCTTACTGAGCTTGTCCTTAGTTGAAGCCGTAGCCTTTTCAATTTTATCTTTGAGCTGCTCGCGGATGTACTTATCCGCATTAATAGCTATCGCCGTGCAGTCCTTCATTGCGGTAGCGATATCGCGAAGCTCCTTTGCGCTGTAATTTTCGTGCTCGGTTATAAAATCAATCGTTGTGGCTGTTATCATCTCGGCGACGGCCTTTTGGGTTGCGGATGCCTTCTCGGCATTGATATCCGCCATAATGTCGCGAGTAATAGCCCCGGCCTGCTTCATACGGGCCATAATCCGCATCCTCTTACCAAACCTGCCTATCGCGGACAGCGAGACGCTGTAGCCCTTAAAAACGCAGTAGGTAACTAAGTCCTCGTATCGAGGGTTGCCCTTCGGCTCTTCGGCAGACTTGTTAAAAGGGAAGTCGGGCGGCCAGTAATTGTCGCAAATCATATTTACGAGCGTTACCCGCAGCTCCGAGGGGAGCCTGTCTATGACGGAATGTATTCGGCGGTCATTCGCCATTAATTAATACCTCGGCTCGTATTTGTGAACTGTTACCGTTATTGATGTTAGGTTATTTGGGTCGACATCGTTGGTGTCGATTGTCAGCGGACCCGCGTTGGCGATGCCCCGATGATTAGTGCCGTCCGTATCATCTTGAAAAAGGGCATAAGTTACGGGCAGCGTAACTGTATTACAATCGGTTTTGGAAAAGATAGGCCTGCCGATATCGTTATATAAAATTACGGTGAAGTCGTTATCGTCTCCGACCGCAGAGATTGTGATATCATAGAGAAAACCGAAGACCTCATTTTCATCCGCAGCGGTCGCAGTCGAATAGATTGTGTTGGCGTCATTCGGTGCAGGCACAACAGTAGCTATCCATTTGCCGAATTCAGGAGTGCGTCCGTAATACGCCCTCGGCACGGGCTTTGTGATGACCGTAGAGGCAGGCAAAAGCGAAATCAGCATACCGATTACGCTGATTATGAGGATGCATGTAAGAAGCTGAGTAAGACTTGGTTTTTCCCGGTTCATTAAAAATCTCCTAAATTTTCTTACCACAGAGACCACAGAGAACATTTAATCACAGATTACGCTGATTACGCGGAATCCTTTTTATTGCCATCTATCCGGCGGCGTATCGACAGGCGGCAGCCAGCAGGCAAAAATAACAAGAACTGCAACAATGATAATTTTTAGAATTAACACTATATCTCCAGCGCCGGGTCGGTCTGAGTACGCTCGGCGATTTCCTTGCCCTCAGCGGTTAATCGCACAACCTTCGCTTCGAATGTATTCATCCCGCCGAGAGCGTCATCGATAAAAATAATCCAGCCTTTGTCGTTGAAGTAATGAATGTCTTTTTGATATATTGGCCATTCATAGGATGGGTCGATGTAACAGATGGTACGGTACAAAGTATCCAGCCGGGTCGGCGAGGGATAAAATAAATCCAGATTTGTCAGCAGCTGCCGCCGCTGCTGTTTAATTTTCATAGCCTCAATTTTACCGTGCATAACAATCAACCTTTCTGCTTCAGCTCGCCCGCTATTTCCTTAGCGATTGCCCCTGCTATGGCAGGAAGTTTTTCTACGACTTCGAGCTTTCCGTCCATCCGGGCAAGCGTACAAGCAACGGCATCAAGCTTATTGCGAGTGAGGGCCTCAGAGCGAACCCAATCTTCTTTAGTAACTGTTGTTTGGCTGCATTCGATTTTGCAGCCAGTAAAACGTCTATCGATGTCTTGAATGCGGCCATCCTGTTGGTCAAGGCGGATATTGATAGCGGACAGTTTTTTGCTGATGCAGCCGAGATTGTATATTATCAGACTGCCGATTAGTGATAGCAGAACGCCGATAATTGTAAGCGTCATGGCCCATGGAAATTCCTGCATTAGAAAAACCTTTCTCGATGTAAAATTATCAATTAACTCGTGCGGGCTGGCGAATCGCGTCAACTACATTTTGAGTTGAGCTGCTTTGTGACTTTTCGAGTATAGTCTTTGCCGCCTCAGTATCAGTGACGGCAGGAGAGGTCAATAGCTTATCAACCGAGACTACGACTTCCCGCAGAACGCCTTCGCTCTTTTTGAGCTGCTTGTTTTTCTGGGAAGCGGTGACTATCGAGCCGATTAGGCCGCCGAGTGCCGCGACAAGCATCCCGCCGAGATACAGGTATCCGCCGTACGGCTGAGGCACGTACGCGCCTGCGGCGGAGATCAGCGAGCCGTAAGTTTGCAGCTCCGCCGTTAAACCGATATCACCCCCCGCTGCGGCGGTATCAAGTATCCTCTTCGCATCGGCCATAGCCGAGTCCACCTGATGCTTGTACGCCTTAAGCTGATTGAGCCGCTGCAGAGCAGCTTCGAGGGCCTTAGCTGCGGCGGGCTTGATGTCTTCAGGAATATTCGGGTCGCCGAGGGCTAATTTCAAATTCGCTATCACCGGCTCAATCTGGGCGATAGAGACATCGAGAGATGAGCTGGCGGCGTTGGCGTCGTCGATAACTTTTTTGACTTCCGCAATCCGCTCAGCAGAGGTCTGCTCGCAGCCGGTTAACGCAAAACCGCAGAGGGCGCAGAGAACGCAGAGGATTAGAATTGATTTAAGAAAAGTTTTTTGCGGTTTCATTTTCGTTCTCCTTGAATGTTATTTCTAAATTTCTTTTTGGCACTTTGCCTGACAATCGCTATCTGAGGCATAAAACTAAAAAACAAAAAAACATATTCCAGCGGCGTATCTCGCCTTAATTCTATTTCGCCAAGGACTTCTTCGGGATGCCCCTGAACGTGAAATATAATCCGGTCGCCTTTTTTAAGCTGGAGCAAAAGCTTCGTGTGAGGCATTGGAATCCTTCCAGAAGAACAATCCTTTTTTTTTGACAGTGGGGGCTAAAAATGAACAGACCCGCTGCCTAAGTTTTTAAGTCAACTCAGTCAGCGGGCGGCAATGATTTGCATACCCGTCGGCCCTGCCTGCAGGAACAGGTGAGCCGAACTGATTTTCGCTAATTTTTACTCGACATGTGGATTAACCAAGCTTTAATATTTTTATAATTATTATTCAATACGCGGATTTGTCAAGCTTTAATCTGTTTTTTTAAAATATTTTTAAAGGCCGGTTATTTCTTTGATGGCAGGCCAGTTTTTGTAAATTATAATTGCGGCACAGACCAAGAGAATGGTCAGCCACCATGGCCGGATAGAGAAATACAGTTGACCCGGCATACAGAAGTCAATAAACATCAGCAGTAGCGCGATTGCGAAAAGGACTCCGATAATGATATACATAGCTTTTTCTCCTATTTTTGATTGCTGTCGGGGATAGTGTGGCGGACAGAACGACGCCTTGGATAATGTACGGCTGCCGTTGTAGTTGTAGTATTGGCAGAATACTGATTTTTGTATAATTTAAGCTGCCGCGAAAGGTCATTGATGCTGTTTTCGTTGTCTCTGACCTGCACCTGCAGCCGCGCGAGCTGTTTTTCGAGCGAGTCAATTCTTCGGTTTAACTGCCTTATAACGGCCTTATAGTCGGTTTGGCTTGCGGAGGGGACGGACTGGTTCGGCTCGACAGCCGGCTCGTAAACTGCCATAGCCAAAGAGATTACGGCTGCGATAATAATGGCGATGATTAAGGGCTTCATTTTTGGTTTCTCCAAAAAAATATAACTGCCTTTGCCCTCAAATTTACAATAAAAGCGATATCAAGGCAAGAAAATTCTTTGCTGCGGTGACAACCCTATGGCGGAGGGAGAGAAAAAAAGTTTTTTTTTCAATATCGGCAGGCTCAAAATCGCTTTTATATCAAAAGCAAGGGAGAAGATGCCGTGAAGGAAGAACTCTCTAAAATCTTTAAAAGCCGCGACAAATCATCGATATCCTGCATTAATTTCAAAAAACAGGCGGATATCGAAGATATCAGGAAGATTTTAGGCGACGAGGATGCCGATTTTGTTTCCGCTTTAAAGTATCGGCTTCTGCTTCGCCAACAACCGCATCTGCTTGACCAAGGGCCTGATTGGGCGAGAAAAGTTTATTGATTTCCTCCTGACGATAAGCCTTTAAAGCCTCAATTTTTTTTTCGTTTGAAAGGTTGCAAAGTAAATTTATCGCTGTAGCCGTCATCACTCCGGGGCCGCCATAACGGCCAGCTTCGGCATCCATCTTTTCTATAATCCAGTTAGGCAGATAAAGATTTTTATTACTTTTTTCGTTCTTTTTTTCATTCATATAATCAATTATCAGTAAAGGAGTTAAGACAAATCAAGCTATAAACTTTAAAGTATATTTCTTGAATTATTAAAGAATTATACTTGACAAGTTCGATGATAACCGTAAATAATACGGAAAAGGAATAGCTTATGGCGCGTATAAAGATTATTGACGGGATAACATTTAAGAGTAAGAATGACCCTGTTCTTATGGCTAAGCTCAATTCAGTGGCTCCGTATCTTTATCGCAATGTTCATGACGCTGCCCGGCTGCTTCTTAATACGATTCTTGACCAAAAAATTTCAGAATACAATATCACGGTCGATTACTCGAAGTCAACTCAGTCGCCGTGCGGCGACTGAGATATTTTATATTGTTAACGGGGGCGGCAGGAACCGCCCCCAATATTACGGCAAAGTATAAAAGCCTGAGTCCGTTTGATTAGTGAATCCGTTCCTCCGTGAGAGAACTGATTATGACAGATACCTGCAGAAAAGACAACAAAAAACTTTTGCCCCAGATTCAAAGGTTTTATGACGAATGGGGCGAGCCGCCTGAGATAGTCAAGGCCGCAATGCTTATTACTTTTCAGGGTATATTACTGATGGACTTCATAAGATTTGCTAAGGGCGAATATGAATCATAATCACCACAATGCAGTCTTTAAGGCCGACAAAGCTATAAAGTGGTCCGAAGCCGGATTCTGGCTGACGCTTTCTTTGGTTGTCATACTGTTTTTAGTTTTAAAATTTTCCAGCTGCGCTACTGATTCGTATGTCCTGTCAATGGCTGCCCAAGTGCCTCCGTGGGCAGCCGAAAAAACAAGCTCCGCAAAAGCGGAGAGACAATATTTTTTCTTAGCAGGTGCAGACAGGAAGGCGGTTCATGCCGTGCCGCCTTCCAATTTTTACCATGAAGAGCATGAAGGAAATCAGACACGGATTAACACTGATTAACACGGATTTTAAAAAAAAATGCGAATAAGCAAAATACAGAAAGCCCTTGATTATGCCCGACTCGGCTCAGAAGATGGCGAACATCATAAGCAATGGGTCATAGACCAGATGGTTAGGGCCTTAACTGACTGCCCGACGATAAAGGCGATAGGTTTATATCAGGAAACGGGCGAAGAATACCAATATAAGAAGCAGGGCAAATCCGATGCGTATAAAAAATGGGTCAAAAGGCAGTCACATTGGAATGAAGGGATAGCGCCTTAGAGAGCACAGAGGATATTAAGATGAAAGATTATGTTGATGGAATTATGAAGTGCAGATGCTCGACACGGATGAAAAAGGGTATTCATGTTAAAGTTTACCATGGCGGTCATAAGGAATGCCCAAACTGCGGTTCGCTAAGGAAGGTCAAAGCAGGTAATAATAATTATAATTTTTAGACAGCAACAGCTGTTTAAATCAGTGAAATCAGCGGAATCAGCGTTTAAAGGAAATTCAGATGAGGATTGAAAAAATTACAAGGCCGCCGAGAGAGCCGAAAAAGTAGCCATTTTACATTTTAATCAGAGGGCTTTTCATCACCCTCCTCCGAAGCCAGCTTTGGCTGGCTTTAAAGATAAACGGCATTGAGCCGGTTCTTTGAAATATTATAGCGCAGGGCAGCCGGGCTTCCAGCCGGAAAATTTATACGGTGCGCAGGAATGAGCGAGGCTGCCCAATGATCGCGGGGTAGAGGAATTGGTAACTCGTCAGATTCATAACCTGAAGATTGCAGGTTCGAGTCCTGCCCCCGCTATTGAGCGAATGCTCATAAAAACAAAACCCGTGTGACGATGAATGGTTTTGATTCCGGGCCCGACGCAAGCGGGCAGAACAGGGAGTTATTCCAAACTGCCCGCTTGCAACTTTGAAAATTAAAAATCTAAGACACGGAGGTTTATAAGTGGAAACGATAAGTAATCAGAATCAGCCGGTTGCGACAGTCGCCGATGCGGTATGCCCGCACTGCTTTAAACTATTAAGTGATCCGGCTGTTATAGATGAGGATATCGACAGCTATAAACGAAGGTTGCGAATGTATCTGGGTCATTGCCCTGAATGCAGTGCAGGCTTTGAAGTAATCCAATTCCAGCGGGACCAGAGATGGGTGCTGCATAGATACAGGGATTACCTACAACATAAAGCGGGTCAATGGATAACGCTTAACGAATTGCCGTTACCGGCGCCGGTTGTTACCGGGCCGGGCGGCGATTATGCGAAGCATCACGAGCTGCAGCTTGTTACGCTGAAAAATGTAATCGAAACTTTGGAAAAGGCCAAGCAGGCCTTAATCGCGATACTGCAATGAACGATTTTTTGGATATAACTGAAACCGCGACAAGGCTCGGTAAGACCGAACGGCATATCAGGCGGATGTGCCTTGAAGGGAAGCTGCGCGGGGCCGTCAAAGACGGCAGCGACTGGCGAATACCGCTTGCGGCGGACGCGAGACTGAGCTGCTGTGCGGGCAAAGCCGAAGAGGCCGACCAGTTGCTCGATGTGCCGGCTAAAAAACGCAACGAGGCACTGACTCGGCTGGGGCTTGTTCAGGAGGCGGAGAAATACTGCTCGCTTGCCGTGCGGGAAGGCCGGCCGAGAACAGCCGCGCTCGATGAATTCGCGGCGGCAAAGGGAGTGCCGATAAGGACGCTTCAGCGATGGACGGCCGCTTATAAAGACGGCGGGCTAATCGGATTAGTCGATAATCGCGGAAGGAGCAAATTCCGAAGCGAGCGAATCAGTCCTGAGGCGTTCGAGCTATTCAAGTCAATGTACCTATCGCAGCAGCAGCTATCGCTAAAGAGCTGCTGGCAGAATATCAGATATGTCAATAACACACAGCAGCTCGGCTGGAAGATTCCGAGCCTCTCTTATATGCACAGACTTGTCGATGAATTAATCCCCCTGCCGGCGCGAGTGCTGCATCGGGAAGGGCTGGCTGCTTACGAAGCACAGTGCGCTCCGTATATCCAGAAGGACCCGGACAGCGTCGAGCCGGGTGCGGTCTGGATAGGTGACCATAGTCAGTTTAACTGCTGGGTGCGGCATCGCGGAAATTGGGTGAGACCTTGGATAACCGCGTGGCAGGATATGCGAAGCCGGGCGATTGTAGGGATTCATATCTCGGCGTCACCTAATCAAACGACAATTATGCTCGCGATGAAGCGAGGGATTGAAAAGTACGGTCCGCCTGATTCAGTGAAAATCGATAACGGAAAAGACTACGACAGCGAGCTGTTTACCGGCACAACCAAAGAGAGACGAAAGGCCGTCCGCAAGGGCTATATAGATGAGCATTTTGTCGCTGGGCTCTACGCAATGATGAATATCGGCATATCGTTTTCGATACCTTATCATCCGCAGAGCAAGGCGATTGAGAGATTTTTTGATACGCTCGACGTTCAATTTACAAAAACATTCGACACTTATTGCGGTAAAGACACACAGAGAAAGCCGGAGGACTTGGCCGAGCTGCTCAAAAACGAAAGACAAATCGCAGAGGCATACAGCCTTGAGCAATTTGCTGAATTAGTCAATTCGTACATCGATGTCTACAACAATTCAGCTCACGGCGGCGCGGGGATGGAGCAAAGGACGCCGCTTGAGGTTCTTAATACAAGGCAATATACAAGGACGCTACAGACGGGCGTGCTGGATTTACTTATGAGGGTCTGGAGCGGCGAAATCGTTGTCGGCAAAAACGGGGTCAGATTCAAAGGCATCTGGTATGGTCAGTATGACGAACGGCTGCTGATGGCACAGGGACAAAAGGTCCGCGTTGCCTATGACCCCGATGATATGCGTAACGTGCATATCTATGATGCGACAACGCTGACGTTAATAACAATAGCAGAGCAGAACCAATTAGTCAGTTACGGCAAGGCCGTAAACGAAGAGGCTCTTCGTGAGGCAACGAAGCAGAAGGCCCGCGCAGTTAAAATTACAAGGCAATTCAGAGATTCGCGGCTTACCGCGAACACGGACCTGACTACGCTTACGCTTAACGCGATGAGAGAATCGGCAAGACCGGCTCCGGCTTCGAGGCCGGCAAGGCTTAGGCCGGTGATAACGCCGCTCAATGAGCAGGTACAGAGCGTGCGGAAACTTGAAATTATAAAAGAAGTCCGAAAAGCGGCGGGCGGAGAGGCAATTACCCGCGTGCTCGGTTTGGATATAGACGTCGATATGTTAAGACAAAACGATAAAGGGATAAAGCTGTTCGATGATTGACCGGAGCATCCAAAAGGCACTGGAGCAGGATGCTCAGATAATAAGCGAAAGGATTCCGACTGTGATGGAGCAGAAAGAGGCTCAGGTAGTATCAGATTTCAGGGACTTTATCGAGTCCCGAAAAATCAGCCAGACTAAGGCCGCCAAGATGATGGACGTATCTTCGACGCAGCTTAGTCAGGTGCTCGCCCATAAATACGAGGGCAGACTCGGCGATATTCTCAATAAAATGGTTCACCTGATGAACTCGATTACGCGCCGGGAAAAAAATATCCGCAATAAGCCGTATGTCGAAACATCGGTCGCTAAAAAAATCGAGGCAATTATAAAACATACAGACGGATTTAGTAAGGATGAAGGCAAGATCGGGCTGATTATCGGTGACAGCGGACACGGAAAGACAAAGTGCCTTGAGGCCTACGCCGCTGTTAATAAGAGCGTGATATATGTCGAGCTGCACAGGGGAATGAAAACGACAATGATATTCGCGGAAATCGCCAAGCGGATCGGCGGAATTATTACTTACGGATTCCTGTCGAATATCACAGGTGCGATAGTCGCAAAGCTAAGCAATATGCGGTCGATTATAGTTTTAGATGAAGCGAGTTTTCTCAATGTCTATCAGCTTGATTTGCTGAGGCAGATAATATCAGTCAAGTCGCGATGCCCGATGATATTAGCGGGCAATTCCGACCTGCTCAAGACAGTGCTATCGCCGACAACCAAGCGCGGGTGCGAATCGCTGGACCAGTTCAACAGCCGGCTCATGCAGATTCTTAATCTTGATGAGGACGCTTCGAGCGGAGACGGCGGGCTATATACCACAGATGATATCCGAAAGCTTTATGACGGCAGCGGGATTAGACTGACAACTGACGGAGTCAAGACGCTTCGGGCGATTTGCAAAACTCCGCATACCGGGCGGCTTAGGATATGCAGCGTTGTGATAGATGCACTGCTGATTTCGAGACCGTATATGGAGTCGCAGAAAAAACAGAGAGAACTTGAGGTCGATTCTGAGTTGATACTATCAGCGATTAAGCAGTTGCGGCTGCCGGTCAAAGAACGGCTGCCGGTCGCGGTGTTCGACAGAGATGAAACTGAAATAGAACAGGCTGTGGCAAAGGCTGGATAATATTTACCACAGAGTTCGCAGAGAACGCAGAGGTAAAGTAAAAAGGTAAAAGGCAAAAGTAAAAATGAAATGCGAAAATTGTATTGCACTGTGAATGGTTTGGAAAGGTGGCGTCTGACTGTACAGAAGAAGATATTGAAGTATCTGAAAACTTTGATTCCACTGCCGAAGATATGGAAGTAACGTGTGCTGGTTTTGAATTTTTTGATTGGAATGCTTAATCAATGGGTAATAATTTTACCAAGCGAGCCAGAAGATATGTGCTGCTGAGTCCGCAAATCAAGGGCTTGAAGGCAGATATGCAGGATAAGCTCATTCGGGGAATCGCCAAGCTTATGAGTGAAGCCTATAAGCAGGGAATTGAGGATTTAAAAAATAACGTTATCGAGAAACGAAAAGAGCTATGACTTACGAAAAGGCAAAAAGAGTTCAATGGCATCTTAATATTCCGTCATGTCGAACGCTGCGGAATATTAGGGTGCATATCAAGCTGATAAGCTTCGAGGACATGCAGATGCTGCTGAGCTTTTTTAATTGCAGCATCGAAGCCCTGCCCAAGCGGTTTTATACGGCAGTTGCGAAAGGATGCAGTGCGATATGAAGAAAATCATTAATTACTTCAAAGAGCTGTTGGTAACACTAAAAAAAATAGAATCTCACTTAGAGAAATTATCCAACTGTGTTAGCTCAAGCAGTCGCAATCACGGCGATAGATTCAGTATATCTACAAAACACTGGAATGATTAAATGAAAAAGAAAATAGTCAACACTGACATACAAGATGCGCCGAGAAATAAGCTCAGTTTCTCAAAGAAAAAAGGCGAGCGTGTCGTTATCGGTATGACAACCGTCAATGGAGTTAATTATAAAATTGAAATCGGAGAATATAAGCTTCGGGGCATACTGGATTGGTTAGCGGTCGCGATTAAAGAAATTTCAATTGAAAACCATTTAAAAGCAAAAACGAGGCTAAAAAAAATAAAACTTTCCCAATTAATGGGCAATTTAAATGCCTAAAAAAAGGAAGCCATGAAAAAAGTATTTTTAAAAACACTGTATTGGATGGTTGTGGGAGCATTAGCCAATCTCATAATTTCGATGTATTGGTTTTGGGTGCACCATCCCGATGCGACCGAAATGCAGCTGCTCCAGAATATCGGATATCTTTTCCTTTGGCACCATTCGGGGATAGCAATTTAAATGCCGAATAAACAGCAAATACAACTCGTTCAAATAGCGGTTAAACAGGCGGGCATCCGCACGGCGGGCAACGCGAGCGAAGGACGGTATCACCTGCTGCTCGGTCAATATAAACAGCCTAACGGCAGAGCCGTTACGAGCTGCAAGCAGCTCAATAACAGCCAGATAGAAGATTTATTAGCGATATGCGAGTCGCTGGGCTTTAGGCATCCGGGCAAGGCTGAAGATTTTTACCGTAAGAAAGTGATGGAGCAGGATGAAACTTTTGCCAGCTACGCTCAGCAGTCGGCTATACAAAAGCTCGCGGAGGATTTGTGCTGGAGCGCGGAGCACTTAAAGAATTTTACAGCCAAGATGACGGACGGCTGTACTGACAGAATTGCATTATTGACGCCCTCTCAGGCGTACAAAGTAATCGAGGGACTCAAGGCAATCCTCAGCCGGCAGACCGGCACTAAATATGATTCGATGCAGGATGCAAAAAAAGACATGGAGGTCAATCGTGACAAACCGCAGAGTCAAGTCTGACAAGATTATATGCATTGAAATAGGGTCATTCGAGCAGGCTGATAACGCTCTGCAAAAACTCGGAGAGCTGCAGCTCGCGATTAATCAGGCCGAGCATACCGCAGCCGATAAAATCAACGAGGCCAAGTTAGAGCTGGCCGAAGCGACAAAGCCCCTTCAGGAAGAAATTAAGGGAATTGTTTATTCCCTTGAACTATTTGCTAACGCACGGAAAAGCGACTTCGGTAAGGACCGCAGCCGGAAACTCGGCTTCGGGAAAATCGGCTGGCGAAAGAGCAGCTTTATAACCCTTAAAAAAGACACGCTCGAACTAATTAAAAAGCTTTTCTCGAAGCAGAAGGCCCAGTCCTGCATTATTACGAAAGAGGCGGTGTCAAAGGACGCCTTAGCGAAACTCACGGACGAGGATTTAAAGAGTGTTAACGCTCGGCGGAAGGAAACGGACGCCTTTTTCGCCGAGCCTGATTTGCCTGAGGCAGTGGATTACCAATGAAAAGAGCGTGGCTAATTGAATTGAGAGGAACGTTTCCAGTTCTGTATTACGTCGAACGTAATCCGAGTAATAGTGTTTATACATTTACAACTGACGCAAACTTAGCTTTAAAGTTTATTACTGGGGTTGCAGCTAAAAATCACGCGATGGATACCAACATTGACAATATGCTGGTTTGTGCGGAACACTGCTTTGAGGACTAATAAAAACGGCGGCTAAAAATGAGCAAAGGCCAAATCAGTGATATTAATTTGAAGGCGATGATTGCGGATGTGACGGATAAGTCGCTGACAATCGCGCTTGCCCGAACAAAAGGCAATAAAACAGAGGCCGCCAAGCTGTTAGGAATAGGTGAGCGTACTATTCACAGATTGATAAATAACCGGCTAAAAAATGGATAGACCGAATGTGACAACTGAGCAGGCGGGAAGATGCCTGACGATTCTGCAGGCGGCCAATGAGCCGACAGTGGCTGCCGAGATTGCGGCCAAAATGAATCTGGCCGGCTGCCGCGAAACTCAGAGGCGTCACGTGCGAGCGATAATCAAGCAGCTTCGCGACAGCGGCGAAATGATTGTCGCGGACCTTTCCGGCGGGTACTGGCTGACCGATGACAATTCTTTATGGAAGGATTATCTCGAGGGCAGGCAGATCGATGCCAAAAAAATATTAGGCGAAACGCATAAAAAAAAGAATGCCGTCATGCAGGATGCGTCCGGGCAGGAGCTGCTGTTTGATAACAGAGTCTCGGTCGGATGCGCAACTGTCGCGGGGTAAAAAAAATGAGAATACCAATAATCAAACTTAATCTTCTGACAGATAAGCAGCTCGCCGCTGAGGTGAAAAGCAAAACGGAGCTGACTCGCAAGATATGCGTAGAGCAGATTGTTAATTATGCGAAGCTCGACTTAAAGCTCAAGGAAAGGATGAAGCTACTATGCTCGAAGTGCAAAAAGATAATGAACTCGTAGTAATCGAGATGCCGACAACCGAGCTGCTTAGGCTGAGCGAGCAGATTAATAATCGGCTTATAGAGACTGGGTATCCCGCAGGGACAATCAATGCAGTAGTGCCGGGACTTAATCTTGAGTCAAGCTGGCCGTTCGGCGCAGGGCCGACTCTGGCCCAGCTTGTGGTCATCGCGAAAAAATTAGATATGAAAATTACGATAAGCAATCTTTATGTCGAGCCGCACAAAGAAAGGACGCAGTAATGGATTTAGGTTATCCCGATGAGACTGTTATAGACAGCGTGCTTGAGGCCAGCGGAATAGAGATGCCGGCCTTGGGCGATATGAATTATTACTTAGAGGAGAAGCAGCAGCTGTGGCGGCTGCTGATAATGCTCGGATGCATCAGGCCGCTCTCTGTTTATGCCGCAAGCCCGACAACCTTCAATGTTGTCGCAGGGCGATATGAATATGACGGCGAGATTAAGACTTATACGCAGGGTGATGCGGTCAATCCGACCGATAACGATACTACCTATGTCTGGCTCAACGATGATAACTCAATCGCCTCAGGCATAGACGGTGACGGCTGGCCGGCGACCGAGCATATTAAGCTTGCCGAAATCGATGTCGATGCGGACGGAGTTATAACGGATATCCGCGATATGCGGACGGTCCAGCTTACGATTACGCCGGCGGCGTAATTACAGAAAGAGAGAATTAAAAGATGATTAAAAAAATGATTTTAGCTTTAAAAATTTTAGGTGTGGTTACTTCTGGAGTATTTTTATTTGTTTTCGGTGGAAAGGACGAATGGGTATATGATTAGGAAAATGATTATGTTTTTGGTTTTGTTGGCGGTTGCTGAGGCTATGGGCTGGCCTGAGCCTGCGGTTGTCGATGGTGTGACGCTGGCCGCAACGGACGTTAAAATAAATTCTTGCCCATTAAAGATTAGAGGAAAACTGTAATGAAGAAATGGCTGATAGCTTTGATGTTTCTCTTGGTTTGTAACGGATTTTGTGTGGACGTAGCTAACTGGTCTGAACTTTCAGCCGCAATAAGCGGCCAAGAGACCTCAATCAATCTCACCGGCTCAACCTATACTATGACAGCCAATCTCTCAATCAGCTACCCATTGACTATAACGAATACGTCTGGGGTCAATGCAACTCTTGACGGTCAAGGCTCTTATGGTACTATCATTTCTGATGAAGATGCCGGAGGAACCTTTACTTTCACGGGAACGCCGACTGCAAATATTATCTTTACCAACACATCGGGAACGGTGTTATATGTAGCAAGCGGGGAGAGCGGCATCTTAGATGTGGTATTGAACTACTGCAAAATAACTTATGGCGGGAAGGGAATAGAGTTTGCGGGGTTACCAGCAACACCAGTGTATGTTACTGCTGCTGGCTGTGAAATCAGTAATAACACCGATGGTATATATTTTGGTTCAGCCCCTGCTGGTTCGGGCTGGCACTTCTTAGAGTTTACTTATGGCTCTATACACGATAATACAACTGAAGGCCTTGAGGTAACTGGTGATAGGCAGGGTGTTAAGATTGTAGCTTCGTCTATTTATAACAACGGCGGCCCGGGCATATATAACACAGGTAGTTCGGGTGGGCCGATTATATATCTCGAAGGGAGCAATGTATATGGAAACAGCACATCTTCAACAGACCGTGGCGATATTGAAATTACTGCTACTGGCTCTGCTTTATTTATAAACGACTGTAACCTGCACTCGCTCGATGGCACTATCCGCAATAAAAATGTATATTTTTCTGCCCCGGGCGGCAATCTTAGTGTGTACTACAGCCGATTTTATGGAGCAACGGGTTCTACGGGTTCAGATTCGGGTGCAGTATTGCTTAACAACGGCTCTGGCACGTTTTTTGGTAATATCTTCAATGGTTTTTCTTATAGTGACTCGTTTGCGATAAGATTTAATAATGATAGTGACGGTGTAACGATTTTACATAACACCGTGTACAACTGCTATTCGGCGTTTTACTTTGGTAATTGCAGGTACACCTGCAACCATAATATCGGTAGCAATTTTGGCGGAAACCCCCTTTATGAAGAAATAGCTGGCGGCCGCTATAATAAGAACGACTTGAACGGCTATAATTGTTGGCACGACTACTCGGGACATTTGTTTTATGCCGCGACTTCCATAGCTCAAAGCACAGATATAACAGCCGATCCGCAATTTATAAACACGGCTATCGGTAACTTTGACAGCCTGAATCCTCAAATCCGAGCTCTTAATATCGGGGCAGAACCGCCAGCAATAACGTTCGGCGGAAATGCTTTATCAAACCCAAAATCCGGAGGAAAGCAATGAAAAAACTAATTGCAATAATCTTACTAATGATTTTGTCAATCTCAGCATTTGCTTTGCGAATTGAATCGGGTGACACGTCAGCTAAGGGCACGTTCTATGCCGTGTTGTCCTCCGATTATATAACGCCGTCAACCGGATTATCTGATGCTAATTTTACGCGTTGGTATTGTATTGATGGAACTTACGGCAGTGCTGCGTATGTGACCATAGCAGAGGTCAATGCCGTTAATATGCCGGGAATATACGAAGTTACTTTCGCAGACCCGAATATCATTACGCTGACCGATTGTAATGAAGCGGAATTGACTCTGCGTTTTTACCCAGATGATGGAGTCACAGCTGTTTCTATCTTGGCGGCGGAAGTCTTTCGCGAGTACAGATTGTCAGTGTTACAGGCAGATGTTAACGGCCTCAATACAGTAGTTGCGAGGGAGCTTGTAATTTATGACTCGCCGACAAGGGCGGACGCAACGGCTGATAAGGCTGAAATAGTCGGCTGGCTCGATGAGGCCAATGATGTAGACGGAACGCTCGGCTTAATTAAAATCCAAACTGACAAGATATCAGATGTGAATAATAACATCCGCTCAGATATCGCGGACTCGAATTTGGCGATTACCGCGAGAATCGAGGATGTAAATCTTGCAGCCGCAGATAAGACCGGCTGTAAGCTCGCCGCCGACGGGCTGGACGCTCTCGACGTTAACGAACCGGCCAGCACGGACCCGAATACATGGTCATTTAAACACGCCCTTCTCTGGCCGTTCTGGCAAGGCACGAATCTCTATAAGATGGAAATACCGGACTTAAATTACCCCGGAATCGGAACTTTGACTTTGTATAAGCGTGATGGGGCAACAGTCTTCACTGTTCAAGATGTTAACGAAACTAACAACGTGCAGATTCGCCACAGCATCTGGGATTAAAAAAAAATGCCTCGTATATTTCCAAAGATAGACGGCAAGCTCGACAAAAATGATTTCGGCCCGATGGCTCATCCGCCGCATATATTCGATTCTAAATCGGGCGTAGAAATTCACGTCTTTTGCGGACAGGATGGGATTATAGATTACAGCAATCGCATAGCTGTTATGACAGAAGATGATACGGAGCTGTCCCTGCCGAATCAGGACCTGCCGCCGAACACGATATGGCATTATGTCCGAAAGGCGTACTCGAGATGCTGCTGTAAATATTCCGAGCCTTCGCCGCCGTGCATTGTGATGATTGACGCTAACGGCAATATGATAGGGGCGATGCCGAACGCTCCGACTAATCTTGTCGCTGAGCCGATTTACGGCGGCAAGATACGGCTTCGATGGCGATACAGCCGCTACGCGCAAGAAATTCCGCCGACCGGCTTTAGAATTTATATGGCACAGGACGGCGGCTTTGATTTCGCCGAGCCGCACGATTCGGTTGGGTATCAGTTTCGCGGGGAATTCCAATGGACCTCGGATTTTTTGGTGAACGGGCAGAAATATAAATTCTGCGTGCGAAGCTATCGAGACGGGGCCGGGGAATCGCAAAATACGAATTTCGCAGCCGCGACAGCCGACAGCGAGGGACCAGAACCTATAACTATTATGCAGCTTGACTGGCAGGAAATATGAATGACCTGACGAAAAAAAGAATAGAACAGTCGGACCAAGCGGCACGGCTCGAAAGATTGAAGTCGCCTGAATCCGTGCAAAACACAAAGGCATACCGGGCTGTCGGCGGCGAGATCCATTTGGCGTACTGTAAAACCGACGCACCTGCGTCGGATAAAATAGCATGCTACTTAGACATGCCATATCCGGCAGGTATCGAAGTTGAGGTGACGTGCCTAATTTGCGGAGGGAACCTTTTAAACGCAGCTGTTCCGAGGCTCGAAGCAGAGAATCAGATATACGTGATTAAAAACAGTGACGGTAATTGGCAATGCCTGACTCTATTCCAAGGCATCGAGTCGTGCGACTGCTTTACGGGTTAAAATATGTCACAATTTAGAATTCATTATAGCCCAAATACATTACTGGCAGGTTATAACGAAACAACTAAGAAGTTGATCGGCTCGCCAATAACATATTCAAGCCTTGATTGTTGCTGTTTTCTTGACCCGACCCACGAATACTGGCATCCTGACGCAGTCTATGTGATTGGCGATTTTGCTATAGAGAGTGCATTTGAACGCAGGGAGAGGTGGAGCAGTACTAAGAATTACACTAAGTATTATTTGACCAGAATATCCCTTGGCGGTCTTCCTATCGTATACAAATATTACAGAAGCCTGCAGGATGACAATTTGAATCACAATCCGACAACTTCGCCGGAATGGTGGTTATACTTGGGGGAGGGCCTTGCTGGTGAAGCGCCTATTGGCGGCGTGTATAGAAGTAAAACGAATAATAATATAGGCCGGATGGTTAGTAATTCTGACTACTGGACACGATTGACATATTTGACAATTCCTTGCGGAAACCCTGATTGGAATGCTTACCCACCATATGGTGGCCCAGGCAAAACACCACAATATTACAGAATACATCCCTCCGGCATACGATTAGATTATGGCAAAGAGGTGTTTTTTTCATGCCCATATTGCGGTGAAGAGGCGGCCGAGGACTGCGCAAAGGCTCTTAAATGGGTAGGCGACCCTGCATCTCCTTGGTCATCCGCGACAAATTATGACGCTGACGACTTGGCGTATTATAACGGCGATAATTACAGAAGTTTACAGATAAATAATTTAAATAATCAGCCGGATTCTTCGCCCACGTGGTGGGAAAAGATACCCTTAAGTTGTGTTTTAACAAATGAAGGATATTGCGGTTTCACAAAAGCAGTGCCGATTTTGTATAGATGCCCAAATGGGCACTGGTATCAATCTAAAACCGAAAACGGAATCGATATCACCGCATATACATGTTTGCAGTTATCTGGAAAAGCGGCCTTTTATGACATCACGTCACTTTGCGGCACGTTGTCTATAGATGTTGGCTATGATCTTGTGTTTTTACAAACTTTTCCACTCTGCCAACTATCCGGAAATCTTAGTAACGCATTGCAAAGGTCTGGGTGGACTGGCTCACCACCTTATTATCGCCATCGTTATTGTATGAATCCGTCAACATGTCATACTGGTGAGGTATATGAGAATGCGGCAGATTGGTGCCCTACGGGTAAAGAGCTATTGTACCTACCAGATGCTTATATACCACCAGGATATGGAGGGTCGATAGCGTACCACCCACTATGAGCTGCTGCGGAGAAACAATTAAAAAGGGCGTAGATATAGGCACTGGCTATTTTAATCTGGCCACCGGCAAAAAATACGAATTTACGGACGGAAGGATAAGGACGTGCCATAAGTGCGATGAAGCTACGTGGTTGAGTAGGGCAGAATATGTATCGTGGCTGGCGGCGAATGGAATCGGCGTTATAAAGAATTTTACAGAGCTTGAAAAGCTGCCTCCGCTGCCCAAACATAACCGAGACAACAAGCGAAAAAGTCTTTTTTGTAGATTGTGCAAATGCTACCTGCCTGCCAAGGCAAGAGTAGAAAATATGGTTTGCCCTTTGGGTAAATGGTAAAAATAAAATAGAAGTTTAAAAATATTTTAAGGAATTTTTAAAAAACTTTTAAAATATTGTCCGCCAAGGACTTAATTCAAGTCTGGCGGAGTTTTTCTGCGCAAATGGTTTGTGCCATCTTCTGAAATTTTATGCCATTTCATCCGCAACTCCACAGCAGATGTTATTAATAGTACC
>Ga0265293_10002546_pt1 | contig 36111 bp, 24 predicted proteins | sample Munlanlewell138R_FD_192505 | JGI IMG/M metagenome (GOLD analysis project Ga0265293, IMG submission 192505) | Leachate microbial communities from a municipal landfill in Southern Ontario, Canada - Leachate well 138R | ecosystem: Engineered > Solid waste > Landfill > Unclassified | place: Canada... | reverse complement strand
TTTTACATTCGCAATTAAGGATAATTGCGAGCACGTCAGTGTGTTTTTACATTCGCAATTAAGGATAATTGCGAGCACGTCTGTACTAATAAATAGAGGTATAAATTCCTGCGAAGATTATGTATTGATAGATTGGACAGGCACAAGGCACAGTCCCTACAATTGCTCATTATATCTATCAGTGGTTTTAAAGAATAGGCAAAAATCTCTTGACTCTAAACCCAATTCATAAAAAATGCCAATAAAAGTTGGTAACAATAAGAATTGAATTAAGTTATTATTACAATAAAGCATTAGAATTGAGGTGTGCATGAGTAAGAAAAAGGTTTTGATAGTAATAATTATTATATTTATATCTCTTTTAGGAATAAGGCTCTTTCAGACTTTACCAGAAAAATTAAACGCCAATTCGAATAATATGCGTCGGATGATGCAAGGCGAAATCAGCGTAAAGACAGAAAAAGTCCAGATAGGAGATATTGCAGAAAAGGAAGAGTTTTCAGGAACTCTCTATGCAAAAGGCAAGATGTTGGTATCGCCAAAAGTGAACGGTCAATTATTGAAAATGCACGTAAATATTGGAGACAAAGTTGAAAAAGGCAGCGTCATAGCCAGCATAGATCCATACAATTATCAACAGGTTTTAGAAAAGGCACAAGCAAGCCTTGCTATTGCCAATGCGAACTTTAATCAGGCAAGTGATGAGTGGACAGTTGCAGAGCGAGAAATTGAAAACTATCGTGAATTACGCGAACAAGGCTATTTATCACAATCAGAATATGATCAATATTATTCGAGATATATAGCAAGCAAGTCTAAATATGATATTTCAGAGGCAAATATTGAGAGTGCAAATGCAGAACTGAAAAATGCTCAATCCAATCTCAATGCATGCGAGATCAAGGCTAATTGGGATAGCTCAGAGCCATATAGATACGTGGGAGAACGATTTGTGGAAGAGGGTGTGTGGCTGAATACTGGTCAAAATATCATGAGTTTATTGCATATTGATAAGCTGACAGGCGTGATTTTTATCAATGAGGAGCGTTATCCTCAATTGAAAAGAGGAATGACAGCAGAAGTTAAGGCTGATACATGGGCTGATAAGGTGTTTGCAGGAACGATTACTCAAATCTCTGCAATGTTGCAAGAAGATTCCCGTCAAGCTCGAATAGAGCTTGAAATTGATAATAAAGAGGGTTTATTAAAGCCTGGTATGTTTGCCCGAATCAATCTAACATATAGAGAAAATAAGAATACAAGAATCATTCCTGCTAATGCATACTATACTTATGAAGGGGTTAAAGGTGTGTTTCTTGTGAATCCAGAAGATAGAAAAGTTCAATTTACAAAAATTAATATAGGTATTCAAAATAAAGACTTTATAGAGGTTTTAGAACCAGAGATCGAAGGGGAAGTTGTAACAGTTGGACAAAACCTGCTCAGTAATGGCAGAATAATTGCCAGAGATGAAGCCGAAACAAAAAATAATGGCAAGCGAGACAGAAAATGAAAATAACCGAACAAGCAGTCAAAAGACCAATATTCACCTCAATGGTGGTGTTGATAATCATCATTTTGGGTTCGATTTCTTTGTCGAGACTGCCAATAGACTTGATGCCAGATGTGAGCTCTCCGACAATTAGTGTGTCAACTTCATACAGTAATGCAAATCCGTTGGCTATGGAAGAACTTGTTACAAAGATTATAGAAGAAGCTGTATCTGCTGTGCCAGGTGTGGAAGAGATAAGCTCGCAATCATCTGAAGGTGTGAGCAATGTGCAAGTATCTTTTAAATGGGGATCAGACTTGGAAGTTGCGGCAAATGATATTCGTGAGAGGCTTGACCGCATAATATCACGTTTGCCCGAAGAGGCAAGTAGACCATCTTTGCGTAAGTTTGATATGGCTGCTATGCCTGTGGTAAACTTTGGTGTGGTTAGTGATCTTGACCCGATTGAGTTACGCATGATGATTGATGATCAGGTGAAAAGGCGTTTTGAGAGAGTGGCAGGTGTGGCAAGTGTTGATGTGCGTGGTGGACTTGAAAAAGAAATACATGTCAATCTTAATCTCGATAAGATTCAATCTTTGAATATTTCGCTCGATGAGATAAGCCGAAAAATTAGAACAGCCAATATAAATATTCCTACAGGTGAGGTACATAGAGGTAATTATCAAGTGTCAGTGCGTGTTCCAGGCACTTTTGAAGATTTGGAACAATTGTCTAATACACTTATTACCAGGCGTAATGGTGTGAATATCTTTTTAAAAGATATTGCACAGGTCGAGAGTAGTTCGAGCAAAGTATCACGTTATATTCGCATTAATCAACAAGCAGGTATTCAAATATCAGCCAATAAACAGTCGGGCACAAATACTGTGCAAGTGGTAAAAGGCTTGTTGAGTGAGATGGAGAGAGTTAACGAGACTTTTCCAACTATCAAGGTGATTCCTCTGATTGATACATCTGTATTTATTAAACAGTCGATCAATAACTTGGTGAGCTCTGCTTTTTTAGGTGGTATTTTGGCAATATTGGTCTTGCTATTTTTCTTGAGAAATATAAAGAGCACGCTGGTTATTGCGACCTCTATTCCAATATCCATTACAGCTACTTTTGGGCTCTTGTACTTTAATGGCTTTACGTTAAACTTGATGACACTTGGCGGCATGGCACTGGGTATTGGTAGCTTGCTCGATAACTCGATAGTTGTGTTGGAGAATATTTTTAGGCATCGTGAATTGGGTGTTGAGCAAAAAGAAGCCGCTATTATTGGTACAGAAGAAGTTACTATGCCTATTATTGCGAGCACTTTAACATCTTTGGTAGTGTTTTTGCCAGTGGTGTTTATGCGTGGCTTTACTGGTGTCTTGTTTCAACAACTTGCGTGGGTGATAGTGTTTTCTATGGCTTGCTCATTGTTGTCCGCACTTACCCTTGTGCCTGTGCTATCCAGTCGTATGCTTTCTGTGCATGTAGATGAGAAAGTGGACAAGAAATCACGAATAGATAAGCGAATCTTTGCACGTATTTCGGTTTTTTTGACAGATCTTGAAGATAAATATGTAAAAGCTTTGAAATATGCTTTGGGTAATAGAAAAAAAGTTATATATTTTACAATCGCTATTTTGTTGGGAAGCTTGGTGTTTTTGCCATTAATAGGTAGTGAATTGATGCCACAAGCTGATGAAGGCGAGATAAGAATAAACTTTGATATGGATGCGGGAACAAAGCTCGATTTGACTGATGAAGCGGTGAGAATAGCTGAGCAGCTAATTTTAGATAATGTACCTGAAGCTGTGAGCACTGTAACAAGTGTCGGTGGCTTTGGTTTTGGCGGTAATGCACCAAATACTGCTAATATTAGATTGAAACTCTTGTCAAAATCAGAGAGAAGACGTACAGATGAACAGATAGCAAATCATGTGAGACAGCTTGTATCCAATTTGCCAGGTGTGCGAGTGAGAGTTAGTACAGCCTCCAGTAATATGATGACGCGTATTATGAGTCGTGGTGGCGGACGTATTGAGGTGCAAGTGAAAGGTCATGATCAAGAGACAGCTTTGAAGCTTGCACAAGAGACACAAAAACGTATGGAAACTGTTAATGGCATTACAGATATAAATATCAGTAGGTCAGCAGGATCTCCAGAAAACCTATTGATCATTGATCGTGTGAAAGCGGCAGAATTTGGCTTGACAGTTGAACAGATTGCAAATGCATTGAAGACAATACTCTCAGGACTCAAGTCAGGTGAATTTAGCGAAGAAGGCAAAGAATATCCTATTGTTTTGCAAATACCTGATGCAGAATACTTTGAGCTTGATGCAGTATTGAATTTAAATATAATCAATGATTCAGGCACTCCAGTAATGCTTAAAAATGTGATCAAGATAGAAGAGGGTAAGAGCTCGACTCAGATATCTCGTGTGAATCAAGAGCGTATTATCTATGTGTCGGCAAACTTGGCAGGTCGCAGCATGAGCAATGTGATCAAAGATCTGCAAAAAGAAGTAGTGCAAATACATCCTCCTATAGGCTACAGCGTTGAGATAGCTGGAGATATCAAAGAGCAAGAAAAGGCATTTCGTGAATTATTAGTGAGTATTATTTTGGCATTGATGCTTATTTTTGCAGTGATGGCAAGCCAATATGAATCTTATAAGGATCCATTTATTGTTATGTTTGCTGTGCCACTTGCGGTGATCGGTGTGATTTTGATACTATTTTTGACAGGTACGACCTTTAATATACAGTCGTATATTGGCTTGATTATGTTGGGCGGTATTGTAGTGAATAATGCTATTTTGTTGGTTGATACGACTAATAATTTGCATCGTGAAGAGAAACTGCCACTTTATGAAGCTATTGTGGAAGCTGGTAGAAGAAGGTTACGTCCAATTTTGATGACAGCTTTGACAACTATTTTGGGTATGCTGCCATTGGCTATAGGTATTGGAGAAGGCTCAGAAATGCAAGCACCTCTGGCAAGAGTGGTGGTTGGCGGTCTGTTTAGTTCATCGTTGATAACGCTTTTGGTAATCCCAGTAGTTTATTCTCTCTTTGAACAAAAGAGTAAAAGCAAAAAAAGTAGAGCATAGATTTTGTGTATCAATCAGTAAATTAAACAGCTATTATGTTTTGTATAAAATAAGCTGTTGCATTTTTATCTCTCCTTAGTTATATTATTAATAAATAATGAAAGGAGATATAACCTATGCATTTACGAGTTTTTAAAGAGAATGAAAAGAAAGGCTTGATTGATCTGGCTTTTTATTTGTTTAATTTGGACGGGGAGTTTGACGAGCATGAGCAGAATTATATCAGTATTTTTAGTCATGCAACAATGATGAATTTTTCAACATATGAACCGCAAAAGCAAAGTTTGCAACAGATATATCTACAATTTAAAGACAGCTCTGTGATAGTTAAAGAGGCAGTGTTTTATGAGCTTGTCTTTTTGACATATAGAAATCATATTCCCACAGATAAAGAGAAGAAATTTATAGATAATTTGAAGGCAGAATGGAATATTTCAGATGAGAAGCTTAAAAAGACTTTGCTTGATTTGAAGCGTATGCAAACAGCACAGAAGCACAATGCAGTGTCTGCAGAGCATTAAAAAGAAAAAGAATTTTGATAAACTTGGATTTTTGGAAAGAAAATTGCATAGAGAATAAACAAATAGTAAATAATGGAGGATTTATGAAGCGCTTAGCTTTGATAACGCTTGTCTTTGCAGGCTTATTTAGTTTTTTGATGGCGAATGTCGAATGGGACGATTCATTGCCAATCAGACAAGGTGTAAATATTGAATGGTTTAGAACAGCTGCAAGCATCGATGAAGGTGTAGTTTATGTATGGTCAGATACAAGACATGGAGAACGAGATCTTTATGCTCAGTTGATTAGCCCAACAGGCGAAAAGCTTTGGGGCGAACATGGCTTGGTAGTTAGCAATAAACCTGATAGACAAGAAGACCCTGTGATTATTACAACAAGTGATAACTGTGTAATTATTGCTTGGATTGATTTTGCTGAGGATAAAGACGGTAATGTATTTGCCCAAAAGCTTAATGCAGATGGAGATATGCTTTGGGATAGTAACGGTGTTCCAATATGTGAAGCAACAGGAGTGCAGATTAGCCTCAATATCGTTCCTGATGAAGCAGGCGGAGCAATTATTGTTTGGAATGATGAGAGACTATCAGAAGTTGCTTTTTATGCACAGAGAGTGTCAAGTCAAGGTCAAGCAAGCTGGCAGACAGACGGCATAAGAATAGGAATAGTAGGCTCTATTGTAACATCGAATACTTTTTGGGAAGATGGCTCTAATGGGGCTATTATCGCTTTCTTGGCAAAAGATGGCTCTAATGTGACCAATATCTACAGTGCAAGAATTCTTGCAGATGGCACATTTGATTGGGGTCCAAGCTTGCTTACTAATTTTACATCAAGTAATAATGAACCAGGTGCTGTTCGCCTTGCACCAAGCTCAAATGATGAATTTATCATAGCGTGGGAGCAAAAAGTTACGAGCGAATCAGGTTCAGATTATGAAATATTTATGCAAAAGATCGATATTGATGGAGAAAAACAATTCGCTGATAGCGGGATTAATATTACAAATGACCCAGCAACTCAAGAAAAACCAAGAATATCTGCATCTACAAATGGAGATTTTTTTGTTACTTGGGAAGATAAAAGATTGGATATGAGCGGCATAAACCCCGATATCTTTATTCAAAAGTTTAATAATTTAGGTAATCCTGTATGGACTGCACCAAAAGTTGCTGTTGAAATGGAAGAGAGCCAAAATCAAGTGCGTATTGCATCTTTAAATGATGGTGGCTGTGTTCTTGTTTGGCAAGATAATAGAAATGCAAGTATTGGCTATGGTACAGATATTTATGGTCAAAAATTTGATACTGATGGCAATATTGTTTGGGAAGCTAATGGTAAAGCGTTGGCAAGTTTGGAAGGTAATCAATACGCCGCTAATGTGAAAGTATTAAACAATGATATTCATTTTATTTGGGCAAATGAAAGTGAAGGCTCTTTGTCATTGACACAGCAGATAATAAGTGGCAATAACTCACTTTTGCTTGCTGAAAATGGCAGTGATATGTATACAGGGCTTTCAGGTAATGCTAAAGATATGAAGATTTTCTCTCATGGAGGATATGCTTATATAACTTGGTTTGATGGCCGTTTTGGAAGCTCTGGCGGGCAAATATTCTACCAAAAAGTTGATGCTAATAAAAACTTGATTTTTGCAGTAAATGGTGTGGCAATAACAGACGAAAACTCAGCAAAAATCGAATATAATGCTATGATGGATAGTCAAGGTAATTTGGTTTTTATTTGGTTGGAAATTAATGAGGGTTTTGAGATTCCAAAAGCACAGAAAATCTCTCCAACAGGTGAAAAACTTTGGGGAAATAATGGAATTCAACTGTCTTTGTTAACTCAAGCTCTTGCAAACTACCATTTAGGTGTGCATGAAATTAATGGCGAATACTATTTTTATTGGACAGATACAGTCTTCCTCAATAATTATAAGTGTGTCAAAGGACAGAAAATAAATGATAATGGTCGTCAATGGGGAGATAATGGCAAAACAATTGTCAATAAAGCACCATATGATGAATTTGATGTTGACCCAGATTCTGGGATACAAAACATAGAAGTTAAATTAATGGGCTCAAATAATTTTTATCTAATCTATGTTGATGAAAGTGCATTAGATCTATATCTTTACAAGATTCAGGCTAATGGTTCAAAAGATCCACAATGGCCATCAGGCGGTGTGCCTCTTGCTGTAAACCCAGATAACTATGAAAAAGATCCACAAATTCATATTACTAATCAAGGTGTGTTGACACTTTGGGTGGATAACAGAAATGATGATAATGAAGTAAATATTTATTCACAATTGTTTAATATGCAAGGCGAACCTCAGTTTGTAGAAAATGGTGTACCTGTCGCAGAATTTCCACAATCCCAAGACCAATTTGTTTCTAAATGGGATGGACGCTTGACAGTGGCTTGGAGAGATTTCCGTGATCCAATAAATAATAACTATAATATTTATGCACAAAGATTTAATATAGAAAATGATTTGCTCAACCCAATATGGGATGCAGACGGCGTGGGTATTGCAGTGCAAGATTCAGCTCAAACTTTTGTCGATATTGCAATTATGTATGATAGAGTCTTGGCTGTATGGGAAGATGCTTTTTATGATCATGATATCTATATGGGTATGATTGATGCAGATGGCAGCGTTTTGGGACAACAAATAAGTCTTACCCAACATATTCACACACAAACAGAGCCAAAAATAGCAAAGATAGATCATGAAAATGCTTATGTGGCTTGGCTTGATTATATCTCATCAGGTAAAGAAGAGATTGTTGGTGTTTATATGCAAAAAGTATCTACTGGCGGATTTACCCCTATTGCCGAACATAATGTGCCACGAAAGGCTGTAACACTGTATCAAAACTACCCAAATCCATTTAACCCAACAACAACTATCTCCTTTGCTATGAAAAATAGCGATCGAGTTAAACTGAATGTATATAACGTAAAAGGACAAAAAGTGGCTGAATTGGCTGACGATGTCTTTGAACAGGGTATTCATACTATTGTTTGGAATGGTAAAGATAATAACGATAAAAATGTGGCTTCTGGCGTGTATTATTACCAAATCAAGAGCGGCGGACATGTCGAAACACGTAAGATGTTGTTGATGAAATAAAAAACAGTTATAATAATAAAAGGGCAGAATATTCTGCCCTTTTTTATATTTTTGAGAGAAATTGATTTTTTAATGAAAAATAAATTGCCTTTAGATTGGCTCTGAGAGGCTGTTTATAAAATGAATGAAAATTAGTTTTTGAAAACCCCCATTTTGTCCTGCGTATTAATATAGAGGGGCATGTTTAAAAAGATTAGTTTAACAAAATAAACATTTTTTAAAAAAACACTTTACAAAAAAACGATAGTATAATAAATTGGTAATTGGAAATAAATGAAAATAATATAAGAGGTGTAATATGGCTAATGTTTCAGATATAAGAAATGGCTTAATCATTGAATTTAAAAATGGTATATATGAAATTGTTGAATTTTTGCATGTAAAACCTGGCAAAGGGGCTGCATTTGTACGCACAAAGCTTAGAAATATGCAAACAGGAAAAGTATTGGAAAACACATTTCGTGATAAAGACGTGCTTGTTGAGGTGCGTGTAGAAAAGCATAAAAAACAATATCTCTATCGAGATGGAGATTATTTGTATTTGATGGATAATGAGACTTATGAGCAAATGCCTGTGAGTGTTGATATCTTTGGTGAGAAAATCAAATTTATGACAGAAAACATTGATATTGCTTTGTTGATTGATGATAGAGGTGATATCTTGGGTATTGAATTGCCTATCACAGTGATTCAAGAAATTACCGAAGCAGAGCCTAACGTCAAAGGTAATACAGCATCAGGAGGCGGTAAGACAGCAAAAACAGAGACAGGTTTGGCAATTACTGTTCCATTTTTTGTTGAAGTAGGTACAAAGATCAAGATTGATACACGTGATGGCTCTTATATTGAGCGAGTATAAGCTAATTTTGTTAAGAGTAAAATAATGCTTGACAATTTAACACTATTTAAAAGTATGGAATCCATTAATTAAGGAGGAAGCAATGGCTAAAGGTAAAACATTCGCAGCAAAAGTAGCACACGATATGAGCAATGAAGGCAAACTTATCTGCCCAGTGTGCGAAACTGAAATGAAAAGAATAAAGCTAATATTGTCTCGCGATTCAAAAGCTGGTACATGGCAACCAAAATATGAATTTAGAAATGTATGTAAATGCAACGAACAAGATATTATGACAGGAAAGATCTTATCATAAGTGAGATAATAGTATAAAGCCTACTTTGCATCAATAGTTGACAAGGCTACACACAAACTTTTATGCCCTCTTATGATCTAAGAGGGTATTTCTTTTAAATAGCGTGTAATAGAATTATCTTTGGATAGTTATAAATTTAGTAGCTCTTAGTTTTTGAATAATAGTGTGTAATTTTCAATGAGTGCAGTCTAAAAATATGGAGTATTTGATGAGAAAATCTTTGTTATTGATGCTGATAACTTGTTTATTGAGTATTAGTATCAGCTTTGCAGTCCCACCACATCCTTTGAAAAAAAACGGTGTCGTATTTAATAATAGTCGAGCGTCTGAAATATTTGGACCAAGATCTCGTGCTCGACGACCAGCACCCGAACACGTCTTGGTGATGTTGTGCGAGTTCTCTGACGTTAAATTTCAAACTGAATCTCTATACCCCGATTATCATCCACATAATCTCGAATACTTTGATATTTATATGACACACTTGAAAGACTTCTTTCTCGATGCCTCAAGATATCAATATGAGCTAAATTATACTATACATCCAAATATAGTCGAGCTGAATCAGACAATGGGCTATTATGGTGATGACTCGGTCAATGGAGAGCGTAGAGCTGAACTGGCACGCGACGTTATTAATGCAATTGATCCAGATATTGATTTTAATAATTATGATGCATTTATTCTCTTTCATGCAGGTGCAGGACAAGAAAGCGATATCTTTGATACGCAAGAACATGCTATTTGGAGTACTTTTTTAACAAAGGCAAACTTTAGAAATAAATTTGACCCTGATAATATGGATTATCAAGGAATTGAAACTGACGATGGCAGCTTTATCAGCGAGATCGTGATTGTTCCTGAATCACAACGCCATCCAGATTTTCCCGAAGAAGAAAGCCCTTATCTCGATGACTATGTTTTTGATATATTTGGCGTGTTGGCTCATCAGTTTGGGCATCAGCTTGGCTTGCCAACTTTGTTTGATAATTACTCAGCAAATGGCAGCTCGTCAGGGATTGGCAATTTTGGCTTGATGGGAACTGCTGTTTGGAATAATAATGGCAAAACACCATGTTTGCCCTCAGCTTGGTCGCGTGTTTATCTGGGCTGGAACGATCCGATCGTGATTGAAACAAGCCAAGAAAACCTGGAGCTGACTTATCCGATGAATAAAACAGCTGGCTCAAAGATTGTTTATAAAATACCTATTTCTGATAAAGAGTATTTTTTGATTGAAAATAGACAAGCCAACTTTAGAAAAGATGAGATTGAAGTAAATGGCGTAATCAATGATCACCTTTTTACTTTTGATGTGTTGCCAGATTCGCTGCAAGATTATTATCCCGAAACTAATGTGCCCATGCCAAATATGATGACAAATGTGCTCAGAGGTTGTGAATGGGACTATTTCTTTCCCTATGTAGATGCAGATACAGGGCAATATGTCGAGCCCTCAGGTATCTTTATTTGGCATATTGATGAGAATATTATTGATGAGTTTTTTACTGATGACTTTGAGATAAATATCCCTAATGGAGATGCAAAACATAAAGGTGTCGATCTCGAAGAAGCAGATGGTATTCAACATTTGGATAGCTCAAGACCACATATGTACATGAGAGGTGGACCTTATGATGCCTATCGAGAAGGAAATAACACATACTTTGGTAAATCTATAAATCCTTTTAATGGAGACTTTTCCAGCCCCTCAAGTGAAAGCTATTATGGCAAATCGAATATCGAGATTTACAATATCTCTGCATCGCAAGATACTATGTTCTTTTCTGTCAGATTCAATCACCAAACTCACTTTGCCGACACAAAAGCAATTGCGGGTGAACATATATTTGTACATGATTTTAATCAAGATACGCATGCTGAACAGTACTATATAAGCCAAAATGATAATATCATGGTTGATGAAAACGGGGTGCAGTCTGTGCTCTCTTATGACTATGCTAATTTGCAACGTTTTTATGGAACCTATGCATATGATAGTGAAGAAGATAAGCTGTTTATCCCCTTCTCTGATGAGGGAGCTGTCAGCTTTGATGGAGAGAGCTTTGATTTATTTGCTTTTGCTGAAAATAATGCACGTTTGACAGTGCCCTTGATTACTATTCCCGACACTTTGTTTTACCAAGATAAGCGTGTCAAGATGGTGGGATTGAGTGATAATGCAGCTCTTCATATTTGGTTTGCAGATCATAGTGCATTAGAGTATGAAATAGAAGCTTTTACACCATTTAGTAATATGACTTACTATGCAGGCTTTATATCATTTTTAGCACGAAAAGATGGAACTAATTATCTGGTACAAATAGATTTGAAAGATATGACTATAGACAGTTTTGCAGTTGAATATGCTCCAGATATCAATCAAGCTTATTTATTGCAAGCAGATTTTGATAATGATGGGGTGAATGATTATAGCTTCTGCTATCAGACAGGATTGGGGACCTTTGTTTTGTGTCTGTTTGACTCTGCAGGCAAGCTGTTTCAAGGCTTTCCTGTTGAAAGCGAGGCAAATTCAATCAGCATACCCATTATTGCTGATATGAATAATATTGGGAAATTAGATATCATTGTGGGCACAGAAAAGGGTTATCAGGCTTATGCCGCTAATGGTCAGCTTTTAAATCCGCATTATGAGGCTATTGAGGCTGATTCTTCGCAGACTATCGAGAGCTTAATCAGTATCAATAAGGGAGATAAAGTCTATATTATGGCTTTGCTTGGCAAGGGTAGACTATGTTTGTGGAGCGAGCGTGGTAGAATGATCACAGGCTATCCAATAGTATATAATAAAGCGAAGGGAAACCCCTTTATTCATGTGGAAAATGACTCTGTTTTTGCATATATTGGCACAGAAGATGGCAATATTTACAGACAGCATTTGAGCGAGTTTGACGCTAATGATATTGAAAACTCAAACTTTATGTATGCATATGGAAATCTCAATAGAACTGCATCCTGGCATAAGAGCTTATCGCAGAATATCCTCAATGCAGAAGAGCTTTTCATAAAAGGTGAAAACTATATTTATCCTAATCCGTGGTTGTATATGTATGATAATAAGATGACGATTCGCGTGATGCTCAGCAAATCAGCTAAAGTAAAAGCGAACATATATAATATTGCTGGAGAATTGATCTGGCAAAAGACAGGTGATTGTGCGGCATTTGTGCCAGATAATTCATCATTTATTATAGATACTACAAAGCTTTCCACAGGTGTTTATATCGCTATTTTGGAAGCAAATAATAAGCTCTGCAGACTAAAATTTGCAGTAGAGAAATAAGAATCAGGAGATTGATTAAATGAAAAAAGGACTAATATTATTAATTGCAACACTCTTTATACTTCTGCTAAGTGCAGAATCAGTAAATAGCCAAGCTGGTGAATATGGCTTTCAGTTTTTGAAGTTTAATTTCTCGCCTGCTCTTTCGGCTCAAGCAGGAACTGGCGGCTTTTATAATGCCTCAGCTTCTGTTATTATGCAAGACCCTGCAGCAGCTTTGAATATTAAAGCAAAAAGTGTGCATTTCTCTCAAATGCAATTGAATCATTTTGACGCGAATGTGTATTCTGTTGCATGGAGAAACTCTGGTTTAAACAGCTCATTAGGCTTGTTTTTCTCATCTCTTGATTATGGAAAACTCGAAGAGAGACTTGATAACGGCACACTCGTTGGAGAATTCCATCCGATGGATATAAACATGGGCTTTAACTATGCACAAAGACTTACCAGTAACCAACTTGCAGGCATAACAGTACATGGACTTTTTACCAAGATTCACACAGAGTCAGCTTTGGGCATGTCAGTTGATTTTGGCTATATTTGGCAGACACCATTGCAAAACACCAATGTCTTTGCAAACCTAAAAAATCTCGGTTTTACCAGTAAGATGAAAAACGAACGAATTGACATACCTTATTCTTTTGAATTTGGTGCAAATTACTTTAAACAAATGAATAGCGATATGAAGCTCAACGTTGAAGCAAAAGCATTAAAACATGAGGACAATGATGATGCTAAGTATAATCTCGGTGGACAAATAGCTCTTTATGATATCTTGTCATTAAGAGCAGGTTATCGTATAAATTATGATATCGAAAGCTATACTTTAGGTTTGGGGATTAATTGGAATCGCTTTGATATCGACTATTCGTACATACCTATTGATTTGGATAATCTGGGTGATACTCATTATATAGGTTTAACTTATTATTATTAAATGGATTAGATAAGGGGAGTGATTGTGAAAAAGATCTGCTTGTTTACTTTGATAGTTTTTAGTTTTATCTTGCTTGGTGCAGCGGAATATGTGCCAAATGAGTTGATTATTAAAACTAATAAAAGCCAAAAAGTTCAGAATAAACAATTTGAAAATCAGAGATTAAGCAAGCTTTTTAAAAGCAAAAACGCTGTGTCTGTGCAAGCTGTATCGATGAAAAACGACAACCAGTATTATCTTGTAAGATTTGCAGAAGATACTGATTTGTCTCAAGTTAAGGCAGAGCTTAGCACCTCAAAAGACCTCTCTTACACACAATATAACTATTTAAATAAGCTTCATCGAGTGCCTAATGACCCTATGTATAATTCACAAAAACATGTCCTTGAAATGATAAAACTACCATATGCTTGGGCACAAACTGTTGGCTCAGAGCAGGTTTTAGTCGGTGTGGTTGATTCGGGTATTGATTTTGATCATCCCGACTTGCAAAACAATATTTATAAAAACAATGCAGAGATACCAAATAATGGCATTGATGACGATGGTAACGGCTATATTGATGATTATCAGGGTTGGGACTTTGTTGATGCACCAAATATGGATGGAATCGGAGATTATCTCGATCGTGATAATGATGCATGTGATGAAAACTATCATGGCACTCACGTGTCAGGAATTATTGGTGCTGATACAGACAATAATATTGGTATTGCTGGCACAGCCTGGAACGTGAAAATACTGCCTATCAGAGCAGGTTTTAGAACAGAAGACGGCAGTGGATATCTTCAAGATAATGACGCAGCAGCAGGTATAATCTATGCTGCAGATATGGGCTGTAATATTATTAATTTGAGTTGGGGTGATGAAAACTATTCTCCAATTATCGAAGATGCATGTAATTATGCAATTAATAAAGGTTCAATTATTGTCGCATCTGCTGGAAATACACCAGGTCCTACCCTAAGCTATCCCGCAAGATTGAATAACGTCATTGCTGTCGGTGCTGTGAATGATGCACAACAGCTCGCTTCTTTTACAAGCTATGGTTCTGATTTGGATATTGTTGCTCCAGGCCAATCTATCCTCTCAGCTTATGGTCCCGCCAATCCATATGGCGAAATGAGCGGTACTTCTATGGCTGCACCATTTGTAACAGGTGCTATAGCTCTTTTATTAGCTGAAAACCCAAATTTAAGCTATCATGATGTCAGAGCACGATTACACGCAAGTGCAAAAGATTTGGGAGATAAGGGCTTTGATAATAAGTTTGGTGCTGGACTTTTGGATGTTGAAAAGCTGCTTAAGTTGCCAAGTGCACACAGTATAATCATAGACAGCCCAAAAGATAGAGCTTATCTAAATAGTTCATTTGACCTCTTTGGCACAATAGACTCGCCAAATTTCTTTAGATATTCTCTGATGTATTCGAACAAGAAAAACCCCAGCTCTACTGATTGGAAAGATATTTATACTCACCAGAATACTCCTAATTTTATCTATTATCTAAAGCATAATGAGCTATTAGGGCACTTCTATCTGCCAAATATTTTCACTGATGGTGAATATCGTATCAGAGTGAGAATAGAAGACAAAAATGGACAAACTTTTGATAGCTTTAAGACAATATTTATCGACAGAGCTTTACCTATTTACAAGAATAATTCGCTATTTGTACAAAAAAGATGGAATAATGAAAAATTGAACTATGTTGCTACATTTGCCTTTAATAAGCTTGTACAAGTCAATCTTAGAGGTCAGCTATTTGACGATGTAAACACTGCAATTAGCGAAGAGTTTATTATTAGTTCAACTCTTCCAGACTCAATATTCTCTATGAGAATTCCAGAGCATATAGGAAGGGGAAAGCTAAGCGTAATGCTTGAAGCAGAGGACTTTGCAGGAAATAGATTTGCCACAGATTGGATGCACAATATCGCAGATATCAAGGAAGAAGAGGTAAATACTGACAATTTTGCCGAGCAGGAGATAGGCGTTGGGCTTACTTTTGCCAGAAATAGTTTTGACTTCAACAATAATAATATCAACGAAATTATCGGTATGGAGATCAGCACAGCTTTAAATGGTATTGTGCGTGCCTACGAATATCAAAATGGAGAATTTGTTACCAAATTTACATTCTCAGAGCAGTTTAACCCACTTTATCTCGGAAGTACGCAAAGTGGCAGAACTAATCTATTGGGGCTAAATGCCGAAAAGCTTGACGTATACGAAGGCTTTGTAGGGCAGCTAAACTATCCAGATTTGTCAACTTGGTCGCTCAATAATGTCAGCGGTGCCATATTGTTTGACTTCACTAACAGCGGTAAAGATCAACTGATTATCGCACGAAACTTGGCAGATCAGACAGCTTTAGAGCTTTATAATCGAGAGGCAAACCAATTTGTCAAATTCAACACTATTTTTAATACAGCACCAACAACCCAAAGACGCATGTTTATACCAAAAATCATTGGCGGCAATCTTGATAATGACGAATATCCCGACTTGCTCTTGTCTGACGTTGCAGGAAATGTCATGATTTATGAGTGGATTAATAATGCACCAGTCAGATCATGGATCACGAGCATACCCGTACTCAACGCTTATTTTATGGAAATTGGGGACTTTACAGGCGATGGTAAAAACGAGTTTTTAGTTGGAGGTTATGTTAAGACAGATAATTTTGACAAGTCATATTGGTATTTTGCTCTTTTTGCAAATTATGAAAGCTCGGAAGGCTCTGATAATAGATATCAGATGCTGTCTGAGATATCTTTTTCAAATGTTACCAAAGGGCAAAGTTCAACAACAAGTGCCGACATTGATGGCGATGGTAAAACAGAAGCTATTTTAGCTATTCCACCCAATATTTATGTGGTGAAATACGAAGATGGAGAACTAAAACCAATTTGGATGACTAAAGGTGATAAAACATTTCAAACTATTGCATTAGAAGAGGCAAAAGACGGTGTTTCTGGCTTTTTCTTCAATCGACAAGAAGGTGATCAGCTCAAGACTTATTTTGTGCAAAAAGAAGAGCCTTTTGCAGGACCAAATACTCCAAAACAATTGCGTGCAAAAGTGCTTGATCAAGAATCTGTAAAGCTTAGTTGGCAAAACGATAGCAGCGATACCGTAAATCTATATAGAAAGCTCGGTCAGCATGGTGAAATTGAGATGGTTAGCAGTGTATCAGCGACTGAGTATTTAGACACAGGGCTTTTGGCAGATAGCACATATTTTTATGCTGTTACGGCAGTTAGTCAAGATTATGAGATAAATGAGAGTCATTTTTCTTTGTGGGTCTCTGTAACTATGGGTGCTCAGGCTGTTTTGGAAGATGCAAAGATGATTAATAACAGCCTGCTAATATTAAAGTATAATAGCCCTCTTTCGCTTGCATCTTTAAACAGGGCAAATTTTATTGCAAGTATCAGTAATAGCGATATTTATCCTTCATCAATATCTTGTATGGCTGGTGATAAATGGGTTTTATTACATTTTAATAACGGCATAAATACTGACTCAGATTTTCAGCTCTCAGTGCAGGGTTTAATGACTGCCACAGGCACAGAAATAGATGCACAAGATATAAGAATCAGCTATCAAATTGATACAATTCCTCCTTATATCAGGTCTGTAAATTTGCATGACAAAGACAAGATAGAGCTAATATTTTCAGAGCTGCTTGACCCTATTTCAATCAATAATTATCAATATGATTTTAGTATAGAATCTCCATTTAGCCATCTAAAAGTCAAGGTTACAGAAGCGACTTTGATAGATTCAATAATCACACTTGGTTTATCTCAAGAGTTAATCAATACTATCAAGCCATATTGGGTGAGGGTGAATAATGTGTATGACTTGGCAGGTAATTGTATCAACAATAATGACAGTAGGCATAGTTTATACTTGACAGAAATCACTAATTTAACTTATATGGAAACATATCCTAATCCTTTGAGATTAAAAGATATGAAGGAGGTGATATTTACAAATCTACCAGCAGACAAATCAGGAGAAATAAGAATATTTAATTTGGCTGGAGAGCTAATTTACAAACACAAGCTCAACAATTGCACCGAATTTGCTTGGGATGGCAAAAACAACCATCAGCAAATTGTAAGTTCTGGTATCTATACTTATTTAGTCAAAATGGGCAATGACTTTAAAAAAGGTAAATTAGTTCTCATAAAATAAATGAGAATACCAAGCAATTTGTTTGGTTTTAGAAAGGAGTAGAAATGATCTCTTTAGATTGGAAAGAGCGGCTAATACAGGATTCAGAAGATTTTCTTTTACGAAAAATCCCAATGGGAGATTATGACTTTGATATAATTTTTAATGCATATCCTGAGCGTGTTGACAACAAAGTTCCAAATGAGGTTATTGTTCTCGTAGCGACCACTTTATCACAAACAATAGCAAAGAAGCCCAAAGAATACGAAGCTTTTTTAAACTATATATGGAGCAGAAAAGGTGATTGTGGCAAGCTTGCATTTGTTTGTATAATGAGAAAAGTGATGGCTCGTAAAAATAACGATTATATTGACTATGTAAAAGATTTAATGCTCAAAGCAAATGATATTGCTGATGCAAACTTACTCTTGGATAGAGCATTATTTCCAGTTTTTAAGAAAAACCCTATACACTATACAGAAATGCTCATTAATTTGATTGATGAAAAAAAAGAAGAGTTTTCATTGTCTATTGTAAAGACTATTATGAAATTAGTACAAAACGATCAAGCACTTTTGAAGAGCTTTGTCAACCGCATGGAGAGTAATTGGTTGAATGCCAGTGCAGAGCTTATAAAGATCAATGCTTATATGCTCAAAGCTGTTGCCAAAAGTGATCCAGAGCTCTATTTTGCAGTTTATAATAATTATAAAAACACCAGAGACCCTGTCTTTATTGAAATTCTTACTGCAGGCTTAGCTCTTTATTCTGATGAATTGTTAAATTGTTTTGAAAATTGGTCAAAAAGCGGAAATGCAAGAGTAAAAAAAGCAGCAATTACAGGGCTGAGATTTTTAAACAAGAGACGGAGGAAGTGAGAAGTATGGCAAACTACATCACCATTGAGGGTATGAAAAGACTGCATAAAAAAGCCAATGATTTGGTGCTTGAAAGACCAGAAATTATCAAGCAAGTCGTTGCAGCAAGAGAGTTGGGCGACCTCAGCGAAAATGCTGAATATCATGCAGCACGTGAAAAACAAAGAAACCTTGAAGACGAACTGGAAAAGTTGCAATTTAGAATGTCACAGCTCAAGGTTATCGATCCAAATACATTGCCAAAAGATGCTGTTCGCTTTGGGGCATACGTTGAGTTGACAGAATTACCTGAAAATGAAAAATACATTTATCAGCTCGTTGGTGTTGACGAAATATATGACCGTGATGACAATGTTTTGCAGGTATCTGTCGCATCACCCCTGGGAATGGCACTAATTGGTAAAAAGCCAAACGAAGAATTTATTGTCAAAGCTCCAAAAGGAGTGCGTAAATTCATTATTCAAAAAATCTATTAACAAATAAACTAAAAAATCAGAAGGAGACATGATGAAAAAATCTGATGATCTTAGAAAGAAAATCGCTTATGAAAGGAAGTGTTTTTGGACTGATACAACCAAAAACGAACAGAAAACCGCTATGAAGTTTGCTGAAAACTATAAGAAGTTTTTATCAGCAGCAAAAACAGAGCGCGAAGTTATTGACTACACTGTCGAAGAATTAAAAGGCAAGAATTTCATTAATATTGATGTCCCCCAAAAAAACAATAACAATCGAAGAGTTTATAAAGTTTTTAAAAACAAGGCTATGGCAGTTGCTGTTATAGGCAAAAATCCTATGTCGGAAGGCGTTAATATTGTTGCATCACATATTGATGCACCAAGAGTTGATTTAAAACAAAATCCATTTGACGAAGACAAGATCACAAAGCTTGCTATTTTAAAAACTCACTATTATGGTGGTATCAAAAAATACCAATGGATGTCAACTCCACTCGCTCTACACGGCATTGTAATCAAAGCCAACGGAGAAAGAGTAGATATCTGTATTGGTGAAAATGACAACGATCCTGTGCTTGTTATGCCTGATTTATTGATTCACTTATCGAGAAAAGAGCAGATGAGCAAACCAATGTCCGAAGCCGTTTCTGCCGCTCATATGAATGTTCTATTAGGATCAATTCCATATTACGAAGATAAAGAAGAGACAAAAGATGCAGTAAAACTTAATGCCCTAAATCTTATCTTCGATAAATATGATATTAAAGAAGAAGATTTCTTGAGTGCTGAGCTATATCTCGTTCCTGCAGGAAAAGCACGTGATTTAGGCGTAGATAAGAGCATGGTTATTGGTTATGGTCAAGACGATCGTATTTGTGCTTATACCTCTTTACAAGCACTTTTAGACGTGATGGAAATGGAAAGCGACAAAACTTCTATCATCTATTTCTTTGATAAAGAAGAAGTAGGATCCGACGGGGCAAGCGGTGCTAATTCAATATTCTTTTTAGATTTTATTGGCGACCTTTTGAAATACAATAATGAAGATGCTGGTTCATACAATACAAGAAAAACACTGATCAAGTCTTCTGTGATTTCAGCTGACGTTAATGCGGCTATCAATCCAAACTTCCCAAGTGTGCACGAAGCAAGCAATGCTGTGCATATGGGTTATGGCGTGGGTATAGCAAAGTTTCTTGGCAGCGGTGGTAAAGGTGGCACAAATGATGCCTCAAGCGAATTTACCGCTAAAGTGATGAGAATTTTCAATGAAGAAAAAGTAAACTGGCAAATTGGTGCTCTCGGTAAAGTCGATGAAGGCGGCGGTGGAACAATTGCGAAATTCTTGTCTTATCATGGTTGTGATGTGATAGATTGTGGACCTGGTCTTTTGAGCATGCACTCACTCAACGAAGTATGTTCAAAGGCTGATTTATACTCAACTTACAAGGCTTATAAGGCTTTTCTTTTGAAAGCATAAATATTAGTATGGGGGATAGAAATATCCCCTGCTTTTTTCATATTAAGGAAAATGAATTATCATAGAAGATTAGAGATAAAATATGGATAAAAAAAACATGCCCCTCTTTACTAATACGCAGGGCAAAATAGGGTTTTTGAAAAACTATTTTCACTCATTTTTCAAAAGTGCATCTCAGAGCGGCTTTGAAGGTGATTATTTTTTCTCACAAAAAAGTAAAAAAGTGAATAAAAGAAAAATAAGCAAAAAAAAACTCGCCTCAAATCTCCCTTTTTTGCTTCTATTATTCTTCATTTCATTCACAATAAATATTCATGCAAAAACTATGAATATCAACGAAACTACTGAAGCTTTGTGGAAAAATATCAAGGCTCCATTAGATTCTCTTAACAGCAAGATAATTTATTTTGATATTGTCAGATCGAATACCTCAGAACAGCTTGCCTTTCGACTTGCTAACTTGGCTTTCAAAGATGGTTATACCGTCTTGGATAGCAAGCTTGAAGATACCACTATTGTTGGCATTATGCAAGATAATAAAGTCGTTGTTGAAAAGAATAACTATATAATTTTTATTAGAGAAAACGTCTATACTTATCCACATTTTTTGATTAATATATCAAAAAATAATCAGCTTATCTTTAGTAAAAATATTAGTTTCGATGATGCTATATCCAAAAAATCAAAGTCTTCGAGCAGATGGTATGAACCTGTTATGCTCGCTACTGTTTTGGGAAGCCTTGTCTATCTGATATATTACGGAAATCACTAATAAAGAGGCAATTATGAAATTTAAATCATTGATATTAATCAGTTTAACTGTTCTTATCTTGGCTGCTTGCACACTCAATAAAAATCTCAACTTAATACCAGCTGATACAAAATGGGAAATAGCAGAAAATTACTATAATAAAGGAAAATATCTAAAAGCTGCACCATATTATGAGCAATTAGTCTTAGAAAGAAATTCTATCTATACTGCTGAAGCTCAATACAAATTGGCAGACTCATATTTCCTTGCAGGTAAATACCTCGACGCTGTGGCAGAATTCCAACTGCTGATCAGCCTCTTCCCCGATTATAAACAAAATAGCACTGCACAATACAAAATTGGCGTCGCATATTATTACTACTCGCCAAACCCTCATTATACACAAATTGAAACAGTGAAAGCTATCGATGCTTTTCATCTTTTCTTAGACAAATACCCCAGAGATGAAAATAGAGAAGACGCCTATAAATACCTCGAAAAATGCCAAAAAAAGCTTATTGAAAAAGCCTATTTAGCTGGCTATATTTATTATAAAATTGACGACTATAGCTCTGCATTGATGTATTTTGATGAAGTAATTGAGTTAGGAAATCATGATAAGCTTGAGCTAAACTCCCTGTTTTATAGTGCAAAAATTCATTACTATAGACAAGATATTGATAAGCTTTATCAAACACAAGAAATACTGAGAGAATATTTTCCCGATAGCAAAGAGCTTAAAAAGATTATTAAGAAAACAAAAATACTTAATAAAAAAATGAGCAAAATAAAGCAAAAACCATGATCAAAACAGGCATTTTTGGTGGTACATTCGACCCTTTTCACTTGGGACACTTAGCCCTATCAAAGGCTTTTATAAATGAAATCCAGCTCGATGAACTATTTATCATCCCAGCAGCAAATACACCACTAAAAGATGCTTTTATCTTCTCATATCAACAGAGAATGACAATGGCAAACTTGGCACTAAAAGAAATTAAAAAAGCTTTTGTCAGCGACTTAGACAATACAGGTGAAAATAAATCATATTCAGTTGAACTCATCAGAAGGTTTAAAGAAAAATACAAAGATAGACAAATTTACTTTGCAATAGGTGAAGATAATGTTGCCCAACTAAAAGATTGGAAAGATTATCAAAAGCTCTTTGAAATAGCAAAAATTGTTGTTTTTACAAGAAATACACCAACTCGTAAATTATGGGACCAACTTGATTATCTCGACAAACTTAGCTTTGTAAAAATGCCCGCTATTGACATATCATCAACGGAAATAAGGCAAAAACTGATAAATAATGAAGATGTCTCACTATTCTTGCCAAAGCATGTAAATGACTATATAAGCTCTTTAAAGCAGTTTGACAATATAAACAACTTTTTACTTGACCAAAAACACGAGAATAAATAAAGATTATTAAAAATATAAAATGGAGGATTAATGGATTACTTTTTAACAGAAGACCAAATAGAACTCAGAGATCTTGCAAGAAGAATAGCACAAGAAAAAATAGCACCCTTATCAGAAAAATATGATGAAGAACAAATATTCCCTTGGGACATTGTCAAAATTATGGCTCAAGCAGACCTCTTTGCTGTCTTGATTCCCGAAGAATACGACGGGCTTAGTGGCAAAGTTATGGACTTGGCAGTAGTTACCGAAGAATTATGCAAAGTGGATGCCGGTATTTCCTTAGCATTTGGTGCTACAGGGCTTGGAATGTACCCAATTTTATTATCTGGTAATGAAGAACAAAAGCAAAAGTATTTGCCACAAATTGCTACTGGCGAAAAGCTTGCTGCCTTCGCTATCACAGAAGCTAATGCAGGTTCAGATGCCAGTGCTATCGAAACAACAGCCACAAAAGATGGTGACTTTTATGTATTAAATGGAACAAAACAATGGATCACCAATGGCGGAGAAGCCGAAATATACACTGTATTCGCAATGACAGACAAAACAAAGGGTGCTCGCGGTGCTTCATGTTTCATCGTTGAAAAAGGTACACCAGGCTTTAGCTTTGGTAAAAAAGAAAACAAAATGGGTATCCGTGCGTCAGCAACCCGCGAATTAATTTTTGAAGACTGCCGTATTCCCAAAGAAAATCTCATTGCAAAAGAAGGCATGGGCTTTTTAGTTGCTATGAAGACCTTTGACAAGTCTCGCCCAATGGTTGCTGCACAAGCTTTAGGTATTGCACAAGGTGCTTTTGAAGTTGCTGTTAAATACTCAAAAGAGCGTAAACAATTTGGTCAACCTATCTCATCTTTCCAAGCTGTACAATACATGCTCGCTGATATGGCTACTCAAATTGAGGCTGCACGTGCAATGATTTTCCAAACTGCAAAGATGATTGATGCAGGCACAAAGAAATATGCAAAAGAATCTGCTATGTGTAAATACTTTGCTTCTGATATGGCAATGAAAGTTACTACAGACGCTGTACAAATTCTTGGTGGATATGGATATATGAAAGAATACCCTGTCGAAAAGATGATGCGTGATGCAAAGATTATGCAGATTTATGAAGGCACAAACCAAATCCAACGTGGTATTGTTGCTTCCCATATTTTAAAAGAATATTAATTTACTAACAAAAATAAAAAGGGCTGAAACCAGCCCTTTTTTATTATAATGATGAAAAGAAAAAATACAGAAAAATATATCAGCGCACCGTTATTAATCCCTACTATTTGCTTTATTTTGGGGATTTTTATCGCAAAAACACAGATTACGCTTTTTGCTCAAATTGCTATTTATGCTATTGCCGTATCTACTTATTTTGCAATTAAAAACACTGCTGTTAAAAATATAATAATATGCATTCTCATTGTGCTTTTTGCTTTTCAATACACTAATTTTTATAATAGAAAACAAGCAAATCATATCTCCAAACTTTTGGATGGAAAACCTATTATTAGGCAGAAGTTTAAGGCTCTTGTTGTCTCAAAACCAGTTAGAAAAAATAATCATTACTCTTTTACTGCACAGCTTTTGCAAGTGAAAGATTTGCCTATCAAAGGCCGTGTGAATTGTTATACTTTTTCTGATGATTTGGCATATGGACAAACTTTTGAAGCTCTGCTCTCTATTGATAAATTCAAACAAACAAACCCTAACGAGACAATATGGTCAACAATATATGAAAATAACAGGATATCAGCAAATGCCAGTATTAGTGATATTATTAGTATTTCACCTGATATACAAAACTTAAGTTTAACACAAAAATTATTTCTAAAAGTACAGATTATCAAAGAAAAACTTTATGAAAGTATAGATGCCAAATTTCCCCTTTATTCTGCTCTGATAAAGGCTGCTTTAACGGGAAATACATCGTTTCTGAGCGAGGAAGATGAGAATAATACTGCAGTATCACATGCACATTTCAGGCATGCAGGGGTTTTACACTTGCTCGCTGTATCTGGCTTGCATACTGGGCTTATATTTTTTGCAGTCTTTACTCTTTTAAGCTTGATTAATATTAATTTTGCTCGCATCGCTTCACTATTTTTCTTATTATTTTTTGCTGCTTTATGCGATTTTAGCCCGTCAGTTATGCGTGCCTCTTTAATGATCAGTATTTTAATGATTAGCACTGTCGTGCAGAGGAAACAGAATTTTTGGCAAATCATTAGCTTGACTGTTCTCATCATCTTGATTTTTAATCCAAACACAATTTTCAATGTAAGCTTTTTATTGTCATTTACTGCTGTTTTGGCTTTAAATATTGTAGGTAAACTAACATATGATTTATTGTCAAAACAAAGATTAAGAAAAGTCCTATTTATTGTTTTATCATCTTTTCTTATTACCCTTTTTATTGCTCCATTTACCCTCTATTACTTCAATAACATCAATCTTAATGCTCTGATTAGCAATATAGTTTTAATCCCTCTTTTCTCCCTTATCTTGCTTAGTTCATTAATCACTTTGGCTATGCCCGAAAGCTTTTTCTTTTTCAAATATTATCGCCTCAGCTTGGATTTTTTGGTATATATTTTTGGCAAATCTTTGGCTTTCTTTAAAAAATTTGATTATATCTATTATTTATCTATCAATAAGGCACAACTCATTGTATTATTATCTTTGCTTGCCACGACTATTCTGCTATTCAATATAAGAAAGAAGAGCCGTAAATACCTGATTCCTCTATTTTTTATTCTGATTCCGCTCTTTATCTTCTTGAGTCCTAACTCTAATCAGTTTTCAAAAGTTATCTTTTTTGATACAGGCACGTCTGACTCTTTTTTGATAAGCACAAAAGGAAATGAAAATATCTTGATCGATTGTGCTGATGCACGCGGAAACAAGGCAGAAATTGAAAATAACGTCATCCCCTATTTTCATAAAAATGGTATCAGGACATTGGATTATCTGATTTTAACCCATCCTCACAGTGATCATGTGGCAGGCTTACCAAGCTTAGCAAAGCAGATTAAAATCAAAAACCTGATTGTCAGTGAAAAAGTGATTGATAATCCGTATTATCAGGAATTATTAGCCAAATCTCAAGATAGAATCGAGAATATTATAAGTATTCAGGACACTTGCACAATATATTTACAGAGCTCATCGCTGAAGTTTTTGCATCCAAATAGCAATTACCAGATTAGTGATATGAATAATCTTTCTTTGGTTGCGAGATGGAGTGAAGATGATATGGATTTTCTCTTTACTGGCGATATTGAAGCAAAAGCCGAAGCTTGGATTTTGAGTAATTATCCAGAAGAATTAGAAGTTGAATTATTAAAGGTTCCTCATCATGGCAGTAAAACGTCAAGCTCTAAGTCTTTTTTAGGGGAGGTATCTCCAAAAGCTGCTATTATTAGTGCAGGCAAGAAAAATAGATATAATTTTCCTAATGCACAAACAATTGAGAGCCTGGAAGAGCAAAATTCATTGGTTTTTCAAACGGGGATTGATGGTGCAGTAATCTGTGTCGTCTATCCTGATTATGCAGAGATTTACGGGTTTAATGAGCCTCACAAGAAGTATTATATTGTGCCTCATTAATTATTTTTTTATTGATATTATTTGGAGTGTTTGAAAGTCTTGAGATTTTTTGGGGAAATATGTTTTGATTGAGGTTTGGAGACTGTTTTTTACAGCGAACTACAACGAACTTTTTTTTTAACAGCGAACTACAGCGAACTTTAACGAACTTTTTTATTTAACCACAGAGAATTATAGAGAGCCACAGAGTTTTGCCTGGATGAGAGTGGTTGATGGTCGGTTTTTTTGGTATTTGGTCGTTTTTGGACAAGCACAAGGCATTGTCCCTACAAATAAAAAAAAATAGCTGGGCTATGGTAAAGAAAGTTCGTTGTCGTTCGCTGTAAAAAAAAGTTCGTGTCAGTTCGTTGTCGTTCGCTGTAAAAAAAAGTTCGTGTCAGTTCGTTGTCGTTCGCTGTAAAAAAAGTTTGTACCCGTTCGTTGTTAAAATCGCATTCATCGTAAAAAAACATTGACAAATAATGTCCATAAACATATTGTCTTGACTATATTAAATAATAAAAGGAGGAAAACATGGTAAAGGTTGATGAAACAAAATGTATCGGTTGTGGTGCTTGCGTCGATACTTGTCCTGTTAACGCCTTAGAAATGGATGGCGAGATTGTTAAATGCAGCGAACTTTGTGTTGATTGTGGTGCATGCATCAATGTCTGTCCCGTTGAAGCTTTATCCTTATAATTTGATTACAAAAAAATAACAGCAGAGCTATTGCTCTGCTGTTTTTAGTTTAGAGAGGAGAGGAGTGTTTTCTCATTGAAAAATTAGTTTACCTATTCTCAAAGCTATATTTCCCATCTTGATAATCAACATTGATGCTCTGATTTGGCAATAAATTACCTGCCAAAATCTCCATTGCCAGAGCATTTTCTATTTCTCGTTGAATCACACGTTTTAGTGGTCGTGCACCAAACTGTGGATCAAAGCCACCTTCTGCGATAGCCTCGATAGCATTATCTGAAAAATGTATATTTATTCGTTTATCTTTGAGACGTTTACACAGGCCTTTAAGTTGTATTTGCACTATTTCTTTAATTTGCTCGCGATTTAGTCTATGGAACAAGATTATCTCGTCCAATCTATTCAGAAATTCTGGTCTAAAGTACGACTGTAAGAGCTTCATCAGATCATCTTTAATCTCATCAAGATTATCATTTGGGTGATCAAATATCATCTGTGCACCAATATTAGATGTCATGATAATTATGCTATTGCGAAAATCAACAGTTCTGCCCTGACCATCTGTAAGCCTGCCATCATCAAGTATTTGCAATAATATATTAAAGACGTCAGGATGTGCCTTTTCAATCTCGTCAAAGAGAATCACTGCATAAGGCTTACGCCTAACATTTTCTGTCAAATATCCGCCCTCATCATAGCCTACATAGCCTGGAGGAGCTCCAATAAGACGTGAGACAGAGTGTTTCTCCATAAACTCAGACATGTCAATTCTCACAATAGCCTTTTCAGAGTCAAACAAGAAATCTGCCAAAGTCTTACCAAGCTCGGTCTTGCCGACTCCTGTTGGACCCAAAAACATAAATGAGCCGATAGGTTTATTCTGGTCAGACAGTCCACTGCGTGAACGTCGAATCGCATTAGAAAGAGCGTTGATACCATCTTTTTGACCAATCACACGCTTAGAAAGCACATCTTCCATCTTCACAAGTTTCTGCATTTCGCTTTCTAAAAGTTTGGTCAAGGGTATGCCTGTCCATTTGGAAACAACCTCTGCAATCATCTCTTCATCAACGTTTTCTTTCAAGATTCGTTGCTCATTAGGTATTTTTTGCAGCTTCGTTTTTGCTTCTTCCAAAGCTTTTTGCTTAGCTGGCAATTCACCATATTTAAGCTCGGCTACTCTGCCCAGATTGCCAACTCGCTCCGCATTTTCTGCATCAATCTTTAGTTGATCAATTTGCTCTGAAAGCGTGCTAATCTCACTCATCAAAGACTTTTCATTTTGCCATTTGATTTTGAGCAATGATTGCGACTCACTTAAGTTTTTGATATCCTCATCTATTTTAGCCAGTCTCTCTTTGGATAGTTCATCTTTCTCTTTTCTCAAAGAGATTTTTTCTATCTCAAGCTGTTTTATTTTACGCTGAACTTCGTCCAATTCCACTGGCATTGAATCTATTTCCATTTTCAAACGTGAACATGCCTCATCGACAAGATCAATAGCCTTATCTGGCAAAAACCTATCTGAAATATATCTGTTTGATAGATAAGCAGATGCAACCAATGCTGTATCCAATATCTGCACACCGTGATGAACCTCATACTTATCTTTAATTCCTCTCAGTATGGAGATAGTGTCTTCCAAACTCGGCTCTGTTACCAAAATAGGCTGAAATCTGCGTTCCAAAGCTGGATCTTTTTCTATATATTTGCGATGCTCATCCAATGTTGTTGCTCCTATACAGTGCAATGTTCCACGTGCAAGTGCTGGCTTGAGCATATTAGATGCATCGACTGAACCCTCTGCCGAACCAGCTCCCACAACTGTATGGATCTCATCAATAAAAAGTATTATACGACCCTCATTTGACTCAACTTCCTTAAGCACAGCCTTCAATCTGTCTTCAAATTCGCCTCTAAACTTCGCACCAGCAACCAATGCAGCCATATCAAGCTCTAAAATCTCTTTGTTCTTCAAGTTTTCTGGTACATCTTTATCAACAATTCGGCGTGCCAAACCCTCAACAATAGCTGTTTTACCAACTCCTGGCTCACCAATTATCACAGGATTATTCTTTCGTCTGCGCGATAATATTTGAATGACTCGACGGATCTCTTCATCTCGCCCAATCACAGGGTCAAGCTTGCCTTCACGAGCCAACTTACTCAAATTACGTGCATATTTCTCCAACGCCTGATACTTCGCCTCAGGATTCTCATCTGTTACCCTCTGATTACCGCGGATTTCTTTCAAAGCCTGCAAAACCTTATTATAATCTATCGCATATTTCTTGATTAAATTCGCCGATTTCTTAGCCTTTTGCAACAATGCCAAAAGCAAATGCTCAACACTCACATAGTCGTCTTGCAACTTCTTTGCTTGCTTTTCTGCTTCAATAAAGATCTGATTCAAATCGCCTGAAAGATAAACCTGGCTATATCCAGATACTCGCGGCAAAGACTTCAACTCAGCATCTATATCTTTTGCAAAACCACCAATATTACAGTCTTGCTTTTGTAATATTGGCAAAACAATGCTGTCTTCTGTTTTCAATAAACTCATCAAGAGGTGAAATTCGCCTATTTCTTGATGCCCCATTTCATGTGCCAAAACCTGCATATTGTCGATTATCTCTCTTGATTTGAGCGTGTACTGATTTAGATTCATATGTTCTCCTTTCTTAATTTTTACATCCTATACATAATATAATGAGTATTTTGAACAAAGCAAACAAAATTAGCAAACTTTTACAAAGAGTGCTAAATCGACAAAGCGTCAAATTAAAAGATGGCTTTATACGACTTGGAAATGATTATGATTGTTGGCTTTATCTCAATTGTGAGAATAATGAGGCTTGGTGTTAAAAACCACCCTTATGATTTCTTTTATTATCTCTTTTAAAACATTAACTGCAACGCTATTACCAAATTGCCTGTATGATTGTCTTTGAACTGTGTCAATAGCAAATGAATCGGGGAAGCCTTGAATTCTTGCACATTCGCGGGGACTTAATTTTCGATACACACCATTAACAGCATAAATTCCTGTATTTGAACCTGCACCGCCTCCATACGCAGATAAAGTACAGGCATGTCCAAAACTACTATATATGCGCTCGCCTTGACCACCTTTGTTGACAATTCCTATCTGTAAAGGTTTGTTTGGCAGATCTAACTCACCAAAAATATTCTTCTCTGGTACATACACCTTATTAATTTTAACATCAGGTCGTGATATAATTTTTGCTTTTGGCTCATCTTCTAAGAAATCGTTTAGCGAAACGGCTATATTAGTTGGTCTTGGAAAAGAAAAGTCTCCGATACTCAAATCATCTCTAAAACAGACAATAAAAATTCTTTCTCTATTTTGCGGCAATCCATAATCACTTGCATTTAAGACTTTATGATAAACATTATAGCCCAAATAGATGAGAGTACTAATAGTAACATTTAATGTATTTCCATTATCGTGTTTAGCAAGGTTTTTACATTTTCAAGAAAAAGTATTTTTGGTTTGTGATACTTAGTAATTCTCGCAATATCAAAAAATAAAGTTCCTCTTGTATCTTCAAATCCTTTTTGTTTGCCAGATATTGAAAATGCTTGACAGGGGAAGCCAGCACATAATATATCATGATACGGAATTTCAGATTCGTCTATTTTGGTAATATCTCCATGAGGTTTTAGCCCAAAATTATCTTCATAAACTTTTGCTGCTGAACTGTCCCATTCTGATGCAAAAACACATTCTGCACCAAAGCTGCTCATTGCCAGATGAAAACCTCCTATGCCTGCAAAAAGGTCTATGTATCTAAATCCTTCCAAGTTTTTTGTTGTACGAGCAGTATATTCGTTAATTGGTTGCAAATTAGAGATATTCAAGTTATTTATTGGCTGATTATTATCTAATACTGCTTGTTTAAGCTCTATATCATTCTTCATTTACACCTCCATAATTAACATATTAACACTATGTTTTATAAGTGTTTTCATGTCAAGTTTATTTATAATTCTTCGTACAACTTAACAAACAAATCGAATAAATATAATTCATTTTTGCTTTTATTATATCTTTTAGTTGATTTTTTATTCTTTTCGCAGATTATTTCTCAAAACTCAAACACCTTTTGCTGGAAAATGATAAAACTATAATTAATCTTATCTACCCTATCCTAAGCCATATTAAAGGAGAATATAAGCGACTTATTTGAATATAATATAAAATATATTGCTTTTAAGTTGACAAGATCATATATATAAGTTGAATGGTATTTGAAAAATTATTGTGAGATATTACGTTTTTATGCTCACAATTCATACTGTGTATTTATAAAATAGCCTTAAGAATGAGTGTTTATATAGTGTTTTAAGGCTCTGTGTCTAACAAATATATTAATGAGGTTATAATGAAAATCGCCTTTATTGGTCCAGCTTTCCCGCTCAGAGGTGGCATTGCTGAATTTATGATGAATACTATCAACAAAGCTGCAAAAAGAGATCATGATATCAAAATCTTCTCTTTTTTGAAGCAATACCCAAGATTATTATTCCCAGGTAAAAATCAGTTCAACGAATCAAAACATCAAGATAATTACCCCACAAAAAGAACTTTTGTCCCCTACAATCCATTTACATGGAAAAAAGGCATTAATGAAGTGCTGGAATATGAGCCTGATTTGGTAGTCATCAAATACTGGATTCCTTTTTTTGCACCTCTCTACACATATATCATTAATAAAATACACAGCAAGTCCAAAGCAAAAGTTATGTACATTATTCATAATATTCACTTTCATGAAAGATGGCCCTTTGGAAAAATCTTATCACAAACTGCACTAAAAAGAGCTGACTACCTGCTATCTTTATCAGAAAGCGTATATCAATCAATACTTGATATTATGCCTGCCTTTCCAAAGCAAAACATTATCAAAGCTTTTCACCCAAACTACGAAGTTACAGCCCTCAATGAACAAGAAAAACATAATGCCTATTTTGACTTAAAAATCAGCCCCAAAAAGACCATTCTATTTTTTGGGTATATAAAGCCCTATAAGGGGCTCGACGTGCTGATAAGAGCTTTTAAAGAAGTAAATGAGCAAACAAAAGATATACAGCTCGTCATAGCTGGCGAAGTGTATGGCAGCGATCAACACTACACAAAGCTGATCAAAGAAAACAATCTCGAAGAATTTGTCGTTTTCCATAATTTCTTTGTAAAAGATGAAGATATACCAAAATACTTTGCTATTGCTGACGTCGTCGTGCAGCCATACCGCTCTGCAACACAAAGTGGCGTCTCTTTACTTGCTCTATCATATGGCAAGCCAGTAATCTCAACAAAGACTGGTGCCCTTGACGAGATTATCATACCCAATAAAAACGGTATCTTAGTAGCACCTGAAGATGAAGATGCTCTCTCGCGTGCGATTATTGATTTCTTTAATAAATACGATCGTGAAAGCATGGTGCAGTTTATTCAATATGCGATTGAAAACTACTCATGGGACAGCTTTATAGATATTATGCTAAAACCTTTTAAATAGAGGATATGCGCTTATACATTAAATGTTAATAAAAGATTTTACACAAAAAATAAATAATTCAAAATCTGTTAGTGAATTTACTCAAATAATCAACAACCCACAAAAAACAGGTATTTTTGTTCAATTAAATTTCTCCCTCAAAAGCCTATTAATCGCACATGCACACGATCTAACTAATAAAAATATCATCCTGGTCAGTCTTGACGACAGAGCAGCCGAAGAGTATTACGACGATCTAAAGCTCTTATTAGGCAAAGAAAACGTGAGCTTTCTGCCAGATTATGAGATATTACCATATGAAGAACGTTCTCCACACTACGTACTGCGAGCTGAAAGAATAAAAGTCCTATCTGATATTATTGAGCAAAAGCCAAAAGTATACAGCATATCTATCAGAAGCATGATACAGACAATTAGCCCACTGAAAAGCATTCAAAATGCGATATTTGATATCAAAGTTGGACAAGAATTAGAGATGTCTGACCTGATAGAAAAGCTCGTAAACAGTGGCTATGAACATGACTTCAAAGTCTTAAAACCTGGTCAAATATCAAAAAGAGGCGGTATTGTCGATATCTTCAGCTCAAACTATAAATTGCCGATCCGAGTCGAATACTTCGGCGATGAGATATACTCTATCAGGCATTTCAATATCGAAAACCAGCGTTCAGAGCATGAAGAGCTCGAATATGCAAAGATTATTCCTGCTCGAGAAATTATTATCACCGACGTTGATCAAGACAGCCCACTTAGAGAAAAAACTGCTATCAAAGGCTATTATGATGGAATAGAACAAGATATTGCCCTCTTATTTAATGAAAATGCCTGCTTATTCGATTATTTCGATCCAAAGAATACAATTATCTTTTGGGACAATATCCATGCTCTTGACCAATCTGCGGAAGAGATAGCTCAAGATTGCAACGATTTATGGATAAAATCAAAGAAAGAAGATAAGAGACGACTACTTGCCGAACCTCAGCAAATGTTTCTGACAAATGGACAGATAAGTACAAAAAGCTCAAAGTTCAGTAATCATATCCTCTCCAGTGCCTTTTACGATCTAAAACACAAACTTTTTACCCCAAAAGATATACAAGAACTTGATTTCCCAACTGAGCCCGCACCAGTTGTCGAAGCAAATCTCGTACTCTTGGAAAGCTTTATAGATAATTATCTTGAAAATGGTTATGATATTTATATCCAGAGTGAAAATAATGCACAAAAACAGAGAATGCAAGACTTATTGCCAGACTTAAAAGACAAAATTAAGTTCACTATTGGCGTCTTTCACAAAGGCTTTGTGCTCAAAGATGCTAAGCTTGCTATTCTCACTGACCACGAGGTCTTCAAACGATTCAAGAGAAAAAAGATCGATGCAAGCTTTAGCCAGGGCGAAGCTTTGGTTGATTATGATTCTATCAAGCCTGGCGACTATATTGTACATATTGACTATGGTATAGGAATATATGAAGGACTCAAAGTTTTGGATATTGACGATAGAAAAATCGAATGCCTATCTATTCAATATGCACAAGGCGACCGTATTTATGTACCTTCTTGGCAATTAGATATTGTAGCAAAATACGTGTCTGAGGAAGGTGTAGCACCCACTATCAATAAGCTTGGTACAAAGCAATGGGAACTGGCAAAAGCACGTGCTAAAAAGCAAATTGAGATGGTGGTTGACGAGATTGTTGATCTATATGCAGAACGCTCTATCCGCTCTGGTATTCATTTTGAACACGATAATGATTGGCAAATTGAGATGGAAGAATCTTTTATCTTTGAAGATACACCTGATCAGAAAAAGGTAACAAATGAGATAAAACAAGATATGGAAAGCGATAAGCCTATGGAGAGATTACTCTGTGGCGACGTGGGCTTTGGCAAAACAGAGATTGCCATCAGAGCCGCATTCAAAGCGGTGATGAGTGGTTATCAGGTGGCTGTGCTTGTTCCGACTACACTATTGGCTGAACAACATTTCAATGTCTTCAAAGAGAGATTAGCTCAATTCCCTATCAAGATTGCTTTGCTCAGTCGTTTTCGTACTAATGCACAAAAAGAGAAGGACTTAGTTGCCTTAGCACAAGGCGATGTAGATATTATTATTGGCACGCATAGACTGCTTTCTGCAGATGTTCGTTTCAAGAATCTGGGTCTTTTAGTGATAGACGAAGAGCATCGATTTGGCGTTAAACATAAAGAAAAAATCAGGCAGATAAAAGCAAGTGTTGACACGCTTTATATGTCTGCAACACCTATTCCGCGAACCTTAAATATGGTTTTGTGTAATTTGAAAAGCATATCTGTCATCCAAACCTCGCCAAAGGCACGTTTGCCTATCAGAACAGTTATTGTTAAATATGATAAAGATGTGATCCGCGAGGCAATTCTCCGTGAAGTTGATCGCGGTGGACAAGTCTATTTCTTGCATAATAGAGTCGAATCGATAAATAGCATTGCTGCAGACTTACAGGCATTATTACCAAATATTCGCTTTCGTATAGGGCATGGTCAATTACCCGAAAGAGAGCTGGAAAACATATTGCTCGACTTTTCTGAACATAAGTTTGATGTCTTAGTTGCTACAACTATTATCGAGTCAGGCATTGATATTCCAAATGCTAACACCATAATAATCAATAGGGCAGATATGTTTGGCATGGCTCAATTATATCAGATTAGAGGACGTGTAGGCAGGAGTAATCGTCGTGCCTATGCATACCTGATGATTCCCAAAAATATCACACCTGAGGCAAGAAAGAGACTGGAAACACTAACTGAATACGAGTCTCTCGGATCTGGTTATCAGATTGCTATGCGTGATTTGGAAATACGTGGTGCAGGCTCACTTTTGGGCACTAAGCAAAGTGGTGCTATCAATACTATTGGCTTCAATTTTTATAATAGACTTTTGGAACAGGCTATCAAGAATATCCAAGAGAAAAACCCCAACGGTATTTGGGATGAAGAAGAGAGAAATGATATCCGTAAAATAGAAATAGAATCTGATTTTTACTTTCCGTTCGACTATATTAGCGATGAAAAAGAGAAAATCAGTATCTATAAACGTATGCTCGCCTTTAAAGACAATCAAGAATTTGATAATCTAAAAGATGAGCTTACTGACCGTTTTGGCAATATTCCCCCTCTTGCTATGCGGGCTATAGATTATTATCGCTTGCGGATGAACTCTATCCAAATTGGTTTGAGCTCTTATCAGATTAAAGGTAACTTTATTATCTGCGAATTTGATAAGAATAACCTGCCAGATAAAGCAAAACTTACACAAATCATTCCGCATATCGATCACCCTGTAAAATTTGATATGGCAAAAGCAGATAGCATGAAAATGATTATTGACCTGTCTGATGCAGGCTTTGATAAAGAGAAAAAACTGGCGTTCGGTGAAAAAATAGTGAAACTCTTCGCTTCATAAA
>Ga0265293_10002545_pt1 | contig 36113 bp, 39 predicted proteins | sample Munlanlewell138R_FD_192505 | JGI IMG/M metagenome (GOLD analysis project Ga0265293, IMG submission 192505) | Leachate microbial communities from a municipal landfill in Southern Ontario, Canada - Leachate well 138R | ecosystem: Engineered > Solid waste > Landfill > Unclassified | place: Canada... | reverse complement strand
TCTTCTTGCATATCGATCACCATGACTAATGATCGACCACTTAAAGCCAAACCGCGAACGCTTCAGACTCATCTCATGTTGGAAACGCGAGACCTCGCTCAGACTCATGTCATATTGGAAAAGACTCTGTCTTGCGCCATCGTGTGGCAGAATTGGAGATGCTGGCACCGGTCAATCCCTTTGCCGTCATAGTGTTGGCCCAGCTTGAAGTGCGGGCTGCTGCATCCGGCGCCACCCGTCTTGCGAGCAAGCTCAGGCTTGCCCGTGCGCTCAGGCAATGGGCGTATGGCCCTGCATTGCGGGGTGCGGTGTTCCGGTTGATCGACCGTCTGCTGGTGCTGCCCCCGCAGCTTGATGCGCGTTTCATCGAAATCCTGGAACAGTCGGAGGATTCCGCCATGTTGGAACAACTCAGCAGCATCGACCGCTACCTGCTCAAGAAAGAGAAGGATGCCGGAATGGAGGAAGGCCGACGTTTTGGTCTACAAGAAGGCCGGCTTGCGGGCGCTGTTCGTTTGTTGCAAGCTCAGCTTCAACGTCGCTTTGGCACCATACCCGAATGGGCTGCAGAGCGCATCGCTCAAGCAGATGCCGATACCGTGCAGCAATGGGCGCTCAGGGTGCTGGATGCCCGGCAGCTTGAAGACGTCTTCGATACCTGATACGCCAAGACTCGCCAGGACGTTAGACAGGATTGAATAGCACTGAGCCTTCAAGCCGAAACACGACCCGGATCGACCTCACGCCATTGGCCCGGCTGCAGACTGCCCAGATCCCATGGGCCAATGGCCACGCGTACCAGGCGCAATGTGGGCAGGCCGACTGCCGCCGTCATGCGTCTGACCTGCCGGTTGCGACCTTCATGCACAGTAATTTCCAGCCACGCCGTCGGGATGTGCTTGCGAAAACGCACCGGCGGGTCGCGGGTCCACAGTGCGGGTGCCGCCATCGGGCGCACCGTGGCGGACAGGGTGGGCCCGTCCTTCAGCGGTGGCCCCGCCGCGAGCCGGGCAATCTGATCTGCAGAGGGCTCGCCTTCCACCTGGGCCCAATACGTCTTTGACATGCGATGCCGCGGGTCGGCAATGCGCGACTGGAGCCGTCCGTCATTGGTGAGCAGCAGAAGGCCTTCGCTGTCGCGATCGAGTCGCCCGGCCGGGTAGACATCGGGCACGTTCACATAGTCCTTGAGCGTGGGACGCCCCTGCCGGTCGGTGAACTGCGTCAGCACGCCGAACGGTTTGTTGAGCAGGAGCAGACGCGTGCGCGCGGTCATATATTGTGGACTCCTTTTTGCCAGCATGAGGAAATAGTAGTGGATTTCGATATTCTGAATTCTTGCCCGCCCGATCGCAGATGCCGGTTGTGCTCGCCACGATCAGTTCACGACAGGGTAGACTGCATCACCCCATAGCGTGTTCGGATTGGTCATCATCAGTCTGATGATGACAGGCACCAGTTTGCCCAGGAGCCGGGTACAGTCGCGCAGCTGTTCGCGGTTGACCCGGCCGCCCCAGGTGGCGCCGCCATGGATCAATTGATTGCGCAGCATGTAGAGGCGACGGAACGCAATCGAGAGCAGCAGGGGTGTATCGCCATTGGCGAGTGCCCGCTGTGCCATTTTTCTGGCGCCTTCAAACCGGCGCTTCCATTCATCTTCATCGATACGACCACGCTGAAACTCCCAGAACGGGTGGTAGACGTAGGGGTTGTCGAGCAGGGTGCGGATGCTGCCGGAAAACTCGTTCCAGATCAGATCGTGAAGGTGTCTGTCGATATCAAGATCGCAGAGCTTTCCAAGAAAGGCCATGAACAGAAACTGGTCGGACATGCGCTCGCTGTCATCCAGTTCCTGCGCGTAGGCCGCATTGAAGGAAATCCACAGGAAGATGAACTTGCCGTCCACGTCCTCTGCCTGTTCTGCACGATTCAGCCAGCTCAGTGCGCGGTGGATGCGCAGGCTCAGGCCGTCGGGGTGTGATTCGCGCACCTGGCGGTGGTGCGCCTTGAGTACAGCGTGGGTCAGTGGGCCGTCATCTGCGGATGTGAGTATGGTCATTTGGGGATTATTTCCTGTTGCTGTCAGGGGGGAACCCCTCGAACAGCCGGGCAATGCCATCCTGGATGCCCTTGTTGAGCCTTTCCGATGAGTCGGGGATGGTGCCGCTGATGTTGCCGCGCCACACGGCACGCCTGTCCTTCAGATCGAACATATCAACGACCAGCGTACCCACCTCGTATGTTGTGACGATGGTCTGCGCCATACCCATGCCCATGCCCCAGCCGCCATGCCATCCCCAGCCGGCCCAGGCCGGGCCGCTGTAGAAGGTATCCAGATTCTGCCGCGTTTCCGTCGCCACATGCGCTACGATGCCGATGTCTGCCTCATGTCCGGATTCCCGGCGCTGCCACCCTTTGGCCCGCAGTTGCTCATCGATGGTGCGCACGATACGTTGTCTCACCAGCGGTGGCGCGTCCATGGGTTCCTGCGTCCAGACATAGCTGTGATAGCGGCTGAAGTCTGTCATCGGGTCCACGTCGGTATCGATGCGCGGGCCTGCGCAGGCCGATAGCAGAGCCAGTGAGATTGTCGCTGCAATGAGTCTGATCATCGTGGAACACTCCGGAACTTCGGGGATTGTCGGACATGGGGCGATCTGGAAGCGGGATGATGGCATCAGGTCGCAGCCCTTACGCTACCGGCTTTTCATGTGCTTGTCAGCTTTTCATGGGAGCAGCGATATGCGCGCGCCATCAGGGCCGGATCACTACCTGGAAGGATGACCAGGGCTTTGGTTTCATAACGCCGCTCGAGGCAGGAAAACAGGTTTTCGTACACATCACGTCGTTTTCCAGCCGGGCACGCCGCCCGGAACTCGACGCGCTTGTGACCTACGAGCTGGGCATGGATGACAATGGACGGCCCCAGGCGAAATCAGTTGCATTTGCCGGCGAGCGAATCAAGGCGCCCAGCGGGTGTTCCGGCACAAATCATCCAAGCCTTCGTTTCAGTCCGTCTTCTGGATCACGGTTGTGCTCAATTGCGTAGCGCTCGGCGCATTGCTGTCCCCGTGGGGAGTGGAAATTGTGAATCCCCTGCTGGAGGATTTACTCAGGGGTGGGGAAAGGTGGGCCACATTGCTAAAGATTTGATGTAGAGTGAAAGCAAGGATATAAGAAACTGGAGTGGCGCGGATATCCGGCCGGCAGGAGAAGGCAATGGCTACGAAGGCGAGCGGGAGTGAGTCGGCAGCTGAAATCATTGCGCGCACCCGCATTGCCAATGATCTGAAAGAATATGTCGAAAAGACCGGGCGCAAGCGGCGAACAGCCACGCGCAGACGGATGGAGGCTGCGGAAGAGGCGGACGCGGAGACAGATCTGATTCCCGTCATCATCGAAGGAAATCAGGCCTTGCCGGGAGGCGCGGCGCAGGCAAGACGTATCATCGTGCGTGCCTATGGCGGATTGAAAGGCGAGCGGCTGGACAAGCGGTGGAAGCAGCAGTTGCTGGCGCACGATGAGGATCCATTGCCCACCGTGGATTGCACGCAGCTGTTCGTCGACGAAGACGACATCGATCTGAAAAACAGCATCTGGACGGATCATTACCTGTTCGCATCGCTGACTGCGAAAAGCATTGACCGGCTCGCAAGCGCAACAATCGCCGACGCTGATCCCGATAGCGACATGGTGCGTGGTACCGGCACTCCTCTGGTCTACAAGCTCTGGCTCAATCATGAGTTCGAGCAGCACATTTACCGGTCTGCGCAGACGATCAAGGCAAGCGCTGCGCGCGCGGCGTTTGATGCGGCGGGTGACGGCGTGGTCTGGGCGGTTGCCGATACGGGAATAGACGGGTTTCATCCGCACTTTCGCATGCACCGTACGCTCGATCTTCCCGGCGGGCTTCAGCATCATGACTTTACGGGCGCGACCGACGACGCGTTACGTGATGACAACGGTCATGGCACGCATGTCGCCGGCATCATTGCGGGAGAAACGCGAGTGGGCGCCGCTTTGGGCGCGAATGGCGAGACCGTGATCGATTCCATCGCCGTTTCCAGAAAAATTCGCGTGTCGGATCAGGAAACCCGGGAAGAAACTGATTCAAAAAGGCATGGGCAGATTGCCGGAATTGCGCCCAGATGCAAGCTCGTCAGTCTGAAGGTCATGAACAACAAGCGCGGGCATGTCAGCCTTTTGCTTGCCGCGATCGGTTATATCCAGCAGACCAACGAATACGGTGCCAATCTTCGTATTCACGGACTCAACCTCAGCCTGGGCTACAGCTTCGACGCGGAATGGTTTGCCACCGGCCAGAGTCCCCTTTGCACGGCGGTGAACCGCCTCGTCAAAAGTGGTGTCGTGGTGGTCGTGTCTGCAGGTAATTCAGGTTATGGCGTTGTGCAGACCATGTCCGGAAGCCCCGATATGGCAGCACACCTTGCCTCGATCAGCGATCCCGGGAACGCTGATCTCGCCATCACGGTTGGTTCCACGCACCGAGCCGAGCCGCATACTTTCGGAATCTCGTATTTTTCTTCGAAAGGTCCGACCGCCGATGGGCGCAACAAGCCCGATCTGGTCGCACCGGGCGAACGGATTGTGTCCTGCGCGCTGTACCAGGCGAAAACGCCGGAGATCGCCCCATTCAAGGAAGATACCGGCACCAGCATGGCAGCGCCTCACGTTTCCGGGGGTATAGCCGCCTTCCTGTCCATCCATGGCGAATTCAAGGGGCAGCCCGAGCATGTAAAGCGGATTTTCATGGACAGCGCAACGAGTCTGGGGCGCCGCGCAGAGTTTCAGGGAGCAGGGCTCATCGATCTGATGCGCGCCTTGCAGTCAGTGTAGTCCGGGGACACATCAAGCCGTACAGGAGGCAATCATGCGTAAACTCGGTCCATCACCTTTCGTCTGGCTTCAGTTCGACGAACAGGGAAAACTGCAAACGGATAATGGCGACGGCCCTGTTCAGCAGCTGAATGCGGCGCTGGACTTGCCGGGCGTCACGCATATCGTCGTTTTGTCGCATGGCTGGAAAAATGATCGTCCAGCTGCGCAAAAACTCTACGGGACGTTGTGGAACAATGTCTGCACTGCGCTGCAGGCGGGCGGCCACGATCCTGCCACGATGGTTGTTGCGGGCGTTTTGTGGCCCGCCAAAAAATATGACGCCGACTACGATGGAGCGCAGGCCATGGCCGCCGAGGTGCAGGCGGGTGCGCTGAAAGCCTTCGACCAGTCCGCGGCAGTGTCGGATCTGAGCGATGAGGACTTCGAATCCGGTCTGGCCATTGCGCGTGATTTCCTCGGGGATGATGCTGCATCTCTCATAACGGCGGCACACAGCGCTGCTGATGATCTGAGCAATGAGACGGCTGCCAGGTTCTTCAGCGTCGCCAGAGAAAAATTTGGCTATCTGGATTCGGAGGCAGGTGCCGAGCCCAGCGCCGAGGCTGCACTTTTCGAGATATCGGCCCGCTCGCAATATGAAGCGCGCATGCTGCTGCTGAAGTCGGCCAGCGGGTGGCGTTCCCCCATTGATCCGGTGGCGGGCGAGATAAATGGACTGGGCGACTGGGTCACCTCCGCAGCGCAGGGGATCCGGTCGGGCATTGTATGGATGCTCAACCAGATGACGTACTACACGATGAAAAAGCGCGCCGGCACGGTCGGGGAAGGACTTGCGCGGACGTTTGCGGACATCGTGCCGGCAAGAGAGACGCGGTTGCATCTTGTGGGTCACAGTTTCGGTGGCAGGCTGGTGACGGCGAGTGCCGCCGCGCTCACCCCGCCGCAAAATCTTTCGCTGCACAGTGTGACGCTGCTGCAGGCCGCCTATTCGCATTATGGGATGACGGCCGGCAGAGGTCCTTTTGCCGCTGCCCTTGATGGTCGTGTCAAGGGCTCCTTCGCCATCACCCACACCCATAATGACCTGGCGTGCACGCTGGCCTATCCGCTGGCTTCACGGCTGTCGGGAGACACGACGCAGGCGCTCGGAGATCATAAGGATCCCTACGGCGCCATGGGGGCAAACGGTCCGCAGGCGCTGGAAGACGCGATGATTACTGTTTGCGATCCGGCGACTTTTGCGCTGAAGCCGGGCATCGTCAACACGGTCAATGCCGATACATTCATTCAGAAAACCGATACGCGTGACGCACACAACAACGTCGCCAATGAACGTTGCGGTGCGCTGGTTGCAGCAGTGTTGTGCAGTTGAGGGGTTTCCTCTGATGATCGTGAACCAGAGCCCTCATGCCGGCAACGCCGCAGAGGATCAGGGCAGTGTCAGCCAGTATTCTTCGGTCTGCGGTCGGTTTGATCCCCAGGGTTCTTGCGGCTGAGCACGCGCAAGGCATTGGCCATCGACAGCAGAAAAGCGATGAACAGCCCGGCGATCAGGGCCACGATGTAATTGCCAAGTGCGATCCAGAGCGGCAAGGACAGGATCAGTGCCAGCAGAAAAGGTCGGTTCAGGAGCGACTTCATGGCTACTGACTATACCGCGCAACGGCACCCCGATGCGGAGCAGCCCCTTAAATCCTGGTACGAAGAAGCGCTGGCCGCAAACTGGGCGCAGCCCGCAGATATCAAGGCGCAGTACCGGAACGCCAGTATTTTGAGGAACCGGCGCGTGGTGTTCAACATAAAGGGCAATGATTATCGACTGATTGTTGCGGTGGCCTATCGCCTTCGGGTTGTGTATATCAAGTTTATTGGCACGCACAAAGAATATGACGCGGTAGATGCAGAAACCGTCGATATGGCTTAGATTGCGGAGGCAAATATGAGCATTCGTCCCATCCACACCCAATTGGACTATCACACGGCCCTGAAAGAAATCTCGGTGCTGGTTGACCTGGACCCTGTACCAGGCACCGCAGAAGGTGATCGTCTGGATATTCTGGCAACTCTGGTTCAGGCATATGAGACCAAGCACTTTCCTATCAGCTCACCGGACCCGATTGAGGCCATCAAGTTCAGGATGGAGCAGGGCAATTTGCAGATCAAGGACCTGGAACCAATGATTGGTCGTTCCAGCCGGGTATATGAGGTGCTGAACCGCAAGCGCCCGCTGACCTTGACCATGATTCGTAAATTGCATCAGGGTTTAGGGATTCCTGCTGAGGTGCTGATTGGGCAATAAAGTGCTCGCTTGCACACCAGACAAAAAAGCCCAACCAGAACGGTCGGGCTGATTTGAATGGTGGCCTGGGGCGGAATTGAACCACCGACACAAGGATTTTCAGTCCTCTGCTCTACCAACTGAGCTACCAGGCCATCAGGAAGGCAAAATAATACACCAGTTTCCGGAAGCCTGCTTGCGGTGCGCCACAGGCTTGCCTGCGGCAGTATAATGGCTCAGTTACCCTTTTGTATGTTGCTGTTGCAATCCCGGCATGTCCACTGATGTCCTCACCTTCGGTCTGAACCACGTCTCTGCGCCCGTATCCGTGCGCGAGAAGGTGGCGTTTCCGATGGCAGTGCTGCGTCCGGCGCTCGATGGCCTGCGCTCGGCCTTCGGCGGGGCCTTGCGTGAGGCGGCCATTCTGTCCACCTGCAACCGCACCGAGATCTATTGTGCGGCCGATCCGGCCGTCTCCGAGCATATTCCGGCCTGGCTGGCCGGTTTCAACCAGCTCGAGACTACCAGCCTCAGCCCGCATCTCTATCGCTATCAGCATCATGATGCGGTACGCCATGCCTTCCGCGTTGCCAGCGGGCTGGATTCCATGGTGCTGGGCGAGCCGCAGATACTGGGGCAGATGAAGGACGCCATGCGCGCCGCCAATGAGGCGGGGGCGCTGGGCACCCTGTTGCATCAGCTCTTCCAGCGCACGTTTTCCGTCGCCAAGGAGGTGCGCACGCAAACGGCCATTGGAGCCCATTCCGTGTCCATGGCTGCCGCAGCGGTGCGTCTGGCCGAGCGCGTGTTTGGCGATCTCTCGCGCAGCAAGGTGCTGTTCATCGGCGCAGGCGAGATGATTGAGCTGTGCGCCACCCACTTTGCTGCGGCCGGCCCGCAGCACATCACCGTGGCCAACCGGACGGTGGAGCGCGCCCGGAACCTGGCTTCGCGCTTCTCGGCGGCAACCCTCAAGCTGGCGGATCTGCCGGCGCACATCGCCGAATACGACATCATCGTGTCCTGTACGGCCAGTTCCCTGCCCATCCTCGGTCTGGGAATGGTCGAGAAAGCCACCCGTGCGCGTCGCCACCGGCCCATGGTGATGGTCGACCTGGCCGTGCCGCGCGACATCGAATCCGAGATCGGGCGTCTGGCCGATGTCTACCTGTATACGGTGGATGACCTGGGCCGCATGGTGCAGACGGCGGGCGAGGCCCGCCGTGCCGCCGTCGTTCAGGCTGAAGCCATCATCGAGGCGCGGGTGCAGCATTTCATGCACTGGCTGCAAAGCCGGGCCAATGTTCCTGTTATCCAGGACTATCAGCGTGCCGCCGAGCAGCTGCGTCTGCGCGAGCTGGAGCGGGCGCGGCGTGCCCTGGCGCGCGGCGATGCGCCGGAAGCGGTGCTCGAGCAATTCGCGCACAGCCTGACGCAGAAAGTCATGCACGGGCCCCTGGCGGCCCTGCACCGGGCCGAAGACGAGCGGCGCGAGCATTTGCTCGAACTCCTGCCCCAGCTCATGCCCACCGAACGTCGTCGTTAGCGCCGCGCGTCGCTCATCTGCCTTCCGGCCGTGGCCTCTTCCCAGTTTTCCACTTAGTGCCATACCCATGAAATCATCCATGCACGATCGTCTGGAGCAACTGTCCCGACGCCTGCTAGAAATCGATGCGCTGCTCTCCGAGCCCGATGCGGCCGGCGACCTTGATCGCTTTCGCAAACTCACGCGCGAGCGCGCCGAGATCGAGCCCGTAGTGAGCGCCTTCAGCGAGTACACCGCGTGCCAGTCGGCCATGGCGGATGCGCGTGCCCTGATGGACGATGCAGAGATGCGCGAGCTGGCCGAAGAGGAGTTCCAGACGGCGCAGGCGCGCAGCGAAGTGCTGGAGGAAAGCCTGCAACGCCTGCTGCTGCCACGCGATCCCGATGACCATCGCAGCGTCTATCTGGAAATTCGCGCGGGCACCGGCGGTGACGAGAGCGCCCTGTTTGCCGGAGACCTGCTGCGCATGTATGCCCGTTATGCCGAACAACGGGGCTGGCGGCTGGAGATCATTTCGGCCCATCCGGCGGAGCTGGGCGGTTACAAGGAAGTGGTGGCACGCATCGAAGGCGAGGGCGTATATGGCCGGCTCAAGTTCGAGTCCGGCGCCCACCGCGTGCAGCGTGTGCCCGAGACCGAGGCCCAGGGGCGGGTGCATACCTCGGCCTGCACCGTGGCCATCCTGCCCGAGGCGGATGAAGTCAACGACATCCGCATCGACCCGTCGGAGCTGCGCATCGACACCTTCCGTGCCAGTGGAGCAGGGGGACAGCACGTCAACAAGACCGATTCCGCCGTGCGCATCACCCATCTTCCCACCGGCACGGTGGTCGAGTGCCAGGATGACCGCTCGCAGCATCGCAATCGCGACAAGGCCATGCAGGTGCTGGCCGCGCGCCTCAAGGACCAGCAGATGCAGGAACAGCAGAGTCGCGAGGCGGCACAGCGCAAGAGCCTGGTCGGCAGCGGCGATCGCTCCGAGCGCATACGGACCTACAACTTCCCGCAGGGGCGGGTGACCGATCACCGCATCAATCTCACACTGTACAAGCTCGCCGCCAACATGGGGGGCGATCTCGACGAGATTACCGATGCCCTGCTGGCCGAACATCAGGCCGAACAGCTGGCGGCCCTGGCGGATGACTGACACGATACACACCCTGCGCACCCTGCAGGCGCAGACGCGCCTGCCGCGACTCGAGTTCCACATGCTGTGGGAGCACGTGCTCGGAGTGTCGCGGGCCTGGCTGATTGCGCACGACACCGATGCCCTGGCGCCCGCAGCGGTGGCGCATTTCCGCAGTCTGGTGCAACGGCGCGAAGCCGGTGAGCCCATGGCCTACCTGCTGGGATGGCGCGAGTTCATGGATCATCGCTTCGAAGTGACGTCGGAAGTGCTCATTCCCCGCCCCGAGACCGAGTTGCTGGTGGCCTGTGCCCTCGAGGCGGCGGCCGCCAGACCCGGCGCGCGCATCCTGGAGCTGGGCACGGGTTCGGGCGCCATCGCGATCTCGCTGGCGCTGGCACGCCCCGATGCACGGGTGATCGCAACGGATGTGAGCGCAGGCGCACTTGCCGTGGCGCGCGCCAATGCCGCGCGCCTGCGGGCGAACGTGCAATGGCATGCGGGCAGCTGGTACGATGCCCTTCCTGCGGGCATGGCTTTTGATGTGATCGTGTCGAACCCGCCGTATATTGCCGCCGACGATGCACATCTGCAGCAGGGCGATGTGCGCTTCGAGCCCCGCCTGGCACTAACGGATGGTGCCGATGGCCTGCAGGCCTGCCGTGCTATTGTTGCAGGTGCGCGCCGATGGCTGAATGCCGGGGGCGCGCTGTTTATGGAGCATGGCTGGGATCAGGCCGGTGCCGTGCGCGAACTGTTGCACCAGGCTCGTTTCGAGCAGGTGGAAAGCCAACCCGACCTGGCCGGCACGCCCAGAGTCAGCGGCGGGGTTTCAGCAATTTCTCTTTTGGAAGAAGCATGAGTGACGTTCAAGATTTCATCCGCGAAACGGTCTCGGGTCATCCCGTCGTCCTGTTCATGAAGGGTACGGCACAGACGCCCATGTGCGGGTTTTCGGCCCGTGCCATCCAGATCCTCAAGGCCTCGGGCGTAGGCAAGCTGGTCACGGTCAACGTGCTCGAGGATCCCGAGGTGCGCGAAGGCATCAAGGTGTATGCAAACTGGCCCACGATTCCCCAGCTCTACGTCAAGGGCGAGTTCATCGGCGGGACCGACATCATGTCCGAGATGTTTGAAAATGATGAGCTGGTCGATTTGCTGAAAGAATCCGGGGCCGTCGAGTGAGTGGCGGGCCGCAGCGGCTCGTTGTCGGCATCACCGGCGCCACCGGCGTCGTGTATGCGCTGCGGTTGCTGCAGGCCCTGCAACACAGTCCCGGCATTGAAACGCATCTGGTCATTTCACCGACGGGGCTGGTGACCATCAAGCATGAGCTCGGCCTGGATCGCCAGGCCGTGCATGCCCTGGCTGATCAGGTATATAGCTTTCGCGACGTGGCTGCCACGCTTGCGAGTGGCAGTTTCGCGACCATGGGCATGGTGATCCTGCCGTGCTCCATGCGCACGCTGGCGGCGGTGGCCCATGGCCTGTCGGACAATCTGATCACGCGCGCGGCCGATGTCACGCTCAAGGAGCGGCGCCGCCTGGTGCTGGCGGTGCGCGAAACGCCGCTCAATCTGGCCCATCTGCGCAATATGACCGCCGTCACGGAAATGGGCGGCATCATCTTCCCGCCCCTGCCGGCTTTCTACCTGCACCCGGAAAGCATAGGGCAGATGGTGGATCAGAGCGTTGCGCGCATACTCGAACTCCTGGGTATAGACCTGCCGTACGAGCGCTGGGAAGGCATCAGACCGGCGTGATACCGGGGCGGTCCTCCAGCGGTCGCTGGTGTCGAATCTCGATGCCGACCATGGCGCAGTCGTCAAAGGCCTGGGGCTTGCCCAGGCTGACGCGCAAGGCGCTGATCTGTGGAAAGTCATCCAGCAGGCGCTGAAGCAGCCGCTCGGACAGCGTTTCCAGCAAATGGACGTGACCGCGCGTGCATTCGGCGATCAGCGTCTCGCGCAGGCGCCGGTAATCCAGCACCGAGTCGATATCGCTGTCCTGCACCGGCTGGTCGATGTCCACATCAAAGTCTGCGTCGATCACCAGTGGCTGGCTGCGTTCGAGTTCGTGCGGCAGCATGCCCAGGCGGGCATCGACTTTCAGTTGCCGGAAGAAGATACGGCGGCTGGCCATGAGCCCTCCTTTGCTGCAATGTCAGGCCCGGGGGCCTGCCAGTGAATATCGTCCAGGGGCGGCGGCGCCAGCGCCAGGCGGAAGCAGCGCAGCTCGTCACGGCGAAACACGTGAACATCCACCGTATCGCCCGGCTGCCAGGCGGCAAGCACGCGTTTGAGGCCGGTTTCATCGGTGATGCGCAAGCCGCCCACGGCGGCCAGTACATCGCCCGCCGACAGGCCCGCACGGTGGGCTGCACCCTGCGTGTAGACCGTGGCCAGCCGCAGCTCGTTCCCCCTGGCCTGCAGGCGTGCATCCAGCGAGGGCAACGGTGCTGCGGCCTTGCGTTCCAAGGCAATGCCCTGGCCGGCCAGCAGGGCATCGAGCGGCGGGTCTTCCCGGCCCATCGCGGTGCGGTCCAGATAATCGCCCACATCCACGCCCGTCGCCTCCAGGATCAGACCGGGCATGGCATCTTCGGGCACGCCCTCGCGGACATGGCCGGTGGCATAGAAATCACGGCCGTAGCGCTGCCACATCAGACGCATGACATCATCCAGCGAGCGCGTATTGCCGCTTTCGCGGCGCAGCAGCAGATCCAGCCCCAGGGCCACCAGAGAACCCTTGGTGTAGTAGCTCACCAGGGCGTTGGGCGAGTTCTCGTCCTGCTTGTAGAAGCGTGTCCAGGCATCGAAGGAGCTTTCCGCCACGCTTTGCTTGTGACGCCCCGGCCCGCGCTCCACGCCGGCAATGACCTTGCCCAGGCGCTTCAGATAGTCGTCCTGGCTGATGACGCCGGCGCGCAGCAGCATCAGATCGTCGTAATACGAGGTGAAGCCTTCGAAGACCCACAGCAGCTGTGTGAAGTTCTCGCGCGTGAACGCATAGGGAACAAAGGCCGCCGGCTTGATGCGCTTGACGTTCCAGGTATGAAAATACTCGTGGCTCACCAGGCCCAGGAAGTCCTGATAACCCGGATCGGCCGCGTCGCGGCCGCGCACCGGCAGGTGGTGGCGGGCGGTCAGCAGGGCCGTGCTCGCGCGGTGTTCCAGCCCGCCGTAGCCATCCTGCGTGACCATGGTGAGAAAGTCATAGCATTCGCTGCTGTCCAGAAAGGCGGCACGCGGGGATTCCGGCTCGAACAGCGCCATCTGTGCCTCGCAGATCTTCTGCACATCGGCGGCGATGCGTTCCAGGTCGAGGTTGGGGACGCATCCCGTGAACACCAGCCGGTGCCGGGCGCCATGGGCCAGAAACTCGATGACCCGGGGCTCGCCCATCTCCACCGGATGGTCCACAAGTGCATCGTAATCGGGTGCCAGATAATCGCCAAAGCCGTCCTGCGCTGCGCCGTCCGCGGGCAGGCTGGTGTACACGCGCCAGCGATCCGTGTGTGGCGGGGCTTCGAGCTGCAGGCGGCAGGGCTTGTCCGTCTGGCCCTCAACACCCAGGAAGACGCTGGTGCCGTTGAAGAAGGCGTGGCTTTCGTCCAGGTGTGCGCTGCGCACCGACAGATCCCAGGCATAGACGACGGTGCTGATCTCCAGTGGCCCTTCGCACGGCGCGCAGCGCCAGCGGTGATTGTCCAGCTTCTGCACGGCAACCGGATGGCCGTTGGCACTCGCGCTCAGGGTTTCGACCTGACGGGCGAAATCTCGAATAAGATAGCTTCCGGGAATCCAGGCCGGCAGGAAGACTTCCTGGCCATCGGGGTCCGGCTCGGGGATGTGCAGCTGCACCGTGAAACGATGCCCGGCGGGATCGGCCGGACACAGGCGGTAAAGTAGAGTGTTCTGGTTCATGGTGGCCTATTTTAATTGCAAGGAGAGATCATGAGTGAGCCATTGGTAAAAGTCGAGACGCAGGGACGCGTGGGCTTGCTGACGCTGAATCGGCCCAAGGCCCTGAACGCACTCAACAATGCGTTGATTGCCGAGCTCGCCGCGGCCATGCGCGTCCTTGATGCCGATGACGGCATCGGCGCGATGGTCATCACGGGCAATGAGAAGGCCTTTGCCGCCGGCGCCGATATCGCGGCAATGCAGGGCTGGTCCTATATGGATGTCTACAAGGATGACTACCTGGGCGGCGACTGGCAGGTGTTCGATGAAGTGCGCAAGCCGGTTATCGCCGCCGTCGCAGGCTACGCCCTGGGCGGCGGCTGCGAGCTCGCCATGGCGTGCGACTTCATCATTGCCGCCGAGACCGCACGCTTCGGCCAGCCCGAAGTGAAGATCGGGGTCATGCCCGGCTATGGCGGCACCCAGCGCATGCCGCGCGCCATCAGCAAGTCCAAGGCCATGGATCTCATCCTCACGGCGCGCATGATGGACGCGCACGAGGCGGAGCGGGCCGGTCTGGTATCCCGGGTGGTTGCGCCCGAGCGCCTGATGGACGAGGTGATGGCGGCGGCAACGGTGATTGCGTCGATGTCGCTGCCGTCCATCATGGCGGCCAAGGAGTGCATCAACCGCGCCTACGAGTCCGGGCTGGCGGAAGGCCTGCTTTTCGAGCGGCGCAATTTTCACGCCATGTTCGCCACGGAAGATCAGAAGGAAGGCATGGCCGCCTTCCTTGAAAAGCGCAAGCCGGATTTCAAACATCGCTGAGCCCCGATCGCTATTTGCCCGTGCGCAGAAAAGCACGCTATACTCTAGCGGTTTGTCTTTCATGGTTCACACTGACCTGTCGGGTGAGCAGACATGATTTCGGATCATTTGCAGGTGATCTCCGGGGCGGATGCCGAAGCCGGCACGACCCGGGCGGCTGTCACTTCTGCGGATGAGCGGCCTCGTGTCCTTGACGAAGCGCAGCGTCGCGACGTGGCTCACAGGGCAAGCCGTGGCTTGATCAGGGCCTTGCTGGCCCAGGCGGCAACGGCCGGACTGGTCATCGTAGTGGCCGGCCTGGTGTCAGGCACAGCGGCCGCTGTATCAGCCTTGCTTGGTGCGGCGGCTTATTTTGTGCCCAATGCCTTGTTTGCCATGCGTTTGTTGTTCGGGGTCTTTGCCGTGGCGCGGCCGGGGCCTGCAGCCTTCCTGTGGGGCCAGGCTTTCAAGCTGGTGAGTGCCACGTTGCTGCTGGGTCTCGTTGTCTGGGTGGGTCGTGACTGGCTGGTGTGGCCAGCCCTGCTTTTCGGGCTGTTGGGTGTCTTGAAGGGTTATGTGCTTCTGCTGGCCCTGCGTCGCCTGCCATGATCCGGGGTTGCTTGGCCGGGGCTTTCCCGGGCGTGTGCTTATAGGATAAAAATTCTGATGGCTGCCAGTGACAATACGCTTTCGTCCTCGTCTGAATACATTCAGCATCATCTGGTCCACCTGAACAATCTGGGCGCCAAGCAAGAGGCCATTGCGGACTTCGGCTTCGTCAATTACGACTCCATTTTCTGGTCCATCGCGATGGGCGTGCTGGTGGTCTACTTCCTCTGGCGTGCGGCAAAGCAGGTCACGGCCGGTGTGCCGGGCCGCTTCCAGATGGCCATCGAGATGATGGTTGAAATGGTCGATGACCAGTCCAAGAGCATCGTGCCCAACGAAACATCGCGCCGCTTCGTCTCGCCGCTGGCGCTCACAGTCTTCCTCTGGATCACGGTCATGAACACGCTTGACCTGATCCCCGTCGATTTCCTGCCCTGGCTGTTCTTCAACACGGGTCTGGGCGCCGAGTCGGGTGATGCCCTCTACTATCACCGCATCCTGCCCACGGCCGATCTCAACGTGCCCATGGGCATGTCGCTGGGCGTGCTGGTGCTGATGGTGTACTACGGCATCAAGATCAAGAACCCGGTGGGTTTCGTCAAGGAATTGTTCGTGGCGCCCTTTCACGCGCCGGGCATCTGGATCGTGGTCATGATGCCGTTCAACCTCCTGCTCAACATGATTGAATATGCGGCCAAGACAGTGTCGCTGGGCATGCGGCTGTTCGGCAACATGTTTGCGGGTGAGCTCGTGTTCATGCTTATCGCCCTGCTGGGCGGCGCCTGGACGGGTTTCAATCTGGCCAGCCTGGGGCTGGGCATCGGTCATGTGCTGGCTGGTTCGGTATGGGCAATCTTCCATATCCTGATCATCCTGCTGCAGGCCTTCATTTTCATGATGCTGACTCTCGTTTACGTGGGTCAGGCTCACGAAAGCCATTGATTGTCATTCCGGAGCCCGGCTCCGGGACGACAGGATTTCAGGCATTGGCAGTATTTTTTTGACCTTTTGATCATACGGTTATCTTCACCAAGGAGTTCTCATGACCGACGTCGCATTCGTAGCCCTTGCTTGCGGTATCATTATCGGATTGGGTGCCATTGGCGCCTGCATTGGCATCGGCATCATGGGGGGCAAGTTTCTTGAGTCCTCCGCTCGCCAGCCCGAACTCATGAACGTCCTCCAGACGCGCATGTTCCTGCTCGTCGGTCTGATCGATGCCGCTTTCCTGATCGGTGTTGGTCTGGCCATGCTGTTCGCTTTCGCCAATCCGTTTGTCGGCTAGCCGCCAGCATACCGTCAGCGGCCCGCCGCCCGCGCGGGCCATGCCGCTGCAGGCGGGCGTCCTGCAGCACGAACCTTCCAGGCCATGCGGTGCATTGCATGGCGCGAATGGTGTTAAAGGGAAACGACCGTGAATTTAAACGCGACTCTCTTCTTCCAGATGCTCGTGTTTTTCGTGTTGGCGTGGTTTACGATGAAGTTCATCTGGCCGCCCCTCACGAAAGCCATGGACGACCGTCGTCAGAAAATCGCCGATGGTCTGGCGGCCGCCGATAAAGGCAAGGCCGATCTGGCCCAGGCGCAGGCGCGCATCAGCCTGATCGAAGCCTCGGCCAAGACAGAAAACCAGACGCGCATGGCGGAAGCCGAGCGTCAGGCAGCAGCGCTGATCGATGCCGCACGGCGCGAGGCCGAGCTTGAAAAGGCGCGCATCGTCGCCCAGGCGCAACAGGACGCTGCACAGGAGGTCGAGCGTGCGCGCGAAAGCCTGCGTGCCGATGTCGCTGCGCTGGCCGTGCGCGGCGCCGAGCACATCCTGCGACGCGAGGTCGACGCCAAGGCGCATTCCGAGCTGCTGGATGAGCTCAAGGCACAACTCTAGACTCAGGGCAGGCCATGGCTGAACTATCCACGATTGCCAGACCTTATGCCGAAGCGTTGTTTGCGACGGCCAGCGGTACCGACAAGGGACTGGACGCCTGGGAGGCGCTGCTTGGAAAGCTTTCCCGGGTTGCTGAAAATTCCGAGGTGCGCGAGGCGCTTGGCGATCCGCGCCTGAGCAATGAGCAACGCGTCACGCTCTTTACCGAGCTGGCTCAGGACAGCCTGTCGGAACAGGCCGATAACCTGATCCGTTTGCTCATCGAGAACAAGCGCATCCTGCTGCTGCCCCAGATTGCCCAGCAGTTTTCCCTGTTGCGTCACCGGCAGGAAGGTACGGCCCTGGCCGAGATCACCAGCGCGTTTCCGCTCAGCGACGAGCAGCTGGACGCGCTCATGGCCGGGCTCGAGAAACGCTTCGGGCTCAAGCTGAAGCCGGTCGTCACCGTCGACGAGAACCTGATCGGCGGCGTGCGCGTCACGGTGGGCGATCAGGTGCTTGATACATCGGTGCAGGCACGGCTGGCAAGCATGCGCGATACGCTGGTCGCCTAGGGCGGCCGACTACAGAATTCCAGGAGTCTGAACATGCAACTTAACCCGTCCGAGATCAGCGAACTGCTCAAGAGCCGCATTGAAGGCCTGGGCGCTTCGACCGACGTACGCACACAGGGCACGGTGGTCTCCGTGACCGACGGCATCACCCGCATCCACGGCCTGTCCGACGTGATGCAGGGCGAGATGCTTGAATTCCCCAACAATGTCTTCGGCCTGGCGCTGAACCTCGAGCGCGATTCGGTCGGGGCGGTGGTGCTGGGTGACTATACCGGCGTGTCCGAGGGCGATTCGGTCAAGACGACGGGTCGCATTCTCGAAGTGCCGGTGGGCCCCGAGCTGTGCGGACGCGTGGTGGACGCACTTGGCCATCCCATCGATGGCAAGGGTCCCATCAACGCCGCCGCCACCGACGTCATCGAGAAAGTGGCGCCGGGCGTGATTGCGCGCCAGTCGGTATCGCAGCCGCTGCAGACCGGTACCAAGGCCATCGACTCCATGGTGCCCATCGGCCGCGGCCAGCGCGAACTCATCATTGGTGACCGCCAGACCGGCAAGACCGCTGTCGCGGTGGATACCATCATCGCCCAGAAGGGCGAGAACGTGAAGTGCATCTACGTCGCCATCGGGCAGAAGGCGTCTACCATTGCCAACGTGGTGCGCAAGCTCGAAGAGCACGGTGCACTTGAATACACCATCATCGTTGCCGCCACCGCTTCGGATTCGGCCGCCATGCAGTATCTGTCCGCCTACTCCGGCTGCACCATGGGCGAGTACTTCCGCGATCGCGGTGAAGATGCGCTCATCATCTACGATGACCTGACCAAGCAGGCCTGGGCCTATCGTCAGGTGTCGCTGCTGCTGCGTCGTCCGCCCGGCCGCGAAGCCTATCCCGGTGATGTGTTCTACCTGCACTCGCGTCTGCTCGAGCGCGCCGCCCGCGTGAACGCCGACTACGTCGAACGCATCACCAACGGCGAGGTCAAGGGCAAGACGGGTTCGCTCACGGCGCTGCCCATCATCGAGACGCAGGCCGGTGACGTTTCCGCCTTCGTGCCGACGAACGTGATTTCCATTACGGACGGCCAGATCTTCCTCGAGACGGACCTGTTCAACGCCGGTGTGCGCCCTGCCATCAACGCGGGTATTTCCGTATCGCGCGTCGGGGGTGCGGCGCAGACCAAGGCCATCAAGAAGCTCTCGGGCGGTATCCGTACCGACCTGGCGCAGTACCGCGAGCTTGCCGCCTTCGCCCAGTTCGCTTCCGATCTGGATGATGCCACACGGCGTCAGCTGGAGCGCGGCGAGCGGGTGGTCGAGCTGCTCAAGCAGCCACAGTACCAGCCCATGCCGGTCTGGGAGCAGGCTGTACTGCTGTTCACGGTCAGCAAGGGCTATCTCGACGAAGTCGAAGTGTCCCGCATCGCGTCCTTCGAAAAGGCGCTCAAGGACAGCCTGCGCAACAACAAGGCTGAACTGGTCCAGCGCATCGAGGACAGCAAGGAGCTGACTTCCGAGGATGAGACCGAGCTTTCTGCGGCAGTGGAGGAGTTCCTCAAGCACGGTGCTTATTGATCACTGTTGGGGGTGATAGCGCCTAGCGCTGGCATCCATGGATAGCGCGGCGGGCCCGGGGCCTGGCCGCGACATCACACCCTGTCAGGAATATTAGATGTCCGGAATCAAGGAAATCAGGACGAAGATCAAAAGCGTCCAGAACACCAGCAAGATCACCAAGGCGATGGAAATGGTGGCGGCATCCAAGATGCGTCGTGCGCAGGAGCGCATGCGCGCCGGCCGCCCCCATGCCAACAAGGTGCGCGAGATTGCTGCAAACCTCATGCAGGCGCATCCCGACTACACCCATCCCTACATGCTCGAGCGCGAGAAGATGTCGGGCGTCGGCATCGTGGTGATCACCACCGACAAGGGCCTGTGCGGCGGCCTGAACACCAATATCATGCGTCTGGTGCTGTCGCGCATCAAGGATTTCGGCGACCAGAACATCAAGGTGCAGTGCACGGCACTGGGCAACAAGGGCCTGGGCACACTCACGCGCATCAACGCCGATCTGGTGTCGCAGGCGGTGCAGCTGGGCGATGCGCCCCAGCTCGATCGTCTCATCGGCGCCATCAAGGTCCAGCTGGACGATTTCGTGGCCGGCAAGATCGATGCGGTCTATCTGGCCACGACGCGTTTTGTGAACACCATGAAGCAGGATCCCAGTTTCGTGCGCCTGCTGCCCCTGCCGTCCGGTCTGGCCGACCCCTGGCAGGAAGGTGACCCGCTTGAGGAATCGGAAACGGTACAGCTCAAGAAGGAAGGCTACGGCTGGGATTACCTGTATGAGCCGGATGCCCAGAGTGTGATCGACGATCTGCTGACGCGTTACGTCGAAGGGCTGATCTACCAGGCGGTAGCGGAAAACATGGCGTCCGAGCAGTCGGCGCGCATGGTGGCCATGAAGGCGGCTTCCGATAACGCCGAGAAGGTGATTGATGAGTTGCAGCTGGTGTACAACAAGACGCGCCAGGCCGCCATCACCAAGGAAATTTCAGAAATCGTGGGGGGAGCAGCCGCTGTTTCTGCGTAAACAGACAGGCGTCCCATCAAGGATCTTTAGCAAGGACTACACATGAGTAACGGTACCATCGTTCAGTGCATCGGCGCCGTGGTGGATATTCAGTTCCCCCGCGACAGCATACCGAATATCTACGACGCCCTCACGCTGGCAGACGACAGCTCGGATTTTGCCGAAGAAGGCCTCACGTTTGAAGTGCAGCAACAGCTGGGCGACGGCGTGGTACGCACCATTGCCATGGGCTCCAGCGACGGCCTGCGCCGCGGCATGGCTGTGCGCGGTACGGGTGCAGCCATTTCCGTCCCCGTCGGCCAGGCCACCCTGGGGCGCATCATGGATGTGCTGGGTCGTCCCATCGACGAGCGCGGTCCCATCCTGACGGAAGAGCGTCGTGCGATTCACCAGAAGGCACCCAAGTTCGACGAGCTTTCGCCTTCGGTCGAGCTGCTCGAGACCGGCATCAAGGTGATTGACCTGGTCTGCCCCTTCGCCAAGGGGGGCAAGGTCGGCCTGTTCGGTGGTGCCGGCGTGGGCAAGACAGTCAACATGCTCGAGCTCATCAACAACATCGCCAAGCAGCACAGCGGCCTGTCCGTATTTGCCGGCGTGGGTGAGCGCACTCGTGAAGGGAATGACTTCTACCACGAAATGGCTGAAGCCGGCGTCATCCAGCTCGACAATCTGGAAGAGTCCAAGGTTGCCATGGTGTTCGGTCAGATGAACGAGCCGCCCGGCAACCGTCTGCGTGTGGCGCTGTCCGGCCTGACCATGGCCGAGCAGTTCCGCGATGAAGGCCGCGACATCCTCTTCTTCGTGGACAACATCTACCGCTATACGCTGGCCGGTACCGAGGTTTCCGCGCTGCTGGGCCGCATGCCTTCCGCGGTCGGTTACCAGCCCACGCTGGCCGAGGAAATGGGCCAGCTGCAGGAGCGCATCACGTCGACGAAGACGGGTTCCATCACGTCCATCCAGGCCGTATACGTGCCTGCCGATGACCTGACCGACCCTTCGCCGGCAACGACCTTCCTGCACCTGGACTCCACGGTGGTGCTGTCGCGTGATATTGCGGCCCTGGGAATCTATCCTGCGGTTGATCCGCTGGATTCCACCAGCCGTCAGCTTGACCCCCAGATCGTGGGCGAAGAGCACTACCAGGTGGCGCGTGCCGTGCAGCAGACGCTGCAGCGTTACAAGGAGCTGCGCGACATCATTGCCATTCTGGGCATGGACGAGCTTTCCCCGGAAGACAAGCAGGTGGTGGCACGGGCGCGCAAGATCCAGCGTTTCCTCTCGCAGCCTTTCCATGTGGCCGAAGTCTTCACCGGCTCGCCGGGCAAGTTCGTGTCGCTCGCCGAGACCCTGCGTGGCTTCAAGATGATTGTGGACGGCGAATGTGACGCCTTGCCCGAACAGGCCTTCTACATGGTGGGTTCCATCGACGAGGCCTTCGAGAAGGCGAAAACACTTTAATTGAGGACCAGGACATGGCGAGTTTGCATGTCGATGTAGTCAGTGCCGAGGAATCGCTGTTTGCCGGCGAGGCGAAGTTTGTTGCCTTGCCGGGCGAAGTGGGTGAGCTGGGCATACTGCCCGGCCACACGCCGCTGATCTCGCGCATCCGGCCGGGCACGGTCAAGATCGTGGGTGTCGATGGCAGCGAGACGAACATCTTCGTTGCCGGCGGCATTCTCGAAGTGCAGCCGCATGTCGTCACCGTGCTCTCGGATACGGCCATCCGGGCCGAGGATCTTGACGAAGCCAAGGCCCTGGACGCCCGTCGCCGTGCGGAGGAGGCCTTGCAGAAGGCCGCTTCGCGTGACGATATCGCCGTGGTCGAAGCCGAGCTCGAGATGCTGGCAGCGCAGGCGGCGGCAGCCCGTCGCCTGGGTCGCGTACGGCGCAGCTAGGATACGCCGTTAAAACCAGGCGCGCAGCAGCATCAGCGCAGCCACTGCCAGTGCAACGCCGGCAAATGTCACCTGCAGATGGCGGCCCGATATCCGGGCCGCCATTATTCTTCCTGCCAGCATTCCCGCGATGGCGGCAGCGGCAAACGTCCAGGCCGCCGGCGGGATGGCCGTGCCCCGGGCCAGGCTGGTCGCGGCGGCACTGAGCGACACCAGGGCAACCAGCATGAGCGAGGTGGCCACCACGCCGTGAAGACTGATGTCGCTGAAGCGGCGCAGCGCGGGCACAATGACAAAGCCGCCGCCCACACCCAGCATGCCCGCCAGCAGGCCGGTCATGGCACCGATGGCAGCCAGCGCCGTCGTGCATGCGGCCGTCCAGCGCAGACGCCCGCTACCGGGGTCCAGCCGGCAGGGCAGTCGCGACGCATCGCGGCGCCCATCATCGCCGGCACGACCCGCCACGCCCAGCATGCGCAGGGCGACCACCACCATGATGAGCGCGAAGCCGCTGGCCAGCCAGTGATCGGGCACGGCCTGCGCCACGCGGATGCCCGCGCCCGACAGCGCGGCGCCCCAGGCAGCCATGAACAGGGCGGCGCGATAGCGCACCTGGCCGCGGCGCAGGCCGTCAAGTGCGCCGACCAGTGCCGCTGCGCCCACGGCCAGCAGCGCCATGGGTGTGGCCGTGGTCATGTCGTAGCCCAGCCCGATGACCAGGGCCGGCACCGCGAGTATGCCGCCGCCCGCGCCCGTCAGCCCCAGGATGAGCCCCGTCAATATACCCAGAACACCCGCCAGCATGCCATAGACCTTTGTGTCATGAGAATATGCAATCAAGTTATAAGTGAGCCTGCCTGCAAAGATAGCACTTCTTGTGCGTGCTATGCTCGTTCGAGGGTATGAATCCGTGATGAAAACAAGGAGATGGCATGACATCCATGATTGAGATTCCGGCGCGTGACGGCAAGGCGATACCGGCCTATTTTGCGCACGCAAAGGCGCTGCACTCCCCGGGTCTGGTGGTGATCCCCGAAATCTTCGGCATCAATGCTTCAATGCGCCAGGCGGCCGATGACTGGAGCGCGGCCGGGTTTCACGTCGTGGTGCCCGATATATTCTGGCGCCAGGAAGCGGGCCTGGCGCTCGAGCCGCGCAATCCCGATGACTTCGCACGCGGTGTCGCCCTGATGCAGGCCATGGATGAAGCGCAGACGGTACAGGATCTGGAGCAGGTTGCCGGCTGGCTTGCCGAGCATTGCGGACACAGGGACATCAGCGCCCTTGGCTATTGTCTGGGCGGACGTCTGGTCGTGCACATGGCCGCCGGATCGTCGATTCGCTGTGCGGTGAGCTATTACGGTGTCGGCCTGGACAAGCTGGTGCCCGGGATGCCGGGTGAAGGGCCGCGCGTGTTGCTGCATATTGCCGAAAAGGACGCCCATGTGCCTGCCGAGGCGCGCCAGGTGCTGCTCGACGAGGTCGCCCGGCGCAGCCACTGGGAAGCGTACGTCTATCCGGGCTGCGATCACGCATTTGCCCGGCCCGGCGGCGAGCACGAGGATAGCGCTGCGGCGGCGACGGCAAAGCAGCGTACGCTGGCTTTTCTTGCGGCCTGAGCCCCTGGCTGCAGCGCGGCATTGGGCGTCCGGTGTCGCGCAAAGCCGTTAGAATAGGAACTGTGTCAATCGCGCGGGCCGCGCCCGCATCGTAAAGGGATTTTCATGACTACATCCAGACGCCTGCGTTCGGCCCATATCACGCAAGGGCCGGAGCGCGCACCCAACCGTTCCATGTACTACGGCATGGGCTACAAAGAGGAAGACTTCAACAATCCCATGGTGGGTGTGGCCAATGGCTACAGCACCATCACGCCATGCAATGCCGGCCTGCAGAAGCTGGCCGATGCCGCCATTGCGGCCATTGGCGCCTCCGGCGGCAACGCACAGGTCTTCGGTACGCCCACCATTTCCGACGGCATGGCCATGGGTACGGAAGGCATGAAGTATTCGCTCGTCTCGCGCGAGGTCATCGCCGATTGCGTCGAGACCTGTGTCCAGGGCCAGTGGATGGACGGCGTGGTCGTCATCGGCGGCTGCGACAAGAACATGCCCGGCGGCATGATGGGCATGCTGCGCGCCAACGCGCCTGCCATCTACGTCTATGGCGGCACCATCCTGCCCGGCTGCTACAAGGGTGAAGACCTCAACATCGTCAGTGTCTTCGAAGCGGTGGGCGAGCATGCCGCCGGCCGTCTCTCCCAGGAAGACCTGCACGAGATCGAAACCCATGCCATTCCGGGCTGCGGCTCCTGCGGCGGCATGTATACGGCCAACACCATGAGCTCGGCCTTCGAAGCCCTGGGCATGAGCCTGCCGTATTCCTCCACCATGGCCAACGAGCACGACGAGAAGGTCGAGTCCGCAGCCGAGTCCGCACGCGTGCTGCTCAAGGCCATAGAACGTGATCTGAAGCCGCGCGACATCGTCACGCGCAAGTCCATCGAAAATGCCGTCAGCGTCATCATGGCCGTAGGCGGCTCCACGAATGCCGTGCTGCACATGCTGGCCATCGCCCATGCCGCCGGTGTGGAGTGGACCATCGACGATTTCGAGCGCGTGCGCAAGCGCGTTCCCGTGATCTGCGATCTCAAGCCCAGCGGCCACTATCTGGCCGTCGACCTGCACGCCGCCGGCGGCATTCCCCAGGTCATGAAGATCCTGCTCGATGCCGGCCTGCTGCACGGGGATTGCATCACCATCACGGGGCAGACCATCGCCGAGATCCTGGCGGATGTGCCTTCCGTACCCCGCGCCGACCAGGATGTGATCAAGACCATAGACAAGGCCTTGTATGCCCAGGGTCACCTGGCCATCCTCAAGGGCAACCTGTCGCCTGAAGGTGCGGTGGCCAAGATCACCGGGCTGAAGAACCCCGTGATCACCGGCCCGGCACGCGTGTTCGACGACGAGCAGTCTGCGCTCAAGGCCATCCTGGATGGCCACATCAAGGCGGGCGACGTCATGGTGCTGCGCTATCTGGGGCCCAAGGGCGGGCCGGGCATGCCCGAGATGCTGGCGCCCACCGGCGCCCTGATCGGTGCCGGCCTGGGCGATTCGGTCGGCCTCATCACCGACGGGCGGTTTTCCGGCGGAACCTGGGGCATGGTGGTCGGCCATGTGGCGCCGGAAGCGGCCGTGGGCGGCACCATTGCCCTGGTCGAAGAGGGCGACAGCGTCACCATCGACGCCCATCAGCTGCTGCTGCAGCTCAATGTGGATGATGCCGAGATCGCACGCCGGCGCGCGGCGTGGAAGGCACCGGAACCGCGCTATATGCGTGGCGTGCAGGCCAAGTTCGCTTTCAACGCGTCCACGGCCAGTACGGGGGCCGTGCTCGACGACTTCTGATCGATGAGCGCCGGCCTGACGCCTGAACAGCGCGCCGAACAGGCGCGCATCATCCAAGCGCTGGGGGTGCTGCCGGCCATTGACGCGCAGGCCGAGGTCGAGCGCCGCAGCGCCTTCCTTGCCGATTATCTGCGCGTCAGCGGGCTGCGCACCCTGGTCGTGGGCATGAGCGGCGGTGTGGATTCGCTGCTTGCCGGTCTGCTGGTGCGCAAGGCCATGCAGCGTTTGCGCGCAGAAACGGCAGGCAGCGCCGCGGCGAGCATCGGTATCAGCCTGCCCTATGGCGAGCAGCGCGATGTGGCGGATGCCCGGGCCTGCCTGGCGCTGATGCAGCCGGATCAGACGCTGGTGGTGAACATCCGGCCGGCCGTGGATGCCCTCATGGCCGGTCTGGAAACTGCCGGCCTGGCCACAGGGGCGCCGGCGCAGCGCGACTTCGTGCTGGGCAACATCAAGGCCCGTCAGCGCATGGTGGCCCTGTTTGCCGTGGCCGGCGCGCAGGCGGGTCTGGTGGTGGGTACGGATCAGGCGGCGGAAACCCTGGTCGGCTTCTCCACCAAGTTCGGCGACAACGCCGCCGATATCATGCCGCTGGAAGGTTTGAACAAGCGCCAGGTGCGTACGCTGGCCCGTCACCTGGGTGCGCCCGATGCCCTGGTGGACAAGGTGCCCACCGCTGATCTCGAGTCTCTGTCCCCCCAGCGACCGGACGAGGACGCGTTTGGCGTCAGCTACGACGAGATCGATGATTTCCTTGAAGGCAAGCCGGTATCACGCAAGGCCGGCGCGCGCATTCTTCATCTCTGGCGGGTATCGGCCCACAAGCGGGCACTGCCGCCCGGCCCCGTCTTTTCAGCGGTCAGGCGCTGATGCCGGTACCTGAATTTTCCCCGGACCTGCTGGGGCGCCTGCGTGCGGCGCGCTCGATTGTGGTCTTTACCGGTGCCGGAGTCTCGCAGGAAAGCGGCATTCCCACCTTCCGGGATGCCCTGTCGGGCCTGTGGACGCAGTTCGATCCCATGGTACTGGCCACGCCGGAAGCCTTCGAGGCCGATCCCGCTCTCGTCTGGGGCTGGTACGAATGGCGCCGGGGGCTGGTGCTGCGTTGCCGGCCCAATCCTGCGCATCATGCCATTGCGCAGCTGCAGCACCATGTGCCGGAGCTGCTGGTCGTCACACAGAATGTGGATGATTTGCACGAGCGTGCCGGAAGCCGCGATGTCATCCACCTGCATGGCAGTCTGCATGCACCGCGCTGCCATCACTGTGGCGCGCCCTGGCCGGTGCCTGAAACCATGCCTGAGGAGCCACAGGAAGGACGCCGTCTGGACCCGCCCGCCTGCAGGCATTGCGGGGGGCCGGTGCGTCCGGGCGTGGTCTGGTTTGGCGAATCCCTGCCGCAGCAGGCCTGGCTGCTGGCACTCGAGCGCGCCGCGCGGTGTGACCTGCTGTTCAGCATCGGGACGTCTTCCGTGGTTCAGCCGGCGGCCCAGCTGCCCATGCGCGCCCGTGCCGCCGGGGCCTGCATCGTTCAGGTGAACCCCGAACCCACGGGGCTGGAGTCGCCCCACCATGATTTGCGCGGGCCGGCCGGCACGCTCATGCCGGCCCTGCTCGACGCGGCCTGGCCCTGATCAGGACTGGCGGGGATACTCCGCGCGAATGATGTCGGCGATGGTTTCGGCCGTGACGGGCGAGAGCGTCCACCCCAGGTGACCGTGTCCCGTGTTGTAGAACACATTGGGCTGGCGGCCCTTGGCCACGCGCGGCATCATGTCGGGCATCATGGGGCGCAGGCCGGTCCAGGGGATGACGGTTTCGGTGTCCACATCGAAATGACGCCGCGTCCAGCGCACCAGCGGCTCGATGCGATCCGCGCGGATATTGCGGTTATCGCCGTTGTATTCGGCCGTGCCCGCCACGCGCAGACGTGTGTCGCCCAGGCGTGCCGTGACGATCTTGGCGCTTTCGTCCAGAAGGCTCACATACGGGGCCTTGGGCCAGCTTTCGGGATCTTTCAGTTCAACGGTGATGGAATAACCCTTGACCGGATAGATGTTGACCCTGTCCCCGAACATGCGCGCAAACTTGCGGCTGGCGACACCGGCACAGATGACAATGCCATCGAATTGCTGCGAGTGCCCTTCGGGCGCCGTGCCCGCAGGGGCGGCTGCATCCTGCCAGTCCACACGGATACCGCCGCCGGTGGCGGTCAGGGCCGTGACGTCGGCATCGAACAGCAAGCCGGCGCCGTGGCGCTCACAGGCGTCGGCCAGGCCGCGCGTGAACTTGTGGATGTCACCGGTGGAGTCCGACGGCGTGAAGAAACCGGCGTAATAGCTGCCCTGCAGGGCCGGCTCTATGGCGCGGATCTCTTCCGCCGTCACGGCGTGACGCTCCAGACCGCCGGCCACCAGCAGCTGGTTCACTTTCTTGGCGTCTTCGTAATCTTCGTAATTGTGATAGACGTGCAGGATGCCGCGTCGCTCCAGATCGAAGTCGATGCCTTCGTCTTCAGCCATGCGGAACATGTGTTCGCGTGCCGCGATTGCCATGCGCGTGGTCTGTATCGTGTTCTCGCGGTAGTTGGGAATGTGACGGATGAATTCCAGCATCCAGCCGTACTTGTGCCAGGAAGGCTTGGGGTTGACCAGCAGCGGCGCATCGCGCTGCATCATCCACTTCAGCCCCTTGATGATGGTGGCGGTGTTGTTCCATACCTCGGCATTGCAGGCCGAGAGCTGGCCGCCGTTGGCGTAGGAGGTTTCCATCGCCGCGTAGCGATGACGATCGAATACCGTGACCTGGTAGCCGCGGCGCAGCAGGGCGTACGCCGTCGTGATGCCGGTAATGCCGGCGCCGAGAACTGCAAGATGTGTCATTGGAGGCCCCTTTTGAGATGGTTGACACAAGCCGGGCCGCAAGCCGGCCCCGGCATGTGCCCCATCTGTCACGGGTACCTGAGAGATTGCGCAGCGCCTGACCGCCGCAGTTCCCCTTCGGTGAGTACCTGTCAGGTACTGCTCTCCAGATTGACTGCAGCACCGCAATCCTTTTGCCTGAGAGTTTCCGGGGCGGTTGCTCCATCGGCGCCCGGCGGGTGTCCGGGGCTCTCCTGCAGTGCTGTTGAAACCCGGCCGGGCCTTGATGACCCTGCCGGTATGGTTGATTCGTCAGGAGGCATGATTATAGTACAGGCGCCTGATTTCAGCTTGCCTGTTCATGCTGCGGTGCGGGCCAGAAATCGGCATCGGGCACAAAAGGTTCGCCCGCGCTCAGCGGGCCGTGCGCCTGTTCCGGCACGCATTCGCGCAGCGCCGCGCACATGCGCTCGAGGGCATCCGGCCCGCGCCGGCCTTCGGTGATCTGAAGCCACCACAGGCGGTGGACGTGCTGGACCTGAACCGGAATCGACGGCAGGCCCAGCCACTGGGCCATGCCCAGCCGGTGCAGGCCGCGATTGATCTTGAGCACCCGGCCCTCGCGCGAAATCACCACACCCAGCGGATCCTTGGCACGGTTTTCGTCGTAGCCGTGGCGGGCCATATTGTCCATGAAATCCAGATACAGCTGCAGGAATGCCAGTATGCGCTCATGGGAGTCGAGGTAGAGGCCTTCGCGATGAGACTGCCATGGCCGCCCGGCTGCAGCCCTGTCCATCAGTTCCTGGTATTTGCGCGTGCGCTCCAGATGATGGCGATTCTCGTCAAGATCGCGCATGTGGCCCAGCCAGTAGTCGCGTCGCAGATCGCTGCGTCGCAGGTCCCAGTCACCTTCCCAGATGAAGGCCAGGGATGAAGGGCGCTTCTTGCGCCGGTCGGGATCATGTTCGGCAAACTGCACCAGCTCGCGCGGGTTCAGGTGCAGGGTGAGGGCGGGGCGGCCCAGCAGGCGCTCCAGGTTGTGACGCGGAAGGCCCAGGCGCTCAACCGTGGCGGCGCCGGGCCAGTTCCGGTGCCAGACCTGCAGCAGCGCCGCACCCATGGGCCGGCCGATGAGGGCGTCCAGACCTTCGCGCAGGTGATGCGTCACATGCGCGAGCATGGCGCGATGGCGCACTTCGGGTGCCGCCAGGGGGCGAAAGGCCGGGTCGGCCTGGGGGCCGGTGATGGCCCCGGGTTTCGCTGAAGCCGTAGGTCGGGGTTTCGATGGCATGGAATCGGGTGGGGTGGCCCCCACCCTTGTGCCCTGTGCTTACTTCGTGGGTCTGGGGGTTTCGGGGCGGCTGCGCGGCAATATGGGATATTCTACGCGCGGCTGCTCGCCGGTGAGCGTGTGCAGGAAACGGGTGATGGCATCCACCTCTTCCTCGTTCAGCTCATGCCCCAGCTGGCTGGTGCCCATGATAGCCACCGCCTGTCCCAGATCCCATACCTCGCCACTGTGGAAATAGGGCGCGGTGAGCGCAATATTGCGCAACGGGCTGGCGCGGAAGACGTACTCGTCGGTGGCCGTCTGCGTGACCGTGAACCGGCCCTTGTCATCCGGCGGCAGTACATCACCGCCCGGGCGCTTGATCACCCCGAACGGAAAGTAGGCCTGACCGCCCAGATTCATGCCGGAGTGGCAGGCCACGCAGCCCTTGTCCATGAACAGGCCAAGGCCCTTGATCTCCATGTCATCGAGTGCATCCTTGCCCTCGAGGAACTGGTCGAAAGGCGCGTTGGGCGTCACCAGCGTGGTCTCGAAGCCCTCGATGGCGGCTGCCATGTTGTCGAAGTTGACGGGCGTCTTCTCGCCGGGGAAGGCCTTCTCGAACATTTCCACGTATTCCGGCATGCTGCGCAGGGTTTCCTCGACATGCTCGGGAGTGGCGTTCATCTCGACACTGGCCTGGATAGGGCCCTTGGCCTGTTCCTTCAGGTCCGCCGCCCGGCCATCCCAGAACTGGGCGATATTGAATACGGCATTCAGCACCGTGGGCGAGTTGCGCGGGCCCATCTGCCAGCCGTGACCGATGGAGGTGGGAATATTGTCCGCGCCGCCCGTGCCCACGCTGTGACAGGTATTGCAGCTGATGATGTGGCTGCTCGAGAGCCGGGGTTCGAAGTAAAGCCAGCGGCCCAGCTCGATCTGCTCGGCGCTGATGCCGCGCTGCTCGATGACCACTTCAGCTTCGGGTACGGGCTGGAAGAACTGGCGGGCGCGTTCGCGCAGGGCGTCGGCGTCAGCCTGGGCTGCTGCGCCCGTACTCATGAGAAGAAGGGATGCGAGGGTGGCAAGACGCATTTTCATGGCGACTCTCCTGAGAAAAGAGTTGGAATAACAGGTCACAAATATCAACCCCTATACCCATGATAACAACATGGTCTCGCCATTCATGGCTTGACGGATATCAATTCTCAGGTGCGTACCGGTATGGTCAGGCCGCGCTGCACTGCCGGACGCGCTACAAATGTTGCAAGTACGCGACGGACTTCGGCAAAGTCCTGTATGCCGACCAGATCACCAGCGCCGTAGAACTCGATGAGGTTGCGTACCCAGGGGAAAGTGGCCACATCGACGATGCTGTAGTCATCGCCCATGATCCACTGCTTGCCGGCCAGATGGCGGTCCAGCACACCCAGCAGACGCCGCGATTCGTTCACATAGCGATCGCGCGGTCGCTTGTCCTCGAACGCTTTGCCCGCCCACTTCACGAAGAAGCCGACCTGGCCGAACATGGGGCCAACACCGCCCATCTGGAACATCAGCCACTGCAGGCTCTGGTAGCGCGTGGCCGGGTCGCTCGACAGCAGCTTGCCGGTCTTGTCGGCCAGATAGACGAGGATGGCGCCGGACTCGAACAGCGCCAGCGGCTTGCCGTTCGGCCCGTTGGGATCCAGGATGGCCGGAATCTTGTTGTTGGGGCTGATGGACAGGAACTCCGGCGTAACCTGTTCCTGGCGGTTGAAGCTGACTTCATGCACCTCGTAGGGCAGTCCGATCTCTTCCAGCATGATGGATATCTTGACCCCGTTGGGCGTAGGCAGGGAGTAGAGCTGCAGGCGATCGGGGTGCCGGGCCGGCCACTTCCGTGTGACCGCAAAGGCGGAAAGATCAGACATCGGGAGACTCCTTGTGAAGCAGGGGTTCAGATTACCTATTCAGATGACAAGGGCCGGCCGTGAAACGGATGCCCCGGATCATTGTATCCGGGTGCCGAATTGTGTCCGGGTACCACCAGCGCGTCCACCATGGCCTCCTCCCCGGCGCTGAGCGTTACCTCCAGCGCGGGCAGGTAGTCCTTCAACTGCGCCAGCGTACGCGGCCCCACGATCACGGAACTGACGGCCTGATTGGCCAGCACCCAGGCAGTGGCGAACTGCCCCGGCGTGATGCCGCGCGCCTCGGCATGCGCCTGCAACTGTACGGCAATGCGCAGAGACTCCTCGCGAAACTCGGTCTGCATGATGCGCAGGTCATTGCGTCCCGCACGCGTATCGGGCGGCGGCGTGGCGCCCGGTGCGTACTTGCCGGTGAGCACGCCGCGTGCGATCGGGCTGTAGGGCACCACACCCAGGCCGTAGTGCATGCAGGCGGGCAGGATTTCCACCTCGGCAACCCGGTTGAGCAGGTTGTAATAGGGCTGGCAGGCGATGGGCGGTGCAATATTGGCCTGCTGGCACAGACGCATGATTTCAGCGATGCGCCAGCCGCGGAAGTTGGACAGTGCGAACGAGCGGATGTGGCCGGCCCGCGTCAGATCCTCGATGCCGCGCACCGCCTCTTCCAGGTTTTCGTCGATGTAGTCGCGATGCAGATAGAGGATGTCGAGATGGTCGGTACCCAGACGCTGCAGGCTGCCGCGCACGGCCCGGTGCATCCACTGACGTGAATAATGCCCGGTGTTTGACACGCCTTTCACGGCATTGCCGAGCTTGCTCGCCAGCACCCAGTCGTCGCGCCGGCCCGCCAGCAGGCGGCCCAGCATGGCTTCCGAGCCGCCCTTGCTGTAGAGGTCGGCCGTGTCGATGAAGTTGAATCCATGATCGTGCGCCCACGCCATCATGTCGGCCGCCTCATCCAGCCCGGTCTGGTCCGCAAACATCATGGTGCCCAGACAGAGTCGCGATACCTGCAGATTGCTGCGCCCCAGGCGTCGATATTCCATGCTCACTTCCTCCCTGAAGATGCCGGCGGGCCGATGGGTCGGCCTGCGCTGTGGTGGCTACGTCAGCTACTTTACCAGCGTTACCAGCGCGCGTAGAACATGGCCTTGGCGAGGAAGATGATGAGGACGATGTGGATGAAGATGCTCAGGTGGATACGCCGGGAATGTACGCTGCGCATGCGCCCTGTGTGCAGCAGGAACATGGCCGTCAGGAAGTGCAGGAACACGCTGGCGGCAAGCACGATCTTCAGGCAGAGCAGCAGGCCCAGGGCACTGTCCAGCGGGTGTTCCAGCACCCCCTTGTGCTGCCAGGCCATGGCGATGCCTGCGCCATAGAGCAGCAGAAGCACCCAGGGCATGATGCGCCGTGCGCGCTGTCCGATGGCCCTTTCGGTGGCACGCATGATCTCGCGCGGCAGATGCGCACGAACACCTTCAAGCATCACGACTTCAAAGAAGACGGTGCCCGCAAAGGCAATGGCGGCAAAGAGATGGATGATGAGGAGGACGGGATAACTCATGGGCGGCGCCCCGGTGCGCCAGTGCCGGCGATACTGATGAACCAGTAATCATGGCACGTTACGAGGCATGGCAGCCTTGATGTGTATCAAGGCTGCGTGCTGCCTGCATTACCAGCGGCGGCCGGTGTTATACCGGGGGGTGCTCCTGTACCGGGGTACGACGCGGCTATGTCGCCGTGGCGGCTGTGCGCGATAACTGCGGGACCGGTTGTAGGAACGACTGTAGGATCGGCGGTCATCCGTGAGCACATTGCCCAGCACACCGCCGGCGGCAGCTCCGCCCAGCATTGCCAGGGGATCTCCGTCGCTGAACAGCGCTCCCGCGATGGCACCGGCACCGGCGCCGATGACGGTGTTCTCACGCCGGGTATTGTGCGCCGAGCAGCCGGCCAATACCAGAATGAGCAGGCCCAGGCCGGCAATGCGGGCCAGACGAACAGAACTTGGCTTCATGGTGGTACCTCACTGTCAAGCATTGTGAAGTCAGCATAGGGGTTTGCCGGGCCCGCCACAAGCCCGTAAACCCCGTTCTGAAGCCGATTGAAACGCCGCGACGCTCAGGTAGCTCCGTTGGTGGTGCTGCCGGCTTCACCGAGCAGCAGGCTGTTCATGCGGCGCACGAAGCTTGCCGGATCGGCCAGTGCCGCACCTTCGGCGAGCAAGGCCTGGTCGAACAACACATTGGCCCAGTCCTCGAAGCGGTTGTCTGCGGCGTTCACCAGCTGCTGGATGAGCGCGTGGTCAGGATTGATCTCGAGGATGGGGCGTACTACGGGCGCGTCCTGGCCTGCGGCCTGGAGCATGCGCACTAGGTGCGGGCTGAGCTCGTGCTCGTCCACCACCACGCAGGCGGGTGAATCGACCAGACGGCCGGTGACGCGCACATCCTTGACCTTCTCACCCAGGGCCGTCTTCAGGCGCTCGACCAGCGGCTTCAGGCCTTCGGCCACTTCCGCCTGATGCTTCTTCTCTTCCTCGTCCGCCAGATCCTGCAGGTCCAGCCCGCCCTTGGCGATGGAGACGAAGGACTTGCCCTCGTGCTCGGTCAGAAAGGACATCATCCACTCATCCACCCGGTCGGACATGAGCAGGACTTCCAGCCCCTTCTTGCGGAAGATCTCCAGGTGCGGGCTGTTGCCGGCCGCCGTCCAGGAATCCGCCGTGACGTAGTAGATCTTGTCCTGGCCTTCCTTCATGCGACTCACGTAGTCGGCCAGCGACACGTTCTGGATGGCGTCGTCATTGTGCGTGGAGGCGAAGCGCAGCAGGCCGGCGATGTTGTCGCGATTGGCGAAATCCTCGCCCATGCCTTCCTTGAGCACCTGCCCGAACTGCGTCCAGAACTCGGCGTATTGCTCGGGGTTGTCCGTGGCCATGCCTTCGAGCAGCGTCAGGATGCGCTTGGCGGCGCCGTCACGGATGGCGCGCACGTCGCGGCTTTCCTGAAGGATTTCGCGGGACACGTTCAGTGGCAGATCGGATGAGTCCACGATACCGCGCACGAATCGCAGGTAGCTGGGCAGCAGCTGCTCGGCGTCATCCATGATGAAGACGCGCTTCACATAGAGCTTGACCCCGCGCCGCGCGTCGCGATCCCACAGGTCCATGGGCGCGCGCTTGGGCAGATAGAGCAGCAGCGTGTATTCGCTCCGGCCCTCGACGCGGTTGTGCGTCCAGGCCAGCGGATCTTCGTAATCGTGGCTGACGTGCTTGTAGAACTCCTTGTACTGCTCGTCGGTGATGTCCTGGCGCGGGCGCGTCCACAGCGCGCTCGCCTGGTTGACCGACTCCCATTCATCCGTCAGCTTCTGCTCGGCGCTTTCCTCGTCCCACTCTTCCTTGCGCATCTGCACGGGCAGCGAGATATGGTCGGAATAGCGGCGCAGGATCTCGCGCAGCTTCCAGCCGCTGAGCAGCTCGTCCTCGTCTTCACGCAGGTGCAGCGTGATCTGCGTGCCGCGCCCGGCCTTCTCGGCGTTGGCTATCGAGAACTCGCCTTCACCGGCGCTTTCCCAGAGCACGGCTTCGTCCGCCTTCAGGCCGGCGCGCCGGCTGAGTACGGACACCTTGTTTGCCACAATGAAAGAGGAATAGAAGCCCACGCCGAACTGGCCGATCAGCTGGGCATCCTGCCGGCGATCACCCGTCAGGCTGGCGAAGAACTCCTTGGTGCCCGAGCGCGCAATCGTGCCCAGGTTGGCAATGATCTCGTCGCGCGACATGCCGATGCCGTTGTCGTCTATCGTGATAGTGCGCGCGTCCTTGTCGAACTCGACGCGGATGCGCAGCTCGGCGTCGCCTTCCATGAGCGCGGGATCATCGATCGCCTCGAAGCGCAGCTTGTCGCAGGCGTCCGAAGCATTGGAGACCAGCTCGCGCAGGAAGATTTCCTTGTTGCTGTACAGCGAGTGGATCATCAGGTTCAGCAGCTGCTTGACCTCGGCCTGAAAGCCCATGGTTTCGGGGGTGGACACGGAAGAATCAGTCTGGCTCATCTCTTGTTTACCTGGTGTTTGAATAATGGACGAAGGGCCATGACGGCCGCACAGGCCTGAGATGTGGGCGGATGGCGGATTTTCAAGCGTCGGTCGGAGCGCGTATAATGTTGTCCTTTCACCGTGCAGCGTTCGCTGCATGTCCCATGCCCGGGTGGTGGAATTGGTAGACGCGTCGGACTCAAAATCCGATCCCGAGAGGGGTGCCGGTTCGATTCCGGCCCCGGGCACCAACGGCTTGGGGCTCTACCCCGCTATTGGGGGGACGGGCATGGCTCTACCCCGCAAACGGGGGACGGGCATTCATCAAACCCTGTTGATTACACCATCCCAGCCGCACGTGGCCAAGACCCGCAGCCGGTAATTCTCAAAATTCCTGAAGCCATAGGCACGACGCGAGAGCATTTCGGCTCTACCCCGCAAACGGGGGACGGGCATTCATCAAACCCTGTTGATTACACCATCCCAGCCGCAGGTGGCCAAGACCCGCAGCCGGTAATTCTCAAAATTCCTGAAGCCATAGGCACGACGCG
>Ga0265293_10002544_pt1 | contig 36116 bp, 44 predicted proteins | sample Munlanlewell138R_FD_192505 | JGI IMG/M metagenome (GOLD analysis project Ga0265293, IMG submission 192505) | Leachate microbial communities from a municipal landfill in Southern Ontario, Canada - Leachate well 138R | ecosystem: Engineered > Solid waste > Landfill > Unclassified | place: Canada... | reverse complement strand
GATCTCATCGGGATCGTCGAGGCGCGTATAGTTCACCAGCCCTTCGGCCATGCCGAACACCTGCTGGAGCTGGCAGCCAAGTGTGGCGCGCACGCGGCGCGCGGCTTCCGGCATGAATTTCGCCCCGCCCACCTGCAGCACCTTCAGGCTGGACAAATCGTGCTTCGCACTGGCCGCCGCCTGCATCCACAACAGCGCCAGCGGCGGCACCAGCCCGGTGATCGTCACCTTCTCCTCAGCGATCAGCGCGAAAGCCGTCTGCGCGTCGGGCGAAGGACACATGACGATACGGCTGCCCGCGTAAAGCGCACCCATCACGCCCGGCGAGCTCATCGGGAAATTATGCGCCACCGGTAATGCCGCCATGTAGACGCTGTTCTCGTCCAGCCCGCAGATCTCGGCGCTTGCCCGGAACGAATAGATATAGTCGTCATGGGTGCGCGGAATGAGCTTCGACAGCCCCGTGCTGCCGCCCGAAATCTGCAGGAAGGCCACATCCGAGGGCAAAGCATCGCCCGGCAGCAGCGCCGGATCGGCGGCAAAATCCTCGAAGCGCGCAAACTCCTCCGCCTCGCCCAGCACCACCACATGGCGAAGCGTCGGCGCCTGCGCCTTCACCTCGCGCGCAAGGGCGCGATAGTCGAAGCCATCGCCCCGGTCGGCCACCACATAGCCGGCGGCTTCGGCCTTCCCGGCGAAATGCGCGATCTCGGTGCGGCGGTGCGCCGGCAGCGCGTAGACCGGGATCAGCCCGGCATAAAACAGGCCGAACACCACCGACAGAAACTCCGGCCGGTTGCCGATCTGCACGATCACCCGCTCGCCGGGCTTCAGCCCGAGCTTCAGGAAACCGGCGGCGGCCGTTTCGGCACGGGCATGCAGTTCGCCATAGCTCCAGCGCTCGCCCCCGCCCACCACAGCGATGCGGTCGGGAAAGGCGGCGGCGCGCTCGCGCAGCATCTTTGGAAAAGTTTCGCCGCGCCAATAGCCCTTGTCGCGGTAGCGCCGGGCGAATTCCTCCGGCCATGTCTGGCTGACTTCACTCATGCCGCATGCTCTCGCAGGGGTCGGCCGTGCTCGTCAATACCGAGTGCGGAAAGCAGCGCCACGAATTTGGCCGACGTCTCGTCCGTCTCGCCGGCAGGGTCGGAGCCCGCGACGATGCCCGCCCCGGCATAGAGCGTCGCGTGCCTGCCAGCCAGCCGCGCCGAGCGGATCGAGACATACCATTCGCCGTCGCCCGCCTCGTCGGCCCAGCCGACGGCGCCCGCATAGAAGCCACGGTCATAGCCTTCGAGCTGGCCGATCACCTCGGCGGAGCGCTCGCGCGGCAGGCCGCACACGGCAGGCGTCGGATGGAGCACCGATGCGAGTTCCGCCACCGGCGTTTCCGCATCCTTCAGCCTGCCGACGATGCGGGTGCCCAGATGCCACATGGAAGCGGTCGAGCGCAGCGTCGTGCCTTCCGGCGCTTTCAGCTCGCGACAATAGGGCGACAGCGCGTCGAACACGGCATCGACCACCGCCTGATGCTCGCGCCGGTCCTTTTCCGATGTCTCCAGCGCGGCGGCGGAAGCGCGATCCGCAGCAGGGTCGGCATAACGCCGCGCCGAACCGGCCAGCGGATGCGAGACCACCTCGCTTGCCTTGCGCGACACCAGTAGTTCCGGCGTCGCCCCCACCAGCAGCGGGCGCGCTGCGTCTGCCCCGGCGGGCAGAAGCGTCGAAAAAGCGGTGATGCTGGGGTCTCTCGCCAGCGCCGCCAGCAGCCGGGCGGCGTCGAATTCATGCGTCGAAGCCAGCTCAAGACTGCGCGACAACACGACCTTGGTGAGCGGGTCGGGCTCGCCCGCCGACCCGGCAATCAGCTTCAGAGCAGCGGCAACGGCTTCGCCGTAGGCAACGGGCAACGGAACCGGCGTGATGGCGCAGCGCACTGCATCCGGCAGCGCCATGCGCTTTCCGGCGCTGCCCCTGTCATCGGCAGCGTCGGCACAGATTTGCGGCTGGAAAAGATAATCCGTCTGCGAACGGTCAAACGGCAGGGCACCCATAACCACACGCGGGCCGCTCTGGTTTTCCGCGAAAAACGCGGCCACCCGCGCGGCCAGACTGTCGATCGCACCGCGCTCGACTTCCGCGCGCAGCCCCTGCCCGGTCACGCTGCGCGCACTGCCCTGCAGGCGGAACACCTCATCCACCCGCTGCGCGGAGGCGGAATTTGAACTTTCATTTCCCGACGACAAGACCAGCACCTGAATTTTGATTATCGCCGCCTTGGATGCAGAGCATCTTCAGCGATGATCCGACGTCACTTTGCGGGCACCAACAAAATATGAATGCCTATGTCAACTTACAAACTTGCAATGTAGACATGAATCCGGGATGCCAGCCATATAATGCCGCGCCAGCAGGGAGCGAGAACGCCACATGACTGAAAAGCGCCGATATGACGCCGTTGCCATCTGGCTGCACTGGCTGGTCGCTTTGCTGGTGCTCGTCCAGTTCGCGACCGGCTGGGTCTGGGGCTTTTTCGAGCGTGGCTCGGAACCGCGCTTTTACCTGTTCAGAACCCATATCACGCTGGGCTCCGCCATTCTGGCGCTGGCCGTGGCGCGTGTCGGCTGGCGCCTCACCCACCGCGCCCCGCCCCTGCCGGAAGGCATGACGCGCCTGCAGCGCATCGCCGCTCATGCCGGGCATGGCCTGCTCTACCTTGCCATTCTGGTGCAGCCCGCACTCGGCCTGCTGGCGATCTCCGGCTTCGGCAAGACGTTGGGCCGCTGGCCACGCGACGCGCACAATCTCGCGGCAAAACTCATCCTCGCCATCATCATCTTGCATGTCGCGGCTGTGATCTGGCACCAGCTGATCCGAAGGGACGGCCTTCTTGCGCGCATGCTGCCGGCACGGTTTTCCGCACAGACACGATGAGGGCATGGTTTCCGTTCAGGGACCGCGGATAAGCGCCGCAAAACCTCTTCCGCGATGAAAAACATTTCATTTCAACGGCTACATGATAAAATTCATCAAGTTTGATCCGCCGCGGCCTTGACGGCATTTCGCCCGACCTGCCACAGCTAATCCATGCAACCGCAAACTGCCATTCCTGCCCAGCCCAAACAGCCGCAGCCGGCTGCGCTAGGCATTTTCGGCACCCCCGTCTCCACCCACAGGCTGGAGCGCCGGCGCGTCACGGCGGGCGACAGGGCATTCGTGATTTTCCGCGCCATTCCGCTAAAGCCCGCACCGGCGCGCGGCCATCCCCTGCTTTACATGCTGGACGGCAACGCCGCCTTCGATGCCCTTACGACCGAACATCTGGAAGCCAATCCCGCCCTCGCCATCGCCGGAATAGGCTACGATACGGATTTGCGCTTCGACGTTCTGGCGCGGACGCTCGATTACACCCCTGCCGAGACCCCATTGGCGGCAAACGGACGCAGGACCGGCGGGGCGGACGCTTTCCTCGATCTCCTTACCGGCGAACTGCGAAGGCAAGCGGAAGCCGGGCTGCCTGTCGACCCGCGGCGCCGCACCCTGTGGGGGCATTCGCTGGCCGGCATGTGCACGCTCTACGCACTTCTGCGCAAACCCGGCGCCTTCCGGCGCTACGCCTCCGTCAGCCCGTCGATCTGGTGGAACGACGAATGGATGCTGGACTTCGAGGCGCGGGCTGCCCTGCCCGAAAACGATGCCGGGGTTAACGATGGCGATGTTCTCGTCATGCTGGGCGACAGCGAGCGCCGCTCCAATCCCGCAGGCCCGCACTGGGAAGGGCCCGCCCCCCACACGCTGGAGATGATTGAGAGGCTGAAACGGCGCCCCTGCCTTCAGGTCGGGCAGGACATCTTTGCCGGACTTGGCCACGCGGCAACCCTGCCGGCTTCGCTCGGCCCCGCAATGAAATTAGCCGGCGCCGGGTAATTTGCCGGGCATCCGGCAACGCGTCGCGCTCACCGGCCTGTGAAAGTTTCGACAGAGTTTATGGTGAAAAATGCCTTATAATCTTGAATGCTTTAGTCAACAATGATAACCGCCACCCAGTTCGATCGAACGGCGCCCTTCGGGATGCCTTCGGCGGAGTGCGGAAATCTGCGCGATGTCCGGCAGGATGGTGCTCGAACGCCGCGGAACAATTTGAGGTAGGGTTGCAGAATGGTCGATCTGATGAGGCGTGAAACCTGTGCTAAGGGATCGGCACTGAAACGTCTGGCCGCTGTCGCACTCTGTGCCGGCCTGTGTGCTGCCTTCACCCAAACGACCTTTGCCCAGGAACAGCCCGCGCCGCAGGCCCCGGCCGCCGCAACTGCGCCGGCAGCACCCGCCCCCACACAACCGGCCCCCACTCAGCCGGCAGCAGCAGAAACGGCTCCCGCAGCCCCTGCCGCTCAGGCACCGGCCACGCCCGCCCCGCAGGCACAGGATACGTCATCGCCGGCCCCTGCCGCTCCGGCACCAGATGCAACGCAGCCTGCCACCGGCACCGAAGGTGCCGCCCTCGGCGCTGCCGCGCCCGGACAGGACGGCCAGCAGCCGCCGGCACAGACGCCTGCCGCCGATGCGAATGCTGCACAGGACAATATCGAATCCTCCGCCCAGCCGGTCGAAACCGGCGCAGAGGAAGCAGCCCCCGGCGAAGAAGGCGAACGGGATCTCTCCCTCCCGCACGATCTTTCGCCATGGGGCATGTTCATGGCCGCCGACTGGGTGGTCAAGGCGGTCATGATCGGCCTTGCCTTCGCCTCGCTGGTCACCTGGACGGTCTGGCTTGCCAAGTCGCTTGAGCTGGCCGGCTCGAAGGCGCGCCTGCGCTCGGCCCTGCGCGCCATTCTGGGTTCGGCTTCGCTGGACGAGGCAGCCCAGAAGCTCGGCAAGCGCGGGGATGCGGGTTCGCGTCTGGTTCAGGCCGCCGTCGAGGAATCGAAGATGTCGGCGGGCGCACTGGATCACGCCGATCCGTCCGGCCTCAAGGAACGTGTCTGGTCGCGCATGTCGCGCATCCAGATCCAGACCGGCCGCCGCCTCAGCCGCGGCACCGGCGTTCTGGCCACCATCGGCTCCACTTCGCCCTTCGTCGGTCTGTTCGGCACCGTCTGGGGCATCATGAACTCGTTCATCGGCATCTCGGAATCGCAGACTACCAACCTCGCGGTTGTGGCGCCGGGCATCGCAGAGGCCCTTCTGGCCACCGCGCTCGGCCTCGTCGCCGCCATTCCCGCCGTGGTCATCTACAACGTCTTCTCCCGCTCGATCACCGGCTATCGTCAGGCTCTGGCCGATGCCGCCGCCGGCGTAGAGCGTCTCGTCAGCCGCGATCTCGACTTCCGCAAGGCCCCTGCCGCCGCGCGCGAACGGCTGGCAGCGGAATAGGAGCTGGAACCATGGCCGGAGGCATCAGGGAAAGCACCGGGGAAGACGACGATCTTCAGGAAACCCACGAGATCAACGTCACGCCCTTCATCGACGTCATGCTGGTTCTGCTCATCATCTTCATGGTGGCGGCGCCGCTGGCAACCGTGGATGTGAATGTCGATCTGCCGGCAGCGGCCGCCACGCCGGCGCCGCGGCCCGACAAGCCGCTCTATCTCACGGTCAAGGAGGACCTCACCGTCCTTCTCGGCAATGACGAGGTGGCGCGCGATACATTGCCGAGCGCGCTCGACAATTTCACCGGCGGCGACAAGGAGCAGCGCGTCTTCCTGCGCGCCGATCAGGCCGTCGACTATGGCGAGCTGATGAATGTCATGAACCTGCTGCGCAAGGCAGGCTATCTGAAGATCGCTCTGGTCGGCCTTGAAATGCTGCCCGCAGCGACCACCGAAAGTGAAACCGGATCACCGTGATGAGCAACGCGGCCTACCATCCGGCGGACAGTCTTTCGCTGAATCTCGGCAAGGGCGAAATCGCGCTCTGGTCGGGTGCCGCCGCTTTCGTTCTCGCCGTGCATCTGGCCGGCGTCTGGTATCTCAATCGCGTTCCCGCCATGGAAGCGCCCTCCCTCGATGCCGCTCCCGCCATCATGATGGAGCTGGCGCCCATGGTCGTGGCGCCCGAGGCCGTTCTCAACGAGATGGCCGAGGTGGTCGACAGCGCTCCTGCCGAGGAGGTCGAGGAAGTCGTCGAGGAGATCGACCCGGTCGAGGAGCCGGTGCTTGAGGAAGTCGTCGAGGAAGAGCCCGTAGAAACCGAGGAAGTGGCGGAGCTTGAGCCCGTCGAAACCCTCGAAGATGTGGTCGAGGAGCTTGAGGAAGTGCCGCTTCCCGAGGTTGCGATGGCCGTGCCGCAGCGCCGTCCCGCGCCCGAAAAGCCCAAGCCCATCGAAAAGCCGGTTGAGAAGAAGGTCGAGAAAAAGAAGGTCGAGAAGAAGCAGTCGAAACCGCAGGTGGCCGCCACCAAGTCGGCCACCGATGCGCCGGCAACCGCTGCGCCCCGCGTCGCCAGGGCTGCGGCCGGCTCAGGGATGTCGCCTGCACGCTGGCAGTCCCGCGTCAACGCTCACCTCAACCGCTACAAGCGCTATCCCAGCGGCGCCAGAGGCGTTGGCATCGCCACCGTCAGCTTCACCATCAATCCCGGCGGCGAAGTGCTTGCCGTCTCGCTCGCTCGTTCTTCGGGCGATCCGGCCTTCGACAGTGCGGCTGTTGAGCTGGTGCGCCGTGCCTCGCCGGTCCCAGCCCCACCGCCGGATCTGGCCAAGTCGCGCATGAGCCTCGTCGTGCCGATCCGCTATTCGCGCTGAAACATCCCCCACTGAAGGGCGACATTTCCTTTCCGTGCTGCAAAAACGACATGCCGGGTTTCCTCATGAAACCCGGCATTTTTGGTTTTTTCCATGGGAGTTGCCGGATCGGCACGGCCTGTCCGCGAAAATGAACACGATATGAATGCGCGGTTCGTGGCCGGTTCAGCCAGAGCGCCCTAAATTCTTTTCATGGATGGGTGATGGCGACTGCCTGTCCCGCAAGCCCCGAAGGACATCAAGGAGAAGACCATGATCAGGATGATTAAGACCGCAGTTCTTTCCGCTCTCATCGGCTTGGGCGGGTTGGCCGCCCTTCCAGCCGCAGCGCAGGCGGATGGCCTTTACCTCAATTACGGTGGTCAGGGTTCCGCTTATGGCATGAATGTCCAGCATCGCGACCATGGCCGCCATCAGGACTGGCGCCGTGACCGGGACCGGCATCATGACTGGCGCCGCGACAGGGGCCGCCATGATGGATGCAGCGCACGCACGGCCCTGAACAAGGCCGATCGCATGGGCGTGCGGCGCGCACGCGTGGTTGATTCCAACCGCCGCATCGTGCGGGTGGCTGGCCACAAGTTCAATCATCGCGTCGTGCTGACCTTCGCAAACCAGCGCGGCTGCCCGGTGCTTCGCTAACCCGTCTCGGTTGAGACATGTCCCGCACGGCACAGGCCGAAATCGGGTTCCGACAACAAAAAGCCCCGGAAGCTGAACGCTTCCGGGGCTTTTTCAGATGGGCTTTTAAGGCTTACTTCAGTTCGAAGGTCACATTGACCTGAACGCGGTAGGCGTTTTCGCCGGCCTGAACCGGCGCGGCACCGGCCTGCGGCATGGCATCAAAGGACTTGGCAGCGATGCGGATGGGCATTGGTGGGGCCGACTGCTCCGAGATTTCAAGCACCTTGCCGACCGAAGAACCGGCTGCTTCGGCCAGCGTCTTGGCCTTGGCGATGGCATCGGCAACCGCCTTCTTGCGCGCTTCGGTGACAACCGCGGCCGGATTGGCATTGGTGAAGACGATGCCACCACCCTCGTTGACGCCGAGCGTAACGGCCTTGTCGAGCAGCTCGCCGGTCTTGTCGATGTCGCGAATGCGCACCGAAAGCGCATTGGTGACCTGATAGGCGACCAGTTCGGCTTCCTGTCCGCCATCCGGCTTTGAATTGTAGTTGTAGCGCGGGCTGATCTGGATACCGGCCGTCTGCAGGTCGCGGTCCTCGATCCCCGCCGCCTTCATGGCCGAGATCACCGCGGCCATCGCATCATTGTTGGCGTCGAGTGCGGCGCGCGCGGTCTTGGCCTCGCGCATGACCGACAGCGACAGGACCGCGATGTCGGGAGCAACAGTCGCCTCCCCTTCGCCGGTAACCACGATCTGCGGTGCCGGCCTGGCATCGGCGGCATTGGCAACGGCAGGCAGAACCATTGCCGCGGCCAGTGCCAGAGGTAGAAGGAATCCGTTCATCAGGTGCTCCATGAAATGCGTCCCAGCGCGGAATGCTTTAAGTGGCGAATATGGACTGATTTGGGCACTTGACGCCATAGTCTCATCAAATGAATGAAGTTCCCGACTTTTAAGCCCCCACCGGCCCCGCTTCTGCAGCCGTAGCTCTTGTGCCGGCAACAGAAACGCACTAATCAGCCCTGCGTGGGGCCTGTAGCTCAATGGTTAGAGCCGGCGGCTCATAACCGCTTGGTTGGGGGTTCGAGTCCCTCCGGGCCCACCATTTCCCCCTAAAATCAAACGCCTGTACATTCTCACTGTAGCGGGTCGCGCGATCTGGCAATTTTGTCACCGGTTCTGTCAGCAAATCAGTTTTAACGCCCTCGGCTTCAAATCGCCCTAAAGCTCGTTTCAAAGCGGTCTCACAACCGGTTTGAAACGAGCAGACCATGACCGCCCACCCAGACAAGCCGTCATCCTGATATGATCAGCTCGCGCGCGGCCGTGCCTTTGCCGCCTCCGACGCTGTAGCGCAGACCCACCTCCTCCATCGCGAAGCCATCGAAGATCGAGCGCACCTCGGGCGTGTCGTTGATGGAGAGGATGAAGCGACCTTTCAGCTGTCTGAGCCGGTCGGCCATGGTGGCGAACTGGTCGCGGCCGAACAGCTCCTTGCCGTAATCGCCCTCGCAGCCCCAGTAGGGCGGGTCGAGATAGAACAGGGTCTCCGGCCGATCATAGCGATCGACGAAATCAGCCCAGTCCAGGCACTCGATCGTCACGCCGGCAAGGCGCTCGTGGATGTCGGCCAGCAGCGGCTCGATTCGGGTCAGGTTGAAGCCTGCACTGGAGACCACATCAACCCCGAAATTGCGACCTGATACCTTGCCGCCGAAGGCCAGGCGTTGCAGATAAAGAAAGCGGCCGGCGCGCTCCAGGTCGGTCAGCGTGGCCGGGTCGGACGCCTTGAGACGATCGAACTCGCGGCGACCGGAAAGCTGGAACCTTAGCGTGTCCATGAATTGCGGATAGTGCCTCTGTAATATCCGGAACAGGTTGGCCACGTCGCCGCTGCGGTCGTTGATGACCTCGGCGCGCGGTTTCGCCTGCCTGCGAAAGAACACGCCACCCATGCCGACGAAGGCCTCCGCATAGGTGCGGTGCGGCACGGCCGCGATACGTTCGCACAGCATGGCGGCGAGCTTGCGCTTGCCGCCGATATAGCCGGCCGCCGGCGAGACGGGCTGGACGGGCGAGAGTTCGGTGATCTTCATCTTTTGTTTTCCGATAAGCGGTAGCACCGCAGCGCCCGCAAGGGCGAGGATGCGACGGTTATCTTTCGGTGCTGTCGGGCGGGTCTGGATTGGCGTCTGAGCCCGCCGCCACGAATTGACGTGGCCGTCCCTGTTGCGGCTCAGGAGCCGCCCTTCGGCACCTCCCATGGCGGCGTCGCGTCATCGAGATCGGACGCGGCCTCACCGCCCTTCTTGTCAGCCTTCTTTCCGGTCTTGCTGCTGTCGCCACGCTTGGCGGTGATCGAGGTGGTATAGGCGCTCTCGCCCGAAAACCTGTGCTGCACGGTCTCGATCGACCATTTGCCGTCCGCGTCCCTGTCGCAGTCGACAAGCTGCAGCTCGGCATCGGCCTGCGCATCCGGCCGCCCCCACAGCTCCAGCGAGAGCGTTTCTTCCTCGCGCTCCAGCCCTTGCCTGCGCCCCTTGACGGCTTCGCGGGCCTCGTCCTCGTCCTGGAACGGTTCGGTGATCTCGGCGGCCAGCTCGCCGTCGCCTTCCTCGACCTTTTTGCGCGTCGCGTCGGCCTGGTCGTGCCAGTAGGCGCGGACCTTGCCATAGGCGGCCCGCGCCGTGCCGCGAAAGGTGCAGGCGTCAGCCAGATCGTCCGGCCCGACCGTGACCACCGGCAAAGGCGCGCCGCTGATCGTCATGGCGTCGCCCTTGCGGGAGAACACCAGCCGGCCGTCCTTGGCGGACGCGACCGCATTGAGGCGCTGGCCGAGCCACGAAAGCAGGTTGGCGTCACTCTCGCCGAGCTGGGCGCGGTACGGCACCCTGATGCCCGCGATCTTGTTGCTGACGGCGGGCTGCAAGCCATGATCGGCCGCGATCTGCTCGATGACCTCGCCGACCGTCATATCCTCAAAGGCCCGGTTCTTGCGCTCCTTGAGGCTGTCTCCGATCTTCGCGGCGCGGGCGATGATCGTCATGGTGCGCTTGAGGAAGGTCTTTTCCGCGTCCTCGACCTCATAGGTGCCGAAGCGCACCGGCCCGCCCGTCTCCCTGAAGCCGCCGCCGAACACCACGACCGCCTTTTTGCGCGGCCGGGCGATTATGTCGCCGGCATTGTCGAGGATGATGGTGAGGCCGTCGCTCTCGAAGCCCGCGCCATCTTCCACGGTCGCCTCGATCAGCCGAGGCCGGAGCAGATCGGTGATGTTGCGCCCATCGACCGAGCAGAACACGACAGGCGTGAAACCGGTGCGGCCGCGCCGCAATATGGCGGGATCGATCGCCATCAGTCGAACAGGCGCAGCATGGTCTGCGGCTCCCTCTTTTGCTCCAGCTCCGGAAGGTCGATGACGAGCCCGGCCGGCATCATGGGCGGATGACGGCTGACCCAGGGATTGGCCATGAGCAGAGCGATCAGGGCCTCGGGCTGGCCGGGGTATTCCTGGGCGGCGATCTCATCCAGCATCTCGCCCTCTCTTGTGGTGCGCGTCCTCATGGCGTCACCTGAAATAGCCGAGCACGCCGGTGCCCGGACCTTCAGCGCCGAAGCGCAGCAATGACAGGATCACACCGGCCCGGCGTGGTCGGCCGGAGCGGTCCATATAGCTGTGCTCCTCCTCAACCGATGCGATCGAATACCAGCCGATCATGCGGAAATCGCCGCGGATCAGCGGCAAGGGCTGGCCGGCGCTGGCGATAGTGCGGATGGTCTCGACGGTCGTATCGTCATGGCCGGTCAGCCGGCCGGGATAAAGCGTCGCCTCCAGCGTCAGTTCGCCCGCGCCACGGCCGAGGAACTGCAGGGCGGCCTCGCCGGACAGGCGCGGTGTTTCCTCCCAGCGCCACATGTCGGCGCGTGACAGAAGATGCGGTGCGAGCGAACGCATATGAAAGGTGAAGGTGCCGAGCTGGAAGAGGCCCATTATCCGGCCCCCACGTCGCCAAGCACGCCATCGAGTTTGCGGCGGATGGCGTCGCCGGCATAGTCGGCCGCCGCCTGCGGATCGGACACACCTGTGATGCTGACGCCACCAAGATGGACGGTGACGCCCTGCCCACCACCACTCCTGACGCCTGCCGCCGGCGCGGCCTGCGCGCCAGCCGCACCTTGCGACATGATTCCGGCGGCGACACGGCTGGCCGCTCGCGCAGGGCTGTCATGCGCCATGCCACCGGCAAGCTGCGCCGAGATCTTACGGCCCATGGCGGGCAGCTTGCGCAGCGGTCCGGCCTTCGCCGGCGATTGCGGGAAATGCCCCGCCACGCTGGACGCGACCGCGTTGGCGGCGGCCGCCGCCTGCGGCGCGGAAGCCTTCAGGCCGGCCGCAAACTGGTTGCCGGCTTCCAGGCCCGCCGCATAGGTGTCCATGCCAGACAGAATGCGCTCGATGGAGCCCACCGTGTCCTTCGCGGCAGCCTCCGCGCGCTTGTCGATGCGGCCCGCCGGGGCAGGCACATGCTGGGGAAGGTCGTAGGGGTCCTGTGGCGCTGACGGAACTCCGGCATCCTCACCGGGTGCCGGCCTGCCAGCCTTGCGCATGGCTGCGGCTTCGGCCGCCGCCGCCTTGCCGTCAGGGTCAGTGAAATCCCTGCCGGCCGGGATGATCTCACGAAGGCGCGCGTCCCGCGCCTGTTGCACGAAGGCGCGCTTGTCTTCGTCCAGATAGGCCGAGCGCTCGTGCATCTCCTTATATTGGGCGGCGCGCTGCTCCTGCTCGATACGCTGTTGCCGGTTGGCCTCCATCTGCTCCGACACCCAGTTCATGACCTTCGTAGTCATTGGCAGTGCGCCATCGCCGACACTTTTCACACTGCCGCTAATATTGGAGGAAAAGCGTTTCCACGCCTCGGTCGCATTATCGGTGGCGACGGCGAAGTCGTTCATCACCGTCCCACCGGACGTTTCCATCTGCTGGATCAGCGCCAGAACTTCCGGCATGTCGCGCAAGATCGCGGCGACGGCAGCGGCCGAACGGGAGTTCGTCACCAGTTTGGAAACCTTGAACGGATCGCCTTTCGTCGCCTTGTCGATCTTCTGAAGGATGGCGAAGACCGGGCTCAAGCCCTTGTCTTTTGCCTGCTTCATGGTCTTTTCGACATCAATGCCCATCTTGCTGGCCCGCTTCACGAAGTCGGAAGCAGTAAAGTCGTTGAGCATGTTTTCGAAATAGGTCGCAGCCTCGTCGGATGAACCGACCACCTTGCGGATCGACTGCGCCATGGCGACCGTGTTGCGCACGCCGGTCTCGCCGGCCTCCCCATATTTTTGCATCTTCGCAAGCAGCGAGGGCAGGCTTTTGGCCATGTCCTCAACCTCGAACTCGCCAGCCTTGCCGCCCAGCGCGATGGCGTCATAGGCGGCCATCAGCTTGTCGGCCGTGATGCCCATATTGTTGCGCAAGGCCACGGTCGCGCGCGATGCATCCTCTGTCGACGCCTGTGTCGCCTTTGCGAACACAAGCACACTATCTGTCATGGCGGCGGCATCCGCGTCGGAGAGGCCGCCCGCCATCAGCCCGCCAAACACCCCATATGCGCCCTGCGTGCCGACGCCACGCCGGGCTCCGGCATGGTCGAGCGCCTTGCGATGGATGTTCATCTGGGCTTCTGATATCTCGCCCAGCACACGGAGCTGATCACGCTCCCATTCGTCGGAAGCTGCTCCCTTCACGGTCGACGCGGCCAACATGCCGGCACCCGCGCCGACACCGAGCCCCATGCCGCCAAGGAAGCTCAGGCCTATCGCACCTGCCTTGGCCCCTGCACGTGACATGAGCGCGCCTGCACCCGCACCGGCAACCATGTGGTGCCCGGAGCCGCCGCCAACTCCAGCCCTGGTCGCCGCGCGCCGTTGCGCCTGTTCGAGACGGCGCTGCTGACGCTCCAGCGCATACGCTTCGCTGCGCTGGCGGCGCATCGCATTGGTTGAACGGTGAATGGCTTGTGCATGCCGGTCCTCGGCGCGCGCCGCGCGTTCGGCATTGCGCGCCGAGCGGTCGGTGCCCCAGTCGATGCCCTTGCGCGTGGTGGCGGCCTTCTTGCCGGACTTCGCCAGCTTGTCGAGCGACTTCGCCGCCTTCTCGGCCTTGTCGAAACCCTTCTCGATCAGTTCCAGCGTGACGCTGGCCTTCATGTCGGCCATGGTTTCAAGACCTTTTCAAAGCGGCCTCAATGAGGGTTTGCCGTTGCTTCAGTCGCGCCCTGGCGGTCACCCACCAGAACGCCAGTTCGGACAAGGGGAGCGCCATCAGATCGCGCCGGCTGAAGGAATAGGCCGATGCAACCGTCTCCAGGGCGGTCAGGATTGCGCCTTGGTCCCGCCCGCCTTCGAAGGGTTTTCCTCGTCCCCGGCGGTGTCGGTCTCAACGCCCGCCCATTGCTTGCGCCACCAGTCTTCGACCTGGATGATGTCCACCGGCTTCAGCTTGCGCAAAATGGCGAATGGCAGGTCGGCGCATTTGGCCGCCACGCGCAGCTGCATCTCCGACTGGCTGGCGTTGTCGGGCAGCTCCCGCCCCGCGTCGCACACGTCGCCGGCCTCGATATCGCGCAGGGTGAGTGTATCCCAGCGCTGTTCGGAACCGCCCGCAACGGCGGACGCCCCCATGCTCGGCATGATGATCGGGCGCTTGAGCGTGATCGATTTCATCTGCCGTCACCTTCCGATCGCACGGCGCGCTTCGACAAGCGCGTCATTGCCGTTGACGCGGAAGATCATGCCCTCCGGGTCGATGTGATATTGCTCGACGCCATTGAGGAAGCGTCGATAGGTGTGGATGAAAAGCGGCAGCTTGACGCCTTCCAGGCTCTTGCGGCCCCACTCCGGAAATTCGAGGTCAACGGAGGCGTGCATGTGGATGACCACGCTTTCGGAGCCCTGGTCGCGGGTGTCGAACAGCTCGCGCCGGAACTGGAAAGGCTGCGGCATGCCCGGAACGAGGCCGAAGATGTTGATGGCGTCCTGGTCGTAATTGTAGAGCGTCATCTCGCCTTTCAGCGCCTCCAGGATCAAGGCTGGCTCGACCTCGCCCACCATGCCGCCGCCGGCATAGCCTTCACGGACCCATTTCAGGTCGGGCTCCTTGACCGTGGCAAGCTCCGCGAACTTGCCCTTGCCGTCGATGAAGGCGGAGAAATAACGACCGGTCTGCTTCATGGCGGGCTCCTTACGCCTGCGCGGCCAGGTCGCGGACGATGTCCTCGACCAGCACGTCGAAATACTTCTTGTTGCGGCGCGACCCCACGGTCAGGCCATGGATCGGCGGCGTCTCCTCCGCGTCGAACTCGATGCGCAACTGGCCACGCCGCAGCTGGCCGTTGGAGTTTTCGGCCGGCAGGAAGAAGGCGCGGCCGTCGATGATGGCGCCAGCTTGCCGCATATCGCCCAACTTTTCGTCCAGCGACACGATCGCTTCGACCACGGCCGGCGCGTTCATCGGCGCGTCGACGATTGGCGCGAAATCCCTGGCGATCATCTCCTCGATGGCGAAGCGCGTGCGCACCACGGACGAGAACATCCAGTCGTCATCCGACGAGGCCGACAGGCCGCCCCAGTAGCGATAGCCGCCATCGCGCACGATGGTGTTGATGCGGTTTTCGTTGAGCAGGTGGCTTTCGGTGTCGGGATCGGTGTAGTCGAACGTGATCGGCCGTTCGGTGCCGACGATGCCGCCGATCACCGCATTGGACCAGGACACCCAAAAGCCGGCCGGCTTTTTCGAGTTCGGGTCGCCGTCGCGAATGATCTTGCAGCCAAGCCCGGCCACATAAGGCTCGGCGGGCCGCGCAACCGGCAGCCCATCCGCACCCGGCACCAGCACCATGGGGTCGATCAGATCGATCGCCAGCGAGCTGACATCGTCGCGCCATGCAAGCGCCGCCTCCTTGGTCGCCCCGCCAATGCCGACCAGCATGCGCGCCCGCTGGCGCTCAAGGAACGGCACCAGCCCCGCGACAACAGGATTGGCCGCGTCGCCTGGACGCTGGCCGGTCAGGCCCGGAGCCATGTAGATTTTCGGCTTGAAACCCAGCTCACTCGCCACGCCCTTGAAGGCGTGCAGCCCGGTCATGGAGCCTGCCGCGCCGACCGCGTTGGCCAGGGTGTCCTCGATCTCGTCACCCTGCTCGATCCGCACGATGCAGGTCTTGGGAATAAAGCGCCCGCCGGCTGCCGTCACCAGCCCGTTGAGGCTGTCAGCCAGCGTGCCGGTGAGCCCCAGAGCTTCAATCTGGGCGAGATCACCGGTAATGCCCACCGGCGTATCGAGCGGAAATTTGGCGGCGTCGGCGGCGGGCGCGGTGCCGAGGATCGCCACCGGCGTCTGGTCGAGGATCTCGAACGACACGGTTCCTTCAGGGACCCGGTTAACGCGCGTGCCGTGCTGGTAAGTGAGTTCGGGCATGTGGCTGGCCTCTCGAAACACGAAAAGGACTGATGAAGTCCCGGTCTCGAACAGGCGTAAGGCCAGCGATACAAACAATTAAGGGGGCAGTTTTGCCCCCCGGAACAATTAAATTGTGATGAGCTGTCAGCGCCGCAATGCGCCTTTCAAATGCTCTACCAAGCTCGCACGAGGACGGAACTTGTCATGCCACGAAATAGAACGCAGCCAGTGAGCGATGCGCTTTTGGTGGGTTCTCCCTTTCATCACCTTTTCGCAAAGCGAGAAATTATCGAAGCCGATATCAGTCATTCGCTTTTTCAGCTTCGGCTCCTCATGAGCCAGATGCGCGTATTTGCGGACATCGAAGTCGATCATCACGTTGTCGATTTTGGAAATCTCTCCACTATCGATCAGGTCGTTCATGATATCACATTCCGATCCCTCGCAGTTAAGCTTCATGACCACTAGATCGTCGGCCTGAATGTGATCGCGGAAGAAGTCGGAGGCGCGGACGAAGTCGCAGCGCGTCACCATCGCCTTGGCCTCACCCTCTCTCTTTTTCACGCTGGCACCCATGTCATCCAGCCCATCGGAATGAAACTCCAGTTGCCCGGTCACATTCGAGAGGCCGTAGTCCATCAGCTTCAGCCGAGGATCGGAGAAAGTCTCGCGAATTACTGTTGAATGTGCAGAAAAAGGCTCAAAACAATACACAACATCAAAGCTGTAAAGAGGCTTCAGCACCTCCTCCAGCGTTTGACCGAAATGGCCGCCAACATCCAGAAACACCTTTCGCATTGCCGCCCCACGTTCCCCATTAAGCCAGTCGCCACCGGCCAAAACAAACCCACCGTCACTTATGAGTAGTTGGTCTCTTTGTTCAAGCCCTATGATCAGCTAAAGCCTGTCGGCCGCTGCAAAGAATATGTCGATCTGCGCCGGGGTGAAACCCAGCGCGGCAAACCCCGCCTGCATCATGGGATCGGTGCGCACAAAGGTGCCGCTATCAGAGTAGGCTATCCGGGTGGCTCGGTCCTGCGCGGCGATCCACGCCTCGACATGATCGATTATTCCGGCGGGATAGTCCGGCTCGATTGGTGACAGCAACTGAAGCTTGAACTGGCGGGCGGTCACACGGTCTGGAACGGGCGGCGGAGGTGCCGGCCGAATTGTAATGACGCTCATTGCTCTGCCTCCTGTTCGGCAAACCACGCCTCGGCGCCAACGCCGTACCCATCCGGCTCACCGAAATCCGCCGACCACAGATCGCGCTCGGCGCGATCAGCCGGAATATCAGAAACATCAACGATCCGGTATGGCACTCCTGTCGGCACGTCTTTTCGCGCAATTTCGGTTACGGGGAGCGGTCCAACGGGGATTATGACGGCCACGCCGTCACCCTGAGGATAGATGATGCGATGCATATCAAGCTCCAAATACGATAACGCTGAATTCGGCCATATCGACGTTGCCAGAGGTGTAGGCATAGCCGGTCTTCACTCTCAAAGCAGATGCGGTACGAGAAACTACTGCGGTCCCATAGGTGGAAGGGTTAGTGGAACCCTCAGTCGACATCGCACATGCGTATTTCGCGTTGCCCAGAGGTGCGGCGAAATTGATGGTGTAGTCGCCCACGCCGTTGTCGGTGATGCTCGACACATTGAAGCTGTCGCGGATAGCAACTGTGTTGGTCCCGTTGAAATTCACCCAGGCCTTGGCAACGCCAGGGCTGCTAGCATTATCGTCAACGTATTTCCTGGTGGCGGCATCGTCATCCTCTTCCGGCGCCCCCACCTTGAGAATGCCGCCAGCACCCCGGAGTGCAACCGAGTTGGCGAGTGGATCTGCTGATAACAACACTTGACCAGCGTTGCCGTTTGTAGCCGTGCGGCCAATCACAAATCTAGCCGACCCTGATACCGCCAGTTCGCTTACTGGCATCTTGCCGGTGTGATTGCTTCGGTCGAGCACGTAGGCGTCGAAATAAGCTTTCAGCAGCGCCTTCAGGTTCCCGAGCGTGACCCAGAAGGCAGTCGAACCGCCGGCCTTGATGCCGGCCAGCCTGTCGCCATCGGCCGGCGTTGCCTCCTGATTGGCCCCGGCCAGCGCCGCACCGACCGTTGCGGTTGTGGTCAGTGCCGGCAGTTGCGCCGTCGGCACCTTGCCTGCGGCGTCCAGGCCGGCATAGCCGTTCGCCTGCCCCTTTTCAGCGACAGACTGCTTTGTCGCGAGAAACGCTTCCAGCTCGGCGACCTTCTGGTCGGCAGCTATCAGCGCCGCCTGCGCCGCCGCAATCAGCGGGTTGATGATCGCGTCAACGCGTTCGATCCCGTTTTCCCGATAGGCAGCGTCGAGGGCCGCAAGGTCCGCGCGCGTCTGGTCGAGCGCTTCAATCGCGGCCGCCAGCACCGGGGCGATGCCGGCGTCGATGCGATCAAGCGCCACCTGCCCATATCGCCGCTCGAAATCGTCGGCCATCGTCTTGATGGCCTCGACGGCGGCGATGCGGATGTTGATGTCGGCAAAGACGCGCTTCAGCTTCTTGATGAAATCGACGGTCCGTTCGTCGAAATCCTGATAATCGACCTTTGCGCCGTTCTGACTATTCATCGGCCGGCCGCGCCTTGTCGCCGAGCTGCACGAGCGTCTGATCGTCGACGCGGTACAGGCGGCCGGGAATGAACCGGGTGATGCCGATCGGCGTGATCTCGCTCACCTTGACCAGGTTGAACCCTTCCGCATCCTTCTTGATGGTCTGCTTCGCCATGGTCGAAAACTCCTTTTGAAAGCGGTTTGAAGCTCTCCGGCCGGAGCCGGAGAGCCGGGGATCAATAGGCGTTCCAGACCATCTCGTTGACCTGCCACAGGTCGCGGTCGGAGGCGGCCGCGCCCACATGCTTGATCCGGAAATTCGAGACAGGGGCGCCCAGGTTGAAGGTCGCCTTGCGCCGGATGCCCATGTCGGCTGGCCTGTCCTCGATCACCGAGGCGGTGACCTCTCCGGCCTCGGTGAGCAGCTTGATGGTCGCGGTGTGGTCCGGCGCGCGGAAGTAGCCGAGATATGTGATGACCGTGACCGTGGTGGCCGGCGCGGGCAGATTGATGGGCTGTGAAACACCCGTGAAGCCCGATTTCGAGCGCGTGGCGCGCAAGCGGCTGTTGGTCAGCTTGAGCATCGGCTGAATGTCGGCCGTGCCGTTGAAGACGGCCCGCAGCTTGACCAGGGCGGGCTTGTTGTAGAGCAGGCTCTGACCTTCGCCGCCGGCGAAGCGCGACCAGACCGCCTGTCCTTCCGGCTGGATTTCCCAGTCGATCGACGAGCCCTCGGGGGCGATGCTCTCATACAGGAAGTCGAGATCCGTGACGCCGCCGGCCAGCGACACCGGCGTCATCTCGATCACGGCGCGCGGGTTGTCGAAACGGGCATAGATGGCCCGGAACAGGAGGTCGCGCGACAGGTCGCCGGTGAACCAGCCGCCGTCCGATGAATAGAACAGCGAACCGTTGAGATAGGCGTTGTTGTCGGCCAGGGCGACGCGGTGGCTGCCCTGCGAGATCAGCACCGTGGCGTAGCGCTTGCCCCGCTCGCGGTAGATCGGCGGCACGCCGAAGCGGGTCCACTGCGGATAGGGCTTGAGGTCGGCCGGCTGTTTGGTCACCGAGGCGATGACCTTGGTGACGTCGGGCGCGCCGGCCGTCACTTCGCACACCGCCATGGTCACCGCGCCATCGTCGGCGATCTGGGTGAAGGCGAAGTCCTGGCCGAGATACCAGCCGCCCTGCGCGTCCAGCATGGTCTGCCCGATGACAGCGCCGTTAATAACCGTTTCTGTCGGGATGGCGTCCCAATATGGCTCTTGCCAACTGTCGGTCCAGAACTGGGTGACGCGCACCATGCGGTGATTGATGACCGCATTCGCCCGATCAGCCTCGGCGATCTCCCATGTCTCGCCTGCGCGGCGCATGATGCCGGAGGCCGGGTCATATTGGCCCGACCGCCACCACTGCGCGTTGGTGCACACGTTCATGCTTTGGCCATAGCGGATGCGGGTGCGCGTGATCGTGCGTTGCGTCAACGTGATGGCCTGGCTGGCATACTGGTTGAGGGAGATATCTCCGGCATAGCCTTCGACGCGGATGCGCACCTCCTCGGAATATTTCGGCAGGAGCATACCGGTGGCCTGATCGACACGGGCGGCTGGGTCGAGCGGATTGAACAGCGCCAGCGCCTGTTCGGTGATGTTGTCCCAGTTCGGGCGGATGCCCTCCTCGACGCGGCAATCGCTCTGGACGTGCGCGATGTCCATCTTGTCGAGGGTCAGGTAACGGTCAGCGCCGTATGAGACCGCGTCCTCGTCGATGCCAACAGCATCCTTCAGGAGCGCCACGTCATAGAGCAGCTGCTCGAAGGCGACCGACGATGCCGAAGCGCGGAGTCGTTCGGCAAGCGCCGCGATATCGGTGCGCAGGGTGCCGATCAGCGGCTCGGCCATCTGCCGCCACATGTCGATCTGCATGGTGAGACTGAAGATATCCTGCGTGGACTTGAGCCTTGCCGCCTCATTCATTTCCACCACCTCCACGCCGGTGGTCGACAAGGTGATGGTGGCGATGTGGACATAGCCGGGGTCGATCGGGGGAAGTTGCGGGTTGGCGCTCTCCTGCCCGTAAATGACATCGACATTGGCGACGCGCGCCCGGCGCATCGCCACATCCTGCGGCTCGACGGCGTTGGTGGTCACGTCGGTGCGAAAGTTGCGACGTTCGATGTCGGTTTCGGTTTCGACGCCCCAGGCGACCAGTACCGCCATCTTCTGGGCGGCCACCGGCAGGGAGCCGATCATGTCGATATTGACCACGACATCGCGACCGTGGATCGGGCCTGATGCATAAAGCAGGCCGGGTGCGACCTTGATTTCGGCCGGGCCGGTCTTTTCCGTGAGGAAGCCCCAGTAGCGCTTCGAAGCGCCGATCATGGCGCGGAACGCCTCGTCGAATGAGGCGCGCGTGAACGCCTGAATGTTGCTGGCGTCGTCGGCCAGGAACTGCTGGCGCGGACGGATCATGACCTGATTACGCATGGTGGCGGAACTCCTTTGAGTTGATCATTTCGCCGAAGGCAAAGCCGCCAAATGGCAGCCCGTCGGAAAATCGGACGGATCGATGAAGCGCGGTGGAAACAAGGGTGCGGTCGGAGGTCGGATTAGCCGCCGCCACCGCGCCGAACAGGCGTCGCCGGTGCGCGCCATCGTCGGGCAGAAAGAAATCGCTTTCGAAAGCGCCGATGAAGATGGCCTGCATGTCGAGCGGGAAACGGGCGTCCACGTCCACCAGCATGTGGTTGGCGTCGAGCCCGAACAGATCGTCATCATCGAGACAGAAGCCGCCCTCACGCGCGCCACCCGAGCGGCTGGCGTCGTAAACCCGGAAACTCTCATAGATCATGCGGTCGGCGAACGAGGGCTGAAGGAAGCTCGTATTGACGATGGCGTCGCCAAGCAGGAAATCTTGCGCCGTGCCGGCAACGGTCACGCGCTCGGGCTGTGGCGATATCAGGATCGCGTCGACGCCAGGGCGTGCCTCTGCCGCGCCATTGACCAGCGCCATGAACAGGACCGGGCTGGGCGGCATGAGATAGTCGCCGGTCGCGGCTTCACCTGCGAAAAAACCGCCCTTGTCGATGCCGGAGCCGAACAGCCTTTCCACGATGCGCGTGCCGCCCCCATTATAATGAGTACGGGTCTCGACAAGTTCGAGCTGGACGATGGTGTCAGCGGCGCGGTCATGCAGTTCGGCGCGGCGCTTCGGCCGTGGCGCATAGGGTGCGAGGAATATCCCGTCCGGTTCGTCAGCGGCGTCGCTGGCGAAAGCCTCGTCCAGAAAATCCCACGCGATGGTGTCGGAACCCGGCCGGTCATAGATGCGGACTTCGGCGAAGCGTTCGCGCCACCGCCGCTTCTCCTCGGCATCCGGGCCGGCCGACAGATAGATACCGGACGGTGGCAGCATGAAATCGACGGCCTGCCCGCCCATGATCTCGACATAACGGGCGACGGCATAGACCGTACCTTTGACCGAGTTGAGTTCCGGGCTCTCGGCCAGGACGGCGCGCATCCTGGTCTCGGACCAGTTCTCGTCCCACAACGGCGCGCGCAGCGCCCAGGCAAGGAAGGGCAACGCCTCGACGGGGCAGGTCCACGGGTTCCACATGCGCCCGACAGGATCGTCCAGTTCGTGAACGAGCGGCCCCAGTGCCGCCAGCGCCTTTTCAGGAACGGGGCTGCCTGCCGGACGCAGGTGAAGTTCGGGAAGCAACTCGCGGGACAGGAGATCAGCCATCCGTCCGCTCCATGGCAAGCTCCAGCGCCGTGATGCGGACACGGTGCCCGGCCGCCGGCACGATATCCTGCGCCGGCTGCGCCAGCCTCACGCGGCTCACATTGCCGGCATGCAATGCGGCCGTGATGGCGGAGATCGCCAGCATCCGGCGCGGCCGCTCGACCGATGCCTTCAGGAGCGCGAAACGGCGGCGGGCCTCGGCCTCGATCAACGCGCCGTCCGGCCCGATCGGCACGTCGATGGCGGCGACCACGGCCGTGTCGATCACGTTCAACTGGCCAACCGCCAACACATCCGAGGTTTGCAGCCTGGGCTCTCGCAAGCGCTTGTCGACCCTTGCCGCGAGATCCGCGGCGGCCGCCGAATCGGTATCGTCATGGATGGTCTGGATGGCGACATTGGCGTAGCCGGGTGCCGGGAACCAGACATCGGCATCGACGATCGCGACGGGGTCGACCGTCAACGTGTGGAAGAGATAGCCGCCGAGCGAACCGGCGCTGGAATAAGCCTCGGGCGCGAGCTGGATGCGGCGGCGCAAGCTCGTGTCGGTTTCGCCATCCGCGCGGACGATGCCGGCGAAGGCATAATAGGTGGCGGCGATATGATCGAGGTCCGCGCCCTGTGCATAAGCCAGCAGGATGGAGCGGCCGTCTTCGTTGTGGCGCTGTTGCTCCAGCATCAGGCGATAGGCCCAGCTCTGGCAGGCGCGCACGAAAGGATCGCCCTGGAACACGCCGCGCCATTCCGGCAACCGCTCCTGAAGGTCGGCTATAAAGGCGGCGATCTCCGGCTCCGGATCGAGCGGGCGGACGAGATTGGGCGGCGGCAATGTGGACAGGTCGATCGTCATGCCGGCGCTCCGGTGTAGAAACGGCGATCGACGATCTGCTCTGTGCCGTCCGGCAGATAGTCGAAGACGAAGGCCAGTGCGTAATTGCCATGCGCATCGGCCGAGACATCGCGCGCCATCCGAAACCGCACCACAGCCTCGCCGGTCTCCAGATCGCGGATCTGATCGGCCGCGACGGCCACCTCTGCGCACATGCGCAGGATGGTCGCCGCATTGCCCGGCGCATCCACATAGGCCGGCAAGTCCGATCCGTAATCACGGCGCAGCACGCACGTGCCCTTGCGGGTGTCGAGCAAATCCTCGATCAGGCTCTCCACATAGGGCCAGCCTTCGACAATCCGGAAGGTGCTGCGGTCCAGCCCGCGCGGAACGCGCATGGCTACTTGTCCCCGCCTTTGCGCTTTGCGGTGGTTTCAGCCGCAAGCGGCGGCGTCTTTTCCGTCAGCGCGCCCGACATGACGTGATACCGCGCCGTCTCTTCGGTGAGGCGCACCGTCGAGCCGATGCGCTGCGGCCGGTGAGCCGGATAGCGCCCGGTGACTTCATAGGTTTTCAACGCCTCGGGGGTTTTTGTCATTTCACGATCCTCACTTTGCTGGACAGGTTCGAGATCAGGGCGTCGCCCCGGCTGTCGATCGAGCCGAGCAGGCCGGCCGGATCACCGCCTTCACCGCCCAGGTCGACATCGCCATTGAGCAGGCTGCGACCGTTGACACGAAAATTGCCTGTGACCTCGACGCCGTCGCTGGTCTGCAACAAGGTGCAGTCACCGACCCGCTGCATGTATTCGCCGGCCTTGTCATGGGGCGCGGGATTGTCGTTGGAGAAACCGCCTGCCGTCACCCAGGAGCGCATGCCGATCTCGCCGGCCGGCGACGTGACCGTCACCTGTTCGCCGAGCGCCGGCTTGCCATAGGTGGACACTGATCCGGCGCGCTCACGCCACCTGATCCAGGGCGTCTCCACCGGCGAGCCTTCGGGGCCGATGTCGACCTTGATCAACGTTGGATCGTCGGGGTGATGGCGTGTGACGCGGCCGACGCGTTCCTGATTTTCGAGGCGGCGGCGGTTCTCGCGCGTTTCGAGGGCGAGCCGGGCGAACTGGCGCTCGATCGTCATGGCGCATCCTCCGGCACCTCGAAATACTCGTCCAGGCCGCTGATTTCGACCGTGCCGCTGGCCTCTTCTTTCGCCAGATCGACGCCGATCACGACGGGCACAGTGAACAGGCAGCCCCAAAGAGCGATGCCTTCCTTCTCAAGCTCGGCGGCCGGCGACGGCTCGACCGAGATCGCTTCGGGCAGGCCGACGCCGAGCAAGGCCGGCGATGTGACGTTACCATCATCGTCGAACTGCGCGGCTCCAGGACGCCAGGCCGCAAAGGTCGCAGCCAGCGCCAGCGCGAAATCCATCGCTGTATCGGTGCTTTCGAGCAGGTCACCGCTGCTGGCGATCGCTACGGCCGCAAAACGCGGCATGATCTTCAGCTCACCGGTCGGCAGAAATTCCGACTGGACCCTGCCGAAGATGCCGACGCGGGCGGCTGGTGTGAACATCGAAATCTTGCGAACCTCGTCCGCTTCGAGGCGGCCGTAGTGCAGATCGACATCCCGAAAGCCGGGATGTGCGGCAACGACCAGGTCCCTGAGGCGTGAGCGGATGGAAGTCAGAACCGTCACTGGAGCGCCCTCACGATGAAGTCTTGCGCGAACAGTTCGACCTCCTCGGCATTGGCGGCCGAAATACCGACATAGGGCCGCGCCGGCATCTCGACCTTGTCGGTCATCACGAAATTTCCGGCGACGAAGAAGGCCAGCTTGTCGGCGTTCACCGGCACGATCGTGCCGCCATCCTGGTGAATGCCGGCATAGACGAGGCCGGAGCCAACCTGGACGGAAGAACCGCTGACGACATGGTGGATGCTGTCATCGAGCGCGCCGGAGGCGAACAGGATCGAGGTGCCGGCGGCGTTCGGCTGCCATGCGCTACCATCCGGCGCGGTCTTCTCCGATCGGATGCGCCGCTGTGTCTGGCTGACAACCAGCCCGCCGAGTTCGTCGAGGAACAACGGACGATCGAAATCGCCCATCGCGGACACTTGTGCCGCCGCAACATCAACACCCTCCACGACGATCCGGAAGCTCATCACATGATCTCCGTATCGCGGGTGAAGTAGCGTTTTGGCGCGATGACCTGGACGCCCTTGGAGCCGGTCGCGCCGGTCGCGGCATCACCGGTCCCGACATCGAGGGGCGTGGCGCCAGCCAGGGTGATCTCGCCCTTGCCGATATCCTTGATCAGCTTCAGCGCGTCTTCGTAGCGCTTGCGGAATTCGTCCGTTCCGATCATCACGTCGGCGGCAAGACGATAGACGGCGATGTCGATGACCGCCTCGACCAGATAATCCGGAGCCGCCGCCAGCGGCACCTGATACTTCTTGTCGATGTAGGCGTCACACAGCGACGAGGCGCGCTCCAGCGCGGCATTCAGAGCTGCGTCATCACGCTGGCCGCTCTTGTTCTTGTCCGAGAGCTTGCGGATCAGGTCGATGCCGCGTGCGCTCTCCATATCCGCAATTGTCGCGTAGGCCATGGTGCCGGTCCTTCTCGGCCGGGTGCGCCTCCATTGGACGCACCCGGCCCTGACGGTCGCTCTCGGGGGGTATTCCGGGTGTCAGTCGATCGGCGGTGTGATCTTCAGAACCGGGTCGGCCATGATTTCGCGCCACTGGCCTTCAGTGAAATCGCCCTCGGCAACTTCGACAGGCTGGCCTTTCGGGAACCGATGACCGCAACGGCGGCGGCTCTCTGACGCGGTGATTGTGACGACCGGACCCTTCCGGGTCTCGCCGTCCTCGGCTTTGGTAGCAGGCTCGGTCTTCTTGTTCTTGGGATCGGACATGGTGTCTCCTTCGGGGTTCGTGAAAACCGCCTTCAAAGCGGCTTTCAGAAACCCCGCTGGATCGCTCCAGCGGGAATTTCTCCGGCGGCCGATCAGGCCAGCCAGGGCGAGTTCAAAATCTCGACCTTCTTGTAGTTCGGGTTGTCCGCACCATTGGCGAGACGCTGCACGGACAGGATTTCGTCGGCCTTCTTTTCGAGGCTGGGCGGGATCACGAGCAGGTCGGGCACGATGCCGAGCGGGCGGCCGTTGTTGCCCTTCAGGCTCATCATGGCCAGCCGCGCCGCCTCGAAGTTCGCGGCCGTCAGGTCGGCCTTGGAACCGAACGCCATCTGCCAGAATGCATAGCCGGCAGCGCCGCGCGAGCGGGTGCCATAGGTGAACTTGTCCCGCTCGAACACGCTCTCCGAAGTCGCCGGATCGTCATGGATGATCAGTTCCGGCTTGACGCGGTCCTGGTAGATGAACGGCTTCACCGGGCGCTTGGTGCACAACAGATACCAGGGCGTGTTCGCGCCGGCCTGCATGTTGGAAACGCTGATCTCCTCGCCGTCGACCATCACCGGATGATCGGTGTCGAAGAAATTCTGGCCGTCGAAGCACTTTGCGGAGAAACCACCCGGAAGTCCCTCGACGAACACGAGTTGCTCGGGATGCTCGGCCGCAGCCGTCGCCATCATGCCGATGGCGGGCGAGTAGATGCCATACTGGTCATCCTCGATCGCCGTGCGCGGCACTTCGACGGTGTCTTCGAACAGGCGGTTGGCGAGCGTATAGCCCTCGACCGACAGGTTCTTGCGGTGGCGATCGCCGATCCATTCGCGCATGCCGGCGAAGTCGCCGAGCCACGCATAGGTCTCGATCGAGGTCGAGGACGGCACCACGGTGGCGATGCGGGTGTAATTCAGTGCGACGCCGGCGAAGGCGTTACGGAATGTCGTCTTGAACCCGGTGTTCAAATTGGTGAGGTTGGACTTGTTGATGATCATGAGATCGTTTCCTTGGAGAGCTGAAGATCGGCGGCGCTGCGGAGGACCGTCAGGAGAAGGTCACCCAGACACCCTCGTCATCGACATCGAAGCAGATGCCGGCAACCGAGCGCTTGTTGTCATCGGCCGTGGCCGCCACCGTCTCGTCATCGACGATGTAGACCTGTTTTCCGATCAGGGCCGCCGTGACGGCATCGGTCACCGAATTGCTGTAGAGGAAGGTGCCGGCCTCGATCTCGACGCTTTTCGCGCCGGCGGCACCGCTGGAATTGTCGACGCCGTAAGCCGCCCGGCCGAGGCCGACCAGGTTGAGGGCCGTGCGGCCGGGCGCGGCAGTCCCGGCATCGTTGACCACCAGCGCACCGGCATGAATGACGGTGGCGGCTTTGACCGGCAGGACGCGACGGCTGGCGCTGCGGGACTTGGTGTTGCGATCGCTGGAAAGCATGGAAGGAAATCTCCGGTTGGACGTGCCGGCGCATCGCCGGCCAGTGGCGGCAAGGATCAGACTGTAAGGATCAGGCGGAGGTGCCGATCTCCTTGAGGTAGTCCTCTTCGGAGATGCCGAGGCGGCGGCACATTTCCTTCTGGGCATCGTCGAGCTTGCCCACCACCTTCGTGGGGTCGGCGCGCACCCTGCCATCCTCGCCGGGTGTCAGCACGGCCGAGAGCTTCGACAGGCGCTCCTTGTACTTGGTCGCGCCGACAGCCCGGCAAAGCTCCAGCTCGCTTTCGCGGATGGCCGGGATCACCTTGCCCTCCGAGATCGCGCCATCGACCAGGGCGACGACTTCCTTCTCCGCCTCGGCGTCCTTCAGTTCCTTGTTTTCGGCGCGCAGCTGCGAACAGGTCACGACCAGCGCATCATGTTCGGTGCGCAGCACATAGACGGACGGATCAGGCTTGCGGGTCGACAAGGCTTGCTTTTCCGTCTCCTGTGTCGCGATGGCCGACAGGATTTCGGCCTCGGTCGCGGCCTCCGTGAGCTTGAGCGCCTTGGCGATGGCTTTCAGCATGGCTGTGTCCTCACTGGTTTCGGGCGCTTCGCGCCGGTTCAGGGATTTGATGTAAAGGGCTGGATCGTTGGTCAGCGCGACCGAGGAGATGCGCAGCACGGTCTTCGTCGCCGGCTCCAGGTGCACCACCGGGGAGATGTAACGGTAGGATCGGCCTTCGACGGCCGCACGCCCCTCATCGGTCCAGGCCACCCGGCCGAACACCTCGCCGGCCTCGACCTTCAGTTCCTCGATCCAGCCGACTGCCGGCGCAGGCAGGCCCTGCGCGGCGCGCACTTCGGTGGCGTGCTCGTAATCGATCGGCATGTCGCGCTGGTCGGCAAGGAAGCTGGCAAGGATCGCATCGGGATCGACGTTGCGCAGCGGGCGACCGTCGCGGGTGGTGATATCGCCGGCCGGCAACAGCAATATCCAATCAGGCGCTGTCGCGGAGGCGCTACCTGGAGCGGACAAGGCAAGGCGGATGGCGTTTTTCATCGCCGCACCATGGCGGCAATAGCGAGGGAAGTTGCGGGGGCAGATTTGCCCTGGCGGCCTTTGAGGAAGTTTGGAGGGGACGGCCGATCAGCAGTGGCTGATGACTATGCCGGACCTATACACCTGCTCCGCTGCAAGATCGAGCCCGGTTAACGAAACAGCTTCAAATTTGAAGCCCTTTCAAAGCCCGTGGAGCGCCGCTGGCCTGCAATCCGCTCCACGCGCCCATGCAGACGTTCAACGCGCGTTCCGGGGCGTTTGTGGCGGCCACTGAAATCCGCATTTGATCCCGTTCATCAATCGGCCTATATGTTGGGAGCGTTCGAGACACGCTTGCCGGTCAAATGCGACCGCGGGGATGTAGCGACCCCCCGAACGCTTACTCTCCCATCGCATCACGCACCCGCCGCATTTCATCTCGCCGCCGCTCGCTTGATCGGAAGAACGTGGCGACACGCACGAAGCCTGCGGCCGAGCGGCGGAGCGCCACCATCCACCAGTTGCCGTCGATCTGCTTCCAGTAGGAATGGGAGCCGTCCGGCCTCTCTATACGCTCACCGCTGTCGAGCAACTCCTGCACGAGACCAAAGCGCGCTGGATCGACGTGGCGGTGCTTGTCCGATTTTACCGACAGCGTCCGGTTGGAAACGGCGACCACGGAACCCGTGCCCTGCAACCGTTCAACCGCGACCTTGGCGACCGCCACCGGCAACTGCACGCGCTCGGGCATCCTGGCATAGGCTTCCGGCGTGCGCCCCGCCCACAGATCGGCAACCGCCTGACGGGCGTGGCCAGGGTCGGCCTGTTCAATCCGGTCGCTCAAGGAGCGCATCAGGGTCCGGGCGCGGGCCTTGCCCGGATTGGTGTGCCAGCCGGGATCGATATCGACAGGCACCCGCGTCACCTCACCGGTACGCTTGTTACGGAATTCACGCCACTGGATGTCGGGCTCTTCGCTCACCCCCACCTGCTGTGCTTCGAAGCGGGTAATGGCCCGCACACGGCATTTGCAGCCCCAGCCGTTCGGCGGATAATGCGTATCCCAGAACGCATGGTCCACCGGCAACACCGTGCCTGCAATGGCGACATGATGATCGCGATGCACCCGGCTCGGTCCCAGCTCATAAATTAAATACGGCAATGCGCCCTTGGTGCGCTGGGCGCGTTCCCACTGTCCGGCCGCGTAGGCGCTGCGCGTGTTCGCCCAATAAATGGTCTGGAGACGGCGCGGGCTGCCGAGCTGCGCCTGGATGATCTCGCCGGTTGCAGGGTCGACCATCTCCTTCCTGCCCCACCAGCCCAGCGCCTGGAGACGTGGCGTCAGTTCCTTCGTGAACTGCGCCAAGGGAACACCCTCGGTCACCGCCCGGTCCGTGGCGTCCTTCAGGGCCTGCAGCACGTCCATCTCCATGGCCTTGGCCACGGTGTAGTTGAATGCATGCTCCTCACCCCATGTATCCTGCCAGTGGAAGGATTTCTTGAAGCCCTTGCCTTCCAGATAGGCGACGGCTTCCGGCGGCGGGCCGCCGCGCAGCCGCTCACCCGCCATGCCCGCCGCCCTCGATGCGCGCGGCGAACGTCGCAGCCGTCAGGCGGTCGATCAGCGGCTGCAGGTCGACACGGCCGGCCAGGCCGGCAAGGGCGGCCTGCAACTCTTCATAGGTGGAAGCCCCTTCAACCGCATCTTGAACCGCCTTCATCAGCGGGTCAATCTGCGGTTCCCATTCGTCGAGCATCGTGGCGGCAAATTCAGCGGCCGGATCGTCGAGGATCGAGAGCGCCATGGCCTGCGCCAGCTTCTGACGCCGCAGTTGCTCGCTCTTGCCGAAGCGGCGTCCGGGCTCGGCTACCGAGACCTCCGCACGCCGCAGCACTTTCTCGCCACCAGCCGGCTCGCGCCAGCCGAGCTTGGCCAGCACCGGGGCCTGTGGAACTTCCCCACCCATGTCGATGAAGGCCCGCGTGGCCTCCATCAACGCCTTGAGGTCCTCGGGATCGTCAACCGGATATGTGAGCTGCGGCATGCCGTTCTTCGGAATGCCCCGGTTGAAGGCGATGTAGGGATTGATAAGATCCCGCTGCACGGTCGCGGCCAGGTCATCACCATCAGCGCGCAGGATCAACAGACGGATGTCATCGTGAACCTCCGCCTGGGCGCGGCTGGAACCATCGGCCGATGTCATCGTCTGGCCGACAATGAGCTTGGCAAACTGTTCGTCCAGATATTCCGCCATCCCCTTGAAAGCGTTCTCGCCACCGGCGGACGCCTTCGTCTCGATGAATTCGAGCAGCATGCTTTCGGGGATCATCGCGCCGCCATCGGCCGCCACATTGGCAATCGCCCGCAACAGCGCGCGCTTGTCGGCCGCCGTGGCGTCGGGGCCGTATTTGCCGACCCGGAAGGGCATGCCGTACACTTCAAGGAAGGCCATCCAGTCCTTCAGGCTGAAGCTCTTGAGCATGAAAATCCACATGGCGGTGCGGGCAAGGCCCTGCCGGATCGGCGTGCCGGATTTCAGGACCGGCGTGTGGATCATGTATTTGCCCGGCGTCAGCGCCACGCCGTCCTGGTTGCCGTCCTCGCGCAGCCGCAGCTCGCGGCCGGAAACACGATCGAACTGAAAATGGCGTGCATCGCGCGGCAGTATGCGTGCCGGCATCCATACCGTGCCCGACATCGACCAGACGATTTCCGCCACGGCGAAACCCTTGGCGATGCCGTCCGCCAGGTGCATCACCACATTGCGGAACTGGGTGGTGTCGACCAGCTTGCGCACCTCTTCAGCAAGGTCCTGATCGTCCTTATCCTCACTCGCGCCCGTCACCACCGGCTTGATGTTGCGGATGGCCAGCTTCCGCTGGCCGAGCGCCATGCGGTATTGCGGCTCGCGCTCCTCCATCTCTTCGGCAAGCGTCAGGTAATCCGTCAGGTCCGCGCCGGGCTCGGCGCTTTCACGCATGATGCTGGCAAGGCGGTTGGGCGTCAGTCCGGAGGCGACGCCGTCATGCCAGATCGAGCGCACCCCGGTCATCGTGGGCGCGCTTTCCTCCTCGACGAGCTTGTGCTTCGCTACCGATGACGGTTTCAAGGGTCGGCCGTACTGGTCGATCAGGCCGGTGAATTCCCCGGTGAATTTCATCGTCGTCTCCTACCAAAGGCCGCCCCGGCCGAACGCCGACCGGTCGCCGACATCATGATGATCACCACGCTGGTCATCGTCCGCCGCCGCGCTCGCCGGCGTGTAGGCATATTCGCGTTGCCGGCCGCCGGCGGCATTGACAGCCAGGAAGCACGCCCAGGTCCGGTCGGCGTGGTCATCATCACGCTCGGCGACAAAGCGCGGTGCGCCGGTCGGCCCCACCATCTTGCGCAGCTTGTGCAGGTCAGAGCGCAGCGTAGGGCTGCCTTCCGGAATGCGGATGGTGCGATCCTCGAACCGCTCCTTGCCGGCCGTCGCCATCACCAGCTTGTTCGGGCCGGTGAACAGCACGCCCTCGACGCGATTTTCGCCATACCGGCGCTGCGCGTCCTCGACCGGCTTTTCGCCCATGCCGGTCTGGTCCATGCAGACACGCCCGACACGATAGCGGCGCATCACTTCATCCAGGGCGTCATCCTGCTCGGCGAATGTCGCCCGTTTCAACTCGACGATCTCACGCGTCCACAACACGTCGCCGATCTGCTCCAAGACCCAGATAACGAACAGGTCATGACGTCGGCCGATGTCGACGCCGACAAAGCAGACGCCGCCCTGGTAGAGTTGCGGCTTGCCTGCCCGGACATCTTCGACTGACGTGATCAGTTCATAAGTGAGCCATGCGGACGCCTCGTCCAGGTATATAAGCTCATATTCCTGCGCCCAGGCATCTTCGTCGGCAATGCCGGCGCGCAGTTGCTCAATGTCTCGCGGCAGCCCGTCCGCTACGGCCTGATAGATATCGACGGTATGGCGCGACCAGGTGTCATCATCGGCGGTGTCGAGTTCATAGAACTTGCCGCTCTTGCCATTCGGCGTCGAGGTGACGCGCAGCTTCCATCCAGCCGAGATCACCGGGAAAAGCGCTTTCCAGATTGCACCGCTGTCGCGATGAAACGCGAACTCGTCAAGAAAGACGTTCGCGGAGAAACCGCGCGCCGTATCCGGATTTGCGGGCAGAGCGGTAATGCGGGAGCCATGCGGAAACGACACTTCCAGCGCATTATATCTGACCGCGCCTATGTCGTATTCGATCTGATACTCTTCAAAAGGCACGCCATAAGCCTTGGCGTGGACCTTCACGCCTTCGTCCATGGCCTCCTTAGCCTGCCGCTCGCCGCGCGACAGGATCACCCACCGGGTACGCAACTGTTTGACGAGATGCTCGAAACTGTCGTCGACACTTTCCAGCGTCGTGGTGAAGGTCTTACCGGTCTGGCGGGCGAATTTGCCGAGCTTGAAACGGGATTTGTCCTGAAACCAGCGTCGCTGATAGCCATACAACAATGGGAGATCGGCCACGTCACTCTCCCGAATACGCCTTGCGGATCAGTCGCAGCACCTCGGCTGGATCGACAGGCCGCGCGGCATTCGCGACATCGTTTTCCACCGCATCGACAGCCTTTTCGAACCTCGTACGGAATTCATCTTCCAGCCGGCGGCGGTGCTCGGCCGACATTTTTGCAGCCGAGGCGGCTGACTGGACGGCTCGCGCCAGTTCCATCACCGACTTCGGATCGAGCTTGCCGCCTTCCAGCATCTTGTAGGCGGCCTTCTTCACCATGGCCGACACAGCCAGCGTTAATTCGTCCGCGCCGCCGGTTCCGAGCGATGACGAAAGCTCGGCCGAGATACGGCGAATTTCGTCCATCTCGCGGAACTGCTCGGCCTTTCGGACGGAGTAGCGGCCGAAGGCAGATGGCGAGATCGGCCCGATGCCGCGATCGGCAAGCCGCGCGTTGAACTCGGCCAGGATGTCGATCTGCAAACGCTTTCCCTGGCGGAGCTCTTCGGCGGCCCAAACAACATCCGGTTCGGCCTCTTCCGGCAGAAGGTCGATAGACGAGAGCCGGCCCCGGCCTTTGCGTTCCGGCGCGCGCGGCATCTCACGCCTCCGGAGAAGGCGTGGCGATGCCTTCGATCACCGACCGTCGCTCGACATGGTCGAGGCCGGCGCGGGTTATTGTGGCTATGGTCACCGTGCCCCGCCTTTCGGTGCTCACCGCCCCCAGCTCTGCCATCTTGTTCAGTTGCGTGCGGACCCATTCACGCGAGCGCCGATAGGCGAAGGCGTCCAGAACAATCGCAAGGTCGGCCTCGTTGAGACGGCCATCCGGCCACTTTGAGAGCTCCTTGAGAATGACCAGCCGCGCATTGGCGACGAGAAACTCATCATAGTCCATCTGATGTCACCCTTTCCTGGACAGCAGGAATTCTTCGACACGCCGAGTGGTGCGTTCGGTCACCTCGGATGATTTCGCCATGACGCCGATCTGACCCTTCATTTCAGTCAGATCGATCTGAAGCTGATGAACGCTCTCCTTCGACGGCATATGCCGGATGTCGTTCTCCAGCTGCCCCAGACGATGATCGTGTTCGGCCAGTTTCGTCGCGTTGCTCTTGGCCCCGCTGGTCAGAAACATCGTGATCGACGAGCCGACTGAAATCAGCAGAGCCACAAGGCTCAGCCATGGTACGAGTGGTGCAAGGTCCATCAATGACGTCTCCTGAAACGTTCGAGACGCTGCTGGCAGTGCAAACACCGTCTTGCGGATGGCAGAGCGGCACGGCGCTCCGGATCGATTTCCTCGCCGCATCCCATGCAGATAGGCGAACCTTCTCTGGCCAATGCAGCGCGCGCGGCACGAATGCCGGTCTCGCGCTCCTGTTCGGCGCGCTGGTCGGCCAGATCGAAGGCGGCGTTGCCAAGCTTCATCGCTGCACGACCGGAAGGTTGAAAGCGCGCTCCCACCCGCCCGTGACGATCTGCAGGGCGCTTTCCAGATGCCGGATGTATTCATCCACGCCGATCTGCGTCCTGTCGGTCTGCAAACGCTGTTGAATCTCGATCTCGCGCCGCAGGGCGTTGTTGACCGCGCATACCTGATCGGGCGTGAGGTTAAGACGAATGCCTGCCGTCATGGCCGCACTCCCAACCATTTCGCCAAGCCGTCCTTGAGAGTATGACCGCCCATATAGAAGCCGGAGAACACCGTGGTCAGCCAGAACAGCGCATCGAGCGGCAACGCGGTCGCCATGTCTGAGCCGAGGCTGGCATCCACCACCGGAACCGCGATCGCGCGGAAGAGCCACAGAAAACCGAGAAACCACATCCACGCCGGCCGCCACGCCCACGTCCAGGTCGCCTCGCCCTTATCCATCTCCGCCTTCTGAAGCGCGATGGCCTGCGCCTGCTGGATGTTCCACTGAGCGACCAGCTCTGGCGCCAGAAGTTCGGTCGCCCTGACGGCAACGTCCAGGTCCTCGCTCGGCAGCTGCGGCAGCTCGGCCGGCGACACACCGGCATTCTGCGCGATCGTCTCAATGATAGTGCCGCCGATCTCACCGGCGACGCCACCCACATGCTTTTCCAACAGGGCCTTAACGAGCGGAGCGCTGACGCGCGCTGCGGCGGCGACCAGGATGGAGGTAAGGGTGGCGCTCATGTCAGCACCGCCATGGTCATCGATACGATCCATGAGACGACGGACGCCAGGAACAGGCAAAGCGTAGCGCCGCCGAAAAAGATCAATAGCGGCAAATAGCCGGACACGCTCGGAGCCGGATCGTTCTCCAGCGCGGCGTAAAGGACGAAGGCGATGGCCGCGCATATGAGCGCGGCTAACAGGAAGGAGAAAGCCACGCTCATGAGAGCACCTCCACCTCGGCCGCATAGGCGGCGGCGCGGCGCTTGTTCACGATGGCCCGGAAGATCAGGAACAGAGTGACGGCAGCACCGGCGGCAAGCAGGCCGCCCAGCACCCAGCCGGCGATCTGGTCGGCATGGTCCGGATTGATCAGCACATCACCGCCACCGGCCGTGGTCGCGGTGCCGGAGGTCCCGGCACCGGCGGTCTGCTTGCTGGCCTTGCTGTCGGCGGCAACCTGTTCCTTCGCCAGCTCGGCCTGCACCTGCTTCGGGCTGGATACGGCAGCAAGCGCCCAGGCAACGCCCTTGGCCTCGATGGCGGCGATGCGCGTGCCCCAGCCCCGACCGAAGGTCACCCACGTTTTCAGCGACTGCACGAATCCAAGCCGCTTGGCGCAGATGCGCTTGACCGTCTCATGGTCGGCACCGCCAATCGACGCATACAGCCATGTCTTGGCGCGAGCTGGGCCAGACATCACTCCCGCGTCGAAGGTCGCCAGATCAACGCCGGCAGCCAGACCATCACCGTTCACCGGTCCCCAATAGTTCTTCCGGTAAATGTCGGAGATCTGTTGCAGGGTGAGGTTACGGATATCAAGGTTGGGATAGGACGCCGCCGAGATACCCTTATTGGTGCCCTTCAGCGTTCCCTTGCCGACCTTGCCGCCGGTCCAGTTGCCCGGATCGCGCTTGTCGCTGGAAAAGCCGCCCTCGTAAGCCAAGGTCACGGCAAGACAGTTCTGAAAATTGTCGCGCATCCGTTCCGCCTGCGATTTCGGCCGGAAAGGATTTCCGGCGGTTCGGAGGCATCATGGTCAGGTCGCGGGTGGATGTTGCGGGGGCAGTTTTGCCCCGGCTTGTCCTGTGCTGGGAGAG
>Ga0265293_10002543_pt1 | contig 36130 bp, 43 predicted proteins | sample Munlanlewell138R_FD_192505 | JGI IMG/M metagenome (GOLD analysis project Ga0265293, IMG submission 192505) | Leachate microbial communities from a municipal landfill in Southern Ontario, Canada - Leachate well 138R | ecosystem: Engineered > Solid waste > Landfill > Unclassified | place: Canada... | reverse complement strand
TTTATACGACGGAACTTCACTTGGCACTCAGTTCTTTTATGCCGCCATTCCGGACGATTTAAAAGACATCGCCGCCCAATATCGCCAGAAATTAATTGAAGAAGCCGCTAATTACGACGATGTAATATTTGCCAAGTATTTGAACGCCGAAGAAATCACAGCCGAAGAATTACGCAATGGTCTGCGCAAAGGCACACTCGAGAATAAAATCGTGCCGGTGCTATGCGGTTCGGCTTTCCGCAACAAAGGCGTACAGCGTCTTTTAGATGCGATCATCAATTTCTTACCCTCTCCGTTCGACGTGCCACCAATTGAAGGTATCAACTTAAAAGGCACTCCGGTCAAACGCTATCCGCGGGCGGAAGACCCGTTGAGCGCTCTGATCTTTAAAATAATGACTGACCAACACGTCGGTCGATTGTGTTTTATTCGGATTTACAGCGGGGCTGTCAATAAAGGCGAAGTGGTCTATAATCCGATCGCGCAGAAGAAGGAGCGCATCGGTCGTTTACTATTAATGCATGCCAATAAACGGGAAGACCGTGAAATCCTGGAAGCCGGTGAAATCGGCGCTGTGGTCGGCTTGAAATACAGCTACACCGGTCATACAATCTGCGATCCCAAGAATCCGGTGATACTTGAATCGATGGAATTTCCAGAACCGGTTATCAAGATTTCGATCGAACCTAAAAGTAAAGCCGATTCCGATAACCTGATTAATTCAATGAATAAATTGGCCGAAGAAGATCCGACTTTCCAGATTTCTATCGACGAAGAGACCGGTCAAACTCTTGTTTCCGGAATGGGAGAACTGCATCTGGAAATTTTGGTTGAACGTCTCGTCCGGGAGTTTAAAGTCAAAGCCCATATCGGCAAGCCGCAAGTATCTTACCGCGAGACGGTAATTAGCAGTGCGCAAGGCGAAGGGCGTTTCATACGCCAAACCGGTAATAAGAACCAGTTTGCGGTTGTTAGATTGCTCATTGAACCGGACCAAAACGCAGGTGATGTGCGAATGGAGAATAAAATTATTCCCGGTACTTTACCAAAAGAATTTATCCCGGCAATCGAAAAAGGCGTTCGCAACAGTGCGAAAAGCGGGGTACTGGCCGGATACCCTCTTCAGAAAATCAAAATAATTATTATGGGTAGTGAGTATCGCGATGAGGAATCTACCGAATTAGCCTTCGAGGTTGCCGCCGCGATGGCAGTCGAAGACGCCCTGCACAAAGCCGAACCCGCTCTGCTCGAACCTATCATGGCTCTCGAGGTTGTAGTGCCTGATGAATACCTGGGCGATGTGCTTAACGATCTGAACATCAGGCGGGCTGAAATCGTTAGTATGAATAAAAGAAGCGAAGCTAATGTCATTGACGCCAAAGTTCCCCTGCGGGAGATGTTTGGCTATGCGACCGATCTACGCTCGATTTCGCAGGGGCGTGCGGTCTTCACTATGAAGTTTTCGCAATTCGACTATTGTGAAAAGAAAGTACAAAGAGAAATTATCCAAAAAACGAGAGGTTTCATTCCTGAGTTTTTAAAAAATTAAGGAGCTCTTATGGCAAAGCAACAATTCAAGCGGACGAAGCCGCATGTGAACGTAGGGACGATCGGACACGTTGATCATGGAAAGACGACGTTGACGGCGGCGATGACTTTGGTATTGAACCAGCAGGGTCTGGCGGATGTAAGGACCTTTGACAGTATTGATAACGCCCCTGAGGAGCGGGAACGCGGTATAACGATCAACACGGCGCATGTTGAATACGAGTCGCCGAAGCGTCACTATGCCCACGTTGATTGTCCGGGTCATGCGGATTACATCAAGAACATGATCACGGGCGCGGCCCAGATGGACGGAGCGATTTTGGTAGTGAGTGCGTTTGACGGTCCGATGCCTCAGACCCGTGAGCACGTATTATTAGCCTATCAGGTTAACGTGCCGTCGATCGTAGTATTCATGAACAAGGTCGATATGGTCGATGATCCGGAGTTGCTGGACTTGGTAGAGATGGAGTTGCGGGATTTGCTGACTAAGTATCATTTTCCGGGCGACGAGACGCCGATCATTCGGGGTAGTGCCCTGTTGGCTTTGAATAATCCGAATGATGCGGAGAAGACCAAATGCATCCACGAGTTGGTGGAGGCGATTGATAGTTACATCCCGGATCCGGTGCGTGCGATCGACAAGCCGTTTTTGATGCCGGTTGAGGATGTATTTTCGATTACGGGTCGTGGTACGGTAGGCACGGGCCGCATTGACCGTGGTCAGATCAAGGTTGGCGATGAAGTTGAGATAGTTGGTTTGGGTTCGACGCGCAAGACGGTGGTAACCGGCGTAGAGATGTTCAGGAAGATATTGGATTCCGGTCAGGCTGGCGACAATGTTGGCTTGTTACTGCGCGGAGTGGAGAAGGATTGGCTTCAGCGCGGTATGGTAGTCGCGGCGCCCAAGAGCATCACCCCGCATACGAAGTTCAAGGGTCAGGTCTATGTATTGAAGAAGGAAGAGGGTGGTCGTCACACTCCGTTTTTCAATGGTTACCGGCCGCAATTTTATTTTCGGACGACCGACGTTACCGGTGTAGTGACTTTACCGGAAGGTGTCGATATGGTAATGCCGGGTGATAACGTCATTGTATCGGTTGAATTGATCAGCGAGATCGCGATGGAGAAGGAACTGCGTTTTGCCATTCGTGAAGGTGGCCGTACGGTCGGCGCCGGTGTCGTCACGGAAATCATTGAGTAAAACCCGAGAAACAGCATGCGTGAATTAATAACTTTAGAATGTACGGTTTGCAAGCGCAGAAATTATTCTTCTGATAAGAATAAAAAGCTTCAGCCAAACCGCGTTGAATACAAGAAGTACTGTCGTTGGTGCAAAAAACATACAGTGCATAAAGAGACTCGATAATATGCAAGCGAAGGTGAGTAGCTCAATTGGCAGAGCACCGGTCTCCAAAACCGGGGGTTGCGGGTTCAATTCCTGCCTCACCTGCAATGTCACTGTCAGATCTCACCGGTTGCCCAAACGGAGGAAAGAAAATCATGATTAAACGCATCCGAGAATTTTTCGATGGTGTCGTCTTTGAGATGAAAAAGGTTTCCTGGCCGACCTGGGGTGAATTGAAAGGTTCGACCATAGTCGTCCTGATCCTTTCCCTGATTTTGTCGGTTTTCCTGTTCGTCGTTGATCTGGTTTTATCCAAAATCGTTCACTTAATTTTATAGGCCTGTTATGGAGTGGTACGTATTAAGAACATACTCCGGTAAGGAGAAAAAGGTCAGGGAAGCCATTTTGATCGAGGCTGAGCATGCCGGTATGAAAGATATTATCAAGGACGTTTTGGTGCCTTCCGAAAACATCATGGAGATGCGCGAGGGCAAAAAGCGCGTTCGCAACAAAGTCTTCTTCCCCGGTTATGTACTGGTTAACATGGAAGTCACCAAGGAATCGCAATATCTGGTCGAGAATATCCCGGGCATAATGAATTTCGTCGGCGCGGCGGGTAAACCGCAACCCCTTAAAGCTGAAGAAGTCAAGCGGGTTATGGGTGAGGTCGAGAAAAAAGACGGTCGGGAAATATTGGCCATTCCATTTAAAATGGGCGATCCGGTCAAGGTTATCGATGGTCCATTCATCGATTTCAGGGGAGTTGTCCAGGAAGTCAATGAAGACAAGCGCAAGTTGAAAGTGTCAGTAAGTATTTTTGGTCGTCCAACACCAGTCGAGTTGGACTTTTTACAGGTAGAATTGGAGAAATAGGTGTACAATGGCGAAGAAAGTCTTAGCTACCATTAAATTACAAATTGAAGCCGGTAAGGCTAATCCCTCCCCGCCGGTCGGGCCGGCTCTGGGTCAGCATAGCGTTAATATTGTCGAATTTTGCAAGGCATTTAATGCCCGTACCCAGGAACAGGCTGGTTTGATTATTCCGGTCGTGATCACGGTTTACTCCGATCGTTCATTCACATTTGTAACCAAGACTCCACCGGCGGCAGTGCTACTCTTGAAAGCCGCCAAACTCGAAAAAGGCTCGGGCGAACCCAATAAAAGTAAAGTCGGAACGGTGACGATACAACAAGTCATGGAAATTGCTAAAATGAAAATGCCCGATCTGAACGCCCACACGGTTGAACAGGCCGCTGAAATGGTAAAAGGCACCGCCCGTAGCATGGGCATTTTAATTAATGAGTAAGAGGATTCAACGTTATGAAGAATTCAAAGCGAGTTGAACAAAACAATAAAAAAGTGGACCGGAAGAAAGAATACGCCCTGCGTGAGGCGCTGGAGTTACTGAAAAATTGTAACAGCGTCAAATTCGACGAAACTGTCGAAGCGCATATCAACCTGGGAGTCGATCCGCGTCATGCCGATCAAAATATCCGGGGTACGGTATCTTACCCGCATGGTACCGGACGTAAAGTTCGGGTTCTGGTACTGACCAAGAGTAAAGTTGACGAAGCCATTAAGGCCGGCGCCGATTTTGCCGGACTGGAAGAATACATCGAGAAAATCCAGGGCGGTTGGGCTGATATCGATATTATCGTTGCTACTCCGGATGTCATGGGACAGGTAGGTAAATTAGGTAAAGTACTGGGTCCGAAAGGCTTGATGCCGAATCCCAAAAGTGGTACCGTTACCAACGATGTCGCCGCCGCTGTGAAAGAAGTTAAAGCCGGTCGGGTGGAAGTCCGCGTCGATAAAACCGGGATTATTCATACCATCGTCGGAAAGAAATCATTCCCCGTTGAGAATCTGGAAGAAAATCTGCGCACTCTGGTCGCTACGCTGATGCGTTTACGGCCACAATCCGCCAAGGGAATTTACCTTCAGAAAGTTACCCTGACCACGACGATGGGGCCCGGCGTGCGTATCGATAAATCCACGGTCATAGCATAATCAGGAGTTAAAATGCCGAATCAGAAAAATATCCAGATCCTGGAAAGTATCAAGGAAAAATTTCCCAAAGCCCGCGGAATATACTTTACCGATTACAAGGGCTTGAATGTTCAAGAAATGACCGATTTGCGCAAGGAATTATACGCGGCCAATATCGAATATATGGTTGCCAAGAAAACTCTGATGAAAATTGCCGCCAAGAATTCCGGATTCGATTTGGTCGATGAAATCCTGAATGGGCAAATCGCACTGGCAATTTCATACACCGATCCGAATCAACCCGGTAAAGTAATTAACAACTTTATTAAGAAAAATAAACTGAACAAACTGGCTATAACCGGTTGCGTCTATGATGGTGTTCTGTTTGGCGCCAATCAAGTCGAGGTAGTTATCAATCTGCCTTCACGTCAGCAACTAATAGCAACCCTGGCTAGTAGCCTGAGTGTACCAATGAGTAAGCTCACGGGTGTCCTGCGTGCCACGATGGGCCGGTTGGTTGGTACCTTAAATTCACTAAATGACGCAAAAAAACAATCATAAGTATCGCAGTAAAAGGAGGTTTTTTTAAAATGGCGAACACAACTAGAGCAGACGTTCTGGAGTACCTGGAAAAAGCAAATATGCTGGAGATCTCTGAGCTCATTAAAGACATCGAAAATAAATTCGATGTGAAAGCGGCCGCGCCGGTTGCTATGGCCGCCGCAGTAGCCCAGCCGGGTGCCGCGACAGCTGAGACCGAAGCAGTTGAAGAGCAGACCGAATTTAACGTTCTCCTGAAAGAAGTTGGTCCTAACAAGATCAATGTAATTAAAGTCGTTCGTGCGGCTACCAGCCTCGGTCTGAAGGAAGCCAAAGACTTAGTCGATGGCGCCCCCAGCACGGTCAAGGAGAGTGTTAGCAAAGATGAAGCTAATGAGCTGAAGAAACAACTCGAAGAAGCCGGAGCTAAAGTCGAAATCAAATAAGCTGTCTCATTTTTCTTATCTTAGACCTTTTATGACGGATTTTGTTTTTTTTATAAACAATATTTCCTGTGTTTTGGAAGTATATCAAATCAAAAAGGAGGGATACTTTTGAGTAATACTCTCCCCGGTAAAGAACGGAAATCTTTTGCTAAAATCAGATTAGTTCAAAAGATGCCCAACCTGCTGGAAGTGCAGTTAAAAGCTTTCGACGAATTTTTACAGAAGGATGTTCTGCCACAAGAGCGCAAGAATATCGGTCTGGAATCGGCTTTCAAAAATGTATTTCCGGTCGAAGATGCGCATGGCAACTATCTTCTCGAGTATAAATACTATACAATTGGCGAACCGCGTTATACTATCAAGGAATGTCTCGAAAGAGGCGTTAGTTATACCGTTCCGCTGAAAGTCCGACTGGTTTTGCATATCAGTGAAGAGGGTATATCGAAAGGCGAATATCAGGCTGGTATCGAGCAGGATATCTTCTTCGGTAACGTCCCTTATATGACCGAAAAAGGCACTTTTATAATTAATGGCGCCGAACGGGCTATTGTCAGCCAGTTGCAACGCTCACCGGGTGTTTTCTTTGACGAGTCCGTGCATACCAATGGCATGAAAATCTATTCTGCCAGAGTCATCCCGTTCCGTGGATCATGGGTTGATTTCGTTATCGACACTCGTGATATTTTAAGTGCTATCGTCGATCGTCGTCGAAAATTTCCGGCGACTATATTACTGCGAGCTTTCGGATTTCCGACCAATGAAGATATTGTAAATCTGTTTGATATCGGTAAACGGTATCCGGTGACTGAGAATTCAAAGGAATTGATTGGTAAAATCCTTGCCGAAAACGTCATCGATTCCCAAACCGGCGAAGTCATTTCCGAAATCAAGGAAGGTATTGTTGTAGATAAAGATTTTCTGAAAAAATGTAAGCAACATGGCGTAAAATCTCTGCTGGTTTTTACCACAAACGACGAGACCGAACGCACCATTTTCATGAATACCTTTCGCAAAGATACGCTGACCAACGATGAAGAGTCGGCGTTATATTTCCTCTATCGCAGTCTGCGGACCGGCGAGCCGCCAAACCTTGAGACTGCCAAGAAATTCATTGAACGTTTGTTCTTCAGTCCAAAGAAATATGATTTGGGACAGGTCGGTCGCTACCGGATCAATAAAAAATTTAATCTGAATGTCCCAGTCGAAGAGTGTGTTCTGACCCGCGAAGACATCGTCCAAATCATGAAACACCTCGTCGATATGAAAAAAGGCAACCTCGGTCCGGACGATATTGATCACCTCGGAAACCGTCGCGTTCGGACTGTCGGTGAACAGCTTACCAACCAGTTCAATCTGGCATTTACCAGGATGTCGCGCACTATTAAAGAAAGAATGAACCTGCGCGAATCCGAAAATTTGACGCCCCAGGATCTGATTAATTCCCGTATCATTACCTCGGTGATCAATTCCTTTTACGGAACCAGCCAGCTTTCCCAGTTCATGGATCAGACCAATCCGCTGGCCGAAATAACTCATAAGCGCCGCGTATCTTCACTCGGTCCGGGTGGATTGTCGCGCGATCGGGCCGGTTTCGAAGTGCGCGATGTGCATTATACCCATTATGGACGGTTATGCCCGATCGAGACCCCGGAAGGTCCGAATATTGGTCTGATTGCCTCGCTGGCTTCCCATGCTTATGTCAATAGTCTTGGTTTTATTGAAACCCCTTATCGGCGTGTTGAAAAAATTGATAGTGTCCCGACTGTGACCGATAAAGTCGAATTTCTTTCGGCTGATGATGAAGATCGGGAAATGATCGCGCAGGCCAATGCTCCTCTGGATCAACAAAATCATTTTATCAATCCGCGAGTACGCGCCCGCGTTAGGGGCGAATTCCCCATCGTTTCACCCGATCAGATCAAATACATGGACGTTTCTCCGGAGCAGATCGTTTCGATTTCAGCCGCTCTGATTCCCTTCCTGGAACATGACGATGCCAACCGGGCATTAATGGGTTCCAATATGCAGAGACAGTCGGTGCCTTTATTAAAACCGGAACGCCCGATTGTCGGCACCGGCCTGGAAGGCACGGTAGCCCGGGATTCACGAGCCGCGGTAATAGCCCCGGTCAATGGTGTGGCTGAAGAGGTCACCGCCGATCATATCGTAATCCGGACTGATACTGAAAATGAACTATATTTAGATGAAAATCAAGGTAAGGTACGCATTGAATTGTCCAAATTTCTGCGCACCAACCAGGATACCTGTATTAATCAGAAGCCTTTGGTAAAAGAAGGCGATTACGTTAAAGCTGGCGATACAATTGCCGATGGCTGTGGCACCGAGCAGGGTGAATTAGCCCTCGGTCGTAACGTTCTGGTGGCCTTTATGCCATGGCGCGGCTATAATTTTGAAGATGCCATTATCTTGAGTGAACGTTTGGTCTATGACGACGTTTTTACCTCTATTCATGTCAAGGAATTCGAGCTGGAAGTGCGTGACACCAAGCGCGGTAATGAAGAATTAACCCGTGAAATTCCAAACGTTAGCGAAGAGACGACGAAAAATTTGGACGCTAATGGTATAATCCGGATTGGCGCGGAAGTCGAACCAAATGATATTTTAATTGGTAAAGTCACTCCCAAAGGCGAAACCGATCCGACTCCTGAAGAAAAATTACTCCGTGCGATTTTCGGTGAAAAAGCCAGTGACGTTAAAGACGCTTCCAAGCGGGCTGATCCGGGTATTCGGGGCGTAGCCGTCGATACCAAACTATTTACCCGTAAAAGCAAAATCAGTCGTCTCGAAGAAAAGCGTCTGATCGATGAAGAGACCAAACACAGTGTCCAGAAGCATATATATCTCAAGGAAAGACGCGATCTGCTTTTGCGGAATGTGCTGAAAGGCGCGACCAGCGCCACAATCAGGGATTTGACTAACGGTAAAACCGCTGTTAAGTCGGGAATGTCTTTCAACGATGATACGCTCGCCCATTTGAATTTCGACAATCTAAGTTTGGAAACTTCGTGGACGACCGATCCCAAACTTAATGAGAAAGTTGAAAAAATCGTCAAGAGTTACTTCATTTTGAGCCAGCGCATCGATGAGGAACTGGAACAGAGTATCTATAAGATTAAAGTTGGCGATGACCTGCAACCGGGCGTCCTCCAATTAGCCAAAGTATATGTTGCTAATAAACGTAAAGTTCAGGTTGGCGACAAAATGGCCGGACGCCATGGTAACAAAGGTGTCGTCTCAATTATCGTTCCCACAGAGGACATGCCTTTCCTTGAAGATGGGACTCCGATCGATATTATCCTGAATCCGCTTGGCGTGCCTTCCCGTATGAACCTGGGTCAGCTCTACGAAACCATGCTCGGTTGGGCCGGTAAGAAACTCGGACTATACTATGAAACCCCGGTATTCAACGGCGCTAACGAGGAAGAGGTTCGTGAAGAATTGAGAAAGGCGGATTTACCTGAGACCGGTAAGGTCGAGTTGATCGACGGTCAGACCGGAGAAAATTTTGATAATCCGGTTACAGTCGGGCATATCTATATGATGAAATTGTCGCATTTAGTCGAAGACAAAATGCATGCCCGCTCGACCGGTCCGTATTCGTTAGTTACCCAGCAACCGCTGGGCGGTAAAGCCCAGTTCGGCGGTCAGCGGTTCGGCGAAATGGAGGTCTGGGCGTTGGAAGCCTACGGCGCCGCCTACACTTTACAGGAAATCCTGACAGTCAAATCCGACGATGTCGACGGTCGTTCGAAAGTCTATAACGCCATTGTCAAAGGCGAGAACTTCTCCGATTTCGGTGTACCGGAATCCTTTAACGTCTTATTGAAAGAGTTGCAAGGTCTGTGCATTGAGATGGATATTAATTAATCCGATTACGGAGGTGTAATAACCGATATGAATTATACAAAACCATATACTTTTCGCGGTGAATTTGAAAGCATAACGATCCATCTGTCTTCTCCGGAAACAATTTTAACCCGGTCACATGGTGAAGTTTTAAAACCGGAAACGATAAACTATCGTTCGTATAAACCGGAAAAAGACGGTTTGTTCTGTGAAAAAATATTCGGCCCGGTCAAGGATTGGGAATGCCATTGCGGGAAATATAAACGAATCCGTTACAAAGGCATCATCTGCGATCGTTGCGGTGTCGAAGTCGCCCGTAAAAAAGTGCGGCGCGAACGGCTGGGGCACATTACCCTGGCGGTTCCGGTTGTACATATCTGGTTCCTCAAGTCGATTCCCAGTAAACTTTATTATCTACTCGATATTCCTACCCGAAGTCTGGAAGAAATCGTTTATTATGAGAAATACGTCGTTCTGAACCAGGGCGGTTCCAGCCTGCCTTTTAAATCGGTCATTACGGAAGAAGAATATTTCGAAAATATGCAGGCTTTCGGACCGAAAACCGAGCTGTTTGACGAAGAAGAAGCCAAGAATTACTTTATCGCCAAAACCGGCGGCGAGGCTATTCGTGAACTCCTGCAGAAAGTCGATGTTGAAATTCTGGTGCAGAGTCTGAAAAACGAACTGAAAGTCAAGAAATCGCCAACCCAGAAGACCGAGATACTTAAACGTCTGAAAGTGGTCAAGGCTTTCCTGAATCAGGAAGGTAAACCGATTAATAAGCCGGAGTGGATGATCGTGACTGTTCTGCCAGTCATTCCGCCGGATTTACGGCCCCTGGTACCCCTCGAAGGTGGACGTTTTGCGGCCAGCGATTTGAACGATCTGTACCGGCGCGTCATTATCCGCAACAACCGCCTCAAACAATTGATCGAAATCAAAGCTCCGGATGTTATTCTGCGCAACGAAAAACGCATGCTCCAGGAAGCCGTCGATTCATTGTTTGACAATAGCCGTCGCCGCACTGAGGTGCGCAGTGGCACGCGGCGTCCTTTAAAGAGTCTGAGCGATATGCTCAAGGGCAAGGAGGGACGTTTCCGCCAGAATCTGCTCGGAAAACGGGTTGACTATAGCGGACGTTCGGTAATTGTTATCGGGCCGAATCTGCGTCTGAACGAATGTGGTCTGCCTAAAGATATGGCGATTGAATTATTCAAACCGCATATTATTCATGCCCTGATTCGTCGCCGACTGGCCAAAACCCCCAAAGCCGCCAAGACTATGGTGGAACGCAAGGATGCCGAAGTTTACCGTGTTTTGGAGTACGTGGTCAAAGATTACCCGGTTCTGCTGAACCGGGCGCCGACTCTGCACCGCCTTGGCATTCAGGCTTTTCAACCCAAATTGATCGAAGGCAAAGCCATTCAGATTCATCCACTGGTCTGCGCGGCATTCAACGCCGACTTCGATGGCGATCAGATGGCTGTTCATGTACCACTTTCTTTTGAAGCGCAGGTTGAATGCCGACTGCTGGCACTTTCGAGTCACAATATCTTACATCCGGCCCATGGTCATCCGATCTCCATTCCTTCCCAGGATATGGTTTTGGGAGTATATTACATTACCCGCCAGAAAGATGGTGCACGCGGTGCCGGAATGATCTTCTCCTCACCGGAAGAGGCGATTTACGCCTTCGAATTCGGAGAGGTGGAATTGCATGCTAAAGTTAAAATCAGGATTAATGGTAAAATCATCGATACTACCGTCGGTCGGGCGCTGTTTAATAGCCTCCTGCCGGCCGGGATGGATTATTACAATGAATTGATAAGTAAGCGAAGTCTGGAAAGAATCGTCGGGATTGTTTTCCAGGAAGCCGGGAACTACGAGACGGTTAAGTTTCTCGACAATCTGAAGAATATCGGTTTCAAGTTCGCCACCCGCTCAGGTATATCAATTTCGCTTTCGGATATTCTGATACCGGAAGAAAAAAACACGATTATTCAGGAATCCTTCGAACGCGTCGAAGATATTCAGCGCAAATTCCAGAAAGGAATTCTAACCGAAGGTGAACGCTATAACAAGGTTATTGATAACTGGACCCATACCACCAACTATCTTTCAGAAGTGATGCTGGAACACATGGCGTCTGACCGCCAGGGTTTCAATCCGGTCTATATGTTGGCTGATTCAGGTGCCCGCGGAAGTGGCGAACAAATTAAGCAATTAGCCGGAATGCGTGGTTTGATGGCCAAACCTCAGAAATCAATGACCGGTCAGGTTGGTGAAATTATTGAAACCCCGATCACTTCCAATTTCAAGGAAGGGCTGACGGTCCATGAATACTTCATTTCTACTCACGGCGCCCGGAAAGGTCTGGCGGATACTGCGCTAAAAACAGCCGACGCCGGCTATTTAACCCGCCGTCTGGTCGATGTCGCCCATGATGTTGTGATCACCGAGGAAGATTGTCAGACGATCAATGGCATTGAAATTACGGCATTGAAAAAAGAAGAAAATATTATCGAGTCACTCGCCGATCGTATCGTTGGCCGGGTGGCCCAGGAAGATGTTTATAATCCCGAAAACGAAGACGAGATGTTCGTCGAAGTTGGACATGAGATCACTGAAAAAATCGCTCTGAAAATCCAGAATTCCGGAATCGAAAGAGTTCGGATACGGTCAGTATTAACCTGCGAATCTCTGCGCGGAGTCTGCGCCAAGTGCTATGGTCGCAACCTGGCTACCGGGAAAATCGTCAAGGTCGGCGAGGCCGTCGGTATTATGGCCGCTCAGTCGATTGGCGAACCCGGAACCCAGCTGACTCTGCGTACTTTCCATTATGGTGGTACGGCGGCGCGTATCGTTGAGCAGTCGGAAACCGTGGCAAAGAGTAAGGGTTATGTTCAGTTCGTCGATAATTACAAAGCTGAAAAACATAGAGATTCCGATTATTCAGTGGTGCTCTCACGCAGTTCTGTATTAAATCTGGCTGATGATAACAACCGGGTTACTTCTTCTTATAACATCCCTTACGGTGCCCATGTTTTTGTTAACGAAGGTGAACTGGTCAAGACCGGCCAGACTCTTTTCCGCTGGGATGTTTATATGGATCAGATTCTGGCGCTCTATTCGGGTAAAGTCCGGTTCGTGGACTTAATCGAAAATGTCACCTATAATATTGATTTTGACGAATCCGGTCATAAGACTGTAACCGTGATTGAATCAAAAGACCGCTCACTACAACCACGCATCGACATTATAAGCAATGAGAATGGTAAAGAGGTGGTCTATCCGGGCTATATTCTACCAGTACGAGCTATGTTGATCATACAGGATGGCGATGAAGTTGATAAGGGAGACATATTAGCCAAGAAACCTAAAGAAACCGGTAAAACCAGTGACATCACCGGTGGTCTGCCGCGGGTTGCCGAACTCTTCGAGGCGCGCCGCCCGAAAGATCCCGCCGTTATCACTGAAATCGACGGCAAAGTCACCTTTGGTAAAACCGAGAAAGGTGTCCGCGAAGTCATCATCACCGGTATGGATGGAACAACGAAAAAATACAAGATACCTTATGGTCGCTACGTCCTGGTCAATCAAGCTGATGAAATCAGAGCTGGCGAGCGACTCTGCGAAGGTCCGATTACTCCGCAGGATATTTTGGCGGTTCAGGATCCGCGTAAAGTACAGGAATATCTGGTAAACGAAATCCAGGAGGTCTATCGACTGCAGGGCGTACGCATCAACGATAAACATATCGAAGTCATAGTGCGCCAGATGATGCAGAAGGTCCGCATTGAAGACTCGGGCGATACTAATTTGCTGGAAAAAGACCGCGTTAACCGTCACGAACTGATCGAAGAAAACAAACGTATCAAGGATTACGTCGTGATCGTCAATCCCGGGGATTCCGATTGGGATGAAGGCGATGTTATATCCAAGAAAGAATTTGCCAAATTCAACCGGTTATTGAAGGAAGAAGGCAAAAATCCGGCCAAAGCTCGTCCCGCTCATCCCGCGCAGTTTACCGAAATGTTACTCGGCATTACGCGCGCTTCCCTGAACACCGAGTCGTTCATTTCGGCGGCTTCGTTCCAGGAAACGACGCGGGTTTTGACCGATGCCGCCGTTGCCGGTAAGGTGGATTATCTGCGCGGTCTGAAAGAAAATGTCATCATGGGACGCCTGATCCCGGCCGGAACCGGTTTACGTAAGTACAACGATATCAATGTTATCGAGCCGGAAGAAGAAATCCAGGAGTGGAATAAATTGGAAGAACAAAACAAGGCAAAAGAAAATGAACTGGCCGCTCTGCAAAAATAAGTATCTGGTCGATAAAATTTATTGTTTAAAATTTTTAACTATCGTATTTTTACAGGCTTTTATAATGGAGAAATTATGCCGACAATCAACCAACTAATTCGCAAAGGTCGCGAAGTAGTCAACAAGAAAGAAAAAGCGCCCGCTTTACGCGGTTCTCCGCAGAAGCGCGGGGTCTGTACACGCGTTTACACTACGACGCCCAAGAAACCAAATTCGGCCTTGCGGAAAGTCGCCCGCGTGCGCCTGACCAACGGAATCGAAGTAACAGCCTATATTCCGGGCGAAGGGCATAATCTCCAGGAACACTCGATGGTACTGATTCAGGGCGGAAGAGTTAAGGATTTACCAGGTGTGCGCTACCACATTATCCGCGGCACACTCGACACCAGCGGTGTCAACGATCGTAAAAATAGTCGCTCCAGATACGGCACAAAACGTCCGTCCTAACAGGGAGAATATTGTATGTCACGCAGAAAAAAAATCATATCACGTGAAATCCTGCCCGATCCGAAGTACGGCGACATTATGGTAGCCCGCTTTATCAATTACCTCCTGAGAAAAGGTAAAAAATCGGTAGCCGAAGCTTCCTTTTACGATGCAATTACTCAGATCGAAGGTAAACGCAAAGGTAATGGACTCGAGGTATTCAGAAAAGCCATCAATAACGTTTCGCCGATTATGGAAGTAAAATCACGTCGGATCGGTGGCGCGACCTATCAGGTGCCGATCGAAGTCAAAACCGAAAGACGTTTTGCCCTGGCCTCGCGCTGGTTGATTAATTATGCCAAATCCCGGCCGGGTAAATCGATGGCTGAGAAATTGGCCGCCGAACTCATGGCCGCGGCCGATGGTGAAGGTGGCGCAATAAAAAAACGCGAAGATACTCATAAAATGGCTGAAGCCAATAAGGCTTTTGCCCACTTCAGATAATAACACAGGTGAAATAAGGTGAAATCAGAAAACCTCAGCAAAGTTAGAAATATCGGCATCATGGCTCACATTGATGCCGGTAAGACTACTACTACTGAACGGATTCTGTTCTACACCGGGAGAGTCCATAAAATCGGTGAAGTCGATGAAGGTTCGGCGACCATGGACTGGATGGAGCAGGAGCGTGAACGCGGTATCACGATTACTTCCGCCGCCACGACCTGCTACTGGAATCAGCATCGTATAAATATCATCGATACACCCGGACACGTCGATTTCACAGCGGAAGTCGAACGCTCTTTACGGGTGCTTGACGGCGTCGTCGCAGTTTTTTGTGCCGTCGGTGGCGTTGAGCCGCAGAGTGAGACTGTCTGGCGCCAGGCCAACAAGTATCACATTCCGCGCATCGCTTTCGTCAACAAGATGGATCGCGCCGGCGCAAATTTCTTTAACGTTCTTGAGATGATCGAGAATCGGTTGAAAGCTCATCCGGTTGCGATCACCCTGCCGATAGGCACCGGAGAACTGTTTACCGGTGTGATCGATCTGATTACCCAGCAGGCAGTTTTATACGACGGAACTTCACTTGGCACTCAGTTCTTTTATGCCGCCATTCCGGACGATTTAAAAGACATCGCCGCCCAATATCGCCAGAAATTAATTGAAGAAGCCGCTAATTACGACGATGTAATATTTGCCAAGTATTTGAACGCCGAAGAAATCACAGCCGAAGAATTACGCAATGGTCTGCGCAAAGGCACACTCGAGAATAAAATCGTGCCGGTGCTATGCGGTTCGGCTTTCCGCAACAAAGGCGTACAGCGTCTTTTAGATGCGATCATCAATTTCTTACCCTCTCCGTTCGACGTGCCACCAATTGAAGGTATCAACTTAAAAGGCACTCCGGTCAAACGCTATCCGCGGGCGGAAGACCCGTTGAGCGCTCTGATCTTTAAAATAATGACTGACCAACACGTCGGTCGATTGTGTTTTATTCGGATTTACAGCGGGGCTGTCAATAAAGGCGAAGTGGTCTATAATCCGATCGCGCAGAAGAAGGAGCGCATCGGTCGTTTACTATTAATGCATGCCAATAAACGGGAAGACCGTGAAATCCTGGAAGCCGGTGAAATCGGCGCTGTGGTCGGCTTGAAATACAGCTACACCGGTCATACAATCTGCGATCCCAAGAATCCGGTGATACTTGAATCGATGGAATTTCCAGAACCGGTTATCAAGATTTCGATCGAACCTAAAAGTAAAGCCGATTCCGATAACCTGATTAATTCAATGAATAAATTGGCCGAAGAAGATCCGACTTTCCAGATTTCTATCGACGAAGAGACCGGTCAAACTCTTGTTTCCGGAATGGGAGAACTGCATCTGGAAATTTTGGTTGAACGTCTCGTCCGGGAGTTTAAAGTCAAAGCCCATATCGGCAAGCCGCAAGTATCTTACCGCGAGACGGTAATTAGCAGTGCGCAAGGCGAAGGGCGTTTCATACGCCAAACCGGTAATAAGAACCAGTTTGCGGTTGTTAGATTGCTCATTGAACCGGACCAAAACGCAGGTGATGTGCGAATGGAGAATAAAATTATTCCCGGTACTTTACCAAAAGAATTTATCCCGGCAATCGAAAAAGGCGTTCGCAACAGTGCGAAAAGCGGGGTACTGGCCGGATACCCTCTTCAGAAAATCAAAATAATTATTATGGGTAGTGAGTATCGCGATGAGGAATCTACCGAATTAGCCTTCGAGGTTGCCGCCGCGATGGCAGTCGAAGACGCCCTGCACAAAGCCGAACCCGCTCTGCTCGAACCTATCATGGCTCTCGAGGTTGTAGTGCCTGATGAATACCTGGGCGATGTGCTTAACGATCTGAACATCAGGCGGGCTGAAATCGTTAGTATGAATAAAAGAAGCGAAGCTAATGTCATTGACGCCAAAGTTCCCCTGCGGGAGATGTTTGGCTATGCGACCGATCTACGCTCGATTTCGCAGGGGCGTGCGGTCTTCACTATGAAGTTTTCGCAATTCGACTATTGTGAAAAGAAAGTACAAAGAGAAATTATCCAAAAAACGAGAGGTTTCATTCCTGAGTTTTTAAAAAATTAAGGAGCTCTTATGGCAAAGCAACAATTCAAGCGGACGAAGCCGCATGTGAACGTAGGGACGATCGGACACGTTGATCATGGAAAGACGACGTTGACGGCGGCGATGACTTTGGTATTGAACCAGCAGGGTCTGGCGGATGTAAGGACCTTTGACAGTATTGATAACGCCCCTGAGGAGCGGGAACGCGGTATAACGATCAACACGGCGCATGTTGAATACGAGTCGCCGAAGCGTCACTATGCCCACGTTGATTGTCCGGGTCATGCGGATTACATCAAGAACATGATCACGGGCGCGGCCCAGATGGACGGAGCGATTTTGGTAGTGAGTGCGTTTGACGGTCCGATGCCTCAGACCCGTGAGCACGTATTATTAGCCTATCAGGTTAACGTGCCGTCGATCGTAGTATTCATGAACAAGGTCGATATGGTCGATGATCCGGAGTTGCTGGACTTGGTAGAGATGGAGTTGCGGGATTTGCTGACTAAGTATCATTTTCCGGGCGACGAGACGCCGATCATTCGGGGTAGTGCCCTGTTGGCTTTGAATAATCCGAATGATGCGGAGAAGACCAAATGCATCCACGAGTTGGTGGAGGCGATTGATAGTTACATCCCGGATCCGGTGCGTGCGATCGACAAGCCGTTTTTGATGCCGGTTGAGGATGTATTTTCGATTACGGGTCGTGGTACGGTAGGCACGGGCCGCATTGACCGTGGTCAGATCAAGGTTGGCGATGAAGTTGAGATAGTTGGTTTGGGTTCGACGCGCAAGACGGTGGTAACCGGCGTAGAGATGTTCAGGAAGATATTGGATTCCGGTCAGGCTGGCGACAATGTTGGCTTGTTACTGCGCGGAGTGGAGAAGGATTGGCTTCAGCGCGGTATGGTAGTCGCGGCGCCCAAGAGCATCACCCCGCATACGAAGTTCAAGGGTCAGGTCTATGTATTGAAGAAGGAAGAGGGTGGTCGTCACACTCCGTTTTTCAATGGTTACCGGCCGCAATTTTATTTTCGGACGACCGACGTTACCGGTGTAGTGACTTTACCGGAAGGTGTCGATATGGTAATGCCGGGTGATAACGTCATTGTATCGGTTGAATTGATCAGCGAGATCGCGATGGAGAAGGAACTGCGTTTTGCCATTCGTGAAGGTGGCCGTACGGTCGGCGCCGGTGTCGTCACGGAAATCATTGAGTAAGGAGTACAACTGTGCCGGGACAAAGAATCAGAATCAGTCTAAAAGCCTACGATCATAATCTGCTCGATAAGAGTACTAAAAAGATTGTAGCAACAGCTAAATCCACCGGGGCGATGGTTTCGGGGCCAATCCCGTTACCGACTCATCGCACGGTTTATACGGTTTTACGTTCTCCCCATGTTGATAAAAAATCCAGAGAACAATTTCAGACCAAGATTCATAAACGCCTGATTGATATCCTGAATTCCACTTCCAAAACGGTTGATGCGCTGATGAAGCTGGATTTACCGGCCGGTGTGGACATCGAAATAAAAGTATAATGGAAATAATATGATTGGAATAATTGGAAAAAAGATCGGCATGAGCCAAATATTCAAAGAGAATGGCGAGCTCGTTCCGGTAACGGTTATCGCGGCTGGTCCCTGCAAGGTCGTTCAGGTAAAAACCGAAGAAAAAAACGGCTATACATCGATTCAACTGGGATTCATGGAAGCCAAAGAACAACTGATGACCAAGCCCGAACTCGGCGTATTCAAAAAAGCGAATCTCACTCCGTTGAAACATTTAGTTGAAATCCGTGATTTTGATCCTAAGTATTGCCAGGTTGGCGAAACCGTAACCGTTGCGGCATTCAATCCCGGTGATACAATTAAAGTTACCGGTGTATCCAAAGGCAAGGGTTTTCAGGGCGTCGTTCGGCGGCATAATTTTAGCGGCGGTCCCAAAACCCACGGTCAGAGTGATCGTTTACGGGCACCCGGTTCAATCGGCGCTTCGGCCTATCCTTCGCATGTAATTAAAGGTGTCCGCATGGCCGGTCGGTTGGGCGGCAAGCGCTGTACCGTTAATAATCTGACCGTCGTAAAAATCGATCCCGACAACAATCTGCTTTATGTCAAAGGCGCCGTACCGGGTTCGAAAAACAGTATTCTTACTATTCGGAGGCTGAAAGGGTGAGTATCGAATTTTCCGTATTTAAAAAAGATGGCGCGGATTCCGGTGAAAAACTGGTAATCGAGACTCCGGCTTTCGAAATCGAACCGCACGATCATGCCATCTATTTAGCCGTCAAGGCCGAAATGACCAACGTTCGCCAGGGAACCCACTCGACTAAGACCCGCGGTGAAGTCCGGGGCGGCGGCAAAAAGCCCTGGAAACAAAAGGGGACCGGACGGGCTCGGAGCGGCTCGCGGCGCAATCCGGTCTGGGTTGGTGGCGGTCGCATATTTGGACCTAAACCGCATTCATACCAGATGAAAGTCAATAAAAAAGTCAAGTTACTAGCCCGCCAAAGCGCTCTAGCCTATCGATACAAAGAAGGCGTCCTGAAAGTTATTGAAGACCTGGTACTGGCCGAACCGAAAGCCCGGGTTATCCGCGATTTGCTGAATAAATTTGAACTGACCGATAAAAAGGTCACCATTCTGACCGCCAATCTGGACGATAACCTGTATTTAGCCTGCCGCAATTTTGGTAACATTCTGGTGCTGGAAGCCGAAACCGTATCGACTTACGATTTGTTGGATTGTGAAGCCTTGTTGATCGATAAAAGCGGGCTTGAAAAACTGAATAGCGCTTTGCTGGGTAACCAGAGGAATTAAATATGCCTACTAAATTAATCATCATCAAACCCATCCTGACAGAAAAAGTCAACGAATTACAGGAAAGCCAGCGCAAATACGGCTTCAAAGTGCATTCATCAGCCAACAAGATTGAAATTAAAAAAGCCGTCGAAACCAAGTTTGGCGTCAAGGTCGAAAAAGTCGCCACGCTTAACGTTTTGGGCAAAACCAAACAGATGACGGTGCGGAGCGGTGGGCATGTGATTCGTACCAACGGTCGTCGCTCGGACTGGAAAAAAGCCATTATTACCCTCAAGAAGGGTGAGAAAATAGATTTCTATCAAGGAGAAACAGCGGTATAGTATTATGGGTATAAAAACTATCAAACCGATTACACCCGGACAACGTTTTAAGACGGTTGACACTTTCGAAGACATTACGAAGGGAAAACCCGAGAAAAGTCTGTTGCAACCTCTCAAGCAGTCTTCCGGACGCAATAATCGCGGACGGGTGACCGCGCGACACCGCGGCGGCGGACATAAGCGCGCTTATCGGATTATCGATTTTAAACGCAATAAATATGGAATCGAGGCGACCGTAAATGCTATTGAATATGATCCCAACCGGTCAGCCCGCATCGCCCTACTGTTCTATAAAGATGGCGAAAAACGCTATATAATTGCCCCGGACGGTCTGGAAAAAGGCAGTGTCGTCCTGTCCGGCCCGGAAGTGCCGATCAAAGTTGGCAATTGTCTGCCGTTGAAAAATATTCCGGCGGGTACTTTCGTACATAATATCGAGATTAAGCCCAAAAAAGGCGGACAGATTGCGCGCGGCGCCGGTTCGGCCGCCCAGATCATGGCTAAAGAGGGCAACTATGTGACCCTTAAAATGCCATCCGGCGAGATGCGCATGGTCAGTGAGGATTGCTATGCTACAGTCGGGATTGTAAGCAATAAGGATCATGAAAATATCAGTATCGGAAAAGCCGGTCGCAGTCGCTGGCTGGGACGCCGTCCGCATGTACGCGGCGTTGCCATGAATCCGCTCGATCACCCGATGGGTGGCGGCGAGGGTAAGAGTTCCGGCGGTCGACATCCCTGTTCTCCGTGGGGTCAACCGTCCAAAGGGTACCGGACGCGTAAAAAACGCAATCCCAGCAATAAGTTTATCATAAAGAGACGAGCTAAATAATTAGGGAGAAGATTGGATGAGTCGTTCGCTGAAAAAAGGTCCGTACATCGATGACAAATTGATTAAGAAAATCGAACAGATGAACAGCACCGGTAAAAAACGAGTAATTAAAACATGGGCACGTCGCACCACAATCTCTCCGGAGTTTGTCGGACATACCTTCGCCGTACATAACGGCAATAAGTTCATCCCGGTCTTTGTTACCGAGAATATGGTAGGTCATAAACTGGGCGAATTTGCCCATACCAGAATCTTCCGCGGACATTCCGGTGCGGAAAAGAAGGGGGCATAAATCAGATTATGGAAGCTAAAGCAATCCAGCGATATGTTCGTCAGTCTGCGCGCAAAGTGCGCCTGGTTGCCGATCTTGTGCGGGGCAAAGACATCGAAACAGTCTTGAATCTCCTGCACTTTAATAACAAAAAAGCCTCTGAAGCGGTCGAGAAAGTTATTCGTTCCGCGGTATCTAATCTTATGAATAGCGAAGGCGGCGCCGGATTAAGTCCGGAAAATATGTACCTTAAGACAATTTACGTCGATGGCGGCGCTACGGTGAAACGCTTTCGGGCGGGCTCGATGGGGCGAGCCAGTATCATCCGGCGGCGATCGTGCCATATCACCGTCGTAGTGGCTGAAAAAGAAAACAAAGCAAAGCAAAAAACGAAGTAAGCGGAGGTGACTTGGGTCAAAAAACACATCCAATAGGTTTTCGTCTGGGATTCAACAAAGAGTGGAGCAGTTACTGGTTTGATGAGCGTAACTTCACTGAAAAATTGACTGAAGATATAAAATTGCGGCGTTATGTCCTGAAACGTTTGCCAAATGCCGGCATCTCCCGGGTCGATATACACCGCACTTCCAAAAAAATTACGATTGTGATAAATACATCCCGGCCCGGTATTGTAATCGGCAAGAAAGGCGAAGAGGTCGATCTGCTCAGGCTGGAACTACAAAAAGTAACTAAAACCGACGTCCAGATTAACGTCAATGAGATCAAACGTCCCGAATTGGATGCTTCCCTGGTAGGCAGTAATATCGCCGCCCAGATTGTCAAGAAAGTATCCTATCGCCGCGCGATTAAAAAAGCCATTCAGGCTACCATGCGGATGGGGGCGGAAGGCATCCGCGTGCAATGTAGCGGTCGTCTCGGAGGCGCCGAAATCGCGCGCACCGAAACCATCCGTGAAGGACGCGTTCCACTCCATACTTTACGGGCGGACATCGACTTTGCCGCGATCACGGCCCACACCACCTACGGCTGTATTGGTGTCAAAGTCTGGATCTGCAACGGCGAACGGTTTAAGAAAAGCTAACAAAGGATTTATAAGTCATGCTGGCACCGAAAAAAATAAAATGGAGAAAACAGCAAAGAGGTCGAATGACCGGGGTAGCCACCCGCGGAAATGCGGTCAGCTTTGGACATTTTGGGTTGAAGGCGATGGAGCCGGGTTGGATTGACAGCCGCCAGATTGAAGCCGTGCGGGTGGCGATTTCGCGTAAAGTCCGCAAACATGGTAAAATGTGGATTCGCATTTTCCCGGATAAACCGATAACCAAAAAACCGGCTGAAACCAGAATGGGAAAAGGCAAGGGCGCGCCCGAATTTTGGGTCGCGGTCGTCAAACCGGGTCGCATTTTATTCGAAGTCGAAGTAACTACCGAACAGGAAGCCAAAGAGATTTTCGATACCGCCGCCCATAAACTACCCATCCGCACCCGGGTCGTTGCCAGAAGAGAACTAGGAGCCTAAGGTGAAAACAAGTACTTTACGAGAATTATCTCCGAGCGAACTGGAAACCAAACTGCGCGATAATCTCGCGGCTCTGGAAAACCTGCGCTTTCAGAAAGCTCTTCAACAATTGGAAAATCCCCTGAAAATCAGACTGGTCAAACGGGAAATCGCTCAAATCCGAACCGTTTTGCACGAGTACGAAATGGGAGTCAGAACGCAAAATAAACAGGCAAATAAATCACAGGGTAATCAAGAATGATTTCAAGTGACAAGAGAAAAATTTTAATTGGAACCGTGATCAGTCATAAACTCGACAAAACTGCAGTTGTATCCGTTGAACGAACGGTGAAACACAGCACCTATGGCAAGTACATTCGGCGCACCTCCAAGTTTTATGTGCATGATGCCGAAAATAAATGCCATGAAGGCGATCAGGTAAAAATCATCGAATCGCGTCCGTTAAGCCGGTTAAAAAGGTGGCGTCTGTTGGAAGTAATTGAACGCTAGACTAAACGACAAAGGATATTTCTATGATACAGCAAGAGTCAAGGTTAAAAGTGGCGGACAATACCGGAGCAAAGGAAGTGATGGTCATTCGCGTTTTGGGCGGTTCGCATCGCAAATACGGATCTATCGGTGATGTCATTGTTGTTTCGATCAAACAGGCAACTCCGGGCGGCATGGTAAAAAAAGGCGAAAAATCCAAAGCCGTAGTCGTACGTACGACCAAGGAAGTCCGGCGCAAAGATGGTTCCTATATCCGCTTTGATGATAATGCGGCGGTTCTGATCGATAATAATCTGGAACCGCGCGGAACCCGCATTTTCGGACCGGTTGCCAGAGAATTGCGCGAGAAAAACTATATGAAAATCGTTTCGATGGCGCCTGAGGTATTGTAAAGGAGATTGAGCATGTTTCGCATACGTAAAAATGATACCGTGATGATATTATCGGGAGAATCGAAGGGCAAGACTGGTAAGGTCCTGAAAGTTTTTCCTGATAAAGAACGGGTCATCGTCGAAGGAGTCAATTTTATTAAAAGACATACTCGCCCGAGTCAGAAAAATACCCAGGGCGGGATTATCGAAAAAGAAGCGCCCGTACATGTGTCGAATGTCAAACTGGTGCACGCCAGCCATCCTACCAAAGTCGGCTATAAGACTTTGAAAGATGGCAAGAAAGTCCGCGTGGCGCGCAAAACGGGTGAAATCATTGATGCTATATAATGAGGAGTCGTAAGTGGCAAAAAAAGCTGAATATAAACCCCGCTTATTGACCGCATACGAGACGGAAATAATTCCGGCCATGTTAAAGAAGTTCGGCTACAAAAATATCATGCAGGTGCCGAAACTGGTCAAAATAAGCTTGAATCTGGGCGTGGGAAAAACTAAGGAAGATCCGGCCAGCTTGAAAAAAGCGGTCGAAGACATCCGCATCATCACCGCTCAGCAACCGATGATCACCAAGGCCAAGCGCGCCATATCCAATTTTAAAATCAGGATGGGCGATCCGGTCGGCTGTGCCGTGACTTTACGTCGATACCGGATGTATGAATTTTTAGATCGTCTAATCTCAACCGCTCTGCCGCGGGTGCGTGATTTCTCGGGACTCTCCGATAAATCGTTCGACGGTCGGGGCAATTATTCGATGGGATTGAAAGAACAGATCATTTTTACTGAAATCGACTATGATAAAGTCGACCATATTCGGGGAATGAATATTACATTTACTACAACGGCCAAGACGGATGCCGAAGCTTATGAACTTCTGGCGCTTTTCGGATTTCCGTTCAAGAAACGGCCGGTCAAAGATCAGACAAGCGGCGGCGCAGTTGAGCCCGCAATGGAGAAAAACTGATATGGCTAAAAAATCACTTATCGCAAAAGCCAAAAGAAATCCCAAATTCTCTACCCGCTTGGTTCGCCGCTGTTCGGTATGCGGTCGTCCACGCGGCAATTATCGTAAGTTTGGTCTTTGCAGACTTTGTTTTCGGGAATTAGCCCTGAAAGGCGAGATCCCGGGTATCACTAAGGCAAGTTGGTAACACAGGAGTATATGATATGGCGGTAACCGATCCAATTGCAGATTATTTAACTCGCATCCGTAATGCCCAGGCCGCGCAACATCGCTGGGTTGATATTCCTGCATCCAATCTGAAGAAGAAGATTTCACTGATCTTAAAACATGAAAATTTTATCAAAGATTTTGTATTAATAAATGATGGCAAACAGGGACTTATCCGGATTTACCTGCGCTATTCCAAAACCGGCGAACCGATGATCGAAGGTTTGCAGAGAATCAGCAGACCCGGTCGACGCGTTTATACGGCGTCCGATAACATCCCGCGGGTTGTAGGCGGAATGGGAATAGCTATTATTTCAACTCCGATGGGTATTCTGACTGATAAAGTCGCCCGCAAGTACCGCGTTGGCGGTGAGGTTCTTTGCTATATCTGGTAATGAGATGATTGTAGGAGTAAAGTGTGTCACGCATTGGTAAAAAACCGATAGAAATTCCGAATGGTGTCAATGTCACGATTAAGGATTGTACCATTTCAGTCAAAAGCCCTAAAGGCGAACTAACATGGGATTTTCCTGCCGATATGAATGTTCAGATGGCTGAAAATCAGATCCTCGTTACCCGACCGAGTGACAGTCGGGGTCACCGCGCTTTGCATGGTTTGACCCGGATGATGATCGCCAATATGGTTGAAGGTGTTTCGAAGGGCTTCAGTAAAACGCTGGAAATCGAGGGCGTCGGTTATTCGGCCGAGTTGAAAGGTAATTCCGTGGAAATCAATGTCGGAATGTCGCACTCGATTCTGGTCACGCCGCCTGACGGAGTGAGTTTCGAAATCCCCAAAGCCCTGAATGTAACTGTCAAAGGTATTGATAAGCAAAAAGTCGGACAGATTGCGGCCAAAATCCGCTCCATTAAACCGTCCGAGCCTTATAAAGGCAAGGGCATTCGCTACGTGGGTGAACATGTTCGCAGAAAAGCCGGTAAGAAAGTCGGCGTGAAATAGAGGTTTTAATAATGAGTAAGGTGAAAAATATTAAAGTAGTCGCCCGTGAACGCCGGCAGAAAAGAAGTCGGCGTAAGATTCAGGGTACCACTGAAAGACCGCGCATAGCGGTATTCCGCAGTCTGAACCATATTTATGCTCAGGTTATAGACGACAGTATCCATAAATCACTTTTTGCGGTTTCGGATCTCACTCCCGAGGTGCGCGCACAGATTAAAAGCGACACAAAAAAATCTGACCGAGGTGAATTGGTCGGGCAAATATTGGCTGAGAAGGCTCTTACCAAGGGCATCAAAAAGGTGGTTTTTGACCGTAGTGGCTATCAGTACCATGGTCGTGTAAAAGCTTTAGCGGAAGCGGCTCGTAAAGCCGGATTAGAATTCTAACAGCGGAGGAACGGCAACTTGAGAAAGACGATAGATCCAACCCAATTGGAATTACTGGAAGAAAAAGTCATAAAAATTAACCGGGTCGCAAAAGTTGTTACCGGCGGTCGCAGATTCCGCTTCAACGCCCTGGTGGCTGTTGGTGATGGCAAAGGGCACGTCGGAGTCGGTTTGGGCAAAGCTCTGGAAGTAACCGCCGCCGTTACCAAAGGCAAAGAAAACGGCAAGAAAAATCTGGTAAAAATCCCGATCATCAATGGCACCATTCCGCATGAAGTCCAGGCCAAATATGGCGGCGCGATTGTCATACTACGGCCGGCAACGCCCGGTACCGGAATTATTGCCGGCGGCGCGATTCGGGCTATCATGGAAAGCCTGGGGGTCCGGGATATTCTTTCTAAATCACTGGGCTCCAATAATTCCCACAATGTAGTCAAATCCACTATGGTGGCTCTCTCAAAACTGAAAGATCCCTATACGGTAGCGCACAGACGTGAAAAGACGCTTCAGGAGATATTTGGATCATGACAAAGAAAGAAAAATCCCCAATGTTGAAAATTACCCAGATCAAGAGTGGTATCGGCTATCGTGAGAAAACTAAACGAACCCTCCTGGCGCTGGGTATTTCCAGAATGCATCAAACAGTCGTACTACCTGACAATCCCGCAATCCGGGGAATGGTCAAGGCGATTCCGCATCTGCTAAAAGTCGAAGAGGTCAAGGAATAGATTATGTATTTAGATAAACTTAAACCGGCTGACGGTTCAGTTAAAAATCGAAAACGAATCGGTCGCGGCAATGCATCCGGTACCGGCGGAACATCCGGTCGCGGTAACAAGGGTGCCGGCTCCCGTAGCGGTTCGAAAGCCCGCGTTTATTATGAAGGCGGCCAATTGCCGATTTACCGTCATTTGCCGAAAAGAGGCTTTAAAAATATATTTAAAGAAAAATTTCAGATTGTCAATCTGGAACAAATCGCCCGTCTGCAGGTAGCCGAAATCAATCCGGAAGTCCTGCATAAATACGGGCTGATCAAAACTGTGAACGAGCCTGTAAAAATTTTGGGACGGGGTGAAATCACCAGCGCCGTTACGGTTCACGCGCAGGCCTTCAGTGCCACAGCCAAAGAGAAGTTAATCGCATCCGGAGGAAAGGCAGAACTTCTATGAAACAACAATTCCTGAGTATATTCAAGATTCCTGAATTGAGAAAACGCATTGGCTATACCATCGCGCTTCTGACGGTTTTCAGAATTGGAGCACACATACCGATTCCCGGCATCGACAGCGAAGTTTTGGGTGCGGCCATGAGTAGTTTCGCGAATACGCTCTTTGGATTGTACGATATGTTTTCTGGCGGCGCTTTTGCCCAGGCGACTCTCTTTGCGTTGGGTATCATGCCCTATATCAGCGCTTCGATTATCCTGCAACTGCTGGGCGCCGTTATCCCCTACTTTCAGAAATTACAGAAAGAGGGCGAAGAAGGTCGAAAAAAACTGACTCAGCTATCACGTTATGGTACGGTCATTATCGCCGTCATGCAATCATTTGGAGTAACCCAATTATTGATGAGTCCGCAGATGTCCGCCCGCATCGGCAATCAAATTCTGCCTGTCGTTCCGAATCCGGGACTTGGTTTCGTACTAATGACGATGCTGACATTAACCACCGGAACAATCTTACTGATGTGGCTGGGTGAACGCATGACCGAACGCGGAATCGGCAACGGCACTTCCATGATTATTATGATTGGCATTCTGGCGCGTCTGCCGAATGTAATGGTCAGTGAAATTACCCTGATCCGGGAGGGCGTGCGCGGATTATTCACCGAAATCATTTTAATTATACTAATGGTAGCAATCGTCGGATTCGTGGTTCTGTTGACCCAGGGCACCCGCCGTATTCCGGTGCAGTATGCCAAGCGCGTCGTTGGTCGCAAAGTCTATGGCGGTCAGGCAACTCATATCCCATTACGGGTCAATACCGCCGGCGTAATGCCGATCATTTTTGCCCAGTCGATTGTATTTATTCCCAGTACGATTTCGACTTTCTTCCCGAATAGTGATTTTGTGCAGGGCATAATGCGGGTTTTCAGTATCCAGTCGATTGTCTATTGGTTGATTTATGGAGTCATGATCGTTTTCTTTACCTATTTTTATACGGCGATAGCTTTTAATCCGATTGAAGTCGCCGATAATATGAAAAAGTACGGTGGATTTATCCCCGGTATCCGGCCCGGTAAAAAGACCTCGGAATTTATTGATAATATTCTGACTAAGGTTACTCTGCCCGGATCGATCTTTTTAGCATTTGTAGCAGTGTTTCCATACATCCTGATGAAAATCATGGATATTAACTACGACCTGGCCTCATTCTTCGGCGGGACGAGTCTGTTGATTATTGTTGGGGTGGCGTTGGATACTTTGCAACAGATAGAATCTCATCTTTTGATGAGACATTATGATGGCTTTTTGAAAAGCGGAAAATTGCGAAGCCGCCGCTGATAATTAGCGGAAATGGTACATATTCGCACATCCGAAGAGATTGAGAAAATCCGCGAGAGTGGTCGGATCGTCTATGAAACCATTATGCTGGTAGGCCGGGAGATCAGGCCGGGCATAACGACCCGCAGACTGGATCGACTGGCTGATGAATTTATCCGAAGCCAGGGCGGACGCTCGGCTTTCAAGGGTTATCGGGGTTTTCCCGGTAGCATTTGCACCAGCATAAACGAGCAGGTAGTTCATGGCATTCCTTCGGATCGGGTTTTAGAGAGTGGCGAAATTATCAGCATTGACGTTGGCGTCAGGAAAAACGGCTATATTGGCGATGCCGCGCGAACCTTCGCGGTTGGCACGGTGGCTGACGATCGACTGCGGTTGATGCGAGTGACTGAAGAGTCGCTCAACAAGGGCATCGCTCAGGCGCGACCCGGGAATCACCTGTCGGATATCGGCCATGCTATTCAGGTATATGTCGAACGCTTCGGTTATGGTGTTGTGCGCGAGCTGGTCGGTCATGGCGTTGGTCGCGAACTGCACGAACCGCCCGAGATTCCCAACTACGGTGAACCGGGACGCGGTCCGGTGCTGAAAGTAGGAATGTGCCTGGCAATTGAACCGATGATTACGATGGGAACTTATGAAGTCCGCTTATTGAGAGACGGCTGGACAGTGGTCACGGAAGATCGCCTGCCTTCGGCTCATTACGAACATACGATTGCCATCGGTCCGGACGGACCACAAATTTTGACGCAGGTTGCGTAAGGAAAAAATGATATGGTGAAAGAAAAACTGATCAAAGTGGATGGAACGATCAAGGAAAATTTACCGAACGCCTCTTTCCGGGTGGTGCTCGAGAACGGACATGAAGTCTTGGCGCACGTTTCCGGTAAGATGCGGATGCACTTTATCAAGATTTTACCGGGTGACAAGGTTACTTTGGAACTGTCTCCCTATGATCTGAGTAAAGGACGTATTACCTATCGATATAAATAGATTGGATTGTGATATGAAAGTAAGATCATCAGTAAAGAAAATTTGTGACAAGTGTAAGATTATCCGTCGCAAGGGAGTGGTGCGAGTCATCTGTACCAATCCGAAGCATAAACAGAGACAGGGATAAAAGCGATTAGGAGGAAAATTTGGCTCGAATTGCCGGTGTCGATTTACCGAATGAAAAAAAAGTCAAGATAGCTCTGAGATACATCTATGGAATTGGCCAGGCTTATGCCATAGAAATTCTGCAGAAAGCTGGAGTTGATCCTGAAATCCGCGTGAAAGCACTGACCGAAGAACAGGTTCGTGATATCCGTAATGTGATCAGCAACGAATTTAAAGTCGAAGGTACTCTGCGTACCGAAGTTCAGATGAATATCAAGCGCCTGATGGATGTCGGCTGTTATCGCGGCCTAAGACATCGGCGTGGTATGCCGGTTCGTGGTCAGCGTACCAAAACCAATGCCCGAACCCGTAAAGGACCGCGACGCACCGTCAGCCGCAAAAAAGTTAAAGTCGGGAAAAAAGGATAAAATAGGAGGTCTTTAGTTTGCCACCCAAACGTTCTACCGTAAAGAAAAAGAAACGTACTAAAGTTGAGTCGGAAGGTATAGCTACCATCAAAGCTACATTCAATAACACCATCATATCACTGACCGATAACTACGGAAATGTGATTTCCTGGGCATCTGCCGGCACGGCCGGTTTCAAAGGTTCACGAAAAAATACACCCTACGCCTCTCAGCAGGCCGCCACCAAAGCCGCTAAAGAAGCCATGGACCTCGGATTACAGAGAGTCGAAGTGCGTGTCAAAGGGCCGGGCGCCGGCCGTGAAGCCGCGATCCGGGCTTTAAATCTAGCCGGACTGCAGGTATCATCCATCAAGGATATAACCCCAATCCCCCATAATGGTTGTCGGCCTCCCAAACGGAGAAGAGTCTAATTTTAAACGGAGTATAATTAATGGCAAGATATACAGGTCCAGTATGCAAACTATGTCGCCGGGAAGGCAAAAAACTCTTTTTGAAGGGCGAACGCTGTAACAGCGTAAAATGCTCCTTCGAAACCAAGAGTTACGTCCCTGGTCAGCACGGGAGTCAGACTGCCCGTCGTCGTTTGTCCAACTACGGAGTGCAGTTGCGCGAGAAACAAAAAATCAAGAGAATCTATGGCTTACTGGAAAAACAATTCCGGCATTATTTCGAATTAGCCAATAGCCAAAAAGGCGTTACCGGTACTAACCTCATGAAAATTCTGGAAAGAAGACTGGATAATGTCGTCTACCGGCTGGGCTTCGCTTCCTCACGGAGAATGGCACGCGAGCTGGTCAGCCACCAGCACTTTACGGTGAATAACCGTTCCGTCGATATTCCCTCTTATCAACTGAAAGCCGGAGATGTCATCCAGGTCAGAGATAAAAGTAAAAAACTACAGGTTATCCATGACTCTATGAAACGCATCCGCGGCGAACATGAATTGCCCTGGTTGATTCTTGACAAAGCCAAGATGCAGGGCATTTTTATCCAGGTACCGGAAAGAGATCAGATGAATGTCGATGTCAACGAACAACTGGTAGTCGAACTTTACTCTAAATAAGGAGGGATAATGATTGCACGAGATCAAATATTAGCCAGAGTCGTCAAAGACGAGAGTTCCACCGACCTATACGGGCTTTACTATCTGCAACCGCTCGAACGCGGTTATGGAATTACGATCGGTAACGCCCTGCGTCGGGTACTTTTAACTTCCATTCCGGGCGCGGCGATCTGTTCGATTAAAATCGACGGAGTTCTGCATGAATTTTCCACTATTCCCGGCGTGCGTGAGGATGTTGCCGAAATCATTCTGAACCTGAAACAAGTGCGGATCAAACTCTTCGATCCCAAACCGGATAAAATTACCCTGCAATTCAAGGGCGCCGGTGAATTCAAAGCCGGAATGATCGGTGAAAATATTACTCAATTTGAAATATTGAATCCCGACCTGCACATCTGTACGATGAACGATAAAGCCGATTTCAGTATTGAAATCAGAATTACCCGCGGAACCGGTTGGGTGCCGGCTGAAAAGAACAAACTGCCGGACTTTCCGATTGGGACGATTTTTGTCGATTCGATCTTTTCGCCAATTGTCAATGTTACCTATAAAGTCGATAATCTCCCGGGTACAGCCCGTGAAATTCTTGAAAAATTGACTCTCGAAATCACCACCGACGGCAGTATAACCCCGGATGAAGCCCTGGACCTCGCCTCTAATATTCTGCGCGATTTCTTTGGGCTTTTCTCACGCGTGGAAGCCAAACCGCTCGAATATCAACGCGAAATTCCCAGCGAAGATGTCATTAAAATCCGCAACCTGCTCAAAAAGAGCGTGGATGAAATGGAATTGTCGGTAAGGTCATACAATTGTTTGAAAGCCAATAATATCCGCACGATCGCCGACCTGGTCTCGCGGGAAGAATCCGATATGCTGAAGTTTAAAAACTTCGGGCGGAAATCGCTGAATGAGTTGATGGCCAAACTGAAAAGCATGGGGCTGGAATTCGGGATGGAGGTAGATAAATACCTCGCTGAGAATGAAGAATAACAGAAAAGGAGTAAAACTGATATGCGTCACCAGAATCGGGTAGCCAAACTCGGCCGACCAGCTAACCAGCGCAAGGCTCTTCTGCGCAGTCTGGCCAGGGCCATCCTTATAAATGGTAAAATTAAAACCACTGATGCCAAAGCTAAAGAACTCCGGCGGGTTGTCGAACGCCTGATCACTTATGGTAAAAAAGGTACGGTGCATACCCGGCGCCTGGCTTATCGCCAACTTCAGGATCGCGATCTGGTTAAGAAACTATTCGAACACATCGCTCCGCAATATGCTAATCGGAATGGCGGTTATACCCGGATTGTTAAATTAGGTTTTAGGGATAATGACAATGCGGCCGTTTCACTGATCGAATTCGTCGATTATAAACAATCCGAAGAAGAGAAAAAGAGCGCCGCCGCCAAAACCGTTAAAAAAGAACAGGCTAAAAAAGAAGAAAAAGCAGTAACTACCACAGAAGTAAAGGAAGAATCCGCTAAACCCAAACCGGCCAAAAAAAGCCGGGCAAAGAAAGAAGACAAGCCACAGACTAAAGAAGAAGTGGGAAAAAAAGCGCCGACCAAGACCAAACGGAGCCCAAAAACCAAACCTGAGTCGGAAGCTAAATCGGCAACTGAAACGGGAGCTGAGTAAGCATCAAAACTGGATTATCCTTGAACTATAAAGTGCATTTAAAATACAGGGCAGTCATAATGACTGCCCTGCTGGTTTTCAGCCTGACGGCAATTGGGCAAACGCAATCCCGTATTGGATTGTGGGTAGTGCGCGATCAACTCTATTCCAAAGAAAAAATCGAAACTTTCATCGATTTTGCAGTGCAAAATGAAATTCAGGATCTGTTTGTTCAGGTCCGCGGGCGGGGCGACGCCTTTTATCGTTCCAACATAGTCGTCGGTAATGAAAATTTGAACAACAGTAGCTGGGATCCGCTGGAATACACTCTCAATCGGGCTCACCAGCATGGTCTGAGAGTGCATGCCTGGATCAACGTTTTCTTGCTGTGGTCAGCCGATCAAAAACCTAAAAACGAAAAGCATCTGTTATATCAACATCCTGAATGGTGCGCCGTTGATGCCGACGGCGTGAAAGACATTCAGCGCCATTCCGCCGACTTTAACAATATCGGGACGGAAGGCATTTACCTCTCGCCGCTGGTGCCGGAAGTTCACGAGTACATCATCGGCGTTATACGGGAATTAGCCGCAAATTATGCCCTTGATGGTGTCCATCTCGATTATGTGCGCTATGCCAAGAATTGTTATGATTACCATCCGGTCGGTCGTCTGCGCTTTCGCCAGCAATCCGGTGTCGATCCACTCCTCCTGACTATATCGGATCGGTCACTTTATAAAGGTCTGGAACTGGCTGAAATCGATTCATTAACACTCGAATGGGATAACTTTCGGCGGAATGCCATTTCAGATCTGATTCAAAATTCCCGGAAAATGCTAAAAGAGACGCGCCCGACTACCTTGCTAAGTGCGGCCGTTAAACCCGACCCGGAAGAAGCCCGCAAACATTTCTTCCAGGATTGGCAATCCTGGCTGAAACAGGATTGGCTGGATTTTGTCGTCCTGATGAATTATACCCGCGACTCCGAACAGTTCGAGCGGATTTTGAAAAAGTGCAATTCAAACCAGCGCAAAGATAAAGTCTGGGTTGGGATCGGAGTCTATAATCAAAGTCGTTACGATGCTATGACCAAAGCCCTTATCACTTTGAATAATCAATTTCCGAATGTGGTTTTCTTTTCATTTGATACTTTTTTGAAAGATCCGCAATATTTTACCACGCTTCGGAAAGCCTTTGAAATCGCCCGCCTGCGCTGATTTAATACGCGCGCTCATATACAACAATTTGTAACGAGTAAACCGATTACCACAAAAGATTGAGTTATTTGACCTTTTTTAGGAAAAGATAATTTTTGAAAATATTTTACTTGCAATTCGAAAATTATATGTAAATTCCACGCCGTAAAAATGAAGATTGCATTGACCTATAGTACAAAAAACGGCTTGGGAAAGGAGTTTAATAAGCGCTTTGGCGTCGATCCTGACGACGAAGACATTCCTCCCGACCTTTTCGCCGAGGGTGATGACCCTCGGACGATTGATGCAATCGTAAACGCCCTCCAATCTAATAATCACCAGGTAATCAGCTTCGAAGGCAACGATGAAGTCGTAAATAATTTGGAGCGTAGCCGCCCGGATATCGTCTTTAATGTTGCGGAGGGGCTTTTCGGTGATTGGCGCGAATCCTATGTTCCGCTGATTTGTGAACGACTGGGTCTGCCATATACTGGTTCGGACCCGTTGACTCTGGCGCTCTGCCTGAATAAAGCCCGGTGCAAGGAAATCCTGAGCTTTTACAAAATACCCAACGCTCCTTTTCGGGTCATTTATCCGCAGGGAAACGGATTCGATCCGAACTTTGAGTATCCGGCTATTATCAAACCTCTGGCTGAGGGCAGTAGTAAAGGAATCTTCGATAATTCGGTAGTATATTCAGCGGAACAAGCTCACTCGGTTATTGCCGATTGCTTTGAAAAATATAACAATGAACCGGTAATTCTGGAAAAATTCCTGCCAGGGCAGGAATTTACCGTAGCCATTTTGGGCAATGGCGTCGAGATGGAAATATTGCCGATCATCGCTATGGATTATTCCCAATTACCGGCCGGCGCCCAGCCGATCTACTCCTACGAGGCCAAATGGATCTGGGATCGTCCTGAAAAACCGCTGAGTATTTTTACCTGTCCGGCGCCCATCGATGAAAAATTAAAAAATCAGATAGAAACTCTGGTGCGCAAAACCTGCGCGGTTTTGCATATCCGGGACTGGTGTCGTCTGGACGTTCGTCTGGATGAAAACCGCATCCCGCATATTTTGGAACTCAATCCATTGCCGGGCATCTTGCCCAATCCGGAAGACAACTCCTGTTTTCCAAAAGCCGCCCGCACCGCCGGCTATACTTATCCCGCTATGTTGAATAAGGTTGTGCAGGTCGCCGCCCGGAGATACGGCTTATCCTGATGTCAGCAGAAGCACAGAAGATCAAAGTTCAGGTGGTCTTCAACGATTTGAAATCATCATCTTCAAGTCTGGATCTGGATGTTATTTCGGAAGCCGCAGTCAGAGACGAAGCCATGGCAGTTGATGAAGCCTTGCACAATGCCGGATATATATCAGAAATGCTCCCGATATACGATCTGGATGAAGCGTTCGATGCGTTAAATAATTTCAAACCGGACGTTGTATTCAATCTGTGCGAAGGCTTTCAAAGCCAGCCCGATCAGGAAATGAATGTGGCCGGATTATGGGAAATGATGCGTCTGCCATATACGGGCAATCAACCGCTGACACTCGGTCTGGCGCAGAATAAAGTGTTGTCGAAAAACCTATTCCAGGCGGCTGGCATTCCCACTCCCGATTTCTGTGTTTATGATACGATTCCACTCAGCGGTGAGCTACCTTATCCATTGATCGCCAAACCGTCGCATGAAGACGGCAGTGTTGGCATTACGCAAAATTCGGTTATTAAAAATGATAATGAATTACAAAATATCGTTGGAAAACTGCTGGATAAGTACAAGCAACCGATTTTAGTTGAAAAATTTATTTCAGGTCGCGAATTCAATATCAGCATTCTCGGCAATCGCGAACCGCAGGTTTTGCCGCCCTCTGAGATCAGTTTCGAGCAGGTCAGCGAAGAATACTTCCCGATTACCAGTTATGAAGCCAAATGGCTCAGTGAACATCCTATTTACAAAATGACTCCCCCGGTTTGTCCAGCGCAGGTCACTCCGGAACTCGCTGACGAGCTGGCTGGTTTGAGTCT
>Ga0265293_10002542_pt1 | contig 36134 bp, 39 predicted proteins | sample Munlanlewell138R_FD_192505 | JGI IMG/M metagenome (GOLD analysis project Ga0265293, IMG submission 192505) | Leachate microbial communities from a municipal landfill in Southern Ontario, Canada - Leachate well 138R | ecosystem: Engineered > Solid waste > Landfill > Unclassified | place: Canada... | reverse complement strand
GTTCGAGTCCTTTCACCCCGACCACTTTTATATTTAAAAAATTATGGTGAGATTAGCTCAGCTGGTTAGAGCACTGGTTTGTGGTGCCGGGGGTCGCGGGTTCGAATCCCGTATCTCACCCCATAAATTAGATATAAAAAACTTAATAATAATAAATTTTGTGGCGTCCGTGGCTCAACTGGATAGAGTTTCGGACTTCGGATCCGACGGTTATAGGTTCGAATCCTATCGGGCGCACCATTTTTATAAATGTATGCGCTCTTAGCTCAGCTGGATAGAGCAACGCCCTTCTAAGGCGTAGGCCAATGGTTCGAATCCATTAGGGCGTACCACTTTTTACTTATAGTGTCTGAAGAGACATAAAACACTTATACACATGCGGATGTGGTGAAATTGGTATACACGCCAGACTTAGGATCTGGTGCCGTAAGGTGTGGAGGTTCAAGTCCTCTCATCCGCACCATCTACAATAAAAATCCCCTCAAAACTACCTCTATAACGAGCTTTAGAAGCTTTCTTAAGTTTCAGGAAAAACCACTTTAGTCACCCATTAGTCACCAAAACAATAAAATCTTTCTATTCTTCTACTTTTTCAAACTATTCTTTTAAGTTTTAAACTCTTCTTTTGTCTTTTTTATATTATCAAATCTATTCAAGTCACCTCAATTATAATCAAATTACCTCGTTTCTGCAATCAGGCAAAAAATTTATATACTTTCTATAATTTCCTCGTTCAAATTATTCAACGGGGTACCAAGTGTTTTCACTCCCAAGTGAAGGAAGCTTTTTTTGGCTTCCCGTTGAGTAATTCAACTGGAACACTTGGTACCTGTTCCTCGCTCATACAAATCTCATTGTTCAAAAAATTGATAGGCGTATTATCAAGCGTCTGGTGAAGTAGATATTCTGTTTGTGAACCATCATAGTTAATGTAAGCAAAGCAGTACTCAAGTATTGAAAAAATAGTAGAAATTGATACAGCTGCGGCTGGTTCTCACAGGGAAACTAAAAGAGGAATCGACTACACGCAGATAGTGGCGCTGTGGATGATGCTATGCTCTCATCACTTTCTCATACCAAGACCTAAATCCAAGACTCTCACAGAATGGACATGGAACAGATAGTACAGCACAACCGACTATCGAAAGGTATGCTCTTGCTGAGCGTGAAAAAGGCGAAGAGGCGGAACGACCGACCGATCGAAACGATGGAATTATAACATAGATTAAATATATGTAAAATCGATAGTGGAGAAGTATGCCCAATTTTTTGGGTACACTTTAGCCCTTACGAGCTGTTTCTTACTCCCTTCTCACTCTGGAATTTCAAAGTTCAAAAGGAGTTTTACACGAAGATTATTGATATTATCAATATGGAAGATTTATGGGTGAACGATAGATTACTTAATTAAGCCTGATATTATATCAGTTTCTATTTGTTCTCTATCATAGAGTGTCACACCGCAGAATTCAAAAACATGTACTCCTTTTACCAAAGTACCTCCTTTTTCTACGTTTGTATAAACCCAGCCAGTGGATCTACCAAAAAAAACTGCAAACTCTTGTCTCGTTAAAAGTCTTTTGTTCGAAATCTCAATTATCTGAGGTCTCACCAAATATTTCGTTATAACTTGAAAAAAATCTACGATGTGACTAGAGAGTTTTCTCATAAAGAGAAAAGTCCAAATTTGAGAGTCACTTTTTGGTCGCAAAACATTCAAATGGCCTATTTGCTTGTTTATAAACACTTAAAAGTGCTAGTTGTCTCTTCTATTGTTTATGAATCAATTATTATTAACTGATTATGCATTTATTTCATTTCGTCTAAATCAACATTAATCGTTTATTCAGTTCTGTTGCGCAACATCTATTCGCTAAATGCTAAAAGTACTTAGCTACACTACTTGACTATAATACTCAACTTGTGTAACAAGCTAAAGAATTAAAAGCCCATTATCTATTTCAGGTCACTATGTGTAAATGTTAGTAACCTCTTGCATTTTATCTTACGGTTCCAATGCAAGATATTTTTTATCACCCATAAGAGAACTTTATACTCAAATCTTAAATGCTTAGTAAATAAAGTCAAATGTCATCAAGTTTCGCTAAAATAAAAAGAAATAAATTTTAATGATAAGAGTATACAAAATATGGCAAAAGCAAAACAAGAAGAATCAATAGAAAAACAACTATGGAAAGCAGCCGATAAACTACGAAAAAATATAGATGCCGCAGAGTATAAGCATGTGGTGATGGGGCTTGTATTTTTAAAGTATATTTCTGATAGTTTTCTTGAACTTTATAATAAGCTTGAAGCTGGTGAAGGTGAATATGCAGGGGCTGACCCTGAAGATATGGATGAGTACAAAGCAGAGAATGTATTTTTTGTTCCTCCTACTGCTAGATGGTCATTTCTTCTTTCAAATGCTAAGTTACCAAGCATAGGAAAGATTGTTGATGAGGCTATGGATGCTATAGAAAAAGAAAATAGCTCTTTAAAAGGTGTGCTACCTAAAGTATTTGCAAAAGATAATCTTGATAGTAAATCTCTAGGAGGTCTAATCGACCTTATAGGTAACATTGCCTTTGGCGATGCAAAAGCTAGAAGTGCTGATGTGCTTGGTCATGTGTTTGAGTATTTCTTAGGTGAGTTTGCACTTGCTGAGGGTAAACAAGGTGGGCAGTTCTATACTCCAAAAAGTGTAGTTGAACTTCTTGTAAAGATGTTAGAGCCATATAAAGGGAGAGTCTTTGATCCTTGTTGTGGTAGTGGTGGTATGTTTGTACAATCTGAAAAGTTTGTGACAGAGCACCAAGGGAAGATAAACGATATATCTATCTACGGACAAGAGTCAAACCAAACTACATGGCGACTGGCTAAAATGAATCTTGCCATTAGAGGAATAGATAGCTCACAAGTAAAGTGGAACAATGAAGGTTCATTTCTAAATGATGCCCACAAAGATCTCAAAGCAGACTTTATCATCGCAAATCCACCTTTTAATGTCAGTGACTGGAGCGGTGACCTACTACGAAATGATGGAAGATGGAAATATGGAACACCACCAGAGGGCAATGCAAACTATGCTTGGATACAACACTTTTTATATCACTTAGCCCCAACAGGTCGTGCCGGATTTGTACTAGCAAAAGGAAGCCTTACCTCTAACACATCAAATGAGGGAGAGATAAGAAAAGCGCTTATAGAAGCTAACTTAGTTGACTGTATAGTGAATCTCCCTGCAAAACTGTTTTTAAATACGCAAATCCCAGCAACTATCTGGTTTATGAAAAGGGGAAGAAGCACCAAAGATATACTTTTTATAGACGCTCGAAATATGGGGCAACTTATAAACAGACGAACAAAAGAGTTTAGTCACGAAGATACAGACTATATAGCTAAGGTTTATCACAACTGGAAAGTTTCCAAAAGTGGGACTAAAGTCCCACCTCCAAATCCCTCTATCGGAAGTGGGACTTCAGTCCCACAATATGAAGATATAAAAGGGTTTTGTAAATCAGCCTCGCAAGACACGGTAAAAGAGTTAAACTATGTACTAACCCCTGGGCGATATGTAGGGCTTGAAGAGGTAGATGATGAGTTTGATTTTAGAGAGAGATTTGCAACTCTACAACAAGAACTAAAAGAGCAGATGGAAGAGGAACAAGCACTCAATCAGAGAATCAATGAGAACTTGGCAAAGGTAGTTGTTGATGAGTGAGTGGTTAAATACTACATTAGGTGAAATTAGTACAGATATTTCTTATGGATATACTGCTAGTGCAAGTCAAGAAGAATGCGGACCAAAATTTTTAAGAATAACTGATATTGTTCCAGATAGAATTAATTGGGATACTGTGCCTTATTGTTTGATTGATGATGGTAAAAAAGATAAGTATATGCTTTCGTTTGGTGATATTGTAATCGCTAGAACTGGTGCAACAACGGGATATAATAAATTAATTACAAAAAATGAAAATGCAGTTTTTGCTTCATACTTAATAAGATATAGAATAAATTCAAAAATAGCCAATCCATATTTTGTAGCATATTGTCTACAATCTTATGAATGGGATGGTTTTGTTGAAGGAATTATTGGTGGTTCAGCACAACCAGGAGCAAATGCAAAACAATTTGCTAGTTTTGATTTATTACTTCCGACAATTGAAGAACAAAAAGCAATAGCAGAAGCTCTAAGCTCACTTGATGATAAAATCGACCTCCTCCACCGCCAAAACAAAACCCTTGAAGAGTTAGCACAAACACTTTTTAGACAATGGTTTATTGAAGAAGCTGAGGATAAGTGGGAAGAATATACAGTAAGTGATTTTGCTACCCATCAAAAAGTGAGCATTAAACCTGCACAAAATCCTAATGAAGAGTTTTTACATTTTAGTTTACCTGCTTTTGATACAAATAAAGAACCTAATGTTGAGTTAGGTTCAGATATTAAAAGTAATAAATATCAAGTAGAACCTTTTTCAATTTTAATGTCAAAACTAAATCCAAAAACTCCAAGAGTATGGGATATTTACTTTGAACCTAAAGTAAATTCAATTTGTTCTACTGAGTTTCAAGTAATACAACCAAATGAAAAAGAGCTTTTCCCTTTCATATCAACACTTTTAAAATCAGATAAAGTTATTGGTGATTTGACAATGTCTGCCTCTGGTACAAGTGGAAGCCATCAAAGAGTAAAGCCTGAAGATATATTAAATATAAATTTTTTAACTCCATCAGTTGATAAGATAAAAGAATTCTCAAAATTATTAGAACCCAACTATTTGAAAACAGTACAAAATCAAAAACAGATAGAAACCCTTGAAAATATAAGAGATACACTTTTACCTAAGCTTATGAGTGGGGAAGTGAGGGTGAAAATATGAACTTTAATATAACTGATTTTTTGAAGCTATTTGGTTCTGTGTATAAAATAGCTTGGATTTTATTTATTAGTGGGTTGTTTTTAATATTATCAGGAAATAAAATAAGAGAACTTTTTTATCTGCAAGAGTTTATTACTCAATATGGAACTTATATTGGTATTGTAACACTTATTTCAGGTGTCATAACAATACTAAATCTTATTTCAAGGCTATTTAATTGGTTTAAGAATAAAAGAGGTTTAGATCAGGCGACTAATGATTTTATTGAAGTATTGAGTAATTTGTCATTAGATGAAAAATTTATCTTAGCTCATTTTTTAGGGAATAAAACTCAAACTTCAAATCTTGGAATAGAATTTGAAAGTTTGCAAACACCAAAGCCTGTAAAAACTTTAATGGCAAGAGGATACATCAAAAAAAGTTATGTGGGAGTTGACCCTCATTTTCATGTTGATAGTGTAGTTTGGGATATTTTACAAAAAAATTGGCAAGAGATATTTTATGAAGATGAATTTCAAAACAACTAGTAAAAAATTATAAAACATAGGAATGATTGTATGAATGTATCTCAAACTTTTCAAGATTTTCTTAATAATCTAGAAGTAGATAATAAAGAACAGATTAGCAAAAGATATGGGGAAATAACAAGAGTATTAAATCAAAAATATCGTTCATCTGACTCAAAAACATCCAACAGCTTGCAGGTTGGTTCATATGGCAGATATACTGCAATAAAAAGTATATCTGATTTGGATATGATTTATATCTTACCGTGGGCTGAATACGAAAGATTCAAAGATGGTAGACAATCTGCATTATTACAAGAAGTAAAAAAAACTATTCAATCAAGATACCAAAATACTAATATGAGAGGAGATGGACAAGTTGTAGTGATTTCTTTCTCCAATTATCAAATTGAGGTTTTACCTGCATTTGAGTTTGAGGATGGAAGTTTTTATTATCCAGACACTAACAATGGAGGTAGTTGGAAAACTACAAAACCCAGAGAAGAAAAGAAAGCAATATCTGAACTGCATTCAAGTAAAAATAATAATTTAAGACCATTATGCAAGATGCTTAGATCATGGAAAAACTATCATGGTGTGGCAATGGGAGGTTTATTGATAGATAGTATAGCTTATAATTATTTAAACTCAACTACAGAATATGATGATAAAAGCTATACATATTATGATTGGATGACAAGAGATTTCTTAAAGTATTTGTCTGAATTACAAAATACAAATCATGTATTTGCTCCTGGAAGTAATCAGAAAGTTTATATAAAGAAAAAATTTCAAACCAAGGCAAAAAAAGCACATAACCTTGTTTTAGAAGCAATTGATGCGCAAGAAAATAAAAATGCAAATCAAAAATGGAAAAAAATATTTGGAAGAGACTTTCCATCATCAATGAAAGTAACAACAGAATCTGCTGATACTTCAATGTTAAGTTGGAGAAATACTGAAGAATTCATAGAAGATATGTTTAATGTAGATATTAGATATGATTTAACGATAGATTCAGAAGTAAAATCTGATACCGTCCCTTTAACGAACTTATTAAATATGCTTCTAAAGAAAGAAACTCTATCTCCAAATTACAATTTAATTTTTAAAATTATTGACAATGAAACACCCGGTAAATATGATATTTATTGGAAAGTTTTGAATCGTGGGGAAGAAGCAAAACAAAGAGATGAAATAAGAGGACAAATTATCAAGGGATATAAAATTAAAAATGAAACTACAAAGTTTTCAGGTGATCATGTAGTAGAGTGTTATATCGTTAAAAACAATATAGTTGTTGCCAAAGATAGAGTTCATGTTCCAATTGATGAAAAGGGGAAATATTGATGACAAAAGAAAATTTATTGCAACAGATTGCAGAAAGTGCATATAATGTCGGTTTTGGAGCGAAAAAGCATTTTGCAACATTCGATATGATTGAGAAACTACCAGGAATTATCAGTTTTGCATCGATAGCAATTGGAATTTTATCGCTATATATCGAGTTTTTTACATTAAAAAATATTTCTGCAACATTAGTTATTTTTGGTATTGTTGGTATTTATATATCATCATACAATGATACTAAAAAAGATTATTCTGAAGCTGGGAGTGAAATTACAAAACATTTTAATTCCTTGAAAGAACTATATTATGAAGTTAAAGCAAAGTTAGATGATGATCAGTTTGATGAAGCAAAAGAGAAATTGAAAACCATTGAAGATCAGTTTTACTCAAAATCTATTAGTAAACAGATACTTTTTAGTGATTGGTATGCACATTATAAATTTTTTTGGCAGTGGAGAAAACATATAAATTGGGTCGAAAAACAATTAAATTTAACTTTGTGGAAAGACAAACTACCTCTTAGTTTCCTATTTGTCATTGTAGTTATTTCGATGTTAATGTTTTATTTTTTAACAAATAATTTTTGTTGTATCGAACTAGTTCAAGTTTTAAGTGATTCAAAATGACTAAAATAACAGAAAATGAAATAGAACTTTTTGCTATAAAGCTTTTAGAAAAACAAGGCTTTGAATATATCTATGCTCCAAATATAGCACCTGATAGTGAAACTCCTCTCAGAGAATCTTTTGAAGATGTGATACTCAAAGAAAAACTCACAAACTCACTTACTGCTATAAACGCTACTTTAGAATACAACCAAATAGAATATGCTGTAAAACAATGCCAGAGACTAAGAACAACAGAACTTTTAACAGATAATGAAACTTTTCATAAAATGCTTACAGAGGGTATAACTGTTGAAGTGCAAAAGGATGGTGTCACTCGTGGTGAAATAGTTAAACTTGTAGATTTTGATGATATATCTAAAAATGACTTTGTAGTATCAAACCAATTTACTATCATAGAAAATGGTATCAATAAACGACCAGATTTAATCCTCTTTGTAAATGGCTTACCTCTTGTAATAATTGAGCTTAAAAATCCAATAGATGAAAATGCAACTGTTGGTTCTGCATACAAGCAAATACAGACTTATAAAAGTGTTATCCCATCTCTTTTTACTTACAATGCTTTTTGTATTATAAGTGATGGCTTAGAAGCAAAAGCAGGAACTATATCAGCTGGTCTAACAAGATTTATGTCTTGGAAAAGTAGTGATGGTAAAAGTGAAGCTTCTAAGTTAATATCTCAAGTTGAAACTATGATAACTGGTATGTTAAACCCAATCACTCTTTTAGATTTAATCCGTAACTTTATCGTTTATGAGAAAAGCACAAAAGAAGATAGTAAGACTGGTATAACTACTATAGAGACTGTTAAAAAACTAGCTGCTTATCATCAGTACTATGCAGTAAATAAAGCTGTTGAGAGAACTACAAAAGCAAGTGCAGAAGATGGAGATAAAAAAGGTGGTGTCGTTTGGCATACACAAGGAAGTGGTAAATCACTTTCTATGGTTTTCTATACGGGTAAGATAGTATTGAGTTTAAATAATCCTACAATCCTTATTATCACAGATAGAAATGATTTAGATGACCAACTATTTGATACCTTTGCAAGTTCTGCTTCACTTCTGCGACAAGAACCTATTCAAGCAGAAGATAGAGATCATCTTAAGAAACTTCTCAAAGTAGCTTCGGGTGGGGTTATATTTGCCACTATCCAAAAGTTTCAACCCGAAGAGGGAAATATCTATGATGAACTTTCAGATAGACGAAACATCATAGTTCTAGCCGATGAAGCACACCGTACTCAGTATGGATTTAAACCAAAAACTGTTGATGAAAAAGATAAAGACGGAAATGTTATTGGTAAAAGAATCGTTTATGGTTTTGCAAAGTATCTAAGGGATGCCTTACCAAATGCTACCTATCTTGGATTTACTGGTACACCAATAGAGAGTAGTGATGTCAATACACCTGCTGTATTTGGTGATTATGTAGATATTTATGATATTTCACAAGCTGTTGAAGATGGTGCTACTGTTAAGATTTACTATGAAAGCCGACTTGCTAAGATACAACTTAGTGATGAGGGTAAAGAGCTTGTTAAAGAACTAGATAGCGAGATAAAAAATGATGACTTAAACGATACCCAAAAAGCAAAAGCAAAATGGACTCAACTTGAAGCTCTTATAGGTAGTAAAAATAGAATAAAAGAAGTGGCAAATGATATAGTCGCTCACTTTGAAAAGAGACAAGAAGTATTTGATGGTAAAGGTATGATTGTTTCTATGAGTAGAAGAATTGCAACTGAGCTTTACAAAGAGATAATTGCACTTAAGCCTGAGTGGCATAATGATGACTTAGACAAAGGTGTTATTAAAGTTATCATGACAGCGAGTTCAAGTGATGGTCCAGATATGGCTAAACATCATACAACCAAGCAACAAAGAAGAGATTTAGCTAATCGTATGAAAGATACTAGTGATGAGCTAAAACTTGTCATTGTTAGAGATATGTGGCTTACTGGATTTGATGCACCATCTATGCACACACTCTACATAGATAAACCAATGAAAGGTCATAACCTTATGCAAGCCATAGCAAGGGTAAATAGAGTTTATAAAGACAAACCAGCCGGACTTGTTGTTGATTATCTAGGGATTGCTAGTGACTTGAAAAAGGCTCTTTCTTTTTATAGTGATAGTGGCGGAAAAGGTGATCCCGCTTTGGCTCAAGAGCAAGCCGTAGCCCTTATGCTTGAAAAGTTAGAAGTAGTTTCTCAAATGTATCATGGATTTGCTTATGAGGATTATTTTCAAGCAGACACGAGACAAAAGTTATCGCTTATACTTGAAGCTGAAGAACATATATTAGGGCTTGAAGATGGTAAGAAAAGATACATTGGTGAAGTGACTGCATTATCACAAGCTTTCGCAATAGCAGTTCCCCATGAAGAAGCTATGGATGTTAAAGATGAAATCTCTTTCTTTCAAGCTGTAAAAGCACGACTTGTTAAGTTTGATGGCGGTGGTCCTGGCAAAACAGATGAAGAGATGGAAACCACCATAAGACAAGTTATAGATAAAGCACTTGTAACAGAGCAAGTTATAGATATATTTGATGCCTCTGGGATTAAAAAGCCTGATATTTCTATACTTTCTGAAGAGTTCCTAATGGAAGTTCAAGGGATGAAACATAAAAATATCGCTCTTGAAGTGCTGAAAAAACTACTCAATGATGAGATAAAAACTCGCATGAAAACTAATCTAGTTCAGAGTAAATCTCTTATGGAGATGTTGGAAAGCTCTATTAAAAAATATCACAATAAAATCATCACTGCTGTTGAAGTAATTGATGAGCTTATGAAACTGGCAAAAGATATTCATCAGATGGATGAAGAGCCCAAAGAGATGGGTTTATCTGATTTTGAGTATGCTTTTTATACCGCAGTTGCTAATAACGACAGTGCAAAAGAGCTTATGGAAAAAGAAATCTTACGAGAGTTGGCAGTCGTACTTACACAAAGAGTAAGAGAAAATGCAAGTATAGACTGGACCATTAAAGAGAGCGTTCGCTCAAAACTAAAAGTAATAGTAAAACGAACTCTGAGACAGTTTGGTTATCCACCAGATATGCAAATGTTGGCTACGGAAACTGTTTTGAAGCAGGCTGAGATGATTGCCGAAGAGCTTACACATACAAAATAATTTACCTACTTTTTTCATAGTTGTTACCTTCTGAAGCAACTATGAAAATTTATACAAATTCACCAAATTTTACATATAAATACATATGATTTCAAATAATTACATATAGCTACATCTGCCGTTTACTCCTTCATTTTTGGACTTTTCTTTTATTTTTTACTGCAATATAATGTCTTCAAGTAGCTACTAATACACACTTAAAAACTGGAGAAGACACATGACTAAACAAGAAGCTAGGGGTTTAATCTATCAGAAATTTGACACTCTTTTACTTTCACGGAAACAAGCTGCACAAGCTCTAAATAAGTCGGTTGCGACAATTGACCGCTGGAAGAAGCAAGGACTGTACTTGGAATATAAAAAACGTGGCAAATCGAAGAATGCATCTGTGGAGTATCCAATTGATACAGTTGTAGATTATATATTGAACAACAATCAAAAAGTTGTTTAAAAAAAAGGATTTTGAATGGGAAATTGTAAAAATATTAATCATTAGTGCGCTTGATATTTTGAAAATACAACACTCGAAAACACTGGTGCGCTTTTTATAAAAAGTGCCTAAAAATAGGGATATTTGTAGAGTGAGATTTAGTAAAAAGTGCGCTGGCATTTTCTACCAATCAAAATCTGCCTAAAAATAGGGATTTCTTTAAATAGGTAAATCGAAAAGCTAGGCGCAAAAATGCACAAATTAGATAAAAATTTAGTACTGCGCTTTGAAACGCACTCCAAATACTTCGTATAAGTATCGGAAACCAAGGCGCAGTTTTCGCAGAAAAACATTGACACACTTAATGGGAGAGAAAAATGATAAAAGAAAAAAGAGAAAGTTTCATATTAAACAAGGAGCATCTTGCAATGTTTCTTGATGAAATAAGGGATGATATACTTAACCATAGTGAGCAGGCTTTAGATTTAGAATTTAATCCAAGTGAGTACTATGCTTTTAAAAAAATAATCAATCTTATTCACGATAACACACCTGAAAAAAAAGACAACTTCATAAAAAAAGCATATCAAAAAGTTCAAAAGAAAGTTTGCAATCTAAACCAAAAAGATCCAGAACAAGAAGGGAAGACTGCTTTTGAAAAAGGCATCATGACCGCTACAAAAAATCAATACAAAAGAGTCAATATGGGAATAATAGAATCAGACAAATACAACAACAAAGATATTCTCATGCGTTCATATATATGGTTCAATCTTAGTACAAATAATCAAAAAGCAAACTATGCCACCGCAAGCAATTTCAGAAAAAAATATAGACCAATTGTTAAAGAAGCTATGAAAAAACTTCGCAATAAACATCACACTTTTAAGAACACAATTCCTGCTCAAGAGTTCAAACAAAATATGGATTCCGGTGTTTTTATGAACAAGATAGACTACGACAGATTGTATAAATACATGTCGTGTTTTGACATAAAACCTACCAAAGAGACCTTTGAGTTGCTAAAAGGCATTATCTATATCTTATGTCTAAAACATAACCCAAGTCTTGTTCCTGAACACAATAAAAAATCATTGGGAATAATTGGAAAAGGGTTTGTCCCCATAAGCAAAGATAGCGAAGAGGATATACAAGCCAAAGAAGAACTCCGAGAGCTTATGGAAGATATGGAGATTACTCCAGAAGAGTTTGAGCAGATAAGAAAGAGCATAGTAGATGAGTTTTAAATCAGGTTTAATTTATTATTAAACTGAACCAAGATCAACTTATAAAAAAGCCCAAAATTTGCATATAATATGTTGTTTTTCATGAACTGGTTCATTTTATTTATCCAAATCATTCTAAGCAATTTTATGATTATTTAGCTCTTTATATGAGTATTGGGAAAAACGGAAAGAGATTTTAGAAAAGCGTATTAAAAGTAAAATCAAGTGACTCACACCACCTCCTTCCCCTTTCTCCCTAACTTCCGAGTCACCCCAAAAATATTAACCCCATCCCTAAAAACAAGCCTCCCAAGCTTATCTTTAGTAATATCCCAGCCACAGAGTCTTTGATAAATATCTGTCTGAATAGTTCTTTTAGAAACATTAAACTCCTCTGCCAAAGATGAGATAGTAGGTCTTTCGTCTTTAGTGAGCATAGAGAGTATGGAGATAAGTCTAAAAAGAGCTTTATCGTATGATTTTTGTGCCATAGTAAAACTCCTTTCATTATGCAGCGCTGCTTAAAAGCGGCAGTGCTTGAGTAATACTCACCAAAAGCTCTATTGTGAGTACAAAGATTGTATATCTGTACTCTTTTGCTAAGTGTTTTGCTTTTCTCATCTGTTGCTCCTTTTATCCTATAATAGTATTTATTAAACAGATTATATACTAATATGCATATTATGTCAAGAAGTAAATTGCTATATTAGTATTTTATATGGTAAAATTATCCAAATATAGTACAAAAGGTGTTTTATGACAAAAGAGCAATTTATTCTAAGGTTGAAAGAGCTTGAAATCTCAAAACAAGATTTCTCCGAATTATGCAGAGTTCCCTATTCAACAATCAACAATTGGGGAGTAATGAGAGAAGGCAAGCCTTTAGTAATCCCAAACTGGGTAGAACCGTTTTTAGACTACTACGATAAAGCAAAAAAACTAGAGTATGTTATGCGTGAGATCTGCCAAAAGATAGAGAGTGTTAAGGGCTAATCCAAGATTATCTCATAAGCAGTATTTCTTCCGCTAGTCCCTTCTTTTTGTCTTATACAGCCAAGCTCTAAGAGCTGTGCTATGTCTCTTGAAGCATTTGTCGATGCAGTGTCTGCAATGCTCATATACTTCTTTTTGCTTAAGTTTCCTTGGAAATTTTCTGCTCCCATGTCGAGTACGAAATTGAGTACTTTTATCTCTCTTGCGTTAAGCTCATCGTTTTTATGTTTATCCCAAAACTTTGTTTTTTGTACTATATAGTCAAGCTTTTTTTTAGTGTCAATAAGAGCATTATGCAGGGTAGATAAAAACCACTCGCACCAATGGGTTATATCAAGAGGATTACTCTCTTTGTTTATATATCCTGTAGTGTGCTCAAGCGCTCTGTAATAGCCTTTTCTGTCTGTGTTTATGGCACTTGACATAGAGTAGAGTCTTGAGATCTTAGAGTTTTCTATTTTTGAGAGTACCAAGTCCGTTATAGCCCTTGCTAGTCTTCCGTTTCCATCATCAAATGGGTGGATTATAACAAACCAAAGATGTGCTATGCAGGCTTTGATCAAACTAGGTTCGGCAGCATTGAACCAATCTAAAAATTTCTGCATCTCATGCTCTAGGTTAGCTCTAGGCGGTGCTTCATAAAAAACCACCTCTCTGCCGCGCTCTATTCCTACTACTTCCATGGTCTCTTCGCCTCTAAATGATGCTGTATTTACCTTGCGTAATCCACTGTATCCTTTTGGAAAGAGAGCATTGTGCCAACCAAATAATCTCTCGAGCTTCAACTCTTTGTCATAGTTACTGTTTGCATCTATAAGTATCTCTATAAGGTAATCTGTCGCCTCGTCTATTTTTTTATAGTTTATCTCTTTGAATCCAAGCTTTTTTTGAATTGAGGCTTTTACGCTATCGCGGTTTAGAATCTCTCCCTCTATGGCAGAAGTGTTTATAGCTTCATTCATCAAGGCTTCAAAGCGTCTTTGAATGATATTGTCTTTATCTATGGTTTGTGCAAGAGCGATTAAGTATCCCTGTTCAAGAGAGACCTTTTGTATCAAACTCTCTAATCTTTTTAGGTCATAGGTAAAGTTTGGATACTCACTTTGTTGCCAAATCCAGCGTTTCATAATCTTCTTTCCTGTAAATAGTGTGATTGCTTTCTATAATCATACCATAAATGGTGTGAATAAGTTGGCTATTTGTACCACATTTTATATATGATAATGCAGTATCACTAAAACGAAACCACGCTTTCACCCGCATTTCTTATACTTTTTATAAAAACAGAAGAAGGCGATAGCGTGGCTCTTGAAATCTTTAAACTCTCAATCATCCTTGGCTTTGCATTGGTGCTGCTACACTTCTCGGCTTTAAAAAAGAGCGAGAAACCTTCACTGCGGACTGTACTTTTTATCTTTATGGGCTCCTTTGTATTTGTAACCATACTCTCCTACCTCTTTGCGCTCTATGACAATAACACCATTAAAGAGAAAAGAGGAGCGTTTTATGACGAAAACACTTTTATTTGCAAAACCGGAGCGTTTAAAAAGAAGGAGCACTATCTTGTCTCTATAAAAGAGGGATGGAGTGTTTATGAGGATAGCTATTTTAAAAAAGAGGATCTGCTTTTAGAAATAATAAACTGCGAGCAAAAGAGGTAATGGGTAGATGTTTTCATTTTTTTGTTTTGAGAGCTATTTTCAAGCCGTTGATGAAGATGTTATAAAAGAGGTAACATGGGGAAGCGGCAACTATAGAGAAAAGGCGGTGCTGCTTTGGGATCTGGAGAACATCCCTTACAGTCATCTTCCACAAGTAAAACAATCACTCAAGTTCGCACCGGAACGTTCATTTATCATAACTACCAACCCCATAAAACACTCCAAGCTTATCTCTATGCAAAAGAACGGCTTTGAAGTGCTCGTAGCACATAAGAGCGATAGTGATGCAAAGATAAAGAGCGTCTATAGAATCCTTAAAGAGTATGACGAGTTTATATTTATCTCCTCAGACAGCGACTTTGTGGATATCGGCAAAAAGATACTCTTTGAGCGTAAAAAACTCACTTGGATCATGCAAGACGCCAATAAAAAACGCATAGCTATGAAGATGAACCTGTGCGATAAAAATCTAAAACTCATCACCCTTAGCAGGTTTGAGCTTTAAAAATAAAAAGAGCGAAACAACGCCCGCACTCTGCTATCTTACAATTATACTCTACTAAAGAAACAAGGAGAGCCAATGTCAAAAATACTCTACAGCAATGTAAATATCTTAATAGATGAGCACAACAGAGAGATACTTGTAAATCCGGCAGGTGAGCGCTTTTACCATGTAGGGCATGAAGAGATGCATAGCGTATTTTTGGATGCAACACTCTCCTTGGATGAGAATGGCATCTATACCATAGAGGGAAGACAAACTCTCTACAACGAACACAGCGCTTTGGGGAGTGATTATGAAAAGCTTCTCTGCAAGCACCCAAAAGAGCTTATAAAGAAAAGCTCGCTCTTTTGGCTGTTTGGACTTTATAGGGTAAGCGGAGTGCACAAGAGAGAAATATCAAGCAGATATATCTGCAGGTACAAGGAGTACTGCATCATCCAAAGAGAGAAGTTTCTCTCGTCAGAGTTCGCTCAAGATAAAAGTGAGTTAAAAAATGATGCCTGAGCATCTCCAAACTGCACTTCTTGTATTTAGCGCTTTGATGTTTATAGCAACGCTTCCATACAAAATATTCTAAAAAAAAAGAGAACTACTATGGATTTACATCTGACTTTAACAGAGATAATCGGACTTGCCGCACTCTCTCTTGTTATTGCAGTGTTTGCAACGATTCCTTACTCATTTGATGATAAAAAAAGAGACTCCATACTCAACTTTAGCTTTTTTGCAATTCTTATAGTTATCATCGGCTCTGTGCATTTTAAAAATACACGAGAGAGCCTCATAGAGGGTTTTTACAACAACAAAGAGCTTTTATGTAAAGAGGATGATGAGAAAAAACTAATCATCTCTCAAGCAAAAGGATTTACGCTTCAGAGTGACTACTTTATCCATGAGCAAAATATACTCTACATCGGCGGTTGTATCCTCCTAAAAGAGACCAAACCAACAGAGAAGACAAAAGAACTAAAGGAACCTAAAGAGTGAAAAAGATAGCAGAAAATATAGTTGTAGCAGTTGTAATTATCGGTATCTTCGCTCTCATGTTTGGAGCACTTCTTGAGGGTTATAAAGAAATTACAAGCTTAAATGATGACGAGAAGAAAAAAGCTTTTTTAGAGAATCAAGAGTTTGCTTGCAGAGGAGGGTTTGAGAGGTTTCTTGTAAGTAAAAGAGGAGGGTGGAAGATTCAAGGAGAGGAGTTTGTCAAAGAGGATAAGTTTGTCTCTATATCAGAGTGCAGGGAGAGGGAGTAGCAATGGTTTTAAATCAAGATACACTGATACTTATAAGAGAGTTTTTTCCGCCTTCAAATGAGCCGCCGCTGCTTCTGTATCTAGGGATCGGTATATTTATAGGTGTAGTAGTCGTAATAGTAAAGTATGAGCGATACCGCAAGATCAGAGAGCTTTTTATGAAGCTGTTTTAACAAAGGAGACAAAGAGATGAAGAGTATTTTAGAGAGCGTAGTAGTTATTGCTGTGGTTTCAGCACTGTTTATGAGCTTTATATATATTTTAAAACTAGGCATGAACCATATAAACTCATTCGATATGGATGAAAAAGTAGAGGCATTCGCAAATCAAAAGACGCTCCTTTGCTCAACTGGCATTGCCAATAACCAAAAGATGCTTGTGAGTAAAAACAGCAACTGGGAGATCTATAAAAAGGAGTACTTTAAAAGAGATGATCTGCTCTTAGAGATTAGACTTTGTAGAGTGGAGGATAAGAGCGAGTAGAGGTTAAAAGAGTTGTCTTAATGTTTTTTACTTCGGTATCAAATCATGTAAAGAGACATCTAAAACACGGGAAATTTTTAAAAGCTGCTCTAGACTAAAATGTTTGTCATATTTGTAAAGCTCGGCTTTTGCAATGTGTCCAACAGAGTTATGACCTATAGCGAGGGCTAACTGCATTTGAGAAATCTTTTTCTCTTTTCTTGCATTTTTGACATTTTTCCCAATATCTCGATAGAAATTTTCTAGTTCTGCTGGAGTTAAATCATTCAAAATATACATAATGTCCTATAGGTAAAGTATGTATAAGTTTATAGTTGTTAGAATTGTTTTGAAATGTTCTATAGAACATAATCAGACTATTGCTTTGTATAAAAATAAAACAAAGGGTTCAAAATGGCACTTTCAGAAGAAGATAAATTGTGGATTGAAGAAAAAAGAAAAAAGATTGAGAGAGAAGAGCGTGAGCTAAAGAGAAGAGGCATTATCCCTTATACAGAAGAAGAGCTTGAAGAGATTAATGCTAAAAAAGCAGAAATGCGTGAGCAAGCTGAACTTACTGCGGAAGCTATTAAGACGGAGTTAATTTCGATTAGCCACTCCCTCAATCCTGCATTCAAATTAATTTTAAAAAAATAGCTATATATAAGTGGAGGGTTTAAATGTTCAAAGTATTAATTTTAAGTATCTTATTATCAATAGGTTTGCTTGCAAATGATTACAACACTGCTATGCAAGCGCTAAAGAATAAAGAGTATAAAAAAGCTATGTCAATATTCAATGAGTTGTCTGACAAAGGTGATGCCCAAGCACAAACAGAGTTAGGTCACATTTATGTGAATGGATTGGGCGTTAAGAAGGATGTGCTTAATGCCAAAAAATATTGGGAAAAAGCAGCAGAAAAAAACAATGTCGATGCATTATATTATCTAGGATTGATGTACTACAAGGGTGTTGGAGTAACACAAGATTATAGAAAGTCATTGGATTATTGGAAAAGAGCAGCTAAACAAAACGATGGGGAATCAGCGTTTAGTGTTGGATATCAATATGAATACGGTCAGGGAGTTAAACAAGATTACAATAAAGCAATCAAATATTATAAAAGTGGATCTAAAGATGGTAATGCGAATGCGTCAAATTCGATGGGAATATTTTATGAGAAAGGAAAAGGTGTACCAGTCGATAGGAAAAGTGCTTTAAAATGGTATCAAAAGGCTGCTGAACAAGGCTCGGTAATTTCAATGTATAATATAGGCTTACTGTATTATAATGGCACTGCTGGCATCAAACAAGACCATAGAAAGTCATTGGATTATTGGAAAAGAGCAGCAGAGCAAGGTTTTGTTGATGCAGAAGTTGCATTGGGGATACTTTATGAAGAAACAGGTGATATAAAGAATGCACAATTTTGGTACAAAAAAGCTATTGCTCAAGGGAGTGTTGTTGCACAAAACAATTTAAAAAATATGTCTACAGTTTCTGTAAATCCAGCGCCATTTGGACTGAAAATAGACGAAGCTACTTATTCGGAAAGCATAAAAAAATACCCTTTATATGAAGATGCAGGGATTAACAAATATAGTAATGGAAAGATGATCTTTATAAAGGTTGATCAGCTTCATTTTGATGGGCTCAAAGAAGCGAAACTGATTTTCTCACAAAGCGAAAAGCTTCAAGGGGTACTTCTTACACTTCCAAAAGAAAAATTTGATGATTTGTATTCATCTTTGTCCCACAAATATACATTAGTGGATAAAAACATTCCTTTCGTTGGAGACAAATACGCAAAATTTGTAGAGGGCAATACAATTATCGAACTCAAAGCTCTGCATATTGGATTTCAAACGACATTACAATACATTGATAAAAAACTTATGTCGGAATTTACGACAACAACGAATAATGAAAAAATAGCGAAGAAAAAACAGGAAGAATCTCAGCTTTAAAACGAACTTGACAATCTCTCAACTAGCCATCCACTTCGAGGGACGACTTGATAAGGCTTTAGGTTTATGATACAATTTTAGGAATTATCCGATGCTGACACAGAATATTGAACACTACAACACTACTGGCAAAGTTTGTAATACACTATTTTTCACTCATCAATCCTATCATCAGGGTGCTTTTCTTTTTCAAGGATTGCGTTTTCAAATATAAACTTTGTAGTATCCATTATTTGAGCCGAGGACATATACTTAAATAATGGAAAAATATTAAATTACTAATATTAAACTACCAATAAAATATTGGAATACCAACTTTTTAAAAATAGCTTTTCAATATTTAGTATTAATTCAACAATCTATCAATAGATAAAAAACAGAATAATACTGCTACCAAAAAACTAGACAATAAAAGTGCGAAGGCTTCGCGAGATTGTTCAGAGTTTTGTGTCAGTAACTGATAGTCATTAAAGTTATATCATAGCTTAGCAGTGGCATCTATACTTTTAAGAAAGTTCCAAAACCTACAGATTTTGGAATATTGTACTTATTCACAAATCTGACAGTAGTACATACTTTGTCAAACTGTCAGATAAATCAAGATTTTTCATGTTTATATAATATAAAGCTAATAGATATATAATATTTGTAGAATAAATAGTCATTTGTACATAAGGTTAAGGAATGGATTTTTTTAAAAAAATATTTCAAAAAAATAAGAACAATTTACCAAAAGAAGAGCACTCTGAGAAAAAACGAAAAAGTTGTACTCCAAAAGAGATCAATTTAAATAATATTAAATATATACCTTTGCCCCCATCTCCAAAATCTTGGGATATTGATGGTCGAAATGAATTTCACCAAGAATACAACATACCAGAAATACGAGAAGTCTATAATGAAAGTTACCAAAAAAAATATACTAACGTTATAAAAAAATCACTTCTCCTATCAGAAGAGCAATTAAAACTAAATATTGGGGAAGAAGTATTAAAGGCATATAGACAAATTATTATCAATAAGCGTAAAGCAAATCAATTTAAAGCTGCTGGAAAATGGTCTTCTGAAATGCTGAGTAGAATTGAATTTCACTGCAATAATACAGATAAAAGAAGACATAACAACATCATAAATGATTTAGAAAAAAATAATATTAAACATCCATATAATACCATTGAAATCAAAGAAGAAGAAGTTAAATTATTCGAAATAGAGAATAATCAGAAGTGGAGAATTTCAAGTATAATAAAAATGAAAAAAAATGAAAAGCCTGACCCTTCATTCAAATTGGTAAACTTTATTGCTGATGGAATCATCTATATAGATAAGAATGGAAAAAGTGATATAATTAAAAATCCATATCAGTCTGCAATAATGAAATATGACCTTGAAGGAAATATTGTAGCAAAGAAACCAATTAGTCATAATATATATAGACAAAACAATAATCCAAAATCATCAAATATCGCAATAATGGATGATGAGGGTGTTTTATACATCTATGATAAGAACATTAATTTATCTTTAAAAAAAGACCTTCAAAGTGATATGAGGATATCGCAGCACTTAAAAGAAAATGTGGGTAATTACTGGGGTGGTTTTAAAAGCCAAATACGAGCAATTGATGTTAATATGACTTCTAATAAAATTTTATTCACAATTGCAGATGAGATTTGGTGTTCTACTTTTTCAGATTCATCTTATTGGGGAGTAAGAACTCCTTTAAATGAAGGCTGGGAACGATTTGTAAGCAAAAGGGATACTGGTAAAATCGATTCAAATATTTCCAATGCACTAAAGTGCTTGGGGTTAGAATTACCTGTATCGCCTAAAGAAATAAAGAAGCAATATAGAATTAATGCACAAAAGTATCATCCAGATGTCAATAAAAATAGTAATGCTAATGAGATGATGCAAAAAATTAACGGAGCATTTGAAACGCTAACTGGAATCAATCCAGAAACATTAGCTATTGAAGAAGACCAATCTGATGAAGTCTTCTATAAAAAAACAAAACCTGATTTTGAATTTACAGTAAAAGATGTTTCCTACCAAATAAATTCAAATTTAGGGTTTGCACAAGACTGGATATACGAAGCTTGTTTTTCATCCGAATCTAAAAATATTTTTATCGGCACATACTCAGGAAAAATAATTGAATTAGATAGCTTGGGTAACCCATTGAAAGTTTTTGATATTGGTACAGTTCCTAACCAGATTATTGAATCGGGACAATATCTATATATATCAAATAGTACAAGATTATACATAATTAAAGATAAGGAAAAACTGGTTGGGTTTATAGATATATTTCAACAAGGTAAGTTAATCGTTACAAAATCTGGATTTGGATTATTAAGTGATAAAATTTTACAATGGTATACCCAAGAAGGAATTCATATAGGAACAATAAAATCAAAAGATCCAATAAGATCTGTTTATACACTAAACAATAAAACAATTATTGAAACAAGGCAAAATAAAGCTGTTATTGAAGGATTAGTAATACAATAAAATATGATATCTTAATGTTCTTTGTAGCAATTTTTTGCCACATTTCACTTTCAAATAAACAACTTTTTTTATTTAAGTTATTTATTCATTTTCAAGCTATTTTGCATATAAGATATGTTTAATAATTGGTTAGGCAAGAAAAGGAGAGTACATTGGTAAGTTGTAAGGCTGATAAAAACATCACTGCAATCTGGCACATATATTCTAATCAAAATAAGTGGGATACAGTTCAACTTTCTGAAGTTAAGGCGCTGGCTATTAGTAAAGGGTTGATAGTGGAGAGTGTCGAGGACGTTGAGTTTGGTTTTATGCCGAGGCAGAAAGGTGTATTGCTCAAAACCGACTTAGGAACTGCATTATACCCAAGAGAAAAATTAGAAAATTTGGACTTATATCAAAAAAACATTGAGCCTACCGAGAATTTAGAAAATTTTTGGCACTCTGTAGATTGGTTCCTTCCTGCGTTTATTAGTCGAAATCAAATCTTTGAGCCGATAAAAGTCTGCGGTATAGAAATTCTGAATCATTCAAATTATCCTAAGAAAATCCTTCAAAAACGCTTTGATAGCGCTTTAAGTTCAATATACAACTTCAGTAATATAATACCTATCACGGAAGATACGCTAAGAAAATCGAAGACTGTTTCTAAACACGTTCCCTTAATTAGAGAGTCAATTCTTTCTTTTTATAGTGGTATGAAAATTGTTGCTGTAGCTGGTTTAATACCTATTGTCGAAAATATTATCTCTAACATAATCGGAGAAAATACGGGTCAGTTAACAATCATTGATAAAGTTAACAAGTGCGTAGATAAAGCTAGAGACAATGTAATTAATATTCATTTTAATCATGCGCAATGGACTCCAAAAGAATATTTAGAACCAAGTGTGTTGAAGGTTACTAATGAAAGGGTCTTTATTCTTGAGACTATTAGAAACTGGTTACTTACAAGCTTCTATAGTTCAACGGCTGAATATGACAACCATTCTGGTTTTAATCGTCATATTTTTGCGCATGCAAAATCAGATCTATGGCAAAACGAGACTAATTTCTTTCGAGCTCTAGGCGTTATACAAGCGATGGCTTTCGTTGAGTGTTTTGCAGTTGAGGAAAGCAAAGTGAGTTTATTTGGTCCTGCGCATGATGAAAACTCGGAAGCCCTTAGGCAAGAAGTTTTTGCATGCATGAACTATCAACTAATAAAGCAACAACTCCTAACGATGCAAAAGAGCGAGAAAGGCTTACCATTTAACCCTACTAGTTCTGGTGACGGATGGCTGATAAGAGCTTCGATCTTGTCAGAAAAGATGGACAAAGAAGTTATTCCTCGGTTAAGAGAAAATGGATGGGATTGTGATTATATATCTGATCCTATAAAAGATGGCGAATATATAACAGTACATGCTAGAAAAGAAGAAAAGATCCTAAAAGTTGCGCTTTTATTTTCCTGTGCTTCTAGTAATAAACTGTATAAAAAATTGGAAATTGATCATGAATATATATTATATCAGGGGTCTCAATATAAACAGGCTAGTTTTGCCCGTGGAATAAAAGCTGAAGTACGTTCCTTGAGTGCTTGGATTGCACCTCATTAATTGCCTAACGAAAGCTTTAAACGGAATCAAAACACTGGGTTAGGTTTCGGTTCTGATCCACTGATCTGTCAACAAAAAATAGGACATAAAACTCTACTCAATCTATTCCTTAACCTCTTATTTTTGGAGCAATTTTTTATAACAAAAATCTTGTTCCATAGAGACTTGAATTTTTAAACAGTTCAAAAGTAGCCTTTTTAGGCTACTTTTTTTGAGCTACATCTTTAATAGCTCTGTAGATTGTGTTACGAGCTACATGGAAAAAGTTTGACAACCAAATAACTGACTTTCCTTTCTCATGTTGTTTGTATATGACTTTTTTTTCTTTGTACGAAAGTATCGCTTTTCTACCAAATTTAACTCCTTTGAGTTTAGCGGCTGCAATACCTTCTCTGACGCGTTCATTTATTAGATCTCGTTCAAACTCTGCAATAGCGCCTAGCATTGTAAATAATAGTCTTCCTGCTGGAGATGTAGTATCTATATTTTGATTTAGAACTTTAAGGTTTACATCTTTATTTTCCAAATACTTTGCAAACTCGTGTAAATCTATTACAGAACGAGCTAAACGATCAAGTTTTGTGACAAATAGTACATCACCTTCACGTACAAAATTCTTCATTATTTTGAATTGTTCACGATCAGATGCATTTTTACCTGATCTTTTTTCAGAGAAGATCTTTTCACACCCAGCAGCTTTAAGCTGTTCTATCTGATTTTCAAGACTTTGACTTGAAGTTGAAACTCTTGCATATCCTACGTTCATAGTAAATCCTTTTTATAATTTTAGATGTATTTAGCATGACATCCGTGATATTATGATATAATGTCATATGATTGTTTCTTTTAAAGATGTAGTAACAGAAGATATTTTTAACGGTATTACCAGTAAGCAGGCAATGAAACGGTTGCCAAATAAACTATGGAAGATAGCTGCAAGAAAACTTGATCAACTTGACTCTGTAGTAATATTAGATGAACTAAAAGTTCCTCCTGGAAACCACTTAGAGAAACTAATTGGTGACAGGAATGATCAATACAGTATTCGTATTAACCAACAATATCGAATCTGTTTTATATGGACTAAAGGTGGTCCAGACAAAGTTGAAATAATAGATTATCATTAAGAAGGAGAAAAGATGCGTATTCCAACTCATAGAGAACCAACACATCCAGGTGAAATGCTTTTAGAAGAGTTTTTAGAGCCTATGAACTTAACACAACGTATGCTTGCTGATGCGATACATGTTCCTTACCAACGTATTAATGAAATCGTTAATATGAAACGTGGGGTTACTCCTAGTACAGCTCTAAGACTTGCAAAATATTTTGGAGTAAGTGAAGACTTTTGGCTAAACCTTCAAACACGCTGGGATATTTATCGTTCTAAGAAAGCTGAAGCTGAAGAACTTGAAAATATTAAGCCACTGGCTTCTTAAGCTAAAGAAAATATGATTAAATTTAATAAAAAAGCTATGCAAAAATTTAATCAGATTCCTGATGATATAAAATCAAAAACACTCTCAAATGTATATTGTTCTGCTTGCAAAGGTACTACAACAATTGTTGACTTTGTAGCAACAGTAGATAGGAACGATTTAGTTCTTACTGGTAAATGTAATAAGTGTTCTGGTGAAGTAATCAGATTAATTGAAAGATAGTTATTAAATATATCATTCAAAGAATTGCTCCAAAAAGAACAGGTTGAGTAACATTTATTAAATAATACCAATAGACAATACTTCTAAAGTAAGATGAAGCCAAACACTATGAAGAAGTTTTTGCTAAAATATTGATAAAGAAATAAATATATAGCAATGGAACTATGAGAGAAGATATTACACCATCTTGGCTTTTGAATACAAATCAAAACGACCATATGAGTCTATTCGTAGATGATGAGATAGCATCTGCAAATTTTACGAGGGTCTATTCATGTAAATGTGGTTTTGATGAGATTGTAGCTGGTGATGTTATCCATAAAGAGTATTCATGTCCCCGTTGTCATAACAGTTTATTTTTTGATGTTGAGGATATAAAAAAAGATTTTGAGTCATTTATGCTCAATCAGTATCACGGTCAACTCATCAAGTTAAATTTCAAGTTTCACACAAAAGTTGCACTTCATAACAATAAAATTGAAGCCCTTGCTGTAATTAAAATCCCAAGCAATGTCAATTTCCTTGAAAAAAAAGTGATAAAACAAGATTTGGTAATACTTACTACTCCCTATACTCCAAAACCTCTAGTGCTAGAACCTTCACCACTGCGAAAAATAAAAAGAGAACTTCAAAAACTCTCAGTCCAAAAAAGATTATTTGAACCATATATCGACATGAAACTAAGCTCACTTCCAAGTAGAAGAGAGAAACAGTTTGAGTTTACCCTTAGTCACTATAATCTTAAAAATTTTGAATTTATGAAATGGACTCACACCCATCATCTCACAAAGAGTAAATACACAATCGAAACAGCACTTTTAGAATTAGTAAATGATAAACAATTCAAATCTGTTAAAATTGCTCTCTTTGAAAACTATGCCTACCAATTGAAAAATAATAAAACATTTAATCCAAATTTTGTCCACATGGCGACATCAAAGTTTTCTAATGTAAATCATATTGTTTCTCTATTGGCTTTGAAGATAAACTTTGAAATGTTTGATGATGAACCATTACTTTTCAAATTTATAGATTTCATGCTATTGCGATATACCGAAAAACAAGTAACACACTATTTTATGAAGTTAGAATTATCGAATCATCAATATATTTTAAGAGATACTCTGTTGACTTTTAAAAGAATTAGAGAATCGTTAAGCCAAGATACTTCAAAAGTAAAATGCTCCCCAAATCCTATCCATAAGCAATTTGTTCAATTGTCCCTTGCCATTCAATACAAAAGCCAAGCAATAAACTATTTTGAGTACGCAGCCTTGCAACTATCGCATCAAGTAAAAATGGGTGCATACAATGTGAACCTTCCAAAAAATAACTTTGAGCTTTTTGAATGGGCAAATGAGTTACAAAATTGTTTGGCAGGATATGAAGATAAAATCGCTTCCCATAAGACAACAATATATGGATTTTTTATGCAATCAAATCTTATTTTTGCCGTTGAAATACAAATGGGTGCTATCATCCAAGCCCACAGGAAATACAATCTTCCAATAAAACCAGAGCAGAGAAAGATTCTTAATCTTTGGCTAAAAGAGTCTAAAGAAAGAGTTGCTATGGCAAAACAAGTGCAAGAACATTTTTCAAATTAACAATCATCTCATCTAGCCTATCTGCCATCTCTTTTGATTGTGGGTATTGTCTAATCTTCTCTAAAGCTTCAAGCTTATAATAATCTACTTCAATAATATCGAGATATTTCAATGATTTTGCTATATCTTGTTTTGCTATGCTGCATACTATATCAACTGACAAATCAATTGTTTCATGTGGTAAATGCCCTAAGATAGGGTATGCTTCATTTATGCTATTTAAAATCTCTAAAGCTTTGAGAGGAAAAACATCGACGATAGAAAGTCCAACCTCTAAAATACACTCTACATATCTTTCAACCTCTTCATATATCTCATAATCTAATTCGATATTATTTATTATATTGTCTATCTTTTTTTCATCGTTATTGTGTGCATGGATAAAAGCTTCATATCCAAAAATATGCTTTTCTTCTAAAAAATCTAAAATATATTCTGAGAAATCTTTATCTGCAAAAGTTATTTTTTTGGCTATAGCATACAAATGATTTTTTGGTATCCCAAAATCTTGTGATGTGATATATAAATTGTGTTTTGCTACATAGTCCAATATAGCTTCATCTTTGATGTTATCTTTATATCTTGTACTCATATCAAGAGTATTTACTCTTATCTCTTGGCATCCATTGGCTATCAAAGCTTTTAAATCTTGTTCGCTTATCTGAAATTTATAATCAACAGTGATAATAAGCTTTTTAAGTGTCGGTATGTGAAATATCTCACTAGGAACTTCTTTTACATTTCTAGCCATTATCATAAGTTCAGTTAAGTGTGGCAAACTTGCTAACTCTTTTGGAATATCTTTTTCATAAGTATCCCCAAGAGGCAAAGTGAGTTTTTCAATACTCAAATACTCTTTTTCATCATCTGGCAATCCGACATATCCATCAAAGTCTTTGTAGTAGTCATTTTTAAGAGTTTCTATGTTTTTTATGGGATTTTCACTAGCCCAATGTTTTAATTTTTCTATCCAGACTTCGTTGTTAATCATTTTTAGATTTCCCTTTCTGATTATAATTATCCCGACTTTTATATTTTTATTATGACTATTTTCATATCTTTATAACGAAAGATGTTAGGTTTAATAATAGTTAGGTGCTGACCTATATCTAGGTCTATTACCTGGTCGGTCGCTATATATAAGGTTTTTCTTGTGTTGGGATAGTTACTTGCTGCTTTTAATATATTGGCTATCTCATCGGGCTCTTTCTTGTAATGAAGATGCTCCTGTATTGCTACGGGGTATTTGATGAAATAAATACCAAACATTGCAGCATAATTGATGTCAGATGCATAGTTGGTTAGCTTATCGTACACACTGCTTATATGGTGATGTTCCATCTTCATTTTATGCCAATTTTTACACTGAACCAGATTGATAGATTGACTATCGGGTGATATGACGATAAGGTCAACACCTCCATCGGCAACTCCTCTGATAAGCCCATTGTAGATGACAAAATCCCCTTTAGACTCAAACGCTTTACCGATTTCCTTTTCATAAGCATCACCCATCTCTTTTAGAGGATCAGCCTTATCGTTGTTGCTAGTGTATTGAGACTCATACGAACGCTCTTGTTGGATTGTTTTTTCTTTTTTTTCTTCTTGAAAATATAAATAGACGATTACTGCACTGATGACTCCAGTATGTGGCAATGCTGCTACTATACAGTATGGAGCAAGACAGCCTCCAAATATAAAAATCTGATTTATCAAAAGCACTATACCCCAAGTGATAAAAAAGAATTTTGCATTTATTGATAGATTGTTTTCTATATCTTTATTATATTTATATTTAGCAAGATTTGCCATCTTTTGCAGTTCAGTTTCAGCAAGTTTTTGCCATTCGATCTCACTATTAAATTCATACTCACCAATAGAAGCAGCAAGATTCAGTGTATGTTCTTCATAAAGTTCTTTAAGTCTTTCTAATTTAATCTTAGTATCATCAAAACCATATTTGCGTCTCATACGTTTTCGCCATTCGGTTTTTGAAAAAATTGTTTCACTCATTTTCCACCCTTTCTCTTTGTCATTATCATCCATTGGCACCTTTTTTGCATTGTTTTAAAAAATTTCATTCCAATAGTCCTCTTCTTCATTTTGACTTTTTTCTTTTTTGAGTGGTTGTGATTTTATAACTTTTGTAGTTTCAAGCGGCTCTTTCTCCTTCAAAACCTCTCTATCTTCCTCCTTAAGCCTCTCTTTCTCTGCTTCCAATCCACCTCTTAACTCTTCAAAATACGCATCCCAATCATCAAGCTCTGCTATAGTTTGATAAATATCATCCTCTTTTATCTCTTCTATTTCAGATTTTACAGCTTCAATGTTTTTGAGGTACTCTTTGATTTTTGCTCTTATGAGTTCTTTATCTTCTATGGTCTCACTCGATACTTCAAAGCTTGTGCCATTTTGGAGTGAATGGAGTATCTCTTTTACTTTTGATATATCTTTTTTGCTATAGGCATCATTGAGTTTTTGCATAAGCTCATGAGCTTTTTCTTTTAGCTCATCTGGTACTATGTCTGGGTGGCATAGTCTTGCTGCTTGCTTGTAGAGTGATTTTAGCTCTTTTTTCTCTTCATCATTGAGGGTTAGGGAATTTTCAATAGACTCTTTTATATGTTCATACTCACTCTCAAACTCTTCATAATGGCTCTTAACCTCTTCATACTCTTGCTCTACAGTTTCATCTTCTATAAACTCTTTTGCTTTTTCAAGCTCCTCTTCTTGAAGCTCTAGTTCATCTTCTAGCTTTTTAATCTCCACTTTGAGTTCGTGGTATGCTTGAGTGAGTTCTTCATAGTTTTCATCATCTTCATCTATGCTTTCAAGTGCATCTTCTAACTCTGCTATGGTAGATTTTAGCTCATCTATGGTCTCTTTTGACTCTTGGAAAGTTTGGATATCTTCTTGGTATTTTGCTTTTTGTTTTTGCTGTTTGATGGTTTTTTTGTAGAGTATTTCTTTTTTTAGGATGAGTATATCTTTGACAAGTTCCCCTAAGTGAAGATTGTACTCACGGTTGAACTCTTCGATGTCGTTTAGGTATTCTGTTTTTTGTTCTACTAGCTCTTGGAGTTTGGATTCTAACGATTTTAGTTCCAGCTTTAGCCCTTGTATTTCACTATCTACATACTCCACCACACCGCTATATTTTGATAGATAGGTTTCTATATCTCTTAAAGCTTTTGCATAGTTCATTTCTTCTAGTTTTTCAAGTATAGCTTTTATATCATTATCTATATCTAACTTTTGAAATTTCATGATTTGAAGCTCTATCACCTCTTCATCTTCTATGGCTATGCTAGATTTGATGATCTCTAGTCGTTTGAGTATTTGTGTCATTTGGTTTTGTTCCTAAAATATTTCGTCTTCGTCGATATCTATTTGTGGTATTGCATCATATTCGCCTATGTCTGTTTGCGGAGGTGGATTTTTGGCATACGGATTCGTACCACCTATATAGTCACTAAGCAATATCTCTTTTTTCTTTGCTTTATATACGGGATGGTCTTGCGGTACAGCCTCAGGCATCTCTTTACTATCATTTACAAAAGAGAAATATTCATAAGCCCCATCAGAGCAGTTATAATATCCATCTGGTGTCCAACAGAGCCATTCACCTTCTTTAAATGTTACATAAGAGCAAAGGAGCTTGTCACTACTTATCTCTCGTAGTTCGATTATTATATCTTGGATTATACTTACTCTATATTTTTTATCTGTAGTTATGTTTTCAGATTTTACCAAATCATCATATTCCTCAAATGTAAGTAACTCTTTACCGCTATTAATTTCCCATAGTTTGTTGTTTTCATCATAGCTAGCACAATATACTATATATTCCCCATCAGGAGTTATAGCTACGGAGAATACCCAACTCCCCTCAAATGTTCGCACCTTATTACCACTACTTATCTCCCATAGCTTGATAGTTCCATCATGACTTCCACTTACTATATATTTCCCATCTGGGGATATGACTACAGAATTCATTCGACAACTATGCCCTTTGAATATTTTGAGCTCCTTGCCACTACTTATGTCCCATAGTTTGATACCGTTATAATAGCTTTCACCACTTACTATAGTTTCCCCATTAGCAGATATAGCTACAGAAATTATATTGCCCCTATGACCTTTAAATGTTTGTAGCTCCTTACCACTACTTAACTCCCATAATTTGATAGTTTCATCAGAACTTCCACTAATTATATATTTTCCATCAGCAGATATTACTACTGAGTTTACACTACAACTATGCCCCTCAAATGTTCGCAAACATTTTCCACTACTTATTTCCCAAAGTTTGACTGTTTGATCCAAGCTTCCTGAGACGATATACTTCCCATCGGGGGATATAGTTACAGAGTTTACATAACTTTTATGCCACTTGAATGTTCTCACTTCCTTGTCCCTGCTCATTTTCCATAGTTTAATAGTTTTATCATCACTTCCGCTAACTATGTATTTTCCATCTGGAGACATGACTACTGAGGTTACTTTATCCTTATGCCTTTCAAAAGTTCGCACTTCTTTACCACTACTTATCTCCCATAATTTGATGGTTTTATCCCAACTTCCACTAACTATATATTGCCCATCAGGAGTTATGGCTACTGAAAGAACCCTATTACTATGCCCTTTAAATGTTCGTAGTTCCTTGCCACTATTGATTTCCCATAGTTTGATAGTTTTATCATAGCTTCCAGCACTTACGATGTATTTTCCACAGTGTGTAATAGCTACAGAACTTACACCGCCACTATGCCCTTCAAAAGTTCGGACATCTTTACCACTACTTATCTCCCACAATTTTATGGTTTTATCAGAGCTACCACTAACTACGAATTTCTCATTTTGGGTAATGGCTACGGAATTTACATTACCACTATGCCCTAAACCAGATGAAAATCTAAAGTTCTCAAAGCTCTCAATTAGCTCTTTACTTGGACGATTTGCTAGTAAACTATTTGTAATATTAAGTAAACTTTTTGATTTGGTTAGTGCTAGTTTTGCATTTTTGTTTGTGGTTGTGAGGTTGTTTTTCATTTTTTAAAGTTTCCTTTCCTTTCAAACATACATAATATTGAGGTTATCATATAGATTCACTCTACTAAAAATACTTATATTTGTAGTTATCTGTTCAATATATTGATTAATAAGCCTATACTTATAATCTATTTCATCTTGACTTGCAATATTTGGAGTTAGAAGACTATAAGATGTAAAATGCAAAAAAGCACTAGTCATCTCATAGTTTAACTTGTACTCTTCTTCTAGTCCAACTGCCTCTGCTTTTTTCTGCCAACTTCGAGTGTCTTTTAACATTTTTTGAAAAATCTGTGTGTGTGTTGGACTCTTTTACAAAAATAACTTTTAAACCATTGCTCTTTTGATAGCTGTTTTGCTTTTTCTAATTTTAAAGATTGAATTTCTTTCAATTTGTTTTCATATTCTTGTAAAGTGTCTTTTTCGAACATTACAGATAAAGCATCAAAACCATAATTATTAAGTTGATTCATAAAAATAGTTATGTCTTTTTGTGCTTCTTTTTTTAGTTGTTGAAATGTTTTTTCGTTTTCTTCCATAATTTTTTTTGTTGCTTGAAGTCTTTTTTCATTATCATTTGATTGTGTTGAATATTTTGATCTATTTTGTGTAGTCTGTACGGAATATTCTTCAGCATATTTTTTTAAAATTTCAATTTCATATTTAAGTCGTTGAATTATTAGATTAATTTTATTTTCTTGCTGATTATATATAGCAAAATATATCTTAACAAAGTAATTCTCTTCCTTGAGCAAAAGCTTAGTAATTATCAATGTTTCTAATATATATCTAGTTGTCGAAGCTAGTTTATGTAAATCATTATTGGTATTTAATAATTCATCGATAATATGGATTAGTTTATCAACCAGAGTTATTGATAAATCATATTGTATATGAGTTTCTTCAGAAGTTGCTAAAATGCTCTTGTTCTTTACTAATTTTGATTTCAATTCATTTAAACTATCTTTTTTTATCAAATCCGTCTCCTATAATATTATAAGCAAACATATTATATGTTTTGCCATCAGTTGGAAGTACTCTATTAAAATACTCTTTAAGCCATAAATATTTACTTCTTATTTTTAAATTTTTTTCTTTCAAGCCTTTATCAATAATCTGAGAATAAATCTTTACTGTTTCCATTTGATCTGATTTGGCTTCATCCAAGTTAGTTTCATTTCCTATAGATATCATCGGTGGTAAATCTTGTAGCGAAGCAATATAATTTACAAAATACCATCCATCAAAATCTTTAGAAACAATATTTAAATTATTATCGTTATGCATCAATACTATGTAACTAATAATATCATCACTAATAACATCTTCTGCAAATATTACTCTAGGGTAAATAGCAATCTCTTTTTCTAGCTTTGAAGCTTCTGCTATCCCTTTACCTAAAATAAGATTTTTACCTAAAAAAGTATATTTTGATGTAATAGCACCTCGCAAAAGCAATCCATACTTTCTAGCAAAAAAATGATAAACCTGCGAAATTGTCAGCGATAGTAAATAAATCATTGGACCAGATAAATTTTTCTTTGTGCAATTTCCATTGTATTTGATTGTTATCACAAATGTATCTGAAATCCAAGTGTAATCATATTGAATACCATTAAGCTCATCAGGTAAATTATATTTGTTCAAAAAAGAAATTTTTTCATATTTAAAATAGTTTATAACTTTTTCAAAATCTTGCATAAATTCTTGTGATTCTTTGTCATTAGTTATTTTATTTTCAATATGATTTGAAAATCCAAGTACATCTATAAATGCAGTATATTTTATTTCTTTTGGCATATTTTTATCCTTTTAAAAATTCTTGTTTTTCTTTAAAGTCATTTTTTATTAACTCTATAAAATTTTCTATCTTTTTTTGATTTTTAGTATAAAATCTCTTTTGTGCATCTAAGAGCAACTCCTCTTCCTCGGTAGTTGGTGACTCGTTATAATTGATTCTTCTGCTATCGCTAAGAGTCATAAATTCAGCTTCGTACAAGTCAAAAAGCTCTTGATATGCCGTATCTAATTTTTTGCTCATATAAAAAATATTTTCTTGCATCACATGAAATATTTGCCTTACAATAGGTACATATACAGAATAATCTGTTTCATATTGAATGATTTTTGCATGAGGAATTTGTAAACCAATTTGATGTTTTTGTTGATTATAATTGATTGCCAATAAATACAACTTCTGGTAAATTTCTATCTCTTTTGAAAATAACTCTTGCTGCTTATTTAGTGTGATTTTCTGTAAGATTTCTTTTTCTTTTAAAGATAATTCTTTTCCTCTAAGTATTGATGTAATTATCATTGTTGTAATTGGTGTTGCTATTGCTATTAAATTTATAATACCTTGTATATTTTCATCTATCATTTTGTTTTATCCTTTCTTTTTAAAATTCTAAATCCTACCAAACCAAACATCCATATTTTGTCTAAACTATTTTTTATCTTCAAGCTGTATATCTAAATTTCCATCAAGCGAGACCATCGCATCTTGAGTTTGTTGTAGGAGTATTTCTAAAAATATATCTACTATCTCATATTCACCTTTTTGTACTTTTTTGATGATTCCCATATTTTCTAGTGACACATGGGTGTTGTAGAGTGCTGCTGAGCCGATGTTTGATTTGATGTTGTTAGCAACAATCTTGATATCACTATCGTTCAGCGTTAAAGCCTACTCTTTCATAATCGAACCCATACCATGGATATTTCTTATTTTAGTTTTTTTATAAATAAATATCTATATGAGATCTTTTAATCAATCCCACATGCCAACATTTTTAAATTTTAATGAAAATTGATCACACTGAGGACATAAGCTGTTTTCACTACTAAGCTTTAAATCTTCCCAATTAAAAGAGGTTTCATCTAAGTTTTTCACAGCAAAAGTGTTATTATATGGAACAGTATCGCTACTCTTACAGTTGATACAAACAATTATCTCATCATACATATTTGCCATGAAAAGAGATTTACAGTTCTTACAATAATTTGGAAAATTATTCACTGTAGTATGACAATACATCCCTCCACCTAGCTTTATTTTTGGAGTTTTAAAACCACATTCGCAGTCTGCAACTACTTTACATCCCATAGATAAGTCCTTTTCATATCGATAGTTAATTGTATTACCTTTGCTTGGTATTTAAGTTGTAGTAATACTTTAAGCAATAAGATAACCTGATATAGCAACTAAACACAACATTATCCAATTACTCCTTAACAATAATTATGTCCAACTATTATTTGCTATTTATTTGTTGTTGTAACCAATTTTACTCAAAATGATAGACCTTTTAGCATCCTCAAAAGTAGAGAAAGAGTTGAGTTACTTGATGATTTAATTGAATCTGGATTTATTGTAAAACAGATTGAGGAAAATTCATACTACTATAAATTAGCGAGTTAGACAGTTAGACAGATACTCTCTGTATATAACTACACAAATATTATATATGGAGGGTGTGTCTAATTTGTTTAATTCACACCTGCTAACTTAGCATATAAAGTTCCTATGACTTAAATTTATTTTTGATATAGTCTATAACAAATAATAAACCTATAAATAAACCAAACACAAGTCCTATTAATACACCTGGGTCATCAAAACTTTTTGGATTTGTGGCTAATTCTTCAAGGTGAACTTCCATACCTGCATCTGCAAACAAGACTTAACAATATATATGTTCAACTATTACTTACTTTTGGCACACAAAGTACTCAAAAGAGTTTTCTGTGCTCCACAAAGTGTTCAAAAAGTTAAAACTGCAAAGTTCCATAAACCTTAAGGGATTATGGAGCAAAACAAGTGACTTTCAAATCAGACATTTAAAGCTTCATCTAATCTTTCTTTAAAAAATATAGCCTGCTGTAAAAGTGTTAAATTTCAATTCCAAATAGACATTCTCCAATATGCACATAATCAAAATAATGCTTTATTTTTACCTTTTAATGTTCATTAGATTGCTATGTATTTTTACTAATAAAAGTACTCTAAAACTTCCAATAGAAGTGTTATAGCCTCAATGAATGATATGAAAAAACAGATTGGGAGTTATTTGGAAAGAGATGATGATATTTGCCAAATAAATAAAAAACTGAATAGAACTCCTTATAAAGCTATTGGCTATAAGTATCCTGTAGAATTATTTAATGAAATGCTAAAAGCAAAATGATCTCATAATACATTTCGTAATTTATCTCGTAAAAAAGAGACTAATTAAATTTAGAACATCTTCTTAAATTCCTAAAAATTAGCACTATTAGCCATTATGTTCCTCATAATTTATCTCGTAAAAGTTGCAATAAAATAGAGAAAATAGATATAATGACATCAAGGATGGATAAAATGTTAATATCTCCAATTATGCCTTATGACCTAAAAGGGCAAATAAAACCAGAATTGTTAGAACTTGCAGAGAAGGTATGCATTGAAAGTGCAAAGATCGCAAGCGGATACAATCAACATGTTGTCAACGCTTTTCGAGATGTTTTACGTATCACTAACAGCTACTACTCAAATAGGATCGAAGCTGAGAGTACACACCCTATAGATATTGAAAAAGCTATGCTCAAACAGTTCTCTGAAGATTCAAAACAAAAGGCACTTCAAGAGCTTTCGGTTGCACATATCAAAACACAAAAGTTTGTTGAAAGCTATTCTATGCAGGATAGTG
>Ga0265293_10002541_pt1 | contig 36141 bp, 37 predicted proteins | sample Munlanlewell138R_FD_192505 | JGI IMG/M metagenome (GOLD analysis project Ga0265293, IMG submission 192505) | Leachate microbial communities from a municipal landfill in Southern Ontario, Canada - Leachate well 138R | ecosystem: Engineered > Solid waste > Landfill > Unclassified | place: Canada... | reverse complement strand
GTTTAGGCGTTCTGCTCGGTTCGCTGGCGTCTTCGGTCTGCGGTTATCTGTTCTTGCGGGTCAGGTTTAAAGAAAAGGTTTTGCTCACTCCCTGAAATCATGCGGCAGGCACAGAGCCCGCAACACGGCTGGCCGGGGATAAACCATAAGTTCAGGAAAATCCATAGGAAAAACCGTAAGAGTCTGGCTTGGCGCTTGCGGCCCGAGGATCGAAGGTTAGAATGAAATCGACGCCTGTTCAAGGACAAGGGGCCGAGTTCTTCTATGCCGCCACCCTTTGCACAATTGATCGATCTTTCTGTCGTGCGTCCGCTGATGGAAACCTTTTCCCGGACCTCGGGGCTACCGATGGCCGTCATCGACTGCGAGGGGAAGGTTCTGGCCAACTCCGGCTGGCAGCGGGTCTGTACCTTTTTCCACCGCCGCTTCCCTCTCACCGTGCAGCGCTGCGTCGAAAGCGACACCGATTTCTCCAGCTTCAGCGGCCATGACCGGCCCCCCGCCTCCGGCGATTTTTTCGAGTCCCGGTGCCGAAACGGCCTGGTTCACATCGGGTTTCCCATCGTCGTCCAGGGCGAGCATCTGGCCACCCTCTTCCTCTCCCAATTTTTCTACCAACCGCCCGAGCTTGACCATTTCCGCCGCCAGGCGAACGAATTCGGTTTCGAGGAAGGTCCCTATCTGGCGGCGATCCAAGAAGTGCCGATCATCAGCCGCCAGCGTGTTGAACAGGTCCTCGGCTTCTATGCCGGCTTTGCCAAATTGTTGGAGAAGATGGCCAGCGCGCAATTGCGGCAGGTGGAATCGCTGCGCCTGTTGGAGGCGTCGGAAAAGAAATTCCGCTCGATTTTCGAGGGCGCCCTCGATTCTATCATTCTGCTGGCGCCGACCGGCGCTGTGCTGGAAGCCAACGCCCAGGCGACCATCAACCTGGGCTATACAATGGAGGAGTTGCTGCGCCTGAACAAGCGGGACATTCACGCCCCGGCCGAGCGCGAGCGCATCGCCGAGTATGTCGCTCAGGTTATGCGGGACGGCAGTGCCCGGCTGGAAACGGTGCAGGTGCGCAAAGACGGCTCCTTGCTGCCGGTGGAGATCAGCGGGCGCCGGGTCGATCTGCTGGGCCAGTCGGCGGTCCTCTGCCTGACCCGGGACATCAGCGAGCGCAAACAGGCTGAGTGGCGGCTGAAGCAGGCGCTGAAGGAGGCGGAGATGGCACGGGAGAAGATCGACGCCATCCTCAAGTCGGTCCCCGATGGGCTGGTCGTCACCGATCTGTCCGACCGGATCGTCCTGATGAATCAGGCGGCGGAGCGCCATCTGCATTTATCCCCTTCCCCATTCTCCCTGCGACACATCGACTATCTGCTGGCGGAAAAAGGCCTACGCGAGCAGATCGTCGCCACCCGCGAGACAGAATCGGAGCAGGGTCTTTTCGAGTGGGAAATGGCGCCGGAGAACGGGGTCGGGGGGAAGATCCTGCAGGCGCGATCGATGCCGGTGCGAACGGCGACGGGGCGGCTGACCGGAACCATTACCCTGTTGCGCGATCTCACCCGCGAGCGCGAAATCGACCGGATGAAAGACGATTTCATCTCCACCGCCGCCCACGAACTGCGCACCCCACTGGCGACTATCATGGGTTTTGTCGAGCTGCTGCTGCGGCGGAGCAACCATATTTTCAACCCCGAAGAACAAGCGGAATTCCTGCAGACGGTCTACGAACGGTCCGAGGTCTTGGCGCATATTATCGATGACCTGCTCGACCTCAGCCGCATCCGTTCGGGACATCTGATCACCTTGCAGAGATCCCGGGAGGATCTCGTCGCACTGGTCGGCCGGGCGGTCGACGCTTACCGGAAGATCACCCAAAAGCACACCTTCGTTCTCGACCTCCCGGCGGCGCCGGTTTATCTCTCTCTCGATGCCGGAAAAATCGGCCAGGTCATGGAGAACCTTCTCAGCAATGCCATAAAATTTTCCCCTGCGGGAGGCGCCGTTACCGTCAGCGGCCGCCGCAACAACGGCGACTTCCAGGTTGTTGTCGCCGATGAGGGGATCGGCATGCGACCGGAGCAGGTCGCCAGAATGTTTGAAAAATTCTATCGGGTTGACGTTTCCACCACCGCCGTCAGCGGTCTCGGTCTGGGGATGAGTATTGTCCGGAGCGTCATCGAGGTGCACGGCGGCCGCATCTGGGTGGAAAGCGAGCCGGGGCGGGGCACCCGCGTCCATTTTACCTTGCCAATCGAAGAGTCACCCTAGCCATGGGGGAAGAGGGGACATTCTGCATCTCGGTGTTGATCTTTGGATTTTACGTTTTTCACGTTTTTCTTTGTGCCTCGAAAAGGTGCGTGTTATTTATAGGTAAAAATCGAAAGCCGCTCCGGACGACGAGGAGGCGCAGGTCTATGGCGCCGAATTTTTTACCCGCGTCGGTGCTTTGGTCGAGACGGTGCGTGCCGGAAGGGGAGGGGGCGGACCCGCCGCTTATTACGCCCGCTATGGCCGCGCTCTCGGGGATTTACCGGAAGGTGAGCTTCAAATCGCGGTAGTTCTCCGTTACAATTAAACAAAAAGATCGAGAACGGATGCAGGAATTACGCTATCTGGCGGGCTATTCGGAGCAGATCACCGGTCAGGTGCGACAACTCATCGCCGACCAGCGACTGGGCCAGATGCTGCTTAAGCGCTATCCGCTTACCCATGAAATCAAGACCGACAAGGCGCTCTACGATTTTACCGTCGAACTGAAGAACCGGTTCCTGCGCAAAGCCCCACCGCTGAGCAAGGTGGCTTTCGACAGCAAAATCGATGTAATCCACAACGCGCTGGGCATCCACAGCTTCATCTCCCGCGTGCAGGGGGGCAGGCTCAAGGCAAAAAGCGAGATCCGCATCGGCGCGGTGTTCAAAACCGCTCCCCTGGAGTACCTGCGGATGATTGTCGTCCACGAGCTGGCCCATCTCAAGGAGAAGGAACACAACAAGGCCTTTTACAGCCTTTGCGAACACATGGAACCCGCCTATCACCAATTGGAATTCGATCTGCGCCTCTACTTGACCCACCTCGAACTGTTCGGGGCGCTTTACCAGGGGTAAGCTACCCGACACGTCTCAGGTTCTATTAATCCGAGCTGTCTCCGCTCAAGGTTGTTTTCATGGCCAGACAGAAGAAAAAACCCGACAGCGTATTCAAGGAAGCCTGGGACAACATGTCCGCGGATTTCAATAGGCTGATGCCCGAGAATCTTCGTCAGCGCGAGGGAAAGAAGAAGTTTGTCCTCTGGCTGTTTATAATTGAAGTAATTGTTCTGGGGGCGATTGGGACGGCGGCGTATCGGTGGTGGAACGGGTAAGAAGGATTACAGATCACGGCAGTACGGCAACATATTTTGAGTGAGATGGGAAATTTAAGCCTGAAATTTATCTGAGATTTCGTCACAAAAGGAGCCGGAACATGCGCAAAATTACAACCACCCTGCCGCTGATCAGCTTGATCGCCGTCACCCGGGGGATGCTTGGGGCCGGGGTGGGACTGCTACTGGCTGACCACCTCAGTCCACGACAACGCCAGACCGCCGGCTGGGCGCTGTTTTTGGCCGGCGCGGCGAGCACAATTCCATTGGCGGCCAAGGTCATTGGGACGCTGCGGGAAGAGGAAGCCGATGCGGAGGAAGATAACAATCCGGCCTGGATCGGCGGCTATTTCCACGGCTGTCCCATCTCTCATGGGCTTGGTGAGAATCCTGATGAGATAAAATGATTGCCGAGAGGATTTTTCGATTTTCGTAACCGAGGAAGGAATATGCAATATGCTCAAAATTGATCCCGATGGCATGCCCATCGCCCTGACCTTGGAGCCAGGCGTCTACTACCGTTGCACCTGCGGAAAATCGCAAAACCTGCCTTTTTGCGATGAGTCGCACAGCGGTTCGGGGCAGCCGCCCATCGCTTTTGAGGTCAAAACACGGCAGAAAGTCTATATCTGCGGTTGCGGTTTGTCCGGGGATCAACCTTTTTGCGATGGCAGTTGCGGAGTCTCATTGGCCGGGAGGGAGTAGGGGGGGCGAATCATCTAAATTCATTCAGTTTTAATCTTGACTCATATCGATTATTTCCTATAGACTTTTCGATTAATATTTTGCCCCGACCCCCAGCTAAGGAGATGGTAAATGCAGGATCACGAGATCCGCGAAGGTTTAACCTTTGACGACGTTCTGCTTGTCCCCGCCCACTCGACCGTACTGCCCCGAGAAACCGACCTGACAACCTGGCTTACACCCAAAATCAAACTCAATATCCCCCTGCTGTCCGCCGCCATGGACACCGTCACCGAATCGCGCACGGCGATCTGTATGGCGCGCGAAGGCGGGTTGGGGATCATCCATAAAAACATGACCCCGGCCGAGCAGGCGCTGGAGGTCGATCAGGTTAAAAAATCGGAAAGCGGGATGATCGTCGACCCGATCACCATGCATCCCGAGCAGAAGATTTACGAAGCCTTGGAACTGATGAAAAAATACCGCATTTCCGGGGTGCCGATCACCAAGGAAGGCCGTCTGGTGGGAATTCTCACCAACCGCGACCTGCGTTTCGAAACCCAGCTCGATCAGCCGATTTCGGCGGTGATGACCAAGGAAAACCTGGTCACCGTGCCTCCCGGCACCACCCTTGAAGAAGCCAAATATCATCTGCACAAGCATCGCATCGAGAAGTTGTTGGTGGTGGACGACAATTTCGCCCTGAAGGGGCTGATCACCATCAAGGATATCGAAAAGGTGCGCAAATACCCCTTCGCCTGCAAGGACGACTTCGGCCGACTGCGCGCGGGAGCTGCGGTCGGCGTCGGGCCGGACCGCGAGGAGCGCATCGATGTCTTGGTGAAGGCCGGTGTCGATTTGTTAATCATCGATACCGCCCATGGCCATTCGCAAGGGGTCATTGACGTCGTTTGCGATATTCGTCGCGAGTACCCCGATCTGCAGTTGGTCGCCGGTAATATTGCCACCGCCCAGGCGGCGGAAGCACTCATCGCGGCTGGCGTCGATGCGGTCAAGGTCGGCATAGGTCCGGGTTCCATCTGCACTACCCGGGTGGTCGCCGGGGTCGGGGTGCCGCAGATCACCGCCATCATGGAAGTGTCCAGGACGGCTAAAAAGGCGGGGATTCCGATCATCGCCGACGGCGGCGTTAAATTTTCCGGCGATCTGCCGAAGGCCGTTGCCGCCGGCGCCGACGTGATCATGATCGGTTCGCTGTTCGCCGGCACTGAGGAATCGCCCGGCGAAACGATTCTTTATCAGGGGCGCACCTACAAGTCCTACCGCGGCATGGGCAGCCTCGGCGCGATGAAGAAGGGGAGCAAGGATCGCTATTTTCAGGAGGAAGTGGAAAGCGAGATCAAGCTGGTTCCGGAAGGGATCGAGGGGCGCGTCCCCTTCCGCGGCCCCCTGTCGCAGAATATCCATCAGCTCATGGGCGGCCTGCGCGCGGGAATGGGGTATACCGGCTGCCGGACGCTGAAGGAATTGCAGGAGAACGGGCGTTTCATGCGCATCACCAACGCCGGCTTGCGCGAATCGCACGTGCACGACGTGACCATTACCCACGAGGCGCCGAATTATCGTCTGGAACGGCCGGCGTAATAATGAACGGCAGGCACGCAATTCGTTGCGTCCCCCTGGCGTGATAAATCACGCCCCCTACGGAGACCCGCATCCATGTCCGAAATTCATGCCGAAAAAATCCTTATTCTCGATTTCGGTTCGCAATACACCCAGTTGATCGCCCGGCGGGTGCGCGAGGCGCACGTCTACTGCGAGCTGCATTCCTTTGACATGACCCTCGATGCGATCCGGGCATTCGCGCCCAAAGGGATCATTCTTTCCGGCGGCCCGAAATCGGTGTATGAGGCAGGCGCGCCGGAAATCGATGAGGAACTGTTCGAACTGGGAGTGCCGGTGCTCGGCATCTGCTACGGCATGCAGGTGATGAGCCGGCATTTCGGCGGCTCGGTTATTCCTTCCGGAAAACGGGAATTCGGTCACGCCGATCTGCATCTGCGCAAAGAGCCGGGACCGCTCTTCCAGGGATTTTTTCTCGATGGCAAAAGCGCTGTATGGATGAGCCACGGCGATCATGTGGAGGTGATCCCGCCTGGTTTCGAGATCGTGGCGGGCACGGAAAACGCCCCGGTGGCGGCGATTCAGGACCGCGACCGGCATCTGTACGGGGTGCAGTTCCACCCGGAGGTCAACCATACCCCGCGCGGCGAGATCCTGATCGACACCTTCGTGCGCCAGATCTGCGGCTGCGGTGGCCTGTGGACGCCGGGGAAAATTATCGAAAACGCCGTCGATCAAATCCGCGAAAAGGTGGGGCGGGAACGGGTCATCCTCGGTCTTTCCGGCGGTGTCGATTCTTCGGTGGCGGCCGCCCTCATCCATCGGGCCATCGGCGATCAGTTGACCTGCGTTTTTGTCGACAATGGTTTGCTGCGCCTCGGCGAGGGGGACCAGGTAATGGACACTTTCGCCCAGAACATGGGCGTCAAGGTCCTGCGGGTGAATGCCCAGGAGCGCTTTCTCAACGCTCTGGCCGGGGTCACCGATCCGGAACGCAAGCGCAAGATCATCGGCGCTCTGTTCATCGATGTCTTCGAGGAAGAATCGGCCCATATCGAGGATGCCTGCTGGTTGGCGCAGGGGACGATCTATCCGGACGTCATCGAATCGGCCGGTGCGAAGACCGGCAAGGCGCACAATATCAAAAGTCACCACAATGTCGGCGGGCTGCCCGAATATATGAAGCTGAAATTACTGGAGCCGCTACGCGAACTGTTCAAGGATGAGGTGCGGGCGATCGGCGAGGAACTCGGCCTGCCGCATGCGATGGTCTGGCGGCACCCCTTCCCGGGGCCGGGACTCGGGGTGCGCATTCTCGGCGAGGTGAAGAAGGAGTATGCCGATATTCTGCGCCAGGCCGACGCCATTTACATCGAAGAGCTTTACGCCACTGGTCACTACCACAAAATCAGTCAGGCGTTCGCCGTCTTTTTGCCGGTGAAGAGCGTCGGCGTGATGGGCGACGGCCGCACCTACGAATACGTCGTCGCCTTGCGGGCGGTGGAGACCCGCGACTTCATGACCGCCGGCTGGTATCCACTGCCCTATGTCGATCTCGCCCGCATCAGCAACCGCATCATCAACGAGGTCAAAGGGATCAACCGGGTGGTCTACGACATCTCCAGCAAACCGCCGGCAACCATCGAATGGGAGTAAGCACCAGTGATGCGTGACGAATGGCCAGTCAGGAGTGGACCTTCATAGATCCTCGTCACGCGTCACCTGTCACGCATCACGGCTATTACCTTGCCCAAGCCCGCCAAAAAATACAGCCAGGCCGCGCGGCTGCACGACATTATCCGGATTCTGGAGGCGCGGTATGGCGCCACCATCGATGAACTGGCCGAGGAGTGCCGGATTCATCGCCGCACCATCTATCGCGACATGCAGGCGATTATCGAGGCGGGTTATCCGCTGGTGCGCGAAGCCGACGCCGACGGCCGCATCGTGTACCGCTTTCTCACCGGCTTCAGAAAAATCCCGCCGATTACCTTCTCCCTGCCGGAACTGATGACCCTCTACCTGTGCCGGCGGCCGCTTTCCTTCCTGCAGGGAACGCCGTTCCAGGACGATCTCGACGCCATCTTCGGCCGCATTCGCTCCTCCCTGCCGCCGCGCAGCGTCGCCCATCTGGAGCGGATCGCCGAAGCGGCGGCGCCCCGTTTTCAGGGGATGCGCGATTACGCGGGTAAGCGGTCGATTCTTGAACTGTTGCGCGAGGCGTTGCTGTTTCAGTACCGCTGCAAACTGCTCTATGCGCCGCCCCGGCGCGCCCCGGAAGAATACCTTTTCGATCCCTATACCCTGCTTTTTTTCAAGGATTCTCTTTACCTTGGCGGGTTCGCGCATAATCGCGGCGCCCTGCGCCTGTTTCTCATCGATCGCCTGCAGCAGGTGGAGGTGACCCGGGAGCGCTTCGAGGTCCCCGACGACTTTCGCCCGGAAGATCTCACCGGCAGCTCCTTCGGCCTCATCGACGGCGAGCCGCTAGCCATTCGGGTGCGTTTTGCCCCACAGGTGGCGCACCTCATTCGCGAGCGGGTCTGGCATCCCGATCAGGTCCTGACCGAGGAGACCGGTGGTTATCTGCAACTCGCCTTCGAGGCGGCGGGGGAAACGGAGATCCTCGCCTGGCTTTATTCCTACCTGCCGCATGTGCAAGTCCTTGAGCCGGCAAGCTTGTCCGCTGCTTTTCGTCGCGGTATCGAAAATGCCCTGCAGCCCTTCTGATTTTCTTGTAGCGTTATGACGTATTCTGTCATGCTGCGGATCTATTCTCCTTTCAACAGCCAATTGAAAGGAGAAAAACAGATGATCGATCTGAATCTCGCGGTGCAGGACGGTGCGGCAATCTACCTGGATGTCCAATGTATTGAGGCTCGGCAGACGCGGTCCGGAGAAACTTATGCCCTGACCGGTACTTTGGGCGATGGTCGGTATGAAGGGCAGGTGCTGGTGGAGATCGGCGATCGGGTGGAGGTCACCTTTGTTGACGACTGGCTGGGCATGCCGGAGATGCACGAGTTTTTCCGCCGCACCGAGCGCGATGCCGTGGATGCCGCATTGACTTCGGCGGCGGCGAGAATGCGGTTCTGCATTGAAAATTTCCCCGTCATGGCGGGACAATCGAAGCAGCGGGTAACCGGTTATATCTTCGATAACAAATGGATTTCGCTGCGTCCGCAGGAATATGCGGAACAAATGGAACTCCCCCTGACGGTGGCGGAACATCCCGTCGCCTGGCAGAGGCGCGCCGCCTGAGAAAAGGAACAGGGCAATCCAAGTGGCGGGCCCAAAAACATCGTCCTGCTTTGGCGCGGGCAAGGTTTCATGTAGCGGCGAGAGGATAAGACGTGACTGGAAGAGGGGGGCAAAATCCAAATCATACACCGCAAGCCGCGGGTTTCGGCAGTTACCCCCTGTGTCAGGATAGATGTCGCCTCTCTTTGAGAGCCTTTGAGTGAAACCCGAGGGGCCGAAAGTGAAATTGAATGACCCACTATTCTGACGAGTTAAAGACGAGCATCATTGCCCGCATGCTGCCGCCTCAGAACGCCAGTGTTCCCGCGTTAGCGAAAGAGACCGGGTTTCCGAAAGACACCTTGTACTTCTGGCGTACCCGAATCGAAAAACAAATTTTCAAAAAAGGAAGGTTAAATGAACACCATTGATCATTACTTTGTGCAAGCCGAATTAGCACTTGCTGCCTATTCAGATCTCTATCAAGGGATTTCCAAAGACGATTACATTACCGGCATTAGAAAATGGCGGTGACGGTCTAGGCCGAAGCAAGCTATGTGAAATTTGATGAGCTAAATGGCAATTTTTCTGAAAGCGCAGTTTTAGGAGCAATCAAAGATTCCGACTTTCAAGGCCGCTTCTCGGCTACCCAGGCAGAAGACTTCGTGGCCCACTGGGAAGTTGTCTCCCATCAGCAAAATACGGCCAGCGGCTTCTCGGCGACTCTGTTCAAGAACAAAGATTCTGGTGAATACGTTTACGCCGTTCGCGGGACAGAGGGACCTGACTACGATGATTTGTTATCCGCCATGCAGGGGACATTGTTATTGATGGTTTGGCGATGAAGCAAGGTATTTCACAAGTCTGCGGATTTCGCGGCGTTCGTCAAGCTGATCGGCGAGGCGAAGGAGCGCTTCCCTGCCAATCGCTTACTGCCTGATGTCGAATCATTTTCACCTGCTTGCGAAACCGACCGAAGGCGAAGAGCTGAGCAAGTGGATGCAGTGGCTCATGACCACACATGTGCGCTGCTACCAATCCTCAACGGCTCTGTTGCATTTTTCCACGGCAGTGCGGTAAAAGAGGGAACCTTTTAAGGAGGTCCCATGCGCTCCATCGTTCTGGCGTCCACCAGCCCCTATCGAAAACAGTTGCTGCAGCAGTTGCAGATTCCTTTTCTCACCGCCTCACCTATCTACCAGGAGGAAATCGACCAGGGGGTGGCGCCGGAACTTCTCGTCAAGCATCTGGCTTACAATAAGGCCGAAAGCCTGCGGCGGCATTTTCCCAACGCCCTGATCATCGGCGCCGATCAGGTTTTTGTCGATCCGCGCCAGCGCATTCTGGGAAAGCCCGGCGATTTCGCCAAAGCCGCGAAACAGCTGCGCGCCATGGGCGGCCGCAGGCATACCTTTTACACCGGTGTCGCCATTGTCGATGCCGAAAGCGGCGCGTCCGAAGTCGATTTCGTCACTTATACGGTGACCTTGCGTCCTTTGTCCGAGGTGGAAATCGAAACCTATCTGCGCCGGGAAAAACCGTTTGACTGCGCCGGTTCTTTCAAGATAGAAGGTCTTGGCATTTCGCTGATGGAAAAAATGGAAGGGGAGGACTACACCAGTCTGATCGGCTTGCCGTTGATCAAACTGGGCGAAATGCTGCGCCATTTCGGAGTGAACCCGCTTCAGCCGACCTGAACCCGTTAGCGGTCGGACCATCTTCTTGACCGACCTTTCCCCCCGGTGCTATTATCCGGCCACTTTCAATCGGGGCCTGGAAGAGAGAAATTTATTTCCATTTTCTCTTGCCCGGCCCTATTTCCCCTGTGCCTGTCTTTATGGAACATTCCAATTTCGTCCATCTGCATCTGCACAGTCAGTACAGTCTGCTCGATGGCGCCGTCAAAATCACCGATCTGATCCAGCGCGCGCGCGAGTACCGCATGCCGGCCCTGGCGGTGACCGACCACGGCAATATGTTCGGGGCCATCGAATTCTATCTTAAAGCGCGCGAGGCGGGCATCAAGCCGATCATCGGCTGCGAAATTTACGTCGCGCCAGGGTCGCGCTTCGATAAATCGAATGCCCGTGGCTCCTCCGAAGCATCCCATCACCTCCTTCTTCTGTGCCAGAACCTTACCGGCTACCGCAACCTGTGCCATCTGCTTTCCGCCGGCTATCGGGAAGGGTTTTATTACAAGCCCAGGGTCGATTGGGAACTGCTGCGCGAACGCAATGAAGGGTTGATCGCTCTGACCGCCTGCCTGGGCGGAGAACTGCCTACCCTGATCGGCATGAAGCGCCAGGAGGAAGCCCTGCGCCGCGCCCGGGAAATGTCGCAGGTTTTCGACGACGGCCGCTTTTATCTGGAACTGCAGGAGAATTTTCTCCCCGAGCAGGCGCCGGTGAACAAGGGGCTGATCGCCATCGGCGAGGCTTTGCAGCTGCCGCTGGTGGCAACCAACGATTGCCATTATCTTACCCGCGACGACGCCTTCGCCCATGAGGTCCTGCTCTGTATCCAGACCGGTAAGACGATGGACGATCCGAACCGGATGCGGTTCGACAACAACGAATTTTACGTCAAAACGCCGGCGGAAATGGCGGAACTTTTCAAGCATGTTCCGCAGGCCCTGGCCAATACGGTGGAAATCGCCGAGCGCTGCAACCTGGAACTCGATTTCAAGACCTACCATTTTCCCCAGTACGAAAAACCTGTTGGACAGAGCCTCGACGAAGCGCTGCAAACGATGGCCTTCGAGGGGTTGGAGAAACGGCTGGCCGATATCCGCCGGCTGCGGCCCGGGTTTTCCGCCGAAGACGAACAGAGCTATAAAGAACGGTTGGAAAAAGAACTGATCTGCATTAACCAGATGGGCTTTCCCGGCTATCTGCTGATTGTCGCCGATTTCATCAACTGGGCCAAAGATCACAGCATCCCCGTCGGCCCCGGCCGCGGCAGCGCCGCCGGCAGCCTGGTCTGCTACGCCATTCGCATCACCGACATCGATCCGATGCCGTACAACCTGCTCTTCGAGCGCTTTCTCAACCCGGAACGCGTCTCCATGCCGGATATCGACGTCGACTTCTGCATCTACGGCCGGGAGCGGGTGATCGAGTACGTGCGGGAGAAATACGGCGCCGGCAATGTCGCCCAGATCATCACCTTCGGCACCATGCAGGCCAAGGGGGTCATTCGCGACGTCGGCCGGGCGCTGAACATGCCGTACGGCGAGGTGGACAAAATCGCCAAGCTGATTCCCGGGGTGCTCAACATCAGCTTGAAAGAGGCGTTGCAGCAGGAGCCGAAGCTGCGCGAGTTGGTGGAAAAAGATCCGAAGGTGAAGGAACTCTTTCCCATCGCTCTGGCCCTCGAAGGGCTGACCCGGCATGCTTCCACGCATGCCGCCGGCGTGGTGGTGACGCCGAAACCGCTTCCCGAGTACCTGCCCCTGTACACCGATCCCAAGTCCGGCGGCCAGGTAACCCAGTACGCCATGAGTTATGTCGAGAAGATCGGGCTGGTCAAGTTCGATTTTCTCGGCCTGAAGAACCTGACCGTCATCGACAATGCGGTCAATCTGATCCGCACCGGCAAATGCCCCGACCTCGATATCGCCACCCTGGCCTATGACGATTCGGCAGCCTATCAACTGCTGCAGGCCGGCAACACCACCGGTGTTTTCCAGCTTGAGTCGAGCGGCATGAAGGAGCTGCTGGTCAAGCTCAAACCTTCGTGTTTCGAGGACATCGTCGCCGTTTGCGCCCTTTACCGTCCGGGCCCCCTCGGCTCCGGGATGGTCGATGATTTCATCCAGCGCAAGCATGGCAAAAAGGCGATCCGATACGATTTCCCGCAGCTTGAGCCGATTCTTAAGGACACCTACGGGGTTATTGTCTACCAGGAACAGGTTATGCAGATCGCCCAGGTGCTTGGCGGCTACAGCCTCGGGGGCGCCGATCTGCTGCGGCGGGCGATGGGTAAGAAAAAACCGGAGGAAATGGCCAAGCAGAAGGCGATTTTCCTCGAAGGGGCGAAAAACAACCGGATCGACCTGAAAAAAGCCGAAGCGGTTTTCGACCTGATGGCCAAATTCGCCGAGTACGGCTTCAACAAGTCGCATTCGGCGGCCTATGCCCTGATCGCCTACCAGACCGCCTATCTCAAGGCGCATTACCCGGTCGAATTCATGGCGGCGTTGCTCACCGAGGATATGGAGAACACCGACAAGGTGATCAAAAATATCTCCGAGGTGCGCGCCATGGGTATCGAGGTGCTGCCGCCCGATATCAATGCCTCCGACCGCTCCTTTACCGTCCACGACCGTTCGATTCGCTTCGGCATGGGGGCGGTCAAGGGGGTCGGCGCGGCTGCTCTCGAGTCGATTATCGAGGTGCGGCGGGAGGAGCCATTTCAGTCGCTGCACGATTTCTGCGAACGGGTTGATCTGCGCAAGGTCAACAAAAAGGTGGTCGAAGCGCTGGTTAAATGCGGCGCTTTCGATTCCCTCGGCGGCCGGCGCTCCCAGTATATGGCTATTCTCGAAGACGCCATGGAAATGGGCCAGAAAATGCAGCGGGAAAAAGCCGCCGGCCAAGCCTCGCTTTTCGGCAGCGATGAAATCGTCTCGCAAAATGGCAACGGTTACGGCAAACTGCCGGAAATCGACGAGTGGACGGAAAAAATTCTGCTCAGTTCGGAAAAAGAAGCCTTAGGCTTCTATATCACCGGGCATCCTCTTGCCCGGCACGTCGAGACAATTCGCCGCTTTGCCACCTGCGACACCTCCGGTTTGCCGGAGCGCACGGACAAGGAGGAGGTCAAAGTCTGTGGCATTGTGGCCGGCATGAAGGAATTGACCACCAAAAAAGGGGATCGCATGGCCTTTGTCACCCTCGAAGACCTTTCCGGGTTTATCGAGATGGTGATTTTTCCAGAAGTTTACCTGGCGTCCTCTGAGCTTCTCAAGGGGGAGGAACCGCTGCTGGTCACCGGCACCCTCGATATCGGCGAAGAGTCCTGCAAACTGCTGGCGACAGAGATCGTCTCCTTGAACGAAATCAAGGAACGGCTCACCAGCAAGGTGCATTTTCGCTTGACGTCGCCGGGCTTGGATGAACCCCAGTTGCACGCTCTGAAGGGAATCATGGGTAAGCACCGGGGAAATTGCGAGGCGCTTCTGCACCTGGTGGTTCCCAATCGCAGCGAGACGATCGTCCATGTGGAAAACATGAAAGTAGCCGCTTCCGACGAGATTCTCGCCGAGACCCAAAAGTTGTTTGGTTACAATGTTGTGACGTTTGAATAAGCAGGTCGGAGAGGCATTGTGCGCCTCTCCCTCTTCAGCCAGGCACAAGGAGAACTGAATGCAATTTTTTCTCGATTTCGAAAAACCGCTAGTGGAACTGGAGCAGAAAATTCGCGAATTGCGCGAATACTCCACGGAAAAGGTCGATTTTTCCGGGGAAATCAAAAAGCTTGAAAAGAAGGCGGACAAGCTGCGGGACGAGATTTTTCTTAATCTGACCCGCTGGCAGCGCACTCAATTGGCCCGCCACGTCAATCGCCCCTTCACTCTGGACTTCGTCCGGAATGTCTTCACCGACTGGGTCGAGGTGCATGGCGACCGCAATTTCCGCGACGATCCGGCAATCGTCTGTGGCTTTGCCCGTCTTGACGGCGAGCCGTGCTGTGTTATCGGCCACCAGAAAGGGCGCGACACCAAGGAAAAGGTCTACCGCAATTTTGGCATGCCGAATCCGGAAGGGTACCGAAAGGCTCTTCGCGTGATGCAGATGGCCGAACAGTTCGGGCTGCCGATTTTCACCTTTGTCGATACCCCCGGCGCGTTTCCCGGTATTGGCGCCGAGGAACGCGGCCAGGCCGAAGCCATCGCCCGCAACCTGCGCGAGATGGCCGCGTTGAAGGTGCCGGTTATTGTCACCATCACCGGCGAAGGGGGATCGGGCGGCGCTCTCGGCATCGCTGTCGGCAATCGGGTCATGATGATGGAATATTCGGTTTACGCCGTTATCTCCCCCGAGGGGTGCGCCGCAATCCTGTGGAGCGACGGCACCAAGGGGCCGCAAGCGGCGGAAGCCCTCAAACTCACCTCCTCCGATATCGCCGAATTGGGCTGCGTCATCGATGAAGTCATCCCTGAACCTCTCGGCGGCGCACACAACGATCAGCACAAGGCGGCGGAAAACGTCAAGAAATTTCTCAAGAAACATTTGGCGGAACTGAAAAAGCTCTCCCCCGAGGAACTGGTGGAGCAGCGTTACCAGAAATTTCGCGCCATGACGCGGGTGGAAGAAACGCCTTCGGTCTGAAACTAATGGCCGGGGTTGAGGTCGTCGGACTCGGGCAATGCTCTCTGGATATGCTGGCGGAACTGCCATGCTGGCCGCAGCCCGACAGCAAGATCGAGTTGGACGACCTGTTGATCCAGGGGGGCGGGCCGGTAGCCACCGCGTTGGTGACTCTCTCTCGCCTCGGCATATCCACGGCGTTTCTTGGCCGCACCGGGGACGATGAAAACGGCAAGCGCATCCGGCAGGGGCTGCTCGAAGAGCGGGTCGACTGCACGGGCCTGCTCGCCGACGCGGGAGCGACCAGCCAGTGTGCGTTTATCGCCGTAGAGCCGCAAAACGGTCGCCGCACTATTTTCTGGACCCGTGGCGGAGCCCGGCCTCTGGACGCCGGTGAGGTGGCGCGGCTGTTCACCCATTCATGCCGAATGCTGCACCTCGATGGTCTGCACACCGAGGCAGCGTTGACGGCTGCGCGCCGCGCCCGCGAGAGGGGAATCGGCACCGTTCTCGATGGCGGCGCCTGGCGCGGCGGCACCGCCGAGTTACTCCCCTGGATCGACCATCTGGTGGTGAGTGAAAAATTCGCCGGGCAGGTAGCCTCTTCGGCCAACCCCCATATCGCCCTGGAGAAACTTCTCGCCTTCGGCGGCCGCGCGGTCACCGTTACCCTGGGCGCCGGTGGCAGCCATACCCTGAGCGCCGACGGCGTCGCCTTCCACCAACCGGCCTTTTCGGTTGATGTGGTCGATACGACTGGCTGCGGGGATGTTTTTCACGGCGGCTACATCTACGGATTGCTGCAGGGGTGGCCCTTGCGCCGGACGGTGCGTTTTGCCGCCGCCTGCGCCGCCCTGAAAACCCGTGCCATGGGGGGCCGAACGGCTATTCCGCATCTGGGGGAAATAGAAGAATTTCTCGCCGTCCACCCTCAAAATTACGAGAAAATACGTTAACAATGAAATTTTATCTTATTGTTTTTCTGCTGTTTTTTGTCTCTGCCTGTGGCGGGCCGACATATCGCACCCGGGTAATCGACAGTCCTCGGACGGGGGCGCTCAAACCATGGGAAAAACCATACGAAGTCAACGGTCAGCGCTATCAGCCCTTGCGCGGCGACAACCATGTCGGCTACGTCGAGGAGGGGATCGCCAGCTGGTACGGCCGTGATTTTCACGGCAAGAAAACGAGCAATGGCGAGACGTACGACATGCACGGACGCACCGCCGCCCACAAGACGCTCCCGCTGGGCATTTACGTGAAAGTGAGAAATCTCGCCAACGGCAAAGAGGCGGTGGCGCGAGTCAATGATCGCGGGCCCTTCGTGCGGGGACGCATCATCGATCTGTCTTATACTCTGGCCAAGGACCTCGGAGTCGTCGACGCCGGCACAGCTCCGGTGCGCATCGAAGCCCTCGGTTTCCGGGAGGGCGATGCCGGTAATTTTCAATCGCGGCAGCCGAGAAGCGATGCGCCGGACAGTTTCGCCGTGCAGATCGGCTCCTTCAGCGTCCGTGAAAATGCCGATCGCCTGGCGGCTCAGATGCGCTCCCGGCACGGCGCCGCCGGGGTGAAGGAAGAACGCGTCGGGGGAAAACTTTTTTACCGGGTGCGGGTGGGCAGTTACCGCAGTCAGGACGCCGCCGAGAAAGCCCGAGAAGATCTGGCCAGGGGCGGATATGGAAACAGCTTTGTCGTGGCGATGGAATAGGGATTGTGCCCACTCTTGATCAAGTAAAGGCTTTTCTCGCCACCTATGGCGTCATGGTCCTGCAATTCGACCGACCCACGCCGACGGCGGAAATGGCCGCTCTGGCAATCAACTGTTCACCGGCGGAGATTGCCAAAACACTCCTCTTCCTGATCAACGGCAATCCGGTGGCGGTGGTGACAAGCGGCGACACCAAGGTGAAAAGTTCTCTTCTCAAGCAGGCCGCCGGTCTCACCGGCAAGGTGCGGCTGCCGGCGACCGCCGATGTCCTCCGGCATACCGGCTACGCTCCAGGCGGGGTCTGTCCCTTCCTGCTCCCCGCGCATCTGCCGATCTTTCTCGATCCCTCCTTGCGGCGTTTCCAAGTCATCTACCCGGCCGCCGGCAACGATTCCTCCGGAGTCCCCATCGATTTCGAAACCCTGCGAAAGATTACCGGTGGCTGCGAAGCCGCCGTGTGCGAACCGTTCGCCTGAATTCGGCTCGGTGACTAATTTCCTGTTCATCCCCGGGGATGAGTTGTAGAATTTCCGCCATGTTGATTGCCACCTGGAATCTCAATTCGGTTCGCGCCCGCCTGGAGCGGTTGCTGGCCTGGCTGGAGGAATGGCGTCCGGACATCGTCTGCCTGCAGGAGGTGAAGACGCCGGAGGCGAATTTCCCTTTCGCAGAGATTGAGAAATCTGGCTATCACGCGGCCGTTTTCGGGCAAAAAGGATATCACGGTGTCGCCATCCTCAGCCGAAGTGAGCCGCAGGAGATAAGTCGCGGGATGGCGGACGGCGTCGATGATGGCCAGGCCCGTCTCATCGCCGCCAGCATCGATGGCGTTCGCGTCATGTGCGCCTATGCGCCGAACGGCGGCACGCCAGATTCCGACAAGTACCTGCATAAGATCGCCTGGTTCGACCGTCTTCTGCGGCATTTGCGTGCCACCGAGAACCTGGCGGGCCCTTTTTTGCTCTGCGGCGATCTGAATATCGCTCCCGAGCAGCGCGACGTCGCCCATCCGGAACGCTGGCAAGGGACGGTGCTGTACAATGAGCACATGAGCGAGATCTTCGGGCGTCTGCTTGCCTGTGGTTTGCACGACCTTGGACGGAACCATCTGCCGGCGGGGACTTTCTCCTGGTGGGACTATCGCCTCCTTTCTTTCCCGCGCAACGATGGCCTGCGCATCGATCATCTACTCGCCAGCCCAGCCCTGACCGGGCGATGCCTGGAGGTTTTCGTCGACCGCGAGCAGCGCAAGGGCAAGTCTCCCTCCGATCATGCACCGGTGCTTGCACGTTTTTCCTGATCGCGCGGCAAACGGCAAGCTTCATTTTCAAAGGAGAATAGCGTGGCAAAAAAAATCTTCGTCGCAGCGACCGGCCAGAACAGTGGTAAGACGACGACCAGCCTGTCACTCCTGCACCTCGCCCGGGAGAGGTACGAACGGATCGGTTTTGTCAAACCTATTGGACCGAAGCCATCATCTCTGGATGGGCTTACGATGGACAAGGACGCCGCGCTGGTGGCGCGTGTTTTCGGCCTGGAGCGGTACAAGGAATACATGTCTCCGGTTGTGGTGCAACAGGGGATGACCAAAAGGTTTCTGGACGGGGAGATCGGTTCGGATATGCTGCTGGAGAAAATCCTTCGGGCGGTGGAAGTTCTGGATCGCGAATGCGATTTACTGATTATCGAGGGATCCGGGCATTGCGGCGTCGGGTCGGTTCTCGGGATGAGCAATGCCCGGATCGCCCGTATGATCGATGCGCCGGTGCTCCTGGTTACCGGCGGGGGCGTGGGCAACGTCATCGATTCCGTCTACATGAACCTCGCCCTGTTTCGCCAGGAAAAGGCCGAAATCCGGGCCATAGCCGCCAACAAGATCATCCCCGAAAAACGCGAGGAGACCCTGCGCTACCTGAAGAAGGCTTTTCAGGGCGAAAGCTTCAGCGTCCTTGGCGGTTTCAATTACCAGCCGGTCCTGGCGAACCCGACCCTGCGGCGCATCGCGGGCATTCTTGATCTGCCGATTTATGGCAGCCGTGACGCGGACATGCGCATTGTCCATCATGTGCAGATCGGCGCCGCCGCCACTCAGCGCATAGTCGAGCTGTTGCAGGAGTCAACCCTGCTGTTGGTCACCAGTTCCCGCGACGAATTGCTGGTGACGGTCGCCAATCTCTACCAGATGCCCGAATACCGTTCGAAAATCGTCGGCCTGGTCATTCCCGGCAAGGCGCCGGTGTCGCGCATCACTCAGCAGATCATCGATCGCAGCGGCATCCCTTACATGCGAACCGATAATCGCTCGACGACGCAAATTTTTCTTTCGATTACCGAGGACGTCTCGAAGATCACCGCCGAGGACACGGAAAAAATTGGCCTCATTTGGGAGCTGGCGGAAAAACGCTTCATTTTCGATGAAGTGGACGCCCTTTTCTCGTAGTTTTATTGAAGCCTTTTATCCGCGTTTCTTCAGCGCTTCCGCCACCAGGGCTTTCTGCGCCGGGCGCAGACGGCGGGAGCCGAGAAGCGCGTTCAGGTCGATGGTGCGCAGCTGCGGCAGAAAAAGGGTGTACCAGATGTCGGGCGTGCGGGGGTTTTTGAGAATGGCAAGGCGCAAGTTGGCGCGGCTTTTCCACTTTGGATGGCGGGCAAGGCTGGAGATCGTCTCGGCTGTCGCTTTCGGGCCGGTGAGAAACTGCACCAAAGCGATTTCCTGCAGGTGCGGGCTGTCGAGGCAGATCGCCACCAGGGGGGCATCGCCTTCTTTGAGAATCTCCGCGACCAGATTGCCGGTGCCGCGGCGGGCCAGCGTCATTTTGTTGCCGAGTGGGACGGTTGGCAGGCGTTTGATGATTTCCCGCTCCGCGGCGTACTTCTGATCGGGAGTGGCGCCGGCCAGCAGACAAAGGTTGAGCAACTCGAAGATAAACAGGCGGGGGAGGATGGACAGGACGATGGCGCCGGGAGTGTTCGGGTTTTTCGCCAGCGCCAATTGCAAGCGATGACTGTTTTCGGCTTCGGGCCGCTGATAGATCGCCTTCAGCAAATCCTCCGGCAGATCGCGCCGGCGCAGCAGGGCCTGCAGATGATCCTCCCGCAGTTGCCGATTTTTCAGCGCCGCGCGCAACACCTCCGGCGCGGGGTCCTGTAAACTCTGAAAAAGTTCGTCCGTTCCGGCGGTCAGCGCCCTCTGCAGCCGCCCCACCAGATCGCGATCGAAAGCTCCGTCCTCTCGTTTCGTCGGCATGCGCTATTCTTCCGGACCGCCGTATCCATACTCGCCGAGAAAATCGGCCTTGAATGCGGAGTAACTCCCCGCCTCGATCGCCTGCCGCGCCTCCTCCATCATTTTCAGGTAAAAGCGCACATTGTGAATCGCGGCCAGGATGGCGGAGAGGATTTCGTTGCTGGTGTAGAGGTGGTGCATGTAGGCGCGGGTGAAATTACGGCAGCAGTAACAGTCGCAAGAGGGATCAACCGGAAAGAAATCACGCCGATAGCGGCGGCTGGTCAGGCGGATCTTGCCGCGCCGCGTGAACAGGGTGGCGCTACGGGCATAGCGGGTCGGGATGACGCAATCGAACATGTCCATGCCGCGCTCGATGCTCTCCAGAATGTCCTCGGGCAACCCTACGCCCATAAGATAGCGCGGCTTGTTTTCCGGCAGAAAGGGAGCGGTGTATTCGACCACCTGCTTGAGCAGTTCGAGCCCCTCGCCGACGCTCACTCCGCCGACAGCGTAGCCGGGAAGTTCGAGGGCGGTCAGTTGCCGGGCGCATTCCTTGCGCAGATCCGAGTAGACGCTGCCCTGCACGATGCCGAACAGCGCCTGGTCGGCGCGGGCATGGTGCTTCCGGCATTCTTCGGCCCAGCGGATTGTCTTGGTGATCGATCGGGAAGCGTAATCGTGGGTGGCGGGGTAGGGAATGCATTCGTCGAAAGCCATGATGATGTCGGCTCCGAGGGCATTCTGGATACCCGTCGCCTCCTTCGGTCCGAGAAAGATCTCCTCTTTCGTCACCTCATGGCGGAAGTGCACGCCGCTGTCGGTGATCTTTTTCTTCGGCAATGAGAAAACCTGAAATCCGCCGCTATCGGTGAGGATCGGCTTGGGCCACTGCATGAAGGAATGCAGGCCGCCCGCCTTCTGCACCAGACCTTCACCGGGCTTCAGGTGCAGGTGGTAGGTGTTGGCCAGAACGATCTGCGCCCCGGTTTCGGCCACCTGTGCCGGGGTCATTGCCTTGAGCGCCGCGTGGGTGCCGACCGGCATGAAAATGGGAGTTTCAATAACTCCATGCGGGGTATGCAGACGGCCTCGCCGGGCGGAAGTGGCGCCGTCGGTGGCCAACAGATCGAAACGAAACATGGGCTATTCCTTTAGTTAAAACGGTCTCTGGCCGCGGACTTTAACAGAGACCAAAGCGGAAGGCAACCGATTGCCGGTGCTGGCGAATGAGAGATTCACGGAGCGCCTGAAGCCGTGGGGGATTGGTGGCTACCTCGTTGCGCACAGCCGGTTTTTCCGGTAGTTTGTCGCCAGATCAGGAGATCATATTTATGCTGACCCCGATACCTTCCATCCTAAGCACCGCAGAATTTTCCCGCCTGCGTTTTCTCCTCGAATTCCAGGAGACGGTCCCGGCCGGCGAAGCGGTCCTTTTGCGACTGCGCCGCGATCTGCTTAAGGCGGCGCGCGGGGTTCTCGGTCGAAGCGAGCGCTTTAACCGGCTGTTCAATCCGCCCGTTGCCGAAGATCCGCTGGCCCGCCGGCGCTTTCAGCGGCCCGCCCCCCCCTTCGTGATCCTCATGCCGGAACCGGTCCCCCATCGGTTCGAGGCGGGGGATGCTCTGCCGCTGCCGGTGGTTTTCTGGGGGCAGGGGCGGCAGGGGATCGCCGATTTTATTCTGATCATGGAAGCTTTCGGCGAAAGCGGCATCCATCGCGGTGCAGGGCGTTTTGTGCTGCGGGCCGTCGAAGCCGAGGCTACGGGCGGCCACTGGCTGCCGGATTTCTGGCGTCCGGGACAAAATCCCGATCGGTTGGCGCCGCCGGTGCACGATGCGCGCTGGTGGTTGGAAACCTCTTTGCCGGCAGAGACCCCGCTTTGCCTCCGCTTGCGCACCCCGACGCGCCTGATGGCCAACAACCGTCCCCTGTTTCAGGCCACCTTCGCCCGCCTGTTTCCCTTTATCCTGCGTCGGGTCACCTCCATGCTCTATGCCCACTGCGGTATTGAAGTCACCGATGAACCGCAGGTATTGATCGCCCGCGCGGCGCGGGTAAACGAACTGGGCAACGATCTGGTCTGGCGCGACTGGCGTGTCCTCGATGGCCAAACACATCGGCAGGAGTTGGGCGGTTTGGTCGGCGCCCTGCATCTCGGCGGCGAAGAGCTTGAGGAACTGCGCTGGATTCTCGGCCTCGGCACGCTGATGAACTTCGGCAAGGGCGCCGCATTCGTGGCGGGAAGCTATTCGCTGACCTGATTGTTTGGCGCCTTGCGCCGTGGCGACTCTCGGCACAACCCTGCCATCCTCGATGCATCTGCCCTTCCTTGCCGTCTCCAAGCCGTTTCGCTATAATGTTTCCACCATTTGCTTGCTGGAAGGGAGCTTATTATGACCGACATCTGGGAGGAAAGAAAGAAGGCTCTGGAAAACGAGTATTTTCATCGCAAAGAAAAAGAGCAACTGGAGAAGCTTAAAAGTGAGCAGCAGACCAGAAATCCGATTCGCAATTGCTGCCCGAAATGCGGTGAAACGCTCCGTGCCATGACCTTTCGTGGCGTTCCATTGGATAAGTGCCCTGAATGCGCCGGCGTCTGGCTCGGTCTGCGGGATTTGCACGCGCTGGCGGAGAAAGACCATCGGACCTGGTTCGACAAGTGGTTTAAGCAGGAGAGTGGCGAAGAAGAGTAGCACAATTGGTTATGTCGGCGGGATGCCCACCCCACCGTTTTTCTTTGCCGGATGCCATTCTTGACCGCCCGAGAGTGGCTGTTAAGCTGAAGGGAATCTGCTCCGTTCGTCATTCCTTTAAGGAAAAAGAATGAGCAAAAATATCTGGAAACAGGTTCTTTTTATCCTCGCCTTGGTTGTCGCCTTCAATTATTTCTACATCTCCTCGGTTCCCACGCAGCAGGAAACAGCCCTCGAAATCAGTTACAGTCGCTTTAAGGTTGAACTGAAAAAAAATAATATCCGCGAGATCACTATCCAGGGCGAGACCGTGCGTGGCGAATTCAAGCAGGCGGTCGAACGTCCCAGGACCACCGTTGGTAATCAGGCGCCGGTGCAGCAGGTCAGTGTGTTTACCACTCATCTGCCGCCGATTCGCGATCCCGGTCTGATGGAGACGCTGGAAGCCCAAGAGGTCGAAATAAATATCAAGCCGGAGCAGGAGCCATCGGTATGGACCACGGCCCTCATTTATCTTCTCCCCTGGGTCTTGATCATTGGCATTTGGTGGGTGGTTCTGCGCGGAATGCGCAAACGCGGCGGAGGCGGCGGCGGGCTGATGGGGAATTTCGCCAAATCGGGAGCCCGTATTTACTCGAAGGAGAATTCGCAGATAACCTTTGACGATGTCGCCGGCCTGGAAGAAGCCAAGCAGGAACTGATGGAAATTGTTGAATTTCTCAGGCATCCGAAAAAATTCGCCAAACTGGGTGGCAAAGTGCCCAGGGGGGTGCTGTTGGTCGGTCCGCCGGGGACCGGCAAAACGCTTATGGCGCGCGCCGTGGCGGGGGAGGCGGGAGTTCCCTTCTTCTCCATTTCCGCATCCCAGTTCATCGAAATGTTTGTCGGCGTCGGCGCCAGCCGGGTGCGCGATCTTTTCGGCAATGCCAAAAAAAATGCCCCGAGTATCATATTCATCGACGAACTCGATGCCGTTGGCCGCTCGCGGGGCACCGGTCTCGGCGGCGGCAATGACGAGCGCGAGCAGACCCTGAACCAGCTTCTTTCCGAACTGGACGGCTTCGAACCGCATCAGGAAGTGATCGTCATGGCGGCTACCAACCGCCCCGATGTTCTCGACCCGGCGCTTTTGCGCCCCGGCCGCTTCGATCGCCAGGTGGTCGTTGATCGCCCCGATTGGCGGGCGCGGGAAGAAATCCTCAAGGTGCATACCCGCCTGACCCCGTTAAGCGAGGATGTCGATCTGCGGATCATCGCCCGCGGCACGCCGGGAATGTGCGGCGCCGATCTGGAAAGCCTGATCAATGAAGCGGCCCTGATTGCCGCCCGGGAAAACCGCGAAAAGGTTTCCATGGATCATATGGAGCGGGCCAAGGATCGCATTCTGATGGGTGCTGAGCGTAAACTATTCCTCTCCGATGAGGAGAAGAGCATCACTGCTTATCACGAAGCCGGTCATGCCCTTGTCGCGGAAATGACGCCGGGGGCCGACCCGATTCACAAGGTGACCATTATTCCGCGCGGACATGCCCTCGGGGTGACGCAGCAACTACCCGAGGACGATCGTTACCACTATCAGATGAATTACCTGCTGTCGCGCATCGCCATCGCTCTCGGTGGCCGGGCATCGGAAAAAATCGTTTTCGGTCAGTTGTCCACCGGCGCCCAGAACGATCTGAAGCAGGCGACCGATCTGGCGGAGAAGATGGTCTGTCAATGGGGGATGAGCGAGAAGGTGGGGCCGGTTGCCTTCAGCCGCGGTGAGGAACATCCATTTCTCGGCCGGCGACTGGCGACGGATCAGAACTACAGCCAGGAAATGGCTTGGATTATTGATCAGGAGATCGAAAAGATCATCCGCGCCGGTGAACAAAAGGCCGAACAGATTCTGCAGGAGCAAAGAAAACCGCTGCAGGCGCTGGCGGAAGCCCTGCTGGAGGAGGAAGTCGTCGATCGCAAACGGATCCGGGAAATTCTTTCTGAAGCCGGCATGAAAAAGGAGTCGCCGGCCGCCCCGGTCGCACCCGAGAAATCGGAAGATATGATACCGGCCATGGCCGGAGTACGGGAGTCCTGAAATGCGCTGGAAAACCTGTTGGATTTTGACAGCCGCCGGGCTATGCGCCGGCTACTGCGGCAAGCGTTCGTTGCAAATCCTGGAACGGGATATCGGCAGGGGCATGATGGCGCCGCTGCTGCCGGGTGTGGGAAAAGGGGAGGGCGGCGCCTCGCCTGGCGCTGAAAAAGTTCAACCGATTTCTTGAACTTACCGGCTAAAGCCACAAGAGAAAACAGAAAGGCCTGCGATTTTCGCAGGCCTTTCTGTTTTGCTGGAACAGATACCGAACAATCTTTAGCGCTGGCGCAGATTGTAGAATACCTCGCGACCGTTGAACACCGCCGCTTCATCGAGTTCATCCTCGATGCGCAGCAGCTGGTTGTATTTGCAGACGCGATCGGTGCGGCAGAGGGAGCCGGTCTTGATCTGCCCGGCGTTGGTGGCCACCGAAAGATCGGCGATGGTGGTATCTTCGGTTTCGCCGCTGCGGTGCGATACGACCGCAGTGTAGCCGGCCCGCTTGGCCATTTCGATCGCTTCGAGAGTCTCGGTCATGGTGCCGATCTGGTTGACCTTGATCAGAATGGAGTTGGCGATGCCCTTGGTGATCCCCTCGCGCAGAATGCGGGTGTTGGTGACGAACAGGTCGTCGCCGACGATCTGAATGCGCTGGCCAAGGCGTTCGGTAAGCAATTTCCAGCCTTCCCAGTCGTTTTCAGCCATGCCGTCTTCAATGGAGATGATCGGATAGCGATTGACCAGATCTTCGTAGAAGTCGACCAACTCGGCGGCGGTCTTCTCCGGCTGTGCTTCGTTCGCCAACAGGTATTTGCCATCCTTGAACAGTTCGGAGGAGGCGACGTCCAGGGCCAGCAGGATATCGTCGCCCGGTTTGTAGCCTGCCGCCGTGATCGCTTCCATGATTACCTGCAAGGCTTCTTCGTTGCTCTTCAAATCAGGGGCGAAGCCGCCTTCGTCGCCGACAGCGGTATTGTAACCTTTATTTTTGAGCACTTTTTTCAGGGAATGAAAGATTTCCGCCCCCATGCGCAGCGCTTCACGGAAGGAAACGGCGCCGACCGGCATGATCATGAATTCCTGAATATCAACATTGTTGTCTGCGTGCGCGCCGCCATTGATGATATTCATCATCGGCAGAGGAAGTTCCTTGGCATTGGCGCCGCCGAGGTATTGATAAAGAGGAAGGCCGGATTCTTCGGCGGCCGCCTTGGCACAGGCCATGGAAACGCCGAGCAGCGCGTTGGCCCCAAGGTTGCTCTTGGTGTCGGTGCCGTCCAATTCGATCAACTTGCGATCTATCCCGATCTGATCGGAGGCTTCCCAGCCTATCAATGCGCCGGCAAGTATATCATTGACGTTCTCCACCGCCTTCAGTACGCCCTTGCCGAGATAGCGGGCCTTGTCGCCGTCACGCAGTTCCAATGCTTCCCGCTCGCCGGTGGATGCGCCACTCGGCACGGCGGCGCGGCCCATAGCGCCGCTTTCGAGATACACCTCGACCTCCACCGTTGGATTGCCGCGGGAATCAAGGATTTCCCTGGCATAAATGTCCACAATCTCGCTCATGCTGCCCCCTTGCGTAATAGATTTCGGCCCAAGCCGTTCAAGTCAGTTCTATATAGCATATTAAAAGAAAATTGGTATCTCTTTTCGCCAGCCTGTTTTGCCGTCCGAGTCATTCCGCAGCGGCAGCAACAAATTGAAAATTGCTTGATTTTTGACCGTCTAAGTGGTAATTTAGACGTTCGTAATTTTGCACGGAGACAGGATAATATTTGGATAAGAGCCCTGTGCGGGAGAGGTTTGTTGCCGAAGATCAACATTTGGCCAACCTTCTTTTCGGTCAACAGAACCGAAACCTGAAACTGATAGAACGCACACTTGGAGTCAGGATAGGTTCCAAAGGGGTCGAGCTGAATATCGAAGGTGAACTCCTTGCGGTCAGCCTCGCCCGACGTCTCGTCGAAGAACTGTATTCTTTGTTGCGGGAGGGGTATCCTCTCTATCCCACCGATATCGATTATGCCATTCGCATTCTACGCGCCGACTCTTCCGCCCGGCTTCGGGATATCTTTCTCGACACCATCTTCATTTCCGCCCGCAAGAAGATCATCTCACCAAAAAGCCTGGCGCAAAAGCAGTACATCGATGCCATTCGGAAAAACGATGTAACTTTCGGCATTGGTCCGGCCGGCACCGGCAAAACGTATCTGGCGATGGCGATGGCCGTCGCATTTCTGACAAAAAAAGAAGTCAGCCGCATTCTGCTGGTGCGTCCGGCGGTGGAGGCCGGGGAGAAACTGGGCTTTCTGCCGGGGGATCTGGCCGAAAAAGTCAATCCCTACCTGCGCCCCCTCTACGATGCCCTTTTCGATATGATGGATTTTGAAAAAGGGCAGGCGCTGATGGATACGGGTATTGTCGAGGTGGCGCCGCTGGCTTTCATGCGCGGGCGCACCCTGAACGATGCCTTCGTCATCCTTGATGAAGCACAGAACACCACCGCTGAGCAAATGAAAATGTTTCTCACCCGACTCGGTTTTGGCAGTCGGGCGGTGATTACCGGCGACGTAACGCAGATCGACCTGCCCAGCGGCCGATTGTCCGGACTGGTGCAGGCCGTTGATGTTCTGAAGGGGGTGGAGAGGATCAGTTTCAACTACTTCACCGACCGTGATGTCGTCCGGCATCCGATTGTGCAGGCGATCGTCAAAGCCTATGAACGCAACCAATCCTTGCCCCCGGCCTCCCGGCCGGCAACGGAATAGTCGGGGAGTCATGAAGAAGAAATCGAATCAGGAAGCGCAGACCCCCATTGCTGGGCTGAAAGCATTTTTCAACCGTCTTTTCGGTTTGCAGACAAATGGACAGCATTCGCTGCTGCTGGCGCTGCTGGCACTTGTTCTTACGATCATTATCGTCCCCAAGGGCGGTTTGATTCCTGACTATTATGCGCCTGGGGATATTGTCTCGCGAGACATCAAGGCGCCTACAGATCTTCTGATTCCCGATCTGCCGCTGACGGAAAAAAAACGTCTGGAAGCGGAGGATTCCATCCTTCCTCTGTACGATTTCGATCCGGGCACCGCCCAGGATATCACCAATCGTTTGATTCAGGCGTTGGGGCTGATACAGTCGGAAATCATCAAGGGAAATGCTCCGGAGACTGTGCGGCGGGAAGCCGAGGCGGTCCTTGGCATTCCTTTGTCCGATCAGGAGATGACCGCCTTCGGCGCGATTCCCCCCTCGCCGGAGTTGATCGTTGAGTTGCGCACCGCGCTGGTGCAGGCTCTTAATCTGAAGGTTGTCGGCAACCTGCAGCTGTTTCAGACCGACCGGGAAAAAGGGATCACCGTTCGCAATCTGCCGACCCAAATGGAAGAAGCCGGGAGAGATTTGGAGAGCGTCATCGGACCGGGGCGGGCGCAGGAGCGGATCGGCGCTGGGCTGAAAAAAGTGGGGCAACTGGCCGAGAAGGACCGACAGATTCTCTACGCGGTCGTCCAGAAATTGTTCCGCCCCAATCTCACATTCAACAAAAGCGAGACGGAAAGCCGCAAGCAGCTGGCCCGGGAAGCGATTAAGCCGGTCCTGTTCCAGGTCAAACAAGGGGAAATGATCATCCGCGAGGGAGAGCGGATTTCCGAGGATCAGATCAAGAAATTGCGAGCGTTACGGGAATTGGGCAGTGACGCGAGTAATCTGCGCACGGCGTCGGGGCTTCTTCTCTGTATCCTTCTGCTGTTTTTCATCGCCCATCGCTACGCCCTGATCAATATCCGCAAATACCGGCCCAATACCCGCGATCTCGCTTTTCTGGCGACGACCCTGATCGCCCAATTTATCCTTATCAAGGTTGCCATCTTCATCTCCAGCGCCCTGGAGAGCGCCTTTCCTTATATCGATTCAAGCAGCTACTACTACATATTCCCCTTCGCAGCCGGGGCCATGCTGGTGCGTATCGTCCTTAATTCAGAGGTCGCGCTGGTATTTATCGTGCTGTCATCCATTCTGCTCGGGATCATGTTTGGCGACAACCTGTTCATCGCCTTTTATGCTCTGGTCGGCAGTCTGGTTGGCGCGCAATGGGTGCGCCAATGCAAGGAAAGAAATACCCTCTATAGCGCCGGATTACGTCTTTCGCTGGTCAACGTTTTGCTGATTCTCGGTATTCACCTGATGCCAGGCCGCAGTCTGGACATCCAATTCCTGTGGAAATCCGGTTTTGGGTTGGCCGGCGGCATTCTTTGCGCAGTGATCGTTACCGGCACGATTGCCCTGGTGGAAAGCCTGTTCAAGTACACCACGGATATCAAGCTGCTTGAACTGGCCAATCTCAATACGCCGGTTTTGCGGGAGTTGATGATCCGGGCGCCGGGGACGTATCACCATTCGATCATCGTCGGCAATCTGGTCGAGTCGGCGGCCGAAGCGATTCATGCCAATCCGCTTCTGGCCCGCGTCGCCGCTTACTATCATGACATTGGAAAAATACGCAAACCTTTGTATTTTATAGAGAATCTTGGGAATCAAGAAAATAAGCACGACAAGCTGGCGCCGTCGATGAGCGCCCTGATTCTCATGTCGCACGTCAAAGACGGGGTGGAGATCGCCCGGGAAAACAAGATCGGCGAACCGCTGGTCGACATCATTCACCAGCACCACGGCACGTTCCTGATCAAATTTTTCTATGACAAGGCGAAGAGCAAGGAGGATGCCGGTGAGCGTCAGGTCGATGAACGCGACTACCGCTATCCCGGTCCCAAGCCGCAAACCCGCGAGGCCGCCCTGATCATGCTCGCCGACGCGGTGGAGGCGGCCAGCCGCACCCTGACCGATCCGACGCCGGCGCGCATCCGCGGCATGGTGCAGAAGATCATCAACAACATTTTTATTGACGGTCAACTTGACGAATGCGAGCTGACCCTGAAAGATTTGCATAACATCGCCAAGAGTTTCAACCGTATCCTCGGAGGGATTTTTCACCACCGGATCGATTATCCCGAGCCGGCATTCAAGGAACGGGAGAAAGAACCGGCGAAGAGGAAGAACGTTGAGGATCTACATCGAGAACCGGCAAAGGCGACAAAAAGTAGCGAAGTTGAGCCTGCGAAAGGTGGCACGGAGGATCTTAAGCGTCTTGGGATGTGACGACGGCGAGTTGTCCGTGCTCATCGTCGACGATGAACAGATTCGGGAAATCAACCGCGACTGGCTGCAACGCGATCGTCCCACCAATGTAATCTCTTTTTCGATGCGGGAAGGGGAGGGGGGGCAAATTCAACCGGGGCTGCTTGGCGATGTTATCATTTCCGCCGAGACGGCTGCCCGCGATGCCGCCGACGCCGGCGCCGCCTATGCGGACGAACTTCATTTTCTTCTGCTGCACGGTATTCTGCATCTTCTCGGGTACGATCACGAGAGAGGAACCGAGGCTGAGGCGTTGCGGATGGAGGAGAAGGAACGAGCGATCTTCTCCCTGATCAAGGAGGAGTTTCCCGCGTCATGATGCAGGAGCCGAAGCCAGGCATCAAGCCGGGGAGTTGGCTTGAGAGCGTCAATTGCGCCATAGAAGGGATCCTCTGGACGGCGCGCTCGCAGCGCCACATGCGGTGGCACTGCGTCGCTGCCGTAGTGGCTCTCTTTCTTGCTTTGTTCTGGCGCATCAACGCCCTCGAATTTGCTTTGCTCGCCTTGGCCGTCACCCTGGTCCTTTTTGCCGAGTTGGTAAATACCTCCATTGAGGTGGTGGTCGATCTTGTTTCGCCCAACTTTCATCCGCTGGCACAGAGGGCCAAGGATGTTGCGGCCGGGGCGGTGCTGGTGGCCAGCATCGGCGCAATGGTAATCGGGTATCTTGCACTGTCGCACCGGGCTCTGCCCGGGCTGGAAGAAGTGGTGGGCTCACTGGCCAAGCAGCCACCGGGGGAGTTGTCGGTCGTCTCCGGTCTGATTGTGATTATCCTGGTGGTCCTCCTCAAAGCCCGTTATGGCAAGGGAACTCCGCTGCATGGCGGCATGCCGAGCGGGCATGCCGCTCTGGCCTTTTCCATCGCGACCAGCATTGTCTTGGCCGAGGTTCCGCCGATACTTTCGCTGCTCATTGTCGGGATGGCGACTATGGTTAGCCACAGCAGATTGCTGCTTAAAATTCATACCCTGCGTGAGGTGATCGCCGGGGCCGTTCTCGGCGTGGGCGTGACCATAGCCATTCATCTTGTTTTCTCGTAGACTTATTGCTATTCCCAAGATCCTGAACAAAGGAGGAAATCGGTTTTGGAAGACGAAAGCAACAGTACCAACGGCCGTGGCAACGGCCGGGTCCCTTCATGGACCGAAGTTTTGCGGCGAATTTTTTTTGGACGCCGCAGGGTTCTGACCGAAAAAGAACTGCAAGCCATTATTGTCGAATCGGAAGAAGAGGGGATCATCAACGAGGGGGAAGGGGAGATGCTCCACTCCATCTTCGAGTTTGGTGAAACCATCGTTCGGGAAGTCATGGTCCCGCGCACCGATATGGTCTCCTGCCCGACAAACGCCACCCTGCCTCAGTTGCTGCAAGCGATCATCTCCTCTGGACACTCACGAATTCCCGTCTTCGAGGGGAGCAATGATCGCATCGTCGGGATCATCTATGCCAAAGACCTGCTGCGCTATTGGGGACGGCCGGAAGGTGAAGTGAAGGTCACCCGGGTCATGCGGACTCCTTACTTCATTCCCGAAACCAAAAACATAGAAGAGCTGCTGCAGGAATTTCGCACCAAACGGGTCCATATGGCGATTGCCATTGACGAATACGGTGGCACTTCCGGCCTGATCACCATCGAAGACCTCATCGAAGAGATTGTCGGCGATATCCAGGATGAATACGACGTCGAGGAGGAATGGCTGCAACAAGAAGATGCCGAAAGCGTGCTGGTCGATGGCCGGTTGAATATCGAAGAACTGGAAGAACATTTCAATATAGAGATTCCTCGCGATAAATTCGATACGGTCGGCGGGTATCTTTTCAACCTGTTCGGCCATGTTCCCGCCGAAGGAGAGGAAATTCAGGATGGACAGTTGCTGTTGACGGTTGTCGAAAGCGATCCCCGCAAGATTCGCAAGGTCCGCGTTCGCCGCACCGTTCCGGCCCTGGAAAACGAGAGCTGATTTCATGCGCCTGCCGGACCGGGCTCTCCTCATCGCATTTATTTCCGGCCTTCTCCTGGCCCTTTCCTTTCCCCGTCCCGCTCTGGCGAGCTTTGCCTGGTTCGCCTTGATTCCAGTATTTGCCATCATGCAGCGTCGGCCGTTCGCCTGCGGTTTTATGGCCGGCGTCGCTTTTTTCGGTATGGTTCTTTACTGGCTGAATATCGTCATGACCACCTATGGGCAGATGCACCCGTTTTTTTCAGCGGCCGCCTATATATTTCTGGTCTGTTACCTGGCCCTGTTTTTTGGCGTCGCCACCTGGGCTGCCGTTCGTTTACAGGACAAATTGCAGTTGTCCATCGCCTTGACCCTGCCGATCTTATGGGTGGCGCTGGAGTTCGTTCGCTCATTCCTCCTTTCGGGATTTCCCTGGGCGCTGCTCGGTTATTCCCAGGCGAACCACCCCCTCGTCATCCAGTCGGCGGATTTGGTTGGCGTCTATGGCCTGACCTTCCTCATTGTTCTGGTCAATGCCGTTCTGGCCGAGGCGGTCCGCAGCCTGCGCCGTCGTCCTTTTGCCCCCTTGCCGCGCAAGGCGATCGCTGTCGCGATAATCCTTGTTATCGCGAATCTTGCCTATGGCGCGTTCCGTTTGTCGGAGGATTTGGACTCGCGCGACAGAAGTCTGCAGGTGGCCCTGATTCAGGGGAACATCGACCAGGGGATCAAGTGGGATCCTGCATTAAAGCAGAGGACCGTCAATATCTATCGCGATCTCACCCTTGAGGCCCGCGCCCGAGGCGAACTTGATCTGGTTGTCTGGCCCGAAAGCGCCACCCCTTTCTATTTTCAGGATTTCAGCTTCCTTCGGTCCGAAGTCACCGATGTCCCATTGCGCACCGGAGCTTTCTTGCTTTTCGGCAGCCCCGCTTACCAGCAAAAAGAGGGTGGCTACGAAAATCTCAACAGCGCCTACCTGCTTGATAAGCATGGGCGCCAGTTGGGTCGCTCCGATAAGGTTCACCTTGTTCCCTTTGGCGAATACGTTCCTTTCGGTCGTCTGCTTCCTTTCATTGACAAACTCGTAGTGGGGATCGGCGATTTTGCGCCCGGCCTGGTCCATCCGTTGCCGATGAACGGAGCGAAAGCCGGCGTTCTGATCTGTTTCGAGGGTATTTTCCCCGAACTGGCTCGCGATTATGTACGCCGCGGCAGCGATATTCTGGTCAACATCACCAACGATGCATGGTTCGGCCGCTCTTCGGCGCCCTATCAGCATCTCGGCATGACCCTTTTTCGCGCCGTAGAAAACCGGGTCTGGGTCGCCAGGGCGGCCAATACCGGCATCAGCGCCATAATTTCTCCTGCCGGCCGTATTGTTGCGCAAACGCCTCTTTTTGAGGAAGCCGCCCTCACCGGCAATCTCGGCCTAGGCGTCAATCGCACCTTCTACACACGTTTCGGCGATTTCTTGCCGATCTTTTTCCTCCTCATATCTCTCTTTTGGCTTGTTCGCGCCTGGAAATGGCCGCAGCCGGAAACAGCCGGCCACTGATGCGCGCAGGGGAGGGGGGCGGCTGGTCTTCGACTGGAGTTTGCATGGACAAATTTAATTATTTTCCGACGCCGCATTTCAGGGATCGCCTGGAGAGAATTGAAAAATCCGACCCTTCAGGGCATGCGCGTATTTTGACGGTCATCGACCGGCTCCTGCAGCGCCCGAAGGACGCCGATGGCTGGATGCATGGCACTCACCACGGAAGATTGAAAAAGTATGTCGGCCGGCGAGATTACCGCCTGATCTATCACTGGTGCCACCTGTGCCGCAAGGAGGACAAGAGGCTTGAAGACCAGTGCGGGTACTGTCCTCAAGTTCCCGACGATGCCGTCATTTTTTTCGACGTTTATCACAAGAACGAAATTAAGAGACTTTGAACAGGAATGAGATCCTGATAAGCATTAACCGCTCAATGACCGCACTCCCTTTCACTCCGCATTAGCCGTACGCGTCCGCCGCCACATCCGATACACCAACTTTATTTGTCTCACCCCAAAAATAGGGGGCCTGCGGAAGGTGTTATCTTCGGCAGCGAGCTGACCAGAACTTGCCGAGGGATGAGAGCCACCCCATTTGGGACTATAAGTAACGTCGGATAAGATATAAAGTCATGTAAACTCAACCACTTAGAAGATGTTACTCGCCCAAACCCAAAACGTTCGCCACTATAAGTCGGACATTTTGTGCCGTTTGTCTGCCGTTAGTCAATCAGAGATTAATTTCCGTTTAACGAAAAGTCCTTGACTATGACTCCCCTTTTTAAATCATTCCAGCCGGTTAACTTTCGCCTGGCTAATGCCTTTCTGTTAAACAGAAACGCGACCAGGTAAGCGCCTTTTTCACCTCCCTTCTCGCTCGCCCCCCACCGGCCCGGGAAAGGGGACGGTCGGTGCGATCATTGCGCCTGTTTTCCTCTGCTCTTCCGGAGCCTGCCAGCGGCCCGAAGAACCTCGGAGACAACCGCATAGCTGGCCCATGGGTGCCCCGCCTCTTTCAGGGCCGAATTTGTGCGCTTGATCGCCTCTTTTGCATCGAGGCCCTGATCCCGGAATTCATCGAAGCTGCCGCAAACCTTGCTGCGGAAAGCTTCCTGATGATCGCGGCGCGCCTGAACCTCGGACGGATCCACCACCTTGTGCTCGATCGAGGCGATTCGCGCTTTGTGATCGGCGAACCGAAAGAACCCGTGCAGCGACTGAAGGAGCGAAACGAAAGCGTTCGTCATGCCCTCGGGCAGAGCGAAAGACAGATAAACGTACCCGTTTCGCACTCCGGACACATGGAAGTCGAGAAGACAGTCCTTGCTCAGAGGATCAAAGGCGCGGTTTAAAGAGAAAATCGCCTTTTCTACATCGGAACGGAACGATGCAGAAAGGGAAGGGGAGGAGTGCTGCCGCTTTTCAATCATGGCGCTTCTCCGTTCGTCGGAAACGCCGCCTGTTTGCGTTGAGTCTCAAGAAACCGAATGACCAGATGCCGCAAGAGGAAAGAATTCGTCATTCCTTGTGAGTTGGCATAATCATCTAACTCCCGCAAATGTTTAGAATCAATTCGAAAGGTAAGACGCGCCAAGGCTCTACTTTCAACTTCACCACGTTTCTTTCGAACCCCACGATAACGATAATTATGCATGAGCAAATATCCTCCAATCTTTAAACTGTAGGCGGAATGTCAATATCGATTTTATGTGAATCAAGAAAAGATGATCTGTACTTGTAGAAAGTAGATCGAGGAAGAATCTCTCGAACGGAAAAACCAGTTTTCCAGAGCTCAAAAATGGCCCGACGGTGCCAGTGCCCTGATAAAAATTCCATGTCCTTTTTTTCCATGTTCATGTCCTCCTGATCGGTCGAAAAGTATCACTATGAGACTAGCTGGGGGTATTACTTACCCCAGGTGACCGGCCGTCGGCCGGTCCTCAGCTACCGCCGATCGAACGACCGACGGCCGGTCCCCGATCTGAAGAGAAGCCTCCAGAAGACGAAGCACCTCATTGCGATCCCGAGACCACCAGCCATGAGAATGAAGAGCCTGGTTGAGGAGAAAGGAAACCTGCTCAGGGTTGCGGTTTTCAATCGCACAACCGAGCCGAGAGAAGAAATCCTTGCCCTCGAATTCAGAGAGGTGCAGGAGAGCTTCCGCCTGATCGCTGCTTGACCATCCATGGCGCCGGAACGATTTGGAAATCAGATCGCTGAGGGAATGAGGATCGCGGCCGGTCATGGCCTTGTTGAACCTCGTTACGAACGGACTCTTTTCAATCATCGCTTTTGCCTCCTGATCGATTAGCACCAGACCACAGTGAGACGCCGAGCAGGGCGTGCAGATCGCCCCCGACGACGAGCGCGCCATTCTGACGCTCGTCGGGGTCGACTGCTGCCCGGCTAACGGCCTGGCGGCCGTCACTCCCTGCGGACTGCTGCTCTCTGGTTTACGTCGGATAAGATATATTATGTAAACTAAGGTTTAATCCGTTATTCGTGGGTGGTCTGTCATGATGACCCCCGGCGAACGAATGATGGCCGAGGTCAAGGCGCGGCATGAAAAACTTCAATTCTA
>Ga0265293_10002540_pt1 | contig 36151 bp, 31 predicted proteins | sample Munlanlewell138R_FD_192505 | JGI IMG/M metagenome (GOLD analysis project Ga0265293, IMG submission 192505) | Leachate microbial communities from a municipal landfill in Southern Ontario, Canada - Leachate well 138R | ecosystem: Engineered > Solid waste > Landfill > Unclassified | place: Canada... | reverse complement strand
CACCCGCTAAAAGCATGTCATTATCCGCGGAAGTTTAGGCCGTCTGCAGTCTGTCCTTTACTGAACATCATAGGGATAGCGGCCCCGTACTGATGCAACTCATAATCAAAACAAAAGTATGAGCATCATGAAAAAACGAACTGTACAAGACACAGAAATCAAATTTGCCATAACCGAGCAGCTGATTTCTGCAACCGATTGTCGCGGTAAAATCACTTATGTAAACGATGCCTTTACTCGGGTATCCGGGTATAGCCGCGAGGAGCTTATTGGCCAGCCCCACAATATTATCCGGCACCCGGATATGCCCCGAGCAGCATTTGCCAACCTGTGGACAACCTTGCAAGCAGGAAAGTGCTGGCGTGGACTCGTCAAAAACCGCACCAAAGAAGGCAATTACTACTGGGTAGATGCGTTCATAACACCCATTACCCGCTACGGTAAAACCATTGGCTATCAGTCTGTGCGCAGCGTGCCTTTCGATAGCACCAAGGAGCGAGCCAGCAAAATATACGGGCAGTTGGCAAAAGCAGATACGGGTGTTGGCAGAGTCCCGGCTGAAACCAAATCGCTGCCCAAGCGTCTCCATGCAGTCTTAGTGCCCGCTACCAGCATCGCCATCATCACTGGCGTTTCTATTGCAGCTGCCTCTCTGGAGCTTGGGCTGTACTGGACAGCTGCCCTAACCGGAGTCACCGGTATCCTGGGCGTTCTGTACAGCACTTATCGGGTAGCACAGCTTGCCAATAAAGCTCGTGCCATATCTGATAACCCAGCCATGACACCCGTCTATACAGGCAAACAATGTGATCTGGGAGCCATTGAGTATTCACTTGGAGTCAGAGAGGCGGAAGTACTGGCTATCGTATCAAGGCTGGGCTGCAGCATTCAGGTCGTACAAAAAACAGGCAATACTGCCAGCAGTAATATTGAACAAGTCATGCAAGCCTTGAATCAGCAGACCCAGTTTACTGGGGAAGTCATCACGGCAATGAATAGCCTCGCAACAGGGCAACTACAGATTAATCAGAGCACCATGGCTATGACCAGCGCCGCACAAGAGTCGGGCATGGCTGGAGCCGATGCACGTCAGGCCATTGAAGCATTACTCGCTGACATTGCAGCACTCAGCGACGAACTACAGGGGGTACGACATCTGGTTCAGGCCACAGCCGAACAAACAGGCGAAATCGGCACCATGCTGGAAGCAATCACACAAATTTCACAACAAACCAACCTGCTCGCGCTCAACGCCGCTATTGAAGCCGCTCGCGCCGGAGAGTCTGGTCGCGGTTTTGCCGTGGTGGCTGACGAGGTTCGTAAGCTGGCTGGCCAAACCGACCAATCAACCGCACAGATAAAAATCATTATTGAGCGTCTGCAACAAACTGCACAAAACTCAGAGCGAGCTATTGCTGCCGGCGTAAAAAACTCGGCCCTGACAACTCAAACCGCTCAGCGGGTGGGTGTAGATCTTGGGCAAATTGCTACCGAGGTTGAAGCCATCGGAATTCAGGCCTCCCAAATCCTCCAGTCCATGCAAGGCCAGTCGGCACTATGCGAGCACACAAGGGCACTCATGAATGAACTTGATCAGCGCGCCGAGATCGCCCACAAAGTAGCCAGTACAGCCCAGTCCGGGTACCTAGAACTAAGTAACGAAATGGACGAGCTGGATGCACTCACTCAGCATTTTTTGAAAAATGCACAGCGTTACCAAGGCTGATCAATTGGGTAAAGCCAGTGATTCCCAATTGAAAGCTCGTAATGCACCACTGTAAAAACGCTCAAAAGCAAAACCCAAAAACTGTAGCCCACTTTTATATTGCAGCAAGCCCTCAACCATACAGAGCAATGCTGACTGCATCACACCAGGCTTCGTGCAGACCTCAACTCTTAAAAGATTACGCACACAAAAAAGCCCCACTGGCTTTCACCAATGAGGCTTTTGTTGTCTGGTTGCGGGAGCAGGATTTGAACCTACGACCTTCGGGTTATGAGCCCGACGAGCTACCAGACTGCTCCATCCCGCGGCGCCTATTATAGGGGCTAATTCCGACTCGTCAAGCTCATTTCTGTTTTTATTCCAAACCAGTCCCTGAACCACCTTTTTCCAGGACCACAGCCACCCCGAGTTCACTGCCTGCCAAACCAACCTGCAGAACGCTTTCTGCTACAATGCCAACTTTCTTTTACCTGGTTTGGATCACCATGCAATCAGCCCAAAACCGCACCCGACCATTTCGCCTGCAGCAGGCTGATCCCGAACAGTTTCGGGCCGCCACACGCAAAGCGTCAATTCGCATCATTATTGTATTTGCCATTTCCGCCATGCTGCTGTCTGCTTTGCTGGTAACCGTCTTTGGCGAAACCGGTGGCAACAACTTCAAGTGGAACCTGACTGGTGTCGGATTGGGTCTTCTGCTGACGTCGGCACTGGTCGGCGGGCTATTTATCAAGCAGGACTGGATGAGCGCATCAGTATATAGCTGGCGACTCAAGCGCAGCCTAATGAGCATTACCAACCAGATGCACCAGCTCAAAGCGGCAGTCGAACAACAGGACCCGCAAGCCATGCTGCTGCTGCGTTTTTATCACCAGGCGCTGTATCACATGCACTCTCTTGACGGCAATTCCAGCGCAGCCAGCGACCTGGTCCACGAAATGGATGCCCACGCTGCCGCCATGTCAGCCATGCAGCTTGAACTGGAACAACCCGAACTCAATCCGGCCTGGCTACTTCACATCAAAGACCTGGCTCGCCAAAACACCCCATAAACGGACTATTTTCTAGCAAGGAACCCTCATGTCCCTGACTCAACGTATTTTCATTGCCCTGCAATATCTGTTACCACATCACGCTTTGTCCCGCCTCATCGGCTGTCTGGCCAACTGTGAGCGTCCCGGCATTAAAAACGCCCTGATTCGACGCTTTATTCAGCGCTATGACGTCGACATGGAGCAGGCCGAACGCAAACAGCCAGAAGATTTTAAGCATTTCAATGATTTCTTCACCCGCTCGCTGATAGCGGGTGCCCGTCCGGTTGACGACACTAGCAACGGTATTGTCTGTCCGGCTGATGGTGCCATCAGCCAGCTCGGCCCGATTCGTCATGGTCGGGTATTTCAGGCCAAGGGCCACGATTACAGCCTGCACGAGCTGCTCGGTGGCGACAGTGAACGTGCCAAGCCTTTCAAGGATGGCCTGTTCGCTACCGTTTACCTGTCGCCCAGAGATTATCACCGCGTACATATGCCGCTGGCCGGCACCCTGAAAGAAATGGTGTATGTTCCCGGCAAACTATTTTCCGTCAACCAGACCACCGCCGAGAACGTCCCTGAACTGTTTGCCCGCAACGAGCGCGTTGTTTGCGTCTTTGATACCGAAGCCGGCCCCATGGCTGTGATACTGGTAGGCGCCATGATTGTTGCCAGTATCGAAACCGTCTGGGCTGGTGAAGTCGCGCCTGCTCGTCGCCGTCTGCAAGCCTTTGATTACAGTGAAGCCGGGCGTCAGCCTGTGTATCTGGACAAGGGTGCAGAAATGGGCCGTTTCAAGCTGGGCTCGACAGCCATCGTGTTATTTGGTCCGCAAGCTGTCCAGTGGCAGGAAAGCCTGGCCGAAGGCTCTTCTGTACGCATGGGGCAAAATATGGGCCTCGTGCTTAACAGCAACTGACAAATCCCGCCGCAATAATGACCAGAGACAACATACAAACTAGTGGCATTATGATATAAACTTGCATTCAATGGATTTAAGCGATTAGCAGCCCCACTATGAGTCAAACAACCCAGTTGGTTTCCCCTGCCAAGCCTGCAGCACCGGCCACTGTGATCCGCGAATTGTCTTTTTGTAAAACCACTGTTCGGGATCTGACAGTCTGGCTACACAAGCTGCCCAAAGCCAATACAGGCGAATACTCCCGCCAGATTTATCTGGCTTTGAGCGAATTGAGCAGCTTGCAGGCTGCACCCGAGCTGCGCATGCAGCTACTGGAGCTGTTGCGCCCTGAAGTCGCCCTGATTACCAGACAGCTGGAAGATAACCATCTGGCCAGCTGCGTAATTCTCAATGCTCGTGCCACTAAAGTGGCCAACCTGTGTCAGACCCTGCAACACCACCTGAACACGGGTTACAAGCAGATAGCCGTAGACCTGCAAAGTAAAAAAGGCAGCCTGCTGGCTCTGGCCATTCAACGCACCTTGCACGGATTGTTTACCACGCTGGCCCGCTCATACCTGACTTATCGCAATGTTCCGGCAGGGCTCTGGTTTGAAATCCACCAGATGTACCGGCTGTCCGCTCACCACGGACTACTGGCACAAACAGTCCAGGACCCGCTACGTGACGGGGCTGAGCAAACCCTGATGCAGGCTTATTGCTGCGCCTTGCTATTGGGCTGCTCGCGCGCCAACCAGATGCGTCAGTCTGATATCAAATTGCTGGTTGCAGCCCTGCCGCAATGGTCCCAGCTGGTCAGCCTGCAAGATATCGGCAGTAATGACGCACTGTTCGCCGTTGCGCTAGCTACTGACACCCCGCCCCGTTATCAGGCCCTGCTTAATTTAAGTGGCCGCAACCACATGCTGGGGCTCAACACCCGGGTTCTGACCGAAGCAATTCTTGAACGCTTGCAAGCCGACAAGCACACTGATCTGCCACATAACCCAATTAAGCCGGGCACACCGCTTCCACTGCTGCAACAGCTGGCTTGCGCCTGGGGCGATATCGCCAAGCGTGATTTTCCGCGCACAAATGTCAACGCATCACTGGAACTATGTCTGGGCATGAGTGCTGTGCATTATCACCTTGCCGATAAAAAAAGCTTTGAGCAGACTCTCGACCGCCCCTTGCCGGAACCCTCTTTGCAACTCTCTCCTGATCCCAGTCATGAAGCTGCAGACATCTGGGCCATGGCTGTAGATGTGGAAATAGAGCGCAACAGCCTTTCCCACAATGGATTTATTGATTACCAGAAACCCGGACAAGAAGCTTCTTCAACAGAAGAAAACCAGCGGGACTACAGCGCCTTATATCCCGTATTAACGGCTGCGGTGGTCAACCAGAGCCCCGGCGGATATTGTCTGGAGTGGACTAAAGATGCACCTCCGAACCTGCAAACTGGCGACTTGCTGGCCTTGCGGGACACCCCCGGACACAACTGGTCAATCGCCACCGTGCGCTGGATTCGCCAAAACAGTCAGGCGGGTGCGAAAATTGGTATTGAACTAATGGCCCATCGTGCCGAGCCTTGCGGCAGCCAGTTGCTGCGTGCCGGTAAAGCAGCCAGCAACTATCTGCGCGCATTACGCATTCCAGCAATCAGCGCCATCTCGCGCCCCGCCCAGCTGATTACTGCAAAAGTCCCGTTTCGGGAAGGCTGTACCGTAACGCTCAACGTCAACGGTGAAGAAAGCCGGATTGTTCTTGGCCGTCTGGTCCAGCAAACCGCCAGCTACAGCCAGTTTGAATATGCACCAGCCGTCTCCTCTGCAAGTACATCCACACCTAAAATGAGCCCAAACCCAACCGATCATGCTAAGGTTGGCGACCAAGACGACTTCCACTCTTTGTGGGATCTCCTATAATCCAGTTTTCAGTCGGGTGCATATCGTGCACCTGAATGTATTCCGAACCTGCAACCGGAGCGCCAGCCTGTTTCTTTTCGCTGCCGGTATTGCGGGACTTTGTCCTTCATGCCCAAACGGTATTTATGGCTATTGAACGCAAAGCAGTACGCCTGCTGATTATCGAAGACTCACAAAACGAGGCAGAACGCATTGTCAGCCTGTTTCGCAATTCTGGCCTGCCCACCCGAGTTCACCGGAGCAGCGACCCCGAAGCGCTCACCGAAGCGCTGGTTAATCCGTGGGACTTGTGCATTGCCTCTTCGGACTGCAAACAGTTGCCACCGCTGACAGCACTGCGTATTTTGCAAAAAACCGGTCGTGACCTCTCCTTTATCCAGCTGGTTGCAGAGCAAGACTCCAATCTGATCGTTGAAGCCCTGCAGCAAGGCGCCCAGGCAGCAGTCCCGAAAGGCGAAGATGAACATCTGATGCTGGTGGTACAACGCGAACTGGCCAGCCTATATCAGCGCCGCAGTCTACGCGCTGCTGAAGTGGCGCTGCTGGAAGCAGAAAAGCGCTGCCAGCTGCTGCTCGACAGCTCGATTGACGCCATTGCCTATGTGCACGAAGGCATGCACATTTATGCCAACCGCGCCTATCTCAAGCTGTTCGGTCATAACGATCTTGATGATCTGGCCGGTATCCCGATGATTGATTTGATTGCAGCCGGTGACCAGGCCAGCTTCCGGGAGTTTTTACGCAATTATCAAAGTGAAACCGATCTGGCCGACTTCCAGTGCAGCGGCATCAACACCAAAAATGAAGAGTTCAGTGCCAAAATCAATTTTTCACCGGCCATATACGATGGTGAACGCTGCATTCAGGTGGTGATCCGTACGGATAGTGACAACGCCGAACTGGAACAAAAACTCAAGGCAATGAGCAGCCAGGACCTGGTTACAGGGCTGTACAACCGCCAGCGTTTCCTTGAGCTGTTGAGCTCTGCCGTGGAACAGGCAGTCAGCAGCGGCGAAAACGCCAGCCTCGCCTACATCAAGATTGACGACCACACCCGACACACCGCCGAGCTGGGCATTGCCGGCATTGATCTGCTGCTGGCTGATCTGGCACAGGTTATTCGCCAGACCCTGGGCAAAGAAACTCAGCTGGCCCGTCTGGCCGACAACGTATTTTGCGCCCTTAAACCCGGCACCAGCCCTGCACAGCAACAACCCGAACTGGAAAGCCTACTGGAAGCAGTTGCCAACAAACTGTTTGATATTTCCGGACGCACTGCACAAGTGACCCTGTCAATTGGTGCAGCGGTGATCAGCGAAACCACCAGCAAGCCAGCCGAAGTACTGGATCGGGCCCGCCGCAGCAGTGAAGAAAACAGCGCAGGCAACCACCTGCACATTCACAATCCGACAGATGATCTGGCCGCCTCCGCAAGCCGTGGCAATATCATTGCCATGATCCAGCATGCACTGGAAACCAACGGTTTCAAGCTGTTGTTCCAGCCTGTGATCAGCCTGCGCGGAGATCAGGACGAACTGTATGAAGTTTTGCTGCGGCTGGTTACTCCACAGGGCGAGGAAGTGCCGCCCAATGACTTCCTCAATGCCGCCATCAGCTCCGGACTGGCCGAAAAAATAGATCGCTGGGTACTGCTCAACGCCATCAAGCTGCTGACCCGCCACCGCGCCAAAGGCCACAAAACCACTTTATTCGTACACCTGTCCAGCGCCAGCCTGCAAGACCAGTCGCTGCTGCCCTGGCTGGCTGTCGCCCTGAAAGCTGCTCGCCTGCCGGCTGACTCGCTGATTTTCCAGATCCGTGAAACGGATGCCATCGGCTATCTGAAGCAGGCCAAGGAACTGGTTGAAGGTTTACGCAACCTGCATTGTCAGGTTGCGCTGGGCCAGTTTGGCTGCGCTGTCAATCCGTTCAACACACTCAATCACCTGTGTGTCGACTATGTAAAAGTGGACGGCTCCTTTACCAGCGAGCTGCACGAAAAAGCCAATCAGGATGTTCTCACAGAAATGCTCGCCGCCCTGCAAGCGCAGGCCAAGCAAACCATTGTGCCCTATGTCGAAAGCGCCAGTATTTTGTCCATCCTCTGGCAAGCGGGTGTCAACTACATTCAGGGGCATTATCTGCAAGGTCCCAGCAGCAATATGGATTATGATTTTGGTGCGAATAACTGATTCCATCTTTTCCCTGCACGTCCGCCTGATCCGGGAGTTCGCATGAGCGGCTTACACATCGGTCCGGTCCGGCTCGCCAACAACCTGGTATTGGCTCCCATGGCCGGCATCAGTGATCGCCCTTTTCGCGAGCTGTGCCGCCACTACGGAGCGGGCATGGCTGTTGCCGAAATGCTGACCAGCGATACCCGCCTCTGGCACAGCCGCAAGTCCAGCTTGCGCCTGGTAGACCACAGTGATGCCGAGCCGCGTGCGATCCAGATTGCCGGCTCCGAGCCGGAACAAATGGCAATCGCCGCCCGTGCTTGCACCGAAATGGGCGCACAAATCATTGATATCAACATGGGCTGTCCGGTCAAGAAAGTCTGCAATAAAGCAGCCGGCTCAGCGCTACTGAAAGACGAGCTGCTGGTGGCCGATATTTTACGTGCCACCGTTGCCGCTACTGAGGTTCCGGTCACGCTGAAAATCCGTACCGGCTGGGATGCTGACAACAAAAACGCTCTGCACATTGCCCGCATTGCCGAGCAGGAAGGCATCCTGGCGTTGTCCATTCATGGTCGCACTCGGGCCGACCGCTTCAACGGGCACGCCGAATACGACACCATTGCCGCAGTCAAGCAGGCAAGCGGCATTCCCGTGTTGGCCAATGGCGACATCAACAGCCCGGAAAAAGCCCGCTTCGTTTTGCAGCACACCGGTGCCGATGGCTTGCTGATTGGCCGTGCCAGCCAGGGCCGCCCGTGGATTTTTCGTGAAATACAACACTACCTGAATACAGGTGAGCGGCTACCGCCAATCACATTAGGTGAAATGCAAGAGACCCTGACGCAACATCTTGCTAGAATGTACGCTTTCTATGGTCCGGTCATGGGCGCGCGTATCGCCCGCAAGCATCTGGCCTGGTATCTGCAATCACTGCCCGGCGCCCGTGAATTTCGTACCCTGTTCAACAGTTACGACTGTGCAGACCTGCAGCAGCAGGCCATTGGGCTGTTTTTTGCCCGCCTGCAAGCCCTGGGCATTGAACATGCCGCATGAAAACCGTTAGTAAATTATGGAACAAGCAACCGTGAGCCAACACCCAACCCTTCCTGCCAGCGTGGACTCAGGCCAGCCACTCAGTCTTCGCGCCTGTGTGGAAATGACCCTGCACAACTACTTCACCCACCTTGACGGCACCGAAGTGACCAATGTCTATCAACTGGTCCTTAACGAAGTGGAAGCCCCGCTGCTGACAACCGTCCTGCAATATACCAGTGGAAATCAGAGCAAAGCTGCTGAAGTACTTGGCCTAAACCGCGGTACCCTGCGCAAAAAACTCAAAGAACACAATCTACTGTAACCTCCATGGCTGCCGTCTTGCAGCTGATACAACCTGGAAAACCTGATGACTGATCAAACTGCCAAAACTGCAGTGCGTCGCGCACTGATTAGCGTTTCTGACAAAACCGGCGTCGTGGAGTTTGCCCGCGCCCTGAACCAGCTGGGTGTAGAAATCCTCTCTACCGGCGGCACTTTCAAGCTGCTGTGCGACAATGGCATCCCTGCTGTGGAAGTGGCTGATTACACCGGTTTTCCGGAAATGATGGATGGCCGGGTCAAGACCCTGCACCCCAAAATTCATGGCGGCATTCTCGGTCGTCGCGCCGTGGACGGCGCAGTCATGGACGAGCACGGCATCAAGCCGATTGACCTGGTTGCAGTCAACCTGTACCCCTTTGCCGCCACGGTTGCCAAAGACGGCTGCACCTTGCCGGATGCAATTGAGAATATTGATATCGGCGGCCCGACCATGGTGCGCAGCGCGGCGAAAAACCATAAAGATGTAGCCATTGTCGTCAATAGCGCTGACTACGACAGTATTGTTGCCTCCCTGCAAGATGGCGGCCTGACTTACGCGCAACGTTTTGGTCTGGCCCTGAAAGCCTTTGAGCACACCGCCGCCTACGACGGCATGATTGCCAACTATCTGGGCACCATTGATCAACAGGCCGAAGCCCTGTCGACCGAAGGGCGCAACCTGTTTCCGCAAACCTTTAATAGCCAGTTCATCAAGACACAAGACATGCGCTACGGTGAAAACCCGCACCAGGATGCGGCGTTTTATGTAGAAGCCAATCCAGCTGAGGCCAGCGTGGCAACTGCTACCCAAATTCAGGGCAAAGAATTGTCGTTCAACAACGTGGCCGATACCGACGCTGCGCTGGAGTGCGTCAAGAGCTTCACCAAGCCCGCCTGCGTCATCGTCAAGCATGCCAACCCCTGCGGCGTAGCCGTGGTACCAGAAAACGAGGGCGGCATCCGTCAGGCTTATGAGCTGGCTTACGCCACCGACAGCGAATCTGCATTTGGCGGCATCATCGCCTTCAACCGCGAGCTGGACGGCGAGACCGCAGCTGCGATTGTCGAGCGCCAGTTTGTTGAAGTGATCATTGCTCCGTCCATTTCTGCCGCAGCCCGTGAAGTGGTTGCTGCCAAAGCCAATGTACGCTTGCTGGAATGCGGCCAGTGGTCCGAGCAGCGTGCCGCTGCCTGGGACTTTAAGCGCGTCAACGGCGGCCTGCTGGTACAAAGCCGCGACATCGGCATGATTACTGCCGACGATCTGAAAATCGTCACCCGCCGCGCACCAACCGAAGCAGAAATTCATGATCTGATTTTTGCCTGGAAAGTGGCCAAGTTCGTCAAGTCGAACGCCATTGTCTACGCCAAAAACCGCCAGACCGTTGGTGTCGGTGCAGGCCAGATGAGCCGCGTCAACTCCGCCCGCATTGCAGCGATCAAGGCCGAACACGCCGGTTTGCCGGTGCCGGGTGCAGTAATGGCCTCCGATGCATTCTTCCCGTTCCGTGACGGGATCGACAACGCGGCCAAGGCTGGCATTCGCGCCGTGATCCAGCCCGGCGGTTCCATGCGCGATGCAGAAGTAATCGCCGCTGCCGACGAGGCCGACATTGCCATGGTATTCACCGGCATGCGCCATTTCCGCCACTGATTTGAGGCTTGAGGATTAGTTATGAACATTCTGATTATTGGTAACGGCGGACGCGAGCACGCGCTGGCCTGGAAAGTTGCCCAGGACCCTCGTGTCGCCAAGGTTTTCATTGCCCCCGGCAATGCCGGCACCGCGACCGAAGCCAAGTGTGAGAACGTCGACATTGCCGTCACTGAAATTGATCAGCTGGCTGCTTTTGCCAAGCAAAATCAGGTCGAGCTGACCATTGTCGGCCCCGAGGCACCATTAGTGCTGGGCGTGGTCGACAAGTTCCGCGAGGAAGGCCTGAACATTTTCGGCCCGACCGCCAAAGCGGCCCAGCTGGAAGGTTCCAAGGCATTCACCAAGGACTTTCTGGCCCGCCACAAAATTCCCACCGCTGGTTATGCTAACTTCACCGACACCGAACAGGCGCTGGCTTATGTGCGCGAAAAAGGCGCTCCGATTGTGGTCAAGGCCGACGGCCTGGCTGCCGGTAAAGGTGTAATTGTTGCGATGACCTTGCAGGAAGCCGAAGACGCCATTGTCGACATGCTGTCCGGCAATGCCTTTGGCGAAGCCGGCTCGCGCGTGGTGATCGAAGACTTCCTTGATGGCGAAGAGGCCAGCTTCATTGTCATGGTCGATGGCGAAAATGTACTGCCCATGGCCACCAGCCAGGACCACAAACGTGTCGGCGACGGCGACACCGGCCCCAACACCGGTGGCATGGGTGCTTACTCACCTGCTCCCGTCGTCACTGATGAAGTATTCCAGCGCGTGCTGGACCAGATCATCTACCCGACCGTGCGCGGCATGGCTGCCGAAGGCAACGTCTACACCGGTTTCCTCTATGCTGGCCTGATGATCGACAAAGCCGGCAATCCGCAAATCATCGAATACAACTGTCGTTTTGGCGACCCGGAAACCCAGCCGATTCTGCTGCGTCTGGAGTCCAGCCTGATCCTGTTGATCGAAGCCGCCATGGCCAAGGCGCTGGACAAGGTCGAAGCACAATGGGACCCGCGCCCAAGTCTCGGCGTGGTATTGGCTGCCGGCAACTACCCGGCGGACGATTATCTGAAAGGCAAAGTGATTCATGGGCTGGATGAAGCAGCCAAGCTGGACGGTAAAGTCTTTCACGCCGGCACCAGCCTGCAGGACGGCAAGATCATTAACAGCGGTGGCCGTGTGCTCTGCGCTACCGCCATGGGTGACACCGTAGCCGAAGCCCAGGCCAACGCCTATAAGCTGGCTGAGAAAATCAGCTGGGAAGGCAGCTTCTACCGTAAGGATATCGGCTATCGCGCCGTAGAGCGCGAGCGCGGCTGATATAACAGACTGCTGACTTCAAAAGCCTGCAATGCACCAAGTATTGCAGGCTTTTTATTGTTTGCGTTATCTCTTTTTCCAACAAAACCCACCCTCAGAGTAAACAAAACCCCGCACAGCCAAAGCCGGACGGGGGGTTGTCTTGAACCATGCAAGCCACACATGATTCACTCCTCAGTCATCATGAAACTCATATAAGCCTGCCGCCAGATTGTCAAAACGGGTATAACGGCCATGGAACATCAGCCGCACCGTACCAATCGGACCGTTACGCTGCTTGCCGATAATAATCTCCGCCACGCCTTTATATTCGGTATCCGGATGATAGACTTCATCCCGGTAAACAAACATGATCACGTCGGCATCCTGCTCAATCGCTCCTGATTCCCGCAAGTCCGAGTTAACCGGGCGCTTGTTTGGGCGCTGCTCCAGCGAACGGTTCAGCTGCGATAAAGCCACCACAGGGCAATCAAACTCTTTCGCCAACGCCTTCAGCGAGCGTGAAATCTCGGAAATTTCGTTAGTCCGGTTCTCGCTTGCCGCACCGCCGACCTGCATCAGTTGCAGGTAGTCGACCATAATCAGGCCGATCTCGCCGTGTTCACGAGCAACTCGGCGGGCACGCGCTCGCATTTCGGTCGGACTGATGCCTGCAGTATCATCAATGTGCAGCTTGGCACTTTGCAACAACGCTACAGTTGAAGTCATGCGTGCCCAGTCATCATCGTCCAGTTTGCCCGAGCGTACCTTGCTCTGGTCAATCCGCCCCAGCGACGACAACATCCGCATCACCAGTGACTCTGACGGCATTTCCAGTGAAAACACCAGCACGGTCTTGTCACTGTTCATGATTGCATTTTCAACCAGATTCATGGCAAAAGTGGTCTTACCCATGGATGGGCGGCCAGCGACAATTACCAAGTCAGCTGCTTGCAATCCGCTGGTCTGCTCATCCAGATCCTGAAAGCCCGTGGTCAAACCGGTAATCTGTGCATCACTGTGAAACAGTGTGTCGATGGTATCAATGGTTTTTGCCAATACCTCTTTCAGTGGAACCGGACCACCGCTTTTGGGCCGCGCTTCGGCGATCTGGAAAATTTTGCGCTCAGCTTCGTCGAGAATTTCTTCACCTTGTCGCCCTTGTGGTGCATACGCCATATCGGCAATTTCATTGCTGGCACTGATCAGCTGGCGCAATGTTGCACGCTCACGAATGATGCGTGCATAGGCCTGAATATTGGCTACTGAAGGGATATTGCTGGCCAGCTCGCCCAGATAGGCAATCCCGCCTACCTGACTCAGAGTAGCCTCATTATCCAGGTACTCGGACAACGTCACCACGTCAAACGGCTCGTTGCGCTCGGCCAGAGTGAAAATGGCACGGAAAATCAGCCTGTGGTCATGACGATAAAAGTCGGAAGCGATCAGTTGGTCACCCATGCGTTCCCATGCATTATTGTCCAGCATCAGACCACCCAGCACAGCCTGCTCCGCCTCTATCGAATGCGGCGGCACCTTGAGTGCTGCGGTTTCCAGATCATATTGCGGATTAACTTCTATTTCTTGCATAACTCAAGCCATCGACATCCAGGGGAAGTATGGGCCAAACCAGCCCTGTGCCCTCCATATGAGGGCAATCATGTCCTTATTCTATCCTTTGCGCAGACAAAAAAGGCACCTGCCAACCGACAGATGCCTTTTGTGCACACCAGCCTGAAGGGCTGTACGTGACTTATTCGCCGGTGACGATCAGCTTAACTTCTGCATCCACTTCGGAGTGCAGTTGCAGCAGAATGTCGTACTCGCCGGTCTGGCGAATGGTGCCTTCCGGCAGACGAACTTCGCTCTTGGCAATTTCGATGCCGCTGGCGGTCAGGGCATCTGCGATGTCCTGGGTACCAATGGAACCGAACAGCTTGCCTTCCTCACCTACGTTGGCGGTGATGGTGACTACCAGTTCGCTCAGCTGGGCAGCGCGGGCTTCGGCAGCAGCACGCTTCTCGCTGGCAACACGCTCCAGTTCGGCACGACGCGCTTCAAACTCGGCAATGTTTTCCGGGGTTGCAGCGGTGGCTTTGCCTTGTGGCAGCAGGTAGTTACGGCCGTAGCCGGATTTTACAGTAACTTTGTCGCCCAGGTTACCCAGGTTTGCGACTTTTTCCAGCAGGATGACTTCCATTTGGGTCTCACCTCTTGAAGATATTATTCACCGTTGTCCGTGGAATCTGCATTGTTTTTAGCCAATGCCCTGAGCCCACGAAAATCAAACACACTATCGGCCAAGGCCAAAATAATCAGAAGCGGATACAGCAGCTGTATGAACAGGAACATCCCGACATAAAAGCCAATCAGGGGAAAACGCCCCATTTTGTAACGGGCAACCACCCCATGCACCAAGGCCACACCTGCCACACCCAGCGGTATCGCACACAGGGGCATGAGTGCTCCTGCCTGCGTACTCAGGCGTGGTGCCAGCAGCATGCCCATCACCAGCAGGCCTGCGACAGCAGCCGGCAAGCGTATGGCGCGAAACTCCTGGCCAAAGCCGCCCGGGTTATACAGGACTGCCTGCCAGTAACGCGCCAAAACCAGAGCTGCCAAAGACAGCATCTGTGCTACTGCTGCCATCAGTCCGGTCAGCACAGGAGTCAGCAGCTCAAGCATGCGTGCTTGTGACTCTGCATCCAGCTGCTGCCAGGCCTCGGCAAACACATTGGGCATGGCCTCCTGCATCATCTGCGACAACTGCCCGATGGTATCGGCAAAAACTACCGACAACATCCAGGCTGCGCCCAGTCCGACCAGCATGCTGCACAGCAACACCCTGATCCAGGATGTACTCTCGCGCAGCAAATGAGCCATCACCAGGCTGCCCGCTATCACCAGCAATACATAGGGATCGCCGTACAGCGCCCAGATCAGCGCGGGTACCAGCGCCCAGACGATGACATTGATCGACTGGGCCAACCCTCTGCGCAGCAGCACCAGGCTGGCACCGGCTGCACTGAGCCAGAACAGTAAGGGCAGGGCCGCAGTCAGGCCAACCACAAGGGCTGCCTGCTTGCGTCCACGCATGATGTACTCGGCGAGTGCCCGCATGCCTGCTTGTATCCTAAATCCGATCAGCCGTTAATTAACGGTCGTGGCTGTCGGTGTATGGCAGCAAAGCCAGGAAGCGCGCGCGCTTGATGGCGGTTGCCAGCTGACGCTGGTACTTGGCTTTGGTGCCGGTAATGCGGCTGGGTACAATTTTGCCGGTTTCGGAAACATAGGCTTTCAGGGTGTTGAGATCTTTATAGTCGATCTCCTGGATGCCTTCTGCGGTGAAACGGCAGAACTTGCGACGACGGAAAAAACGTGCCATGACTGTTGCTCCTCAATAATTCCGGTGATTACTCGTCAGCGTCTTCGCTGTCGCTGTCTTCGTCGTCACCATCGACATCTTCGTCGTCGGCGTCTTCGTCGGCAGTTTCGGTACGCTCGCGGCGCTCGCGGCGCTCGTTACGGCCTTCTTCAGCCTTGAGCATTTCAGACTGCTCGGTAACAGCTTCGTCGCGACGGATGATCAGGTTGCGCAAAACAGCATCGTTATAACGGAAGCTGTCTTCCAGCTCGGCCAGAACCTTGCTGCTGCACTCAACGTTGAGCAGTACGTAGTGAGCTTTGTGGATATCATTGATGGAGTAAGCCAGTTGACGGCGGCCCCAGTCTTCGTGGCGGTGTACCTTGCCACCGTCTTCTTCGATCAGCTTGGTGTAGCGCTCGACCATACCGCCGACCTGCTCGCTCTGATCCGGGTGGACCAGGAATACGATTTCGTAATGACGCATAGATGCTCCTTACGGGTTGTAGTCTGCCGGCCATTCCGGTCAGACAAGGAGTGAATGAAAAACCTGCTGCAACCGCCTTTATACGGAAACAACAAGGGCGCATATTCTATCCGAACGCCGGGACAGGTGCAATCTATGGATACCATAAGAAGCGCCTGCTCCCGGCTTGCGCGTTACAAATACTTATCTGCAGCGGCGACAGCATGCAGGTGCAGCAAACTCTGTACTGCCAAAGGCGGCTTTGCAGGGTGCCTACATGGATGTACTTGCCTCGCATTTGTTATGCCTGCATGCCACCACCATCGCTCTCGTTGCAAAGTGAAAAGCATCAAGCTCCATCACACTATCCTTAAAGCCCCCGCTGCCGCCGGATTTCGAACAGACAAACCCCGCTCGCTACCGAGACGTTCAGGCTGCTCACCGAACCCAGCATCGGTAGCTTGACCAGATAGTCACAATGCTCCCGGGTCAGGCGGCGCATACCCTTGCCTTCTGCACCCATCACCAGCGCCAGCGGTCCGCGCAAATCCTGCTGATAGATACTGGCCTGCGCCTCACCGGCAGTGCCGGCAATCCACACGCCTTTTTTCTGTAAATTTTGCAAAGTACGCGCCAGGTTGGTCACTGCCACCAACGGCACCACTTCGGCAGCGCCACAGGCCACCTTGCGGACTGTGGCATTCAGAGTAGCGGACTTGTCCTTGGGAATAATCACTGCGTGCACACCTGCCGCATCGGCAGTACGCAAGCAAGCACCCAGGTTGTGCGGATCAGTCACACCATCCAGCACCAGCAACAGTACCGGCTCAGAGGTACGGTCCAGCAGCTCGTCCAGCATGGCTTCGCCCCAGATCTGGCTCGGGCTGACCAGTGCCAGCACACCCTGATGCACGCCATCCGTTTTTTCATCCAGCTCGGCACGCTCAACCAGACGAACCTCTATGCGCATGGTTTGCGCCTGCTCACGCAGCGCCTCAACACTGGCGTCCTGCCGGCCTTTGGCCAGCCATAACTGCTTGACCCGCTTTGGGTGATGGGCCAGCAAAGCACTGACCGCATGAATCCCGTATACCTGTTCCAGATCACTCATAGTAGCCAGACTTCCTCGACTTGCTCACTGCCTTGCGCTTTTTACCCTGCGCCTTCTTTGCTTTACCAACTGGTTCCTTCACAGCCGACTTATCAGTTTTTGGCATGGCTTTCTGTCTGCCTTTGCCACCCCCTGCCGACTCACCCGCTGGACGCATCCGTGTTTTCACCCGCGCTTGCTGCTCGGCCTGACTCAGCTCGAAATCAATTTTGCGCTCGTCCAGATCAACACGCGCTACCACCACTTCAATGCTGTCGCCCAGTCGATAATTACGACCGCTGCGCTCCCCCACCAAACGATGATAAACCGCCTCAAAATGATAATAGTCGGCAGGCAAGGCTGTTATGTGCACCATGCCTTCGACAAAAATGTCGTCCAGCTCGACAAACAGGCCAAAGCCGGTGACTGCCGTCACCACACCAGAGTAAATCTCACCAATGCGCTCCAGCATAAATTCACACTTGAGCCAGGTCACCACATCGCGCGTAGCTTCGTCAGCCCGTCGCTCGGTGGCCGAGATCGCCACGCCAATCGCTTCCAGCTGCGATAGGTCGTAAGGGTAAATCTTCGCTTTAGGCAGGGGGCTCGCGCCAGCACGCACGACGCGCTCGGACTGTCGTTTGGAACGAATAATGCTGCGAACTGCCCGGTGATTCAGCAAGTCGGCATAACGGCGAATCGGCGAAGTAAAGTGCGTATACGACTCGTAATTCAAACCAAAGTGACCAATATCTTCCGGGCTGTACTCCGCCTGACTCAACGAGCGCAGCATGACCGTCTGAATCAGTTCGAAATCAGGCCGCTCACGCACCTGCTCCAACAGTCGCAAGTAGTCCTGCGGGGTTGGCAGCTGTTTACCCTTGTTTACACTCAGGCCAAGAGTCGCCAAAAAGCCCTGCAGTTTTTCCAACTTGGCTTCCGGCGGACCATCGTGAATCCGGTACAGTCCCGGTAGTTTGTGAGTGTGCAAAAAGTCAGCCATGGCCACGTTGGCGCACAGCATGCACTCCTCAATCAGCTTGTGGGCATCATTGCGTTCGGTCGGCAGAATTTCGGCAATTTTGCGATCCTCGCCAAAAACAATATAGGTCTCGCGAGTCTCGAAATCGATTGCACCACGATTCTTGCGCTGTTTGGCCAACGCCTTGTACAAGTCATAAAGATCTTGCAAATGCGGCACCAGCGCTTTGCGCTGTTTGCTCGCCTCTCTACCTTCTTTACTCTCGGGATGCTCCAGAATGGCACCCACTTCATCATAAGTCAGGCGGGCATGCGAGCGGATGACTGCTTCAAAAAAGCTGTATTGCTGAATTTTCCCGCTCCGCGACACTCGCGCCTGACACACCATGGCCAGACGGTCCACATCCGGATTAAGCGAACACAATCCATTGGACAGCTCAACCGGCAGCATGGGAATGACCCGCTCCGGAAAATAAACCGAGTTACCCCGCTTGGCTGCCTCTGCATCCAGTGCAGAACCGATTTGCACATAGTGCGAAACATCAGCTATCGCCACATAGAGCTGCCAGCCACCCTGCTCCGGATCACCTGTCGGCTCACAATAAACCGCATCGTCAAAATCGCGGGCATCAACACCGTCAATGGTAACAAAGGGCAGATCACGCAAATCAATACGCTTGAGCTTGTCCTTGTCGCTGACTTCATCACTGAAGCGTCCGGCTTCTTTCAGCACTGCCTCGGGCCATTCGTGAGGAATATCGTAGTTGCGAATGGCAACGTCAATTTCCATGCCGGGCGCCATATAGTCACCCAGCACTCGCATCACAGCACCTTGCGCGGGCATCCGGGCGGTTGGCCAGTGGCTGATATGCACCTCGACCAGCTGGCCGACCTGCGCCCCGCCGGACATGCCGGGCGTGATGATAATTTCATGTTGCATGCGCGTATTGTCAGGAATGACAAAGCCCAGACCATTTTCTTCGTGGTAGCGGCCAACCAGACTTTCACGGGCGCGCTCGACTACTTCAGCCACTACGCCCTCACGACGGCCACGCTTGTCAAAACCGGCAACTCGCACCAGTACACGATCGCCGTGGAAGACGCTACGCATCTGCACCGGGCTAAGGAAAATGTCTTCGCCCTCGCCTTCGGGCAGCAGCCAGCCAAAGCCGTCGCGATGACCTTGCACACGACCTGCTACCAGATCCAGCTTGTCCACGGGCGCGTAAGCGCCACGACGGGTATATACCACTTGGGCATCACGCTCCATCGCCCGCAGGCGACGGCGTACCGCCTCGATATCATCTTCGTCACACAAACCGAACTCGGCACAAAGCTGCTCACGGGTTGCCGGCGCACCACGTTCGGCCAGATGCTGCAAAATCAGGGTGCGACTGGGAATGGGGTTCTCATATTTTTGCGCTTCTTGCGCGGCTTCGGGGTCTTGCCCCTGCCATTTGGCTTTCAAAATTCTTCTATCCTTTTGACTCTAAAATAAGGTATTGCCTGAAGTATTTTTCCTTCAGGGCTTTACAAATGCATTCTGGGGACGTATATTCTCGCCCGCACAACGCCAGAGTTGCAATGCAAATTGTGATGAATGATTGATGTATGTGCCCAGGTGGTGGAATTGGTAGACACGCTAGTTTCAGGTACTAGTGGCTTAACGGCTGTGGAAGTTCGAGTCTTCTCCTGGGCACCAAATCATGAATGACAACATTGAAATGGCAATCTGGCTTAGATTATACGCTTAACGACTTGCTTTGTCGTAACTTATAACAGTATAATCTGCGCCCTGCCCAGGTGGTGGAATTGGTAGACACGCTAGTTTCAGGTACTAGTGGCTTAACGGCTGTGGAAGTTCGAGTCTTCTCCTGGGCACCATACAAAAAAACCCTCAAGTTTACGCTCGAGGGTTTTTTATTGCCTGCCGACTCACAAGTCCGCAACTCCAGCCGCCACCGGCCAGCACAAAACCGGACAGCAAACGTACGAATAAAAAAACGGCACACTGCTCGCACAGGTGCCGTTTTTCAATGCTGTATCAACAGCCCTCAAGCCACATCAGGCATAAGGATGACGCAGCACGATGGTTTCATTGCGATCAGGGCCCGTAGACACAATATCCACCGGCGTACCAACCAGCTCTTCCAGTCGCTTGACGTAGGCCAACGCATTGGCCGGCAACTCATCCAGCGAAGTCAGGCCCAGGGTTGGCTCGCTCCAGCCCGGCATTTCTTCGTATACCGGTGTCAGATCGTCATAGCTGTCAGCCTCGGTCGGCGCATCGGTCAGCAGCTCACCCGCAGCATTTTTATAACCGACGCAAATCTTGACGGTTTCCAGTCCGTCCAGCACATCTAGCTTGGTCAGACACAAACCGGAAATGCTATTGATTTCTGCAGTACGGCGCAGAATCACCGCATCAAACCAGCCACAGCGACGCGCACGCCCGGTAGTCGAGCCGAACTCATGCCCCTTCTCGGCCAAACGGGCACCCGTCTCGTCAAATAGCTCCGTCGGGAAAGGGCCGGAGCCCACACGGGTGGTATAAGCCTTAGTAATACCCAGAATATAGTCAAGGTACAGCGGTCCAAAACCCGAACCAGTCGCAGTGCCACCAGCAGTGGTGCTGGAGCTGGTGACATAAGGGTAGGTACCGTGGTCAATATCCAGCAGCGCACCCTGCGCACCCTCAAACATGATGTGCGCGCCCTGCTTGCGCAGTTCGTGCAAACGGGCGGTAACGTCCTGCATCAGCGGCTTGAGGATATCGGCATAGGCCAGCGCATCTTTCAGCACCGTGTCGTAGCAAACCGGCTCAACCTTGTAAAAATGCTCAAGGGCAAAGTTGTGCAGCTCCATCACCTCTTTCAGCTTGACGGCAAAACGCTCGGCATCAAACAGGTCGGCAACGCGCAGGCCCCGGCGAGCCACCTTGTCTTCGTAAGCCGGACCAATACCACGACCCGTAGTACCGATTTTACCCTCGGCACGCACCGCTTCACGCGCCTGGTCCAGCGCCACATGGTAAGGCAGGATCAGGGTACAGGACGGACTGATACGCAAACGCTCGCGCACCGGAATGCCCTTTTCTTCCAGTTTGATCACTTCGCGCATCAGGGCATCCGGTGCTAGCACGACACCATTACCAATCATGCACTCGACATTGTCACGCAGAATACCCGATGGTATCAGGTGCAGTACGGTTTTTTCGCCATCAATCACCAGTGTATGACCGGCGTTGTGGCCGCCCTGAAAGCGCACCACTGCCTGCGCCTGATCTGTCAACAAATCGACAATCTTGCCCTTGCCTTCATCACCCCACTGAGTGCCAAGGATGACCACATTTTTACCCATTGGTAGTTGCCCTCTTCGCGCAAAATCAACGCCGCCAACCATCAGGCCGGCAGCCTGTGTAATTAAATCTGTCGGGCCAGCCACTGGCCTTCAATTTGTGTCAAATGGCGATTACAACCGGCTACGCCCGCATCTACCAGTGTCTGGCCGGGCAGCGCCTGAATCACTCTCTCGCCCTGCTGCCTGAGCATACAAACGGTCTGCCATAGCGCCGCATCATTATCAGCCGGTGCCCAAATCGCTGCCTGCTCAACTGGCTCGTCATCACCACCCAGACTAACCAGTGTTTTCAGGTCAGTGGAGAAACCGGTTGCAGGCCGTGAACGACCAAATACAGCACCAATATCATCATAGCGTCCGCCTTGGGCAATCGACTGGCCGATGCCCGGCACAAAAGCGGCAAACACCACACCTGTGTGATAGTTGTAGCCGCGCAGCTCGCTCAAATCAAAATACACCGGAATGTGCGGATAACGCTCGCCCAGCACGCCAGCCAGATACTGCAACTGCTCCAGCGCCTCGCGCACCGCACGCGGCGCAGACAACAGGACGGTACGCGCACGTTCCAACACTTCCGGACCACCACACAGGCCGCACAGCGCCTTGAGCATGCCTGCCAGTTCTTCCGGCAAGTCAGCCGTCAACTCTGCTACATCAGTCACGGCCTTGCGTTGCAAGGCAGCAAACAGCTTGCTTTCGTCAGCTTCATTCAGGTTAGCGGCCTTGGCCAAACCACGAAATACACCCACATGCCCCAGGTCCAGGTGCACAGTGTCAATGTTTGACTGCTGCAGGGTTTCCAGCATCAGACTGATAATTTCGATATCCGCTGCCGGGCTGGCATCACCATAAAGCTCGGCACCCAGTTGAATCGGGCTGCGCGAAGTGGTCAAAGCTCTGGGGCGCGCATGCACTACGCTACCGGCATAACACAAACGGTTTGGCCCCTCGCGACGCAAGCTGTGTGCATCCATCCGCGCCACCTGCGGAGTAATGTCGGCACGAAAGCCCATCAACTGCCCACTAAGCGGATCGGTCACGCTGAATGTACGCAACGCCAGCTCCTGACCAACACCCGTCAGCAAAGAGTCCAGAAATTCGATATGGGGAGTTACCACAAACTCGTAGCCCCAGCCGGCAAACAAATCCAGCACCTGACGGCGTGAACGCTCTACCCGTGCCGCCTGACGCGGCAAGACTTCTTCAATGCCATCAGGCAATAACCAGCGTTCCAGAGTTGGCATGTTTCCCCCTTTCCACCCGCACAACCGCTGCGCCACAGCAGGCTGGCATAGTATCTGTGCAAACATAAAAAAACCGGGCGGCCCGGTCTGTCATGCGAACTGCCGGCATGCTGGCAGTCTGCGCTTGAAATTGGTTTCTCTATTTACATACTGCCGCCGATTCTAACAAAAACCGAGAAACCTTTATACCTTTTTAGACTTTACCCGCGCACAAAAAAGCCCCTATGCCTAAGCAAGGGGCTTTTTTGGTTGCAGATCAGGGCTTCTGTTGCTGCATAAAGCGGAAAAAATCACTGTCTGGCGACAATACCAACACATCGCTCTTGCTGGAGAAACTGTCCCGATAGGCTTGCAGGCTGCGATAAAACGCATAGAAATCGGCATCCAGGCCAAACGCTTTGGCATAGATGGCGGTAGAACGCGCATCACCGTCACCTCGAATTTCTTCGGCCTCACGGTAGGCTTCAGCCAGCAACACCCGACGCTGACGGTCAGCATCAGCACGAATACCTTCTGCCAGCTCCTTACCTTTGGCACGGTGTTCACGGGCTTCACGGGCGCGCTCCGAGCTCATGCGCTCAAATACGCTACGGTTCACCTCGCGCGGCAAGTCAATCGACTTGACCCGCACATCAATGACTTCAATGCCCAGCTCTTTTCGTGCCAGCTTGTCCAGCGAGGCAGTGATGTTGGCCATCAGCTCATCGCGCTGGCCACTCACCACTTCATGCAAGGTGCGCTTACCAAACTGGTCACGCAAACCGGCTTCCAGACGACGCGCCAGGCGCTCGTCGGCCACCAGCTTCATGCCGGACGTCGCGGTGTAGTACTGGTCAGCATTGGCGACCCGCCACTTGGCAAAAGCATCAACCATGACTGCTTTCTTTTCCAGGGTCAGAAAGCGTTGACTCGGCGCATCCAGGGTCAACAAGCGGCCATCAAACTTGCGCACCTGGTTAACGTAAGGAATTTTCATGTGCAGACCCGGCTGCACGTCGGGCTCGGAAACCTTACCGAACTGCAGCAATACCGCCCGCTCGGTTTGCGCCACAATATAGAAGCTGTTCCAGGCCACCAGCGCCAACACTGCACCGGCGATCAGGGTGAAAAGTGACTTGTTGCTCATTTATCGACTCCGGCTGCGCATGGTGTTTGACAGGGTTTCAGTGGTTACCGGCACATCCTGACTGACTGCCGGTGTTGCCGGCTGGGTCTGACGAACTGGTGCTACGGTTGTGCCACGGTTTTCCATCAGCTTGTCTAGCGGCAAATACATCAGGCTGTTCTGCCCCTCGCCGCCACTCAACAGCACCTTGCTGGAGTTGCTGTACATCTCTTCCATGGTTTCCAGGTACAAGCGCTGACGTGTGACTTCAGGGGCTTTTTTGTATTCGGCCAGCAGCTTGGTAAAGCGTTCGGACTCACCCTCGGCACGGGCAATCACTTCATCGCGATAACCACTGGCCTCTTCAAGAATACGCTGGGCCTGGCCACGGGCTTCCGGTACCACACCGTTGGCGTAGGTTTCAGCATTGTTCTTCTCACGCTGCTCGTCTTCCCGCGCGCGAATCACGTCATCAAAGGCTTCCTGCACTTCTCGTGGTGCCTGCGCATTCTGTACGTTCACCTGGGTGACAGCAATACCGGTGCGGTACAAGTCAAGAAAACGTTGCAGACGATCCTTCACCTCTACCGCCAGCAACTCACGCCCCTCGGTCAACACCTGGTCCATTGAAGTGGAACCCACCTCGTGACGCAAAGCACTTTCAGTCGCATGCTGCAAACTGATCTCGGGGCCATCGACATTCAGTACAAAGTCCTGCAGATTGCTGACTTTGTACTGAACAGTTAGCGGTACCTCGATGATGTTTTCATCTTCGGTCAGCATCGGCCCCTGACGGCTATATGCCCGTTCACGGGTGACGTTATGCTGAAACTTGGTTTCGATGGGTGGAAAGTAAATATTCAGACCCGGCCCCACTGTCTGGTGATATTTACCGAAACGCAAAATAACGGCCTGTTCCTGCTCGTCCACCACATAAATGGCGTTATACAGCCAGAAAGCACCCAGCAGTGCCACTGCCAGCAAAATCACGCCAAAACCAGCACCAGAACCTTTTCCGGCAGGTTTTTTCTTGCCGCCAAACAGGCCGTTAAGGTTGTCTTGCAGCTTACGCAAAGCTTCATCCAGATCTGGCGGCCCTTGCCGGCCCCCGCCTTTGTTATTGCGGTTGCCCCAGGGATCCTGGTTGTTCGAGTTGTCACCCGGCTCATTCCAGGCCATAGCGTTCTCCATCAAAGTTGATTGGCGGCCACAAACGACCGCATGTACAAGTAAATATTGACGACATTGTAAAGCAGTCGGCTGACAACGTCATGGAATCAGTCTGCTTTGTAGACAAAGTACTGAACAAACTGGTCAAATTCTATTTTTTCACGACTGAGCAGACGATTCAGCTCCATCAATGGCAAACTGACGGCCAGTAGAGCCTCACCTTCTTCGGTGTACTCCTCACCGACTACCGCGTCAGCATCAAACAACAATCCTCGCAACCTGGCCATCTGCGGTGGCAAACGGAGAGTTGCGTGATACATTTCCCGCCCCAGGCACCCGGCAATCGCTTCCAGCAACAAATCCAGCCCGGTTTGTTCCTGCGCTGACAACCAGACCCGCACCGGCACCCCGTCAGCATTATGCTGAATATGTGGCTCTACCGCTTCCAGCAAGTCCGTTTTGTTATATACCTCAAGCATGGGGATATCAGCAGCACCGATTTCGGCCAGCACCGCCTGCACCTGCCCGATCTGTTCGTCACGCTGCTCGGCTGCCGCATCAATCACATGCAGTAATAAATCAGCACTGGCCGACTCTTCCAGAGTGGCACGAAATGCCTCAACCAGCTTGTGTGGCAAATGGCGGATAAATCCGACAGTATCCACCAGCATCACCGGACCTACGTTTTCCAGCTCAAGCCGGCGCACTGTCGGATCAAGGGTGGCAAACAGCTGGTCGGCTGCGTAAACACTGGCTTCGGTCAGCCGGTTGAACAGGGTCGATTTGCCGGCGTTGGTATAGCCGACCAGAGACACTGCGGGAATCTCAGCACGACGACGACTGCGGCGGGCCAGTTCGCGCTGGTTACGGACCTTTTCCAGCCGGCTGCGGATTTGGCGCATACGTCCCCGCAACAGGCGGCGATCACTTTCCAGCTGGGTCTCGCCCGGCCCGCGCAAGCCGATACCACCCTGTTGACGGCTCAGGTCGGTACGACTGCGTACCAGACGAGTGCTGATATGTTCCAGCTGCGCCAGTTCGACCTGTAGCTTGCCTTCGTGGGTGTGGGCCCGCTGGGCAAAAATATCCAGAATCAGCCCAACACGGTCGAGCACACGGCAGTCCAGCGCACGCTCAAGATTGCGTTCCTGGCTGGGCGTGAGGTTCTGGTTGAAAATAACCAGTTCGATATTTTGCTCTTGTATCTGCTCCGCCAACTCCTCAACCTTACCAGCCCCAATCAAAAAGCGGGCGCTCGGCTGGTAACGGTTGATTTTGATCATTTCGACCACGGCAGCGCCAGCAGACAATGCCAGCTCCATGAATTCGTCCGGGTCTTCGCGTTCGTCCATGCGCACGCTGTCCAGATGCACCAGCAGCGTACGCTCGGCCTCGTATTCCTGTTTTGAGTTCAAGATACAGGCTGCTTATTCGTCAGCCGCACTATCCTGCTCTTCATCAGGTCCGGGCAAACGAACCGGGCGACTGGGAACCACTGTGGATACTGCGTGCTTGTAAACCATTTGGCTGACTGTATTTTTCAGCAAAATGACAAACTGGTCAAAAGACTCAATCTGCCCTTGCAGCTTGATGCCATTCACCAGGTAAATGGATACAGGGATGCGCTCCTTGCGCAGCAGGTTAAGGTAAGGGTCTTGTAAGCTGTGCCCTTTTGACATGGCTGTATACTCCGATTGGGAAAAAACAACTGCACAAACCATCAAGTTTTGTGCAGCAAATGTAGAACGTTAACAATATGGCGTTGATTTACAGTCTTTTCAAGACAGAATCCAAACGATTTGGTTCAAGGCTGTCAATCCACTCCAGATCAGGCCAGCTGCGCAGCCAGGTAAACTGCCGCTTGGCCAGCTGCCGGGTGGCCGCCAGTCCCTTTTCCCGCATGTCCTCATAACTGCTTTGCCCTGCCAGATACTCCCATACTTGCCGGTAACCTACCGCGCGCATGGATGGCAAGTCGGCATGCAAATCGCCACGCTGCATCAGTCTTTCAACTTCTGCTATAAAACCTTGCTCCAGCATCTGGTCAAAACGCCAGGCTATGCGCTGATGCAATAATTCGCGCGACTGCGGGGCTATGGCAAAAGCATGCACAGTATAGGGCAAATCGGTAGCCAGTGCCTTCTGCTGCTGTTGCCGCAAACGATGCTCCGTCATACTCTGTCCGCTGACCAGCCAAACCTCTAACGCACGCAAAACTCTCTGGCTATCATTGGCATGAATGCGCTGCGCCGACTCCGGATCAATGCTGCCCAGCTCCTTATGCAATGCTTGCAAGCCTTCCACTCGCATACGCTCTTCCAATATTGCCCGTATCTGCGCATCGGCAGCCGGCATATCAGCCAGCCCCTCCAATAATGCCTTGTAATACAACATGGTACCGCCCACCAGAACCGGCAGCGCACCACGCTCAACAGCATCCGCCATCGACTCCAGGGCATCGGTACGGAACTGCGCCGCCGAATAGCTTTCCAGCGGATCGAGAATATCTACCAGCGCGTGCGGATATCGGGCCAAAATTTCAGGCTCTGGCTTGGCTGTACCAATATCCATTTCCCGATAGATCAATGCCGAATCAACGCTAATCAGGGAACAAGGACGATCATCGGCCAATGCCAGTGCCAGATCGGTTTTACCGGAGGCCGTCGGCCCCATCAGCAGCACCACATCCGGCCCGGGCGCAATATGTGTCATCACAAGTTACTCTAGCAATAGAAATGAGCAACCCGCCCGTCAGGATCATGACGGGCGGGCCTGCAATATCAAGTCTGTTTAGCGCGCAAGGAAATCACTGATGCCCTGATCGGCAAACACCCGTTGCAAGGCGTCACTCATGACCATGCTGATCAGGCGGTCATTGGCAGCATCGGTTGGCGGTTTGACAAATTTTTTCTTCAGTTTGGCAGTATAACTGCCTTCGTAATGGCGTCCATCTTTGCGCAGACGTACCACATAGGTCGCACTGAGCTGCACCTCACCCAGCACTGTACGGCCCTCGGCAACCGAATAGGTTAGCCCTGCAACCTGTAAATCAAACGCAGCGGGAGTTTGTCCGGCCGGCACAACATCAAAGCCGCGCATACGCAAGCCTGCTTCAGTCTCTGCCCGCAATCTCGGTATAAACACCTGCCCGGGCACACTCAGCTCATTGCTGTCACCATACAAGCCACCACGGAGCCCCAGCACCGGACTGGTACGGACATCACTGACCTGTACGCTAACACGCTGCCCTTGCACCACACGCGCCAGCTGTCCGCTCAATCGCGGCTCGGGGCTGGCCTGCTGCGGGCTCAAACCGCAAGCCGCAAGCGCGCCTGTCAGCAGCATTACTGTCAGGACTCTTGTTATCTGTTGTCGCATCTGGCTTTCTCCGTTTCAGAACCTGACCAAGCCACGCTCAGTCACGAAAGTTGGTAAATTGCAGCGGCATGCCCAGCGATTCTCCACGCAACATGGCCATTACTTCCTGTAAGTCGTCACGTTTCTTGCCGGTTACACGAACCTGATCACCCTGAATGGATGCCTGCACCTTAAACTTGTTGTCCTTGATCAGGCTGACAATTTTCTTCGCCAGCTCTTTGTCGATTCCTTCGCGCAGCACAAGCTCCTGCTTGACTTCTTTGCCGGACGGATAAGGGTCTTTGGCTTCCAGGCACTGGATGTCTACCTTGCGTTTGACCATGGCCAGATGAATGATTTCAATCAGCTGATTAAGCATGAAATCAGCATCGGCAGTCAGGTGAATGGTTTTATCTTTCAGCTCCAGGCTTGCCTTGCCGCGCAAGTCGTAGCGGCGCTCCAACTCTTTGCCCGCATTATCCACGGCGTTGGTTACTTCATGCTTGTCCAGCTCTGAAACGACATCAAAAGAAGGCATGGCACTCTCCAATATGCAAACTGTTAAACGGGTCACTACAAGCTTTGTCGTAGCTTGCTATCATACGCAAAGATTTTATGGCTCATGGCATAATCCGGCCAAGTATAGCAAAGAGCTCTCCCTTGCCGGATACCCTTCTGCATTATTGGTTCCAGGTCAGTCCTGCCCGATGCCGGCCTGCCTTGCACAGTTACCACAGGTGTTTCATGTCCAGCTCCAGCCTTAGCATTCTGATTGTTGATGATGCGAAGTTCTCCAGCGTCATGATTGGCAGAGCCCTGAATCAGGTCGGGTATCACGACATACGCTATGCCAGCAGCGGCACAGAGGCACTTGAGCTGCTCGGGCAGCGGCCAGCCCAGTTATTACTGGCCGACTGGCTGATGCCGGAAATGGACGGCCTGACCCTGACAGTCCGGGTACGCAATCAGGACCGACACAGCAATACCTACACCTATATTGTGCTACTGACCGGACGCGAGGGCAGCGAAGCTCTGGCGGAAGCCTTCGAGCAGGGTGTCGATGATTTCATCAGCAAAAGTGACATGAGCCAACAGCTGGTACCACGTGTGCGCGCTGCCGAACGCCTGTATCAGCACCTGGCCAAACTGCAAACAAAAAACACCTCATTGCTGCATCATCTACAACAGATGCAAGCTTCCGGTCAGCAGGACCCGTTGACCCGGCAAGGGAACTTGCGCAGCCTGCGCCAGATGCTGGACAAAAACCTACGCCAGCTGGAATCTCGTGGCGGCAGTTTCGGACTACTGCTGTTCAGCATCGACAATATGGCGAAACTGCGTGACCAGTACGGTGTTGAAGCACAAAAACAGTTGCTGCTGACAGTCGCACAACGGCTTGAGCAGCTGGTCCGTCCACTGGACTATCTGGCCCGTCTGGACGGGTATGAGTTCGCTCTGATCACCCATATGCAACAAGAAACCACCAGCAATGCCGCCAGCTACAAACGGCTGCATGACGCACTCAACCTGAAACCATGCCAGACCAGTTTCGGCTTTTTATCGCTGAACACCGCAATCAGCATGGTGACGCTGGATCAGCAGGCCCTGCCGGTCACGGCCTCACAACTGCTGGAACAAGCACGTGACAATCTGCCAGCGGCCCGTACAGGCAAACGAATTATTCATTTACACCTGAATGCCGGGCAGCTGTGATCTGGCATATTCTCGGCGCCGGAAGCCTGGGTTGTTTATGGGCTTCGCGCTTGCATCTGGCAGGACAGAATAGCCACCTGATCGTGCGCCCCGCCCGCCTTCAGCTGTTTCATGAGCATGGCAACCACATCCGCTTTACCGACCGGCAACGGGTTGACCATTTACTGCCTCTCAATCTGGAAAGCGCACAGGCTCCCGAACTGATCCGCCATCTGGTACTGGCCTCCAAGGCTCACGCTGCTGTCGAAGCCATAGTCAGCATACGCCATCGCCTGGCCCCGGACGCGACCCTGCTATTGTTACAAAACGGCATCGGCAGCCAACAGGAGGTAGCGGCCATGCTACCCGAAGCACATGTATTGATTGGCAGCAGCACAGAAGGTGCTTACATGCCCAGCCCTTTCCATTGCGTCCATGCCGGAACCGGACAAACCCTGATAGGCCCGCTAAAACAAGCTCCACCACCTGACTGGCTGAGTACCCTCAACGTCTGTAACATACCCTGTCAGTGGCAGCCTGACATCCTGTCCGCCCTGTGGCGCAAACTGGCAATTAACTGCCTGATCAACCCGTTGACGGTCATTCACGCCTGCCGCAATGGCGAACTCAAACATCACCTGGCCGAAATCCGCCTGCTGTCAGCCGAGCTATCCAGCCTGCTGCAAGCGACAGGCTACTCTACAGCCGCCCTGAACTTGTTCGACACAGCACAACAAGTCATCAGTGATACCGCAGACAACACCTCGTCCATGCTGCAAGACGTACAACAGGGCCGTCGCACGGAAATCAGCTACATGACCGGTTTTGCCTTACAGCAAAGCCGCGTGCTGCACACGCCACACCGGCATTTGTTAGCCCTGCATCTGAGGCTACAATCCGGGCTGGCAAAGCTGGGCTTGCCCACTGATTAAACCGGGCCATATTGCTGCTACCGGCCGGGCATGGCAAGCTGTGCGGCCTATTTTCAACAAGCGGAGGCTACATGGGCCACAGAATCAGCAAGGTATACACCAAAACCGGAGATGACGGGCTCAGCGGTCTGGCCGACGGCAGCCGCCTGCCAAAAAACCACCCCCGCTTTGAAGCCATGGGCGCACTGGATCAGCTCAATAGCCAACTGGGACTGCTGCTGGCCCAGTTACAGCAGGAGATCGCCAACAAGCCTGCCCTGCAGGTTGTCTCCGATGCTCTCGCTCCCTGGCAGCACCTGTTATTTGATCTTGGCGGCGAACTCGCCATGCCACAGTATCAGGTGATACAAGCGGCCCACACCACACAGCTGGAGCAGCAAATTGATCAGTGGACGGCCCAGTTGCCACCACTGAAAGACTTTATCTTGCCCAGCGGTTCACTGCTGATTGCCCAGGCCCACTTGTGTCGCTGCGAGGCACGCACTGCAGAACGACGCTGTCAGCAGCTGCACAGCCTTGAGCCCATGCGCCCCGCCGTTCTGGCTTTTGTAAACCGTCTGTCGGACCTGTTTTTTGTCGCGGCACGCATCATTGCCTTGCACCAGGAATGTGCCGAAGTGCTCTGGCAGGCACAACCGGCACCCAAGGCTTAAATCATGCAGCATATTCATGTTGCCGTTGCCGTCATCACTGCGCCAGACGGAAAAATCCTGCTGACCCGGCGCGCCAGGAATAAACATCAGGGTGGCCTGTGGGAGTTTCCCGGTGGCAAATGCGAAGCAGGTGAAAGCGTCAATACGGCCCTGCAACGCGAAATTCGTGAGGAGCTGGCAATAGACATCAGCGCTAGCGAGCCACTGATTCGCATTCCTTATCAGTACCCGGACCTGCATGTGGTGCTCGACGTGTTTCGTGTCACTGCCTTTGATGGCGAACCCCGTGGTGCTGAAGGCCAGCCCATGCAATGGGTCACTCCCGAACAACTCGACCACATTCCACTGCCTGCAGCCAACCGCCCGATTGTGCGTGCGATACAGCTGCCGGATCGCTACCTGATTACTCCCGACAATGACAATGCCGACCTGTTGTATTCCGGCGTGATGCTGGCCGCAAAACAGGGCATTCACCTGATACAGTTGCGTGCCCCCACCCTGCCGGAGAAGGATTACTGGCGGCTGGCCGACCGGTTATTACAAGAGCTGCCCGACACTGCACAATTGCTGCTCAAAGGCACACCTGAACAACTGGCTTTGCACCCTCGCGCAGGCTGGCACCTGACCGGCACACAGCTTGAGCAACTGGCCGGACGGCAACACCCATTACCAGAAAACAGGCTGTTGGCAGCCTCCTGTCATTCCACCCAACAACTGGAACTCGCTGCGGCACTGGGCTGTGACTTTGCCACACTCTCACCAATACAACCGACCCTCAGCCATCCGGACAGTCCGGCTTTGGGCTGGCCTGCAGCCAAAGCTCTGGCGCTGGAAGCGCAGCTGCCGGTATATTTTCTGGGCGGCATGGCCTCCACCGATATTGCCCAGGCTCGTGATAACGGCGCACAAGGCATAGCCGCCATCCGTAGTCTCTGGCCCAGCCAGTAATAACGTATAAACCCGACACCAGCAAAAACGCCTTGCTATACGGCAAGGCGTTTGGCCAACCCTTTAATCGCTTTGGATCAGGTCCGGTACTCGGCATTGATCCGCACATATTCGTGCGACAGATCCGTGGTCCAGATGGTTTCGCTGTAGTCACCACGCCCCAGCTGAATACGGATCAAAATTTCAGCCTGCTCCATTACTGCAGCACCCTGTTCCTCGGTATAACTGTCAGCACGACCACCGTCACGCACAATACACACCTCATTGAGGAATACATTGACCTTTTCCTGCTCCAGGTCCGGTACACCCGCATAACCCACTGCGGCGACAATTCGCCCCCAGTTGGGATCGCAAGCAAATAGCGCGGTCTTGATTAGCGGTGAATGTGCCACAGCATAAGCCACATCCAGACATTCTTTTACAGTCCCGCCCTGCTCAACCTGTACCGTGACAAACTTGGTTGCACCTTCACCATCACGCACAATTGCCTGTGCCAGCTGCATCGCCACTGCACACACCGTTTCTCGCAGCTTCTGATACAGCTCACCGCTTGCCTGCTCAACCGGCTCGCCAGTCTGGCTCGTGGCAATCAGCATGAAACTGTCATTGGTTGAAGTATCACCGTCAATGCTGATGCGGTTGAACGACAGGTCGGCAGCTTCTTTGACCAACGCCTGTAATACAGGGCCGGCAACTTTTGCATCCGTTGCAACATAGCCCAGCATGGTCGCCATATTGGGACGAATCATGCCGGCACCCTTGCTGATGCCGGTAACAGTGTAGGTTTCACCGGCATGCTCAAACTGCTGGCTGGCACCTTTGGGCAAGGTGTCAGTGGTCATGATGCCTTCGGCGGCCAGTGCCCAGTTATCTTCACGCAAATCAGCCGCAGCAACAGGCAATGCCGCTGTGATTTTGTCTACCGGCAACAACTCACCAATCACGCCAGTAGAAAACGGCAGTACTTGCTCCAGCGCCACATCGAATTTGTCGGCGACTGCCTGACACACCGCCTGCGCCGCCTGCAACCCCGGCTGCCCGGTCGCCGCATTGGCGTTACCGGTGTTGGTCACCAGATAACGTACCGACTGCCCCAGATGCTGCTTGCATAGCTGTACTGGTGCAGCACAAAAAGCATTTTGCGTAAAGACGCCTGCAATCTGGCTGCCTTCGGCACAGCGCATCAGTACCAGATCGCGCCGGCCTGCTTTTTTGATGCCGGCGCTGGCAATGCCCAGCGCAAATCCTTTAACCGGATGCATAACGGGCAATGCGCCCAACCCTACTGCCATGACAGACTCCTGACAACTGCGTGAAAACGCCTATGATTACGGATTAATGCAGGTCTGACAAGCGCTGCCCGCAGAGACAAAAAAGGCGGGCCATTCCGGCCCGCCTGCATATCGTGTTACTTGCTAGCAGTGCATGACATTACGCAATCTTGCCGCAGCAATGCTTGTACTTGTTGCCGGAACCACATGGACAAGGCTCGTTACGCCCGACCTTGGTCAGATTACGCACCGGCTCACGACTGGCAACCTGTGCAGCATCAACACCTTCGGGTTCCTGCCCTTCCTCGTGATATTCATCATGTTTGTACTGCATGCGTGCGGCACGTTCTTCTGCCTGTTGACGCAGACGCGCCTCTTCTTCCGCAGGATCTTCACGACGTACCTGCACATAAGACAGATAACGGATCGAGTCATGCTTGATTGTATCCAGCAGGTTGCGGAACAGTTCAAACGATTCGCGCTTGTATTCCTGCTTGGGATTTTTCTGGGCATAACCACGCAAGTGGATACCCTGGCGCAGATGATCCATGGCTGCGAGATGGTCTTTCCACAACTCGTCCAGCACGCGCAAAATGATTTGCTTTTCAAACATGCGTAGGTTCTCTGCACCGACCTGTTCTTCTTTGTCCAGATATACAGTGGCGACCTGCTCGGCTATGCGCTCGCGCAAGCCTTCTTCCAGCAGGTTGTTGTCCTCGTCCAGCCACTGCTGTACCGGCAGCTCGACGTTGAACTCCTTGAGCAGCTCCTGCTCAAGGCCGGCAATATCCCATTGCTCGGCCAGCGATTGTGGCGGTACAAACTGGTCGATGGTGCTGTTGAGTACCTCGTGACGATACTCGGCAACAATATCACCGACTTCTTCTGCAGCCAGCAAGTCATCACGCATGTGATAAATAACCTTGCGCTGCTCGTTAGCCACGTCATCATATTCCAGCAACTGTTTGCGGATCTCGAAGTTGCGTTCTTCAACCTTGCGCTGGGCTTTTTCAATGGCATTGCTGACCATACGATGCTCGATGGCCTCACCTTCTTTCATGCCCAGTGCCTTCATGAAGTTTTTCACCCGGTCAGAGGCAAAAATACGCATCAGGTTGTCTTCCAGCGACAGATAAAAACGGCTGGAACCGGGGTCACCCTGACGACCGGCACGACCACGCAACTGGTTGTCGATTCGGCGGGACTCGTGACGCTCGGTGGCAATGACATGCAAGCCACCCGCTTCGATTACCTGCTGATGGCGGGCCTGCCACTCCTCCTTGATGCGCTGCACTTCGGTTTCAGTCGGGTTTTCCAGCCCCGCAACTTCCACTTCCCAGTTGCCGCCCAACACAATATCAGTACCGCGACCGGCCATATTGGTAGCAACAGTCACATGCCCCGGACGACCGGCCTGAGCAATGATCTCGGCTTCAGAACCATGATGTTTGGCGTTCAGCACCTTGTGCTCAATGCCGGCTTGCTGCATCAGCTGGGAGACATACTCGGAGCTTTCTACCGAAGCAGTCCCCACCAGAATTGGACGGCCCTGCTTCTGGCAGTGCTCGATATCCTCAATGATCGCCTTGTATTTTTCGGGCGGAGTCAGATAGACCAGATCGTTGTAATCCTGACGGGCAATCGGGCGGTGGGTCGGAATTACGGTTACATCCAGACCATAAATCTGGCGTAGCTCAAAGGCTTCCGTATCCGCGGTACCTGTCATACCGGACAGCTTGTTGTACAGACGGAAATAGTTCTGGAAGGTGGTGGAAGCCATGGTCTGACTTTCCGGCTGAATTTCCAGCCCTTCCTTGGCCTCAATTGCCTGGTGCAAACCTTCGGACAAGCGACGACCCGGCATGGTACGGCCGGTATGTTCGTCAACCAGCACCACCTGTCCTTCCTGAATGATGTATTCAACATTTCGGTGGAACAGCTTGTGTGCGCGCAACCCGGAGTAAACGTGGGTCAGCAGGCTCAGGTTGGAAGCCGAATACAGCGAGTCATGCTCGCCCAGCAGGCCCAGCTTGGTCAGTTGCTCTTCAATAAACAGGTGCCCGGCTTCGTTCAACTCAACCTGACGGGTTTTCTCGTCGAGGGTGTAGTGGCCTTCCTCAATAATAATCTTTTCTTCGTTGGCACCTTTGGGTTCTTCTTCAATCTGACGCTTCAGTGAAGGAATCAGCGCATTGATTTTTTTGTAGAGCTCAGAGCTGTCTTCGGCCTGACCGGAGATGATCAGCGGAGTACGAGCCTCGTCAATCAGGATCGAGTCAACCTCGTCCACCACGGCAAAATTAAGCGGGCGCTGATACTTGTCTTCGATACTGAACGCCATATTGTCGCGCAGATAATCAAAACCGTATTCGTTGTTTGTACCGTAGGTAATATCGCTGGCATAGGCTGCACGCTTTTCTTCAGCTGACTGGAAAGGAACTACAACTCC